>Ga0256840_1000052_pt1 | contig 88432 bp, 81 predicted proteins | sample 355202metaG_FD_185969 | JGI IMG/M metagenome (GOLD analysis project Ga0256840, IMG submission 185969) | Hydrothermal vent microbial communities from Mid Atlantic Ridge, Atlantic Ocean - 355-202 | ecosystem: Environmental > Aquatic > Marine > Hydrothermal vents | place: Atlantic Ocean: Mid... | reverse complement strand
TAAGGGATGTTAGTGTTATCGAGTTGTTCTATGAAGAGATTAAAGTAGTGTTTTACTCTGGTTTTGTCTTTGCTGATTAATGAAAGTTCAACCTGTGGTTCTCCATCGTTAAGCATAGGTAAAGAGGATAATTCTATATCTTTAGGAATTTGTTTCATTAAGGTTATAAGGGTATTTTCACTTGTTTGAGCAAGCAGAGTGTATCTGAATTTTTCATCGGATAATGAAAAAAATCTACCTATGACATCACTAAGCATTGGATGTGCCATAGATGGAAATCCAGGAACAAAGAAAAATCTATGTTGCAGAGAAAAGCCTGACATATTGTTGATTGGATTAAAAATCAGGTCTGAGCCTTGAGGTAAGTCTGACATATTGATTCTATGCGGGTAAGCTTGGGATGCAAATTTATCAATGATATTTTGTTCAAATTCTTTGTGTCTCATAAGTGGTTTGGATGTGAAAACACTCGCTGCTATTTCTCTTGTTAAATCATCAGGAGTTGAACCTATCCCACCAAAGGAAAACATAACAGAATCTTCATCATTTTTTATAAGTTCAAAAGTGTTTTTTATCAGTTTTGCATCATCCTTTATAATAAATGAAGCAAATAGTTCATGACCATACTTTTGCAGTTCCCCGCGGATAAAGTCAAAATGTTTATCTTCTCTGCGTCCGTTTAAGATTTCAGTGCCAATGATAAGTGCATAAAAGTTCATATTAATTACCAGTCATCTCTTGAACAAGTCTTGAAAACATTTTAGGATAGGTCTCTTTTAACTTTTTCATTTTCTCAACATCCAACTCTTGTGAAGTTACATAAATTTTAAATCTTTGGTATTTTTCTTCAGCTTCATCTATGGTTTCTTGCACGATTACTTTTGTATCCTCTACTGTTTCGTTGATATCAGCCACCACTTTCGCTATTTTTACCACTGTGGTTGAAGCATTTACTGTAATGTTGACAACTTTTGGTGCACTTGTTTTGCCATTTGCTTTTATAACAAATTCAAAACTATCAGTACCAACAAAACCATCATTTGATTTATATCTAAAGCTACCTTTTTCGTGAAGTTTAAGCTCACCATTTGTAACATCATCTTCAAGAATAAACTCTAAGTTTTCACCTGAAACCAAGGTGAGGGATTCTGAAAATTTCGCTCCACTTGTTGTTGTAAAATATTTAGTTTTCGCATCATTAAAGACTTCTAACTCTTTTTTTGTTAAAAAATTCAACTCGATTTGATGGGCTTTTCCTGGTGATAAACTTAATTCTCCATCTCTATTTTGTCCTGCGAATTTCACTACATATCTAACATCTGCGTTGCACTCTTTGATAGGGGTAATTGTATTTGGCTTAACAATTTGCCCATTCACAACAATATTTGGTGTTTTATCTGTGATAAACAAAACCGTAGGGTAGTTATTGGATGAAAAATCTTCACTAATTTTTTCTTCATCTTCTAAGTCTAAGCTAAATGTTCCACTAATAGGACATTTGTCTTTTGTGGTGATAGTATAGCTATGTTCACCATGTGGGATATAATAATTTTGATTATTTTGAACTATTTTACCGTCTAATTTTATGCTAATTCCTTGTTTACCCTTAACATGAAAAATTACATTTTGTGGGTATGTAGTTTTGAGGATTTCAGAAAGCATCTCTTTTGTATTGGAAATTCGTGAGAAATCATTGTTTTTAAAAGTTTCAGGATAGAGCTCTATAAGTGCCTTTGTAACATTGAGGTGCTCTAAATAATTATGTATCTGTTTGTAACGTTTTTTTGGATTTTCTTCTAAGATGCTTTTATTAAATCTTGCAACATCTGCATTCATGCTTTGTGCTATATTTAAAAGTTCATCTTTTTTAATAACAGCACACTCTTGATCCCTTTTTTTGATGTAATTTAGTTGCTCTTTAAAAAGATCTATCATTGGCGATTTGTCTGAGCTAAATACAGAAGCGATGGAAGCAAAGAAACCTTCTATCTCCTTTTTTGTTTGATTTTTAAATAGTTTTGTATTTAATGCAGCTTTTGCATCCTCTTTGTTTTTAGCACAACTTCTCCAAACTAGAGACTCTGAATGAGCAAGTGCTTGGCTGTATAAATCATTAAATAGTTTCTCTTTTTTGTTAAGTATTTTTTGTGCTTCTTGAGTGTCATCCATAAATACGGGAAGTAAATATCTAAGTTGTTCAATATCTTTGAGCCATAAATTAAGCTTTTGAGCTTTTTTATCTATGTTGATTGGAAGATTTTCTTCTTTATAAAGAAGAGCAGTTTCTAACATTTTTTTTGTATTTTTTGCTTGATCCTCTTTCGTTACTGAGGCACAAACCTCGTTAGGATTTTTTCTTTTATATACTATGTTTACCAAAGAAAGGTTAGTTGAAGCACTTATATACGATGATATTTTTGTTTGTACATCATCTTCATTGTTATTGGTTTGTATTGTTTGCTCAAAATTATTTTCAATAGAAGATTTTATGTTTCCACTTAGTTCAAAAAGTGCATCTTTTTTATTTTCACCACATCCAGTGTAGGTGTATCCGTACAAAGATGAGGCGAGGGCGAGGAGAGATAAAGAGAGTTTCAAGGGGATGCTCCAAAATTTTATTATATGATCTTTTATTCTACTAAAATTTAGGTTTTAAATATATAAAATTAATACCAATATGTATGAATTTAGAGTATCATTTCAAAAATAGAATATAAAGGTGTAGTATGTCTCAAGCTCAAAAACTAGAAGAGTTGCTTACAAAGAGTGTTATTCCAGATTTAGATGAAAGATTGGATGAAATTTTCGAAGAGATAGCTGGCAATAAAGAAGCGAGTGAAGATGCAAAAGAGGAGATAGAAGAGCTTCGTGAGTTTAAAGCTGATTTAAAAGATGTATTAGCTGACATAGAGAGCGGTGATATCGAAGAAGATGAGTGCAAAGAGCTTATTGATGACATCTTAGAAGCTCAAAAGGGTAGTGATGATGAAGATTTTGGATTTGTTGAGGAGTGAACTTAGTAGATTTTGATTACATAAATAAAAGAGATAAAGAGTTGACGGAACTTTTTATCTCCTCCACTAAGGTTAAAAAATATATCCTTGGCATCAATAAGTTTACAAAAAGCATCATCAAGCATATAGAAATTGATGGAGTTATAGATGACTTTACAAGAGTGCAACGCTCCCGTAAAAAAGAGATACTTAACATAAATGAGATAGACAAAAACTCAATTATATTGAGTGTATCTACAGGAAGCCCCTTAGAGGTTAAAAGCAGACTCGATGCACTTGGTTTTGAACATTTTAACTATCTTGCATTTTATAAATACTCTTCTTTAGATTTAGCAGAACCCCCTTTTATCCTTGATTTTGAAAACGATTTTAAAAAAAATCGTGCTAGATACGAGAAAGTATATAATCTACTTGAGGATAAAATATCTCAAGAGATTTTTCTTAAAATTATAAATTTTAAAATAACATTTGATTTAGATTTTATGGATGGATTTAAAAATATCACTCAACATCAATATTTTGATAAATTAATATTACCTAATATTAAAAACATCACTTTTGTCGATGGTGGTGGCTATGTTGGCGATACCTGCACGCAGATTATAAAAAACTACCCCGACTTTAAAAAGATATACCTCATAGAACCAATACAAGAAAACCTCAGAATTGCAAAGCGTAATCTAGGTCATTTAGAAAATATAGAGTTTATCAACCTAGGTATATCCAATAGAAAAGAAACACTTTATTTTAATGAAGAAAAATCTTTTTCGGCTATTTATGGCAAAGGTACCCAAAGTGTGCAAGTGGATACTTTGGATAACATCATAAAAGAAAAGGTTGATTACATCAAGCTCGATATTGAGGGTGCGGAACAAGATGCAATAGATGGAGCAAAAGAAACCATTTTAAAGTACAAACCAGTTTTAGCTATATGTATCTATCATAGAGCGCAAGATTGGTATAAAATTCCCGAAAAAGTATTAGCCATATATGATGGTTATAAAATCTATATTAGACACTATATGGAGGGGATATTTGAAACTGTGATCTATTTTATTCCCAAAAATAATTAATTAATTATTTTTTTATAGTTAGTTTAACTACATTTATATATAATCTCACCAACAAACTATATAGGAATGACTATGCGAATAATATTACTAGGAGCTCCTGGTGCTGGAAAAGGTACGCAAGCTCAATTTTTAACGAAAAAATATAACATCCCTCAAATTTCTACTGGTGATATGTTGCGAGCAGCTATTAAAGCTGGAACTGAGATGGGCAAAATGGCAAAGTCTGCAATGGACGCTGGTCAACTTGTTACGGATGAGATTATTATTGGTCTTGTAAAAGATAGAATTGCTGAAGATGACTGTAAAAATGGGTATCTTTTAGATGGTTTTCCCCGTACACTTCCTCAAGCTGATGCAGTAACAAATGCTGGCATCGCAATAGATGCAGTTATTGAGATAGATGTTCCAGATTCTGAGATTGTTACTCGTATGGCTGGTCGCCGTGCTCACTTGCCTAGTGGAAGAACTTATCATATAGTTTACAATCCACCAAAAGTTGAGGGTAAAGATGACCTAACTGGTGAAGATTTAGTGCAACGCGATGATGATAAAGAGTCGGTAGTTCTTGATAGATTAAAAGTGTATCACGAGCTTACAAAACCTCTTATTGGTTACTACAAAGAGCAAGCAAGTAAAACTGATAATTTAACATATATAACTGTTGATGGTACAGCAGATATTGCTGATGTTGAGGCAAGTATTGTTTCTAAGCTAGGTTAATTCTCTAACATCCAGAGTGTTTTGGATATTGAGTTCCAATATAATCCTATCGGATGTGTGACTTTAGTCTCACTCTCAGGTGAAGCTAAAGCATCACTTCCTAGGTTGTACAAGAAGTTTATTTAATTATATTTTAGAAAGTATAAAAGCTTCCATCTCAGTAACTATTTCTTCTATAGTTCCCTCGCCAGAAATCACCTTTAATATATTTTTTTTGTTATAAAATTCTTGGATCTCAGCCAATGGCTCTATATAAACTTTCATACGGTTGTCAAACACTTCAGTGTTATCATCAGCACCGCGAGCACGACCTAAAACTCTATCTCTAGCAGTTTCTTCACTCACTGCAACCTCTATGACACTTATAAGCTCTAAAGAGAGGTCTTTAGAGAGGTATTCATCTAAAGCTTGTAACTGTTCCATGCTTCTAGGATAACCATCAATGATGATTATATCTGTGGGGGTATTTTTAATGGCGTTAGTAATCGTTTTTATGGCCACTTCAATAGGAACAATGAGGCCTTTGGAGATAAATGTATCTATCTCTAGCCCTAGTTCACTTTTAGTTGCAACTTCTGCTCGGAGCATATCGCCAGTAGAGTAGTGTGTGATATTATCATTTTTTTGTGCTATTAGTTCTGCATCTGTTGTTTTACCAGAGCCAGGAGCTCCGATAATTAAGAAAAGTTTTTTACGACTCGGCATTTATTGCCTCCCTACATTGAGTTGTAACTCTTATCATAATCTTATATTACGCTTTTGTCTGTTCTCTAAGACGGATGTGCAAGTCTCTGAGTTGTGTGTTATCAACCGCACTTGGTGCTTTTGTAAGGACACAAGAGGCTTTTTGTGTTTTAGGAAAGGCTATAACATCACGGATGCTTGCTTTTTTAGTAATCAGCATCATAAGTCTATCAAAACCTAGAGCGAAACCACCATGTGGGGGTGCACCAAATTTAAGAGCATCAAGTAAGAAGCCAAATTTCTCATGTGCTTCCTCTTCACTAATACCAAGAAGTTTAAATACCTCTTCTTGAACCGCTTCTTTATGGATACGGATAGATCCACCACCAAGTTCAGTACCATTTAAAACAATGTCATAAGCGATAGACTCTATCTCTTCAACATCCTCTTTATCTGTATCTTTAGGCTGTGTAAATGGATGGTGAAGTGCTTTTACACGCCCATCTTCAACTTCAAACATTGGGAAGTCAACTACCCATACAAATTCAAATGCATCTTCATCAATAAGGTTCATTTTTTCATGCTCTGCTATGAAAATTCTAAATCTACCCATATAATCCATTACAGTTTTCTTGTCACCTGCACCAAAAAATACAACATCACCAACTTCAAGTTCTGTTCTTTGGATAATTGCTTGAATATCCTCTTCACTAAAGAATTTTGTAAGTGGACCTTTAAGACCATCTTCTTTCATCTGGAAATAACCCAGACCATGTGCACCAAATTGACGCACAAATGTTTCAAAAGCTTTCATCTCTCTTTTTGAAAACACTAAATCAGCACCCGGAACTTTTAAGGCTTTTATGCGATTTATATGCGGTTTCTTAGCGATATTAGTAAAGATTTCATTGTCACAACGCTCAAAAATATCAATCACATCAACCATTTTTAAGTCATATCTCAAATCTGGTTTATCAGAACCATACCACTCCATAGCATTTTTGTATGTTATGCGGTTAAATGGTGGCTTCACATCAATGTCACAAGCTTTAAACATAGAAACAAGTAAGTCCTCTGCTACTTTTATAACATCTTCTTGGTTACAAAAACTCATCTCAACATCTATCTGAGTAAATTCGGGCTGACGGTCCGCTCTTAAGTCTTCATCACGAAAACATTTTGCGATTTGAAAATATCTATCAAATCCACCAACCATCAAAAGCTGTTTAAAAAGCTGTGGTGATTGAGGAAGCGCATAAAACTCACCATCGTGAACACGAGATGGAACTAGATAATCCCTAGCACCCTCTGGAGTTGATTTGGTAAGGATAGGAGTTTCAACTTCTAAGAAACCATTTTCATCTAAGATGTTTCTAGCTGCGATTGCTGCTTTTGAGCGAAGACGAAATGCACTGTATAAATCAGGATCGCGAAGTTCTAAGTAGCGATACTTAAGTGTTGTTTCTTCACCAACATTTTTGTCACCAATTACAAATGGAACTGGAGCTGATTTGTTTTCAATAATAAGTTCACTAACTATTATCTCAATCGCACCTGTTTGAAGGCGTGGATTTGTTAAGCCCTCACCACGAAGACGAACTGTTCCCTTAGCTATTAAAACATACTCATCACGAACGCCATCAGCTGTTTTATGAGCTTCAACACTATCTTCTGGGTCACAAGTAAGTTGGATTAAACCACTTTTGTCGCGTAAATCAATAAAGATAATCCCACCATGATCACGATAGTTATTAGCCCAACCAGCTAAGACAACCTCTTGACCTACATTTGCTTCACTTAAATCTGTACAATAATGACTTCTCATATATATAGAGTCCTATAAATTTTTTTGCAATTATATCTAAAATTAGGTAGAATTACTTTAAAGCTTAAAGATTCATTAGAATCGTGAGTGAAATTTATTACAATGAAGATATTTAGATTTATCTACTATAATACTTTCTGCAAAATAAATATATATTAAAGAATTTACTATGAACTATGTAGCATTATTAAAAGAAAAAAATTTAAAAGTAACACCGCAAAGATTAACTATAGTTGAAGAGTTATATGTAAATGGTCATATGAATATAGATCAACTGTATCACTCCCTTAAGAGTAAGTTTCCCTCAGTTTCTTTGGCAACGATCTATAAAAATATAAATGCGATGACAGATATATTTTTCTTAAGTGAAGTGAAAATTCCTCATCAAAAAAGTGTTTACGAGCTTACAAAAGAGGAACATTCTCATGTTGTTTGTACTCAATGTCAAACTATTATGGATATTGACCTAGATATTTCTCAGGTTTTAAGTGATGCGAAACAATTAAGTAGCTATAGCTTAGATGAAAGCGCTATTATTTTTAATGGTATCTGTCCAAAATGTAAATAAAAGTGTATAATAACTTAAAAAAAGAGTTATTGTGCAAACGAGTCATATTAAAAAAATCGGTGTTATCTTAAGACCATCCACTCCAGAACTAAAAGAAAGCTTCTTTAATCTAAAAAAAATTTTCAAAAAATACAATATAGATATTTATGTAGAAAGCATAAGCGGTAGCATGATTGATGTTATGGGGATGGAGTTTAATCTGTTATGTAAAAAGTGTGACGCTCTTGTAACACTTGGTGGAGATGGGACCCTTATCTCTGCTGTTAGAAGATCCCTCGATTATGACATCCCTATTTTAGGTGTTTATGCAGGAAATCTTGGTTTCTTATCTGATGTAAGTATGGCAGAACTTGATTCTTTTGTTGCTAAAATGATAGAAGATAAATGTAGAATAGATGAGAGAGCCGTTTTAGAAGCGAAGGTGATAAGAAATGGTGAAGAGCTCACCATGTATGCTTTTAATGATATTGTTCTTACAAGACCATCTATATCAAACATGATACATATAGAAACACTTGTTGATGGAAGAGCATTTAACAAATATTATGGAGACGGTGTTATTGTCTCAACACCAACTGGTTCAACCGCTTATAACCTCTCAGCAGGTGGACCAGTGCTTTTTCCTCTTACTGAAGTTTTTGCACTGACCCCTATCTGTCCACACTCACTCACACAAAGACCAGTTGTTTTACCTGGAAAATATTCCATAGAGATGAGAACACCGCAAAACAGAGCTCTGATTATTGTAGATGGTCAAGATATGCATGAACTTGAAGAGGATGAGAGTCTTCACATCAGGTTAGCTTCAAAAAAAGCAAAACTTATCCATAGAGAAGATTTCAACTATTTTGATATATTAAAAGAAAAGCTCGGCTGGGGTGAATAGTTAAGGGCACCTAATCTATCAAGCGATACTAAAGAAAGCTTTACAAAACCACTTAATGAAGCGATTTCTTGGTTGGCTGACTATATAATCATTTGCAGCAAAATACTACTTTACTTTAGAAAAATCAATAGTTACCTCTATCTCTTTAGAATCTCTAAGAACTGTAAGCTTTGCATTTTTTTCTATAAAGGCAAGCTCTGTTTTTAGAGCAAATAGGTTCTTTAATGGAACATCATTATATTTTATAAGGATATCTCCCACTTTTATTTCTGCTTTTTCTGCTAAAGAGTTCTCAACAAGCTCTAACACCTCAAGAATATCACCATCTTTTAAGTAAACACCAAGTTTTGTAGCTTTTTTAGTAGTTATAGCGGATGGATAGAGTAGATAATCAGCTATCCCTGGCTCAGGTTTTGTAAAGTTCAGTGCAATAGTGTAATCTTTAAAGCCTCGTCTTTCAACTCTACTTGGGATACCATGACCATGCATGATATGCCCGTTACCAGCTAGAACTACCATATTGTATTTGGGATTTTTTTGCATAAATGTGACCATATTGTTTGCCATTGATTCATCCCAAATAAGTTGTGCATGGTAAAATTGCTCAAAGTTTTTAAAGCGCTCTGTTTGATGCATGCCGTATATCATTCTAAGCTGTTCTTTATACTTTGTGTTTGAGAAGTCTATTGATGTAGGTACTTGTGCTCGTTGCTTATCATCTAAAGCATCCATCCCCTCACTAACAACTTTTTTTGTTATCTCTCTATCAATGTTGAGTGCTAGTATGCGAATTTTATGTTTTTTGGCAAAAGATATGATAGGTCTGTAGAGTTCATAATCATATTTCCATCTTTTAAAATACTCAGTTTTTATAACCATCTCTTTTTCTGTTATTTTACCCTCGATGTATGCGTCCAAATATTTTTGATAAGGCTTTTGAAACATCTCCATACCAATTACCATGTTTTTATCTTTTTTATACATCGCTTTGATGATTTTTAGCTGGTTGAGATGGCTGGAAAACTCTGTATGACTCTCGCCTACATATACAATCTTACTTTTTACAATTACATCAATCATATCGTTTAATTTTTCCACTTTAGGTTTTATAACATAGGAATCACGGTTAATAGTATAAGTGATCCCTTTGAGTGATGGTTTTGTACTTTTGTGTATAATTTCACCTTTTTCAAAAACTACTGTTGAGTATTTTCCAAGGTGTTGGAGCTTGTAAAAGATAGAACGAGAGAGTTCTTTCATCTCAAATACAGCGATAACATTATTTTCGTTGAGGGGATTTTTAAATAGCTCTATTTTTGCATCACCTTGCATTTCAAAAGGGAGAGCAATATTTTTGAGTAAAGAATTATTTGCCCCTAGAACAAAAATATTGTTGTTTTTTAGCTCCTCAAATGTTAAAGTATCAGCAAATTTAAAATTTTTAAAAATATGCTTCATTTTAGAAAATTTCTTTTCATCAGCTCTGTCGATAACGGCAATAGCATTGGCTTGAAGCACTTTTGAAAGAACTGGAGGTATCTCTTTTGTATTGAGTTTTCTAAAGATGTTGTAGTTTTCATCAAATATTATTTTTGTTGGTTCTATATCTAGCTTTAAGCTGTGTTGTTTTTGACTTAAATCAATTTTTGTTGATAAGCACTCGTCATCCGAACAGATTGTTAGAGGCATATAGCCACTCATCATGTTGTTGGTTGTGTCAAAAGTAAGGGTATAGCTATCATCCACATACATCAAGCCTACATTGTTAATACTAAACTCTAAAGCACCTTTCATATACACCCATCTTTTAAAAAAATCGAGTAGTTTTTTACCTGATGCCTCTTCAAATATCTCTCTTAAATTTTTATAGTTTGCGGTTTTAAATGGATACTTTTGCAGTAGTTGTCTTATCCCTTTATTAAAAGCCTTTTTTCCTATTTTTTGCTCTAGCATATAAAAGAAAAATGCAGATTTTTGATACCCAATTGCATTTTTACTCTCTTTTTCTTTATGCATAAACTCTATAAGTGCAATCTCATTCTTACTGTTAACATAAGAGTTGTACTTGATGAGCATATCTTTTCTATACGCAATCCCTTTGCCGTTTTTATCGGCATATAGATAATCTGAATAAAAAGTAGTGAGTCCCTCAGCCCAGTTTCCCTGAGAAGGTGAGTAAACATAGTTTCCAAACCATTGATGTACAATCTCATGCCCTAATGAACTGTTAAATACAAAATCTTTATCAATTATTTGCTGCCCAATGAGCGTAAATGTTGGCATAGAATATCCAGCAGGAAACGGAGTCTCTACAACTTTAAATTCTTTAAAGGGTAAAAATCCAAATATATTTTTATAGAGTCTGAAATACTCCTCTGTTTTTTGTAAATATTTTTGAGACAGATGTGCATCATTGGCGTAAAAATGTGTTGAGAGTTTCATCCCCTCTTTAGTTATTTTAGAGTTGCTAGTGTAGTTTTTAGAGGCTATTATATTAAGATTATCAAGCGGATAATCAAATGTAAAATGTTTTTTATCTCCAACCTTTCTTGATGATGTTGCTTCTACGATGGTAGTAACATCCGAGCTTGATATAATAGTCTCATGTTTACACATAATGTCAATTTTTGGATACCAAGCTTCTAAGACTATCGCATCCCCTTTTATAGGTCTAAAGCTATGAGTAAATGCTATCTCTACAGGTTTATTGACATCTTTGAGTACCAAGTTTGGCATATTTCCTTCAATGTTAAGTGAAGCATTTTTAATCTCTGAAATTTTTGCTTTTGAATCTAGCAGTTTTAATGTAGGATGGTCACTAAAGATACTCGCATACCCTTTTATAAGACCTTTATCCATATCTAAGTTCATCTCTATTGTATAAGTGCACTCATGTGCGTTCAAAGTGGCTAGAAGAAAAGTTGAGACAAAAAATATTTTATTCATAATTATGTTTCCTTATAATAACTGGATGTTATTGTAGCTTGAAATAGCATACAAAAGATAACAATGTATAAAAACAAAATATAGGTAAAAAAAAAGGGTAAGTCCTGAATCAAAAATAACACCAACTCCAGAACATCCAATATTCACCTATTTTTGATTAAAATTGGCATATTGGAACCCAAAGAGGAGTTAAATATATAGAAATTACAAGTGACTGATATAATAATTATATCAAAGAACTTTTACACAAACTATAAGATTTAAGCCATTTTTGTGTAAAATTCCAAAAATATTTTTTGCAAAAGGTTTGTTAATGGCAACTATCGGAATGAGTGATATTAAAAAGGGTGTTCGTTTAATTGTAGGCGAAGTGCCATACAAAATAGTAGAATTTCAACATGTTAAACCAGGGAAGGGTGCAGCATTTGTTCGTATGAAAATGAAAAGCTTTTTAAATGGAAAAGTGGTTGAGAAAACTGTTCATGCTGGAGACAAGTTTGAAGTACCAGTTATCGAATTTAAAACTATGCAATATCTCTACGATGATGGTGAGATGTATCAGTTTATGGATAATGAAACATATGATCAACTCGGTTTAACTTATGAGCAGTGTGATGATGCTGCAAAGTGGCTAAAAGATGGAACAAATGTTGATATGATTTTCTTTAAAAATAAAGCTATCTCTGTAGCAGCTCCTGAAGTTATGGAACTTTTTATTACTGAAACACCTCCAAACTTTAAAGGCGATACTTCAAGTGGAAGTAAAAAACCTGCTACTCTTGAAACTGGAGCAGTTGTTCAAGTGCCTTACCATGTTTTAGAGGGTGATTTAATTAAAGTCAACACTGTTGATTGTGAATTTTTAGGAAAAGTTAAATAATCTTAATGGACAGATTTTACTCATTAGGACACTCTAGCATCGATTTTCACTTTAAACAAACACCTCGAGATTTTGTTGTTGAAGAGATACCCCTTTATGAGTTTTCAGGGGAGGGGGAGCACCTTGTTCTTTTTATAAGAAAAAAGGGGCTTTCCACTTTTGAACTTATTGGCTTGCTAGCAAACCATTTAGGGATTAAAAATAAAGAGATAGGTTACGCTGGGCTTAAAGATAAACATGCGATGACAAAACAGTATATCTCTTTACATAAAAAATATGAAGAGGCACTTGAGAATTTTTCTCATGAAAGTGTTAAAATCATCTCTAAGACTTATCATAACAACAAGATTAGAATAGGGCACTTACAAGGGAATAGATTTTATATAAAGCTTAAAAAAGTAAACCCTACATCTGCACAAAAGATAGATGAAGCTCTTAAAAATATCAACGATTTTGGAATGCCAAACTTTTTTGGATACCAAAGATTTGGTAATTATGGCGATAACCATATTCTTGGTGAAAAAATTGCCAAGGGTGAAAAAAAAGAGCGTAATCACAAGGTAAAAAAACTCCTTATTAGTGCTTATCAAAGTCATCTATTTAATCTATGGCTGAGTAGAAGATTAGAGATAAATACTTTGGTACAAAATTTTGGAGCCGAGGAGTTAGAGTCTCTTTTAAATATACCACACAACGAGATACAAAAGCTACAAAAGCAAAAACATCCATTTAAGATGATACATGGTGATATCATGGAGCACTATCCACATGGCAGACTGTTTGACTTTGAAGATACAGATGAGGATTTAGAGCGATTTTTAAAGCGTGATATCTCAGTTACAGGACTTTTATGTGGAAAAAAAGTGAAACTATCTTCTGGACTCGCAGGAACAATAGAAAAAGATTTTAACGATGAGATCAATGCTGATGGCGCAAGAAGATATGCGTGGGTATATCCAACAGATATAGAGGGTAGATTTAAGCCCGTAGAAGCTCAGTATGAGATGAACTTTACCCTTCCTAAGGGCTCTTATGCAACAGTGCTTATAGAAGAGATAGCTAAGCGAAAGCTAGTTGAGAAGAAAGATAATAAGGATTAGTTTAGTGAAGAGACATATAACTTCAATAATTTCACAAAATTTTGGAAAATTCGCCAACAAAGAGTTTCCTCAATGGTTTCAAAAGATTGTAAACAGCTCTTATGTAAATCTTATGGAGCTTGATATGAGTGAGTTCCACGCTTCAAGTAGATACCACTCTCTTAATGCTCTTTTTACAAGAAAGTTAAGAGAGGATAGAAAGTACTCTTTGGATGCTGATGATTTTATATCTCCATGCGATTCTTTCATATCAGAGTGTGGCTCATTGCGTGAAGAGTATGCCTTACAGATTAAAGGGATGCGATATAAGAGTGACGAACTCCTTGGTGAACACTTTACTCAAGGGGAAAAAAATATAGTTCACAATGGTACATTTATTAACTTTTATTTATCTCCAAAAGATTACCACCGCTACCATATGCCAACAAACCTAAAAGTTTTAAAAGCGGTTCATATTCCTGGAAAATTTTATCCTGTCAATATGCCATCTCTTAAAAAAAGACTTAACCTTTTCATAGAAAATGAAAGAGTTGTTTTGATGTGTGAGACACCATCTAAAAAGATATTTTACATAATACTTGTGAGTGCTTTAAATGTTGGTGTTATGCAGGTTGCATTTGAGCCAAAAATTAAAACAAATGCAGATGCAGAAAAAAGCCAAGCATACTCTTATGAAAATCTTTATCAAAACAAGGGTGATGATTTTGGATGTTTTGAGATGGGTTCGACTATTGTTATTTTAGCTGAGAAAGATATGCTAAAACTTGATGTGAAAGCTGGCGATAATGTAAAATATGGACAAACTATCGCTACACTTAGTTAGTGTAATTCTAAGTTATGTATTTATAACTTAGAATTACCAATAGTTTTCCATTATTGCTTAAACATTAAACCTAAAGTGCATAACATCGCCATCAGCAACTATGTATTCTTTACCCTCTAGTCTCATTTTTCCAGCTTCTTTTGCTTTAGCTTCACCACCAAACTCTATATAATCGTCATAGGCAATAACCTCCGCACGGATAAAACCTTTTTCAAAGTCGTTATGGATAGCTGCAGCTGCACGCGGGGCAGTTGAGTTTTGATGTATAGTCCAAGCACGAACCTCTTTGACGCCAGCTGTAAAGTAACTCATGAGACCTAACTTTTCAAAGCCTTTATGTATAATTTGTTCAAGTCCTGATTCTTCAATACCAAGCTCTTCTAAAAACTCTTGTGCTTCTTCATCGTCGAGACCGATAAGCTCCTCTTCAACCTTGGCACAAAGTTTTATGATTTCACAGTTGTTCTTTGTAGCATGCTCAGTAAGTGCTATAACATACTCGTTGTCTTCAGAACCACCCTCATCCTCTAGACCCTCTTCATCAACATTAGCACCATACATAATCTCTTTGTTAGTTAAAAATCTTACTTCATTATTGAGTTGTTGGTATATTTCACTATCTGCATCAGGGAAGTTTCTAGCTAGATTACCATCAGCTAAAAACTCTACAAGTTCTTGAGCCATCTCTAGGGATGCTTTAGCGCCTTTGTCAGCCTTTGCCTGTTTTTTTAGTCTCTCAATGCGATTTTGTAAAACTTCAATATCTGCAAGAATAAGTTCAGTCTCAATAATTTCAACATCTCGTAAAGGATCAATACTTCCCTCTGTATGCACAATATTTTCATCATCAAAACATCTCACTATTTGAAGAATTACTTCTGTTTCACGGATGTTAGATAAAAACTTATTGCCAAGACCTTCACCTTTAGAAGCACCTTTTACTAAACCTGCAATATCTACAAAGTCTAAAGTTGAATACTGGATTCTTTCAGGGTTAACAATTTTTGCTAACTCTGCTAACCTTTTATCTGGAACAGGAACAACTGCCTTGTTTGGTTCTATCGTACAAAACGGATAGTTAGCTGCTTCTGCATTTTGTGCTTTTGTGAGTGCGTTGAAAGTTGTTGATTTACCTACATTTGGAAGTCCTACAAGACCGATACTTAAACCCATAATTAACCTTTGTATTGCTTATAAAATAATTTTGTAATTTTATCTAAATAATACTTGGTTTGGTATTACTTAGCTGTGTTTTAATTTTTCTTGTGGTTTTGCAAGATAAAAGCCTTGTGAACGACTTATGTTTAACTCTTTTACTTTTATATGGATAGCTTCATTATGAACAAACTCTGCAACAGTCAAAATATTCAATCTTTTTGCAAAGTCAACTATTGTTTTGGCTACAATTTGTGCATTCTTGTCTGTATCAAGATTTTTAATGAGTGTACCATCTATCTTAATGTAATCAATATTGAGTTTAAGAAGATGCTCAAAATTCGAATACCCAGAACCGAAGTCATCTATGGCAATTCTACAACCAAGAGCTTTCAGTTCATCTATAAATACCGAGATCTCCTCATAGTTTTCTATCCCTTCAGATTCAAGAATTTCAAAAATAATTTTTTTAGCAACATTGTATTTTTTTATATTTTGTTGAATATACGCTAAAATCTCTGGATCAAGCATGTCATCTACTGATAGGTTGATTGAAAAATCATTATCAATGTTTTCAAAATGTTGACAACTTTTTTTAATCATCAATTTTGTTAGTTTATTATAGAGTCTGCTCTTTTTGGCAATTGTTAAAAACTTATAAGGACTAATGACATTATTGTCGCTGTCTATAAGGCGTATTAAGCACTCATAACTTGCAATTTTATCTGATTTGTTATCATATATAGGTTGAAAATATGGAAGTATTTTATCTTGTCTAATAGCTTTTTTTAGTTTTTTCACCCACTCCATATTCTCTTTATACTGTTCTTCAATATTTAATTTTTCATCATAAAGTAGAAATGATTTGTGCTGTTTTTTTGCTGATTTGAGAGCGATATCCGCTTTTTCTAAAGCACCATCTATTTGATGCACTCCACCCACAGTTATTCTTATCGCTATCTCATTGTTTTCATGAAAAAATATCATTTTCTCTACATCAAAAATAAGTTTTTGTGCTGTTTGCGTCAAGTGCTCCAAGGAAGGTTTTTTCATGAAAAATAGGGCAAATTCATCGCCAGAGAGACGCTTAAGCTCAATATACTTAACATCATCAAACATACTCTTTAATCTGTTCGCAAATTTTCTTAAGATATTATCACCTGCAATATGTCCGAAAAAATCATTGATCTCTCTAAAAGAATCAATATTGATTATAAGCAATGCTCCCTCTCGAACACCTACAATATCATTAATAAGACTCAGTCTGTTAGGTAATCCTGTTAAAGTGTCTATATAAAGTTGCCTACGCAATTCTATTGTTTTTTCATCTATTTTTTCCTCTAAAAACTGGTTGATATTTTTTTGTTTTTTTGCATACTGTATAATTTTTTCTTGCATATCATTTAAAGCATTTGATATAAGTCCAATCTCATTGTTTTGAGATATGTACGGAAAATTTATCTCCCTGTCTGGAGAATAGTTTTTAAGAGATTTTGCGATTTTTCTTAAAGGGGAGAGGAGCTTTTTGACATAAAGACTAAAAAGTGCAAATAGTGCACCAAGTGCAAAAAGCAGGGTAAGCGTTAGGTTTGTATATTTTTTAGTTAACTCTTTGTAGTTTTGATTCGAGTAGGTTATAACAAGTGAGCCTATCTTTTCTTGAGAATTGGGTTTATAAACTGTTTGATTTACAATAAATGAACTCTCTATGTTATTATCATACTCCATAGATTTTATTTCACTGAGGATTTGATTGTATTGCATGACTTTAACAGCTAATATATTTGGATTTTTTATAAGCTGTAGTGATATTTCTTTTATTTTATCATTATTTAATCCAAGATAGAGATTGATTGCTATTAGTGGTTCTATGGTTCTCGCAATTAGATTGGCCTTTTCCATCTCAATATTATAAAATGCTTCTTTATTGATTTTTTCAAAAACTGTAAAAATAACTATCAAAGCAAATAAAGATAAGAGTGTGATTGAGAGTACTATTTTTCTAGAAAGCGATTGTATCTTTCTTTTTTTCATGTTTGTTACCTATAAAAAATGTATCGTAATTTACTGTAACGAGCTACAGTAAATTTATTTTATCATATAAATGTTTCATTTTTTAAAAATTTTGCAACTATTTTTAGAGCTACCCTTAACTATTGCCTTTATCTATAAATTTTACCATTTGCAATAACGAGTCAACAAAATCTACTTTTTGAGTATGCAAGTTTTCTTTATTAAGGTAGAGTACGGTTGATTTTTCCAGCATTAAAGAAAATAGCAGCCCATTTTTTAAATTATTTATATCGTATGCAAAAGTTATAATCCCTTTTTGTTTCGCAATATCTGCTACTTTTTTGATATCTTTGTTTGAGTTTAGCATATATATGATTGATGCATTCGTGTCTATGGACAAATCTGTAAATTTAACAAGATTAATCTTATAGCTGTACTTATCAAAATTATTTTTATAATTTTTATTTATAAATTCACTTATTCTCAAAGCTGTATCGTGGTCCTCTTCATCAAAAACAATAGTATAAACTATTTTCCCGTCTATAAGTTTCTCTTCTAGTTTTTTATCCAGCATCATTATTTTAGGAAATATAGAAGCTTGAGCCTTTAGTAACATATCATTGTAGTTATAACCAAAGAGAAAAGTATGTAATATAAACAATAGAGTTAAAATACGCATCTTAAAACTCCTTCTCTAAGGTAATCATGAAATTTCTACCCTCTTGAATATAATCTTCGATGTAAGTCTTTGATTTGGATGGAAACCGTATGTCTGCGTCAAAAATATTTTTTACACTTGCCATAAGACTATAGTTATATTTATTACTGTCATAACGCACTGTAAGGTCAATCTTTGTATATGCTCGTAAAGGATCAGTTCGTGTTTCTTCATTATTTACTATACGCTCTTTCTCCCCCACATATTTAAACACAGAACTAACTGAGTATTGGTTCGTAATATCATAGCTATAATACCCCTTAAACATATGCTGAGCTACATTCGATAGTGGCTCTCTATTGTTTTCTTCCCCATCTATGTAGGAGTAATTCAAGTAGAGTGAATCTCTTGTGCTAATATTGCCTTTATACTCAAATTCTAAACCATATATAGTTGTCTTACCAGTATTAGCAAAAGTACCATTTGAACTATCAATAATTTGAATTTGATCACTGTTTTTTAGATAAAAAATATTTGATTGTATATGATTTGTACTGTTTAAAATATGTACATACGCAGCTTCATAAGCCTCCACGCGTTCAGGTTCAAACTCTGTACTTCCAATTCTTGAGTGATTATTTTGGGTAAACATCTCTTGCCAAGATGGATTACGGTGTGATTGAGAATACAGTAATTTGAAAATATTATGTATATTATGTTGATAAACCATTGATGCTCTAGGTTCATACAGCGGATCCGAAAGTGAAGTTTTTTCATAATTTATACCAACTAAAAAACTAAGAGAATCGCTATAGCTATATGAATCTTCTAAAAATAATGCTACTGTATCTCTTTTGACATTATCTTCAAAAAAAGGATAACTGTCTGTATAATCAACCAAATCAACATCGCCTGTAGCCCAGCTTGAAAGTTTAGATACCATAGCAATTGTTTTTTCTTGACTCACTCTGTAGCCTACATTAATATTGTGATTTTTTATTCCGCTGTAGCTTATAAAAGAGGATTGATAGTATGTAACTTGTTCAGCACTATGAACTCCAAACATACCATCTGACCATACTATTGGTGTTTGGAGAACTGCAGTTGCATTAGTATCAGGGTCACTATCTGTTAAAAATTCTTTATACTTTTTTACATCAAAATATGTTAAACCATCAGGAGCCAATCTTGCATCACTATTAAAAGCATCGTATTTCATACCACCCTTAATACTTATGTCAAAATTATCTATGTTTTCAACAATCCCCAATTCTATGTAGTTATTTGGTAATTTCATTCTTGATTTTTTATCATCAGTCATATACAAGTTAATTCCATATCCGCTTGATTGAGTATGGTCTAATATACGCAGTTTTGCATAAAAGGTGTTGTTGTAGTTTAGTGTTAAGCCAAGGGAATAAGTTTCACTCCACATTAGAACCTCACCAGTTCTTCCAAGTGCAGTATTTAAACCAGAGTAATCCAATGAAAATCCACTTGAATAGCCATCTGGGCCAGAATCTAAAGTTTTATCATCTTGTTGATAAGAAAAATCTGTTGCAATTGAAAAATTATCTATTTCATAATTTTGTGTAAAACCAACCATTCCATACTTGTATGAACCGCCTTTTATTACAATTGAGTTCGCATTGTCAAAACCCTTGAAGTTTTCAGCATAAGTAATAACATTGATAGAACCCGCATAGGCATTGTAGCCATCTGTTTTGCTTCCAGGACCACGAACCACTTCTATGCGCTTAATCATCTCTATAGGCATTTTAAGATGTTCTGAATAGGCATCAAAAAAAACACTATTTGCTGGAACACCATCTATGAAAAGTTTTGATTGTCCATATGCACTCGGATTTGATCCACGGAAAATAGGTGTTTTAATGCCAATATTGTCAGTTGCCATATCTACACCCGGAACTAGTCCTAGAGCTTCTTCTAAGTTAACAACACCTAGTTTTTTTAAATCTTTTCCCTTAAATACAGAGATAATATAGGGCTGATAGTGCTCATTTTGTTTTGTTGCTGTAGCCACCTCACTAAAATGGGTCATATCATTTGAAAGAGAGGCTAGCAAATCGTCTGTTTGCGCATGTAAGCTAGTTAAAGAGAGCAAAGAACATAGCAACAATGAAATGTTAAGTGATTTATTATCCATTTTTTTTCTTCCAAGCCTCAATTAGTTCTGGGTTATCCTCGCCAAACTTTTTTGTATACAAGATACAAGGGTATCTTAAACCCATACTCCCAAGCATTTGCATCTCTGACAACTCATAGTAATGCATTTTAAAAATCTTTAGCAATCTTATAAGATTTGGCATCAGTGCACCATAAGAGTATTCTACCCCAAAGTCCATTAACTTAATGTAAAGTAATTTTTTAAAGTTGCCTATAATCTCTTTTGTAGTCTTCAAGTCTCTGTATTGAGGATGAATAAAAATCCTTGATATCTCACCGAGTTTATCTCTTTGAAAATTATCAGTGTTAAATGTCATATTTTCTGTTGGATATTTGTAGGGACAGTGATGTATTAATCTTACAGTTGCACAAATTTCTCCATTGTCATTTAAAGCAACAAAATGGATAGAAAAGGGATCGTATTTGTCACTCTCTTTGTTGTCTGTAAATTCTGTGTCACGAACATATCCCTGAAATATTTCAGCTTCTGTAATCACCTTATACCTAAATGCAAATACTTTTTCTAACAAACTGTTATTATCAACTTCTAAAAATGTAAAATTCACATTGCCTCTTTTGAAAAGAATATATACATAAGATTATGACAACTTATCTCTATAATCAATCAATAAATAGCTTTCAAAGTAAGTAAACATGAGATGTAAGTGTAAATTTAACACATTTTAGATGTCCATATTGTTTATAAATATTTATTATAGATTAATAATATAATTATAACAATTAAGAGTAACAAAATGAGACATATTATGGTTTTTAGTGGTGCCCAAAATACTGTCCCATTAATATAATTGTTTTTTATATTATATTAGCGCGACATATCTACTTGCTTATATGTTTTTTAGGTAGTTACTCATTAAACGAACACCAGCACCAGTTCCTCCATAAACATTACAATCCCAAGCATTCTCAGTGTATGCTGAACCAGCTATATCAAAATGTAGCCATCTGTTTTTCATATCTTCATGAATAAATTTTTCTAAAAATAGTCCAGCTGTTATAGCTCCCCCATAAGGTTTTGAAGCAGTGTTTGAGATATCTGCTATCTCACTTTTTAGAAGTTTTTTAAGATGTCTATTAAATGGAAGTGAGCTAATTAACTCGCCAGATTTAGAACCAGCTTTTGAGAAATCATGTTTGAGTTTAGATGAATGTCCCATAACTCCAGTTGTGTATTGACCAAGAGCAACCATACAAGCTCCCGTGAGTGTTGCAAAATCAAACAAATAGTCAGCTTTGAGAGTGTCTTGCGCATATGTTAAAACATCTGCTAGAACCAAGCGACCCTCAGCATCTGTGTTTCTTACTTCTATAGTCGTGCCACTTCTTGAAACCAACACATCATCAGGTTTGTATGCATTGCCACCAATCATATTTTCAACTGCACCTATAAAGGCGTGAACTTCAACATCCAGTTTTAACTCGCTCGCTGCTTTAATCATCCCAAGTACCCCGCATGCTCCAGCTTTATCCATCTTCATAGTGACCATAGATGTAGCAGGTTTTAAACTTAATCCACCACTATCGTATGTTAAACCTTTTCCTACAAGAGAGATGATTTTTTTTGGATTAGCAGGTTTGTACGACAAATGAATTAAGGCACTTCCATGGATAGATGCACGCCCAACCGCAAGCATAGCACCCATTTTTTCTTCTTCTAGCTCTTTTTCTTGAAGTATCTCACATCCAAGCTTATTATCTTTTGCTAACTGTTTGGCAAGTTCTACCATACTTTGTGGATGCATCTCTTGTGGAGCTGTATTTACTATGTCTCGTGTAAAGCATGTAGCTTTTGCAACAATCATAGCATCATGAAAAGTGTTTTCAATTACTTTGAAATCTAATGCATTAGATGCAAAAAATATATCTTTTAAGTGTATCTCTTTTGGTTGAGACTTGTAAGTATTAAACTCATAACCACCAAGGACAAACCCTTCAATGAGAGCACTGAGTGTCTCATTGTTAATTACACTTAATCTGGCACTCATATAACTTGATGCTTTAAGTGCCTTTATAGCACTTACAGTCGCACTTCTTATATCGTCACTATGCTTAGAATCGATACCAGAAAATAAAATTCCTTTTTCATGTAAAAAACATATAGAATCTTGTTCTGCTTTAAATCCAGCTTGTTGTAAAACTCTCACATCCACATGAGATGCTAACTCTTGTGAGGTCAAAAACTCCACTAAAATATCTGCATTGATATCTGCTATATTACTGTTTAGTAGTTTAATATTCATTTTGTATCCATCATTTTAAAATATACGAGATAATAGCTAAATGTGTATAAAATTGAGTTTACTTCTAAAATAAATAAATAAATAAAATTTATTTATTTATTTAGGCTTTAAATTAAGAATATTATAATAAAAACTAATGTATTATATTTAAAATCTAAAGAATGGTGATTAAATGAAAAAATTAATATTTACAACAGTTTTGCTTAGCACACTTTTCTCTCTACCTTTAAGTGCGGTGCATTATTTTAATGGTCAAAAAGAGTACCTTAAAAACTGCAGATCAAAAGATTGTCATGGTGGCGGGAGCAGCTTTGTTTCAAAATATACTATTGAGAGATGGACAGAAATATTACAAGGCAAGGGTGAAAACTTAGCCGCGATACATCTCAAAACAAAAGATGCCGAAGAGTTTTTGGAGTATTTAAAAAGTGAGCGTTATCAAAAAAAGTTAAAATATCTGAGAGCTTTTGTAGTAAAGTTTGCTAAAAATAGTGATTCTAAACCTACACCCTATTGATAGTTTTAAATCTCCCCATTTATGTGGAGATTTAAGTTTTCATACTAAGAGTTCATCTCTTTTATATACTCTTCAATTCTTTTAATCCCAGTTCTAATGCTCTCAATATCTGTAGCAAAACTAAATCTAAAATACCCCTCGCTACCAAATGCAACGCCAGGGACAACAGCTACCTCTTTTTTAGCTAACAAATCTTTTGCAAAGTTGAGTGAGTCATTGCTTATTTCTTGGATATTTACAAAAAGGTAAAAAGCACCATCTGGCTTTAGTACACTTAATCCATCTACTTTATTAAAAAGTTCTACCGCTTCATCACGACGCTCTTTAAAAGCTTTTCTCATCATCTCAATATCATCATCTGCCTGACCATCAAGTCCAACTATGGCTGCTTTTTGAGTAATAGAGTTGATATTTGAGGTGCTTTGGCTTTGAAGTTTTTTAGTTGCTTTAATCAGTTCGCTATCATATGCAGCCATGTAACCAAATCTCCATCCAGTCATAGCAACAGATTTACTTAAACCATTTATCGTTACAGTACGCTTGAACATATCTTCACTCACTGCAGCAGCAGATGTAAATGTGCCATCATATATAAGCTTTTCATACATCTCATCACTTGCAACTATAATCTCTGTGCCCTCTAATACTTTTCCTAATGCTACGAGCTCCTCTTTTGAATAAACTGAGCCTGTAGGGTTAGATGGAGTAGTAAGAACTAGCATCTTAGTTTTTGGTGTTATTGCATTTTGCAGCTGTTCTGGAGTGATTTTAAATGCACTATAATCATGCGTTTGAATCTCCACAACTGTACCACCACAGTATTTTACAAGTTCTGGGTAAGTAACCCAATAAGGGGCAGGGATGATAACTTCATCTCCATTTTGGATAGTCGCTGAAAAAAGGTTAAAAAGGGAGTGTTTCGCACCATTATTTACGATAATTTGATTTGGAGCATACTCTAAGTTATTATCGCGTTTGAGCTTATTAGCAACTGCAGCTTTTAAATCAGGAATTCCATCTACAGCAGTATATCTCGTGAAGTTATTGTTAATTGCTTCGATAGCAGCATCTTTGATTACTTGTGGAGTTCCAAAATCAGGCTCTCCTGCAGAAAAACTAAGAATATCCTTTCCTTCAGCTTTTAACTCTTGTGCAAGTGTTGTGATTGCGATAGTTATAGATTCAGATAGTGTGTTTATACGGTCTGTTAGCATTGGTGCCTCCAATAAAATATTGGAGTTATTATACTAAAAGAATAGTATATATAAGTTTATAATTATATAAATATTTAGTTTTTCATAGCTTTAATGAAAGATTCATATATATGTTCGAGTTCTAAATCTTCTTCTAAAAGGTTTTTATTATCTTCAACTAAAATATGTTCTAATATAGCAACCCTTTTAAGGAGGTACTCAAACATCTCTTTATTGATATCTGGAAGCATATTATGCATAAAGGGATCTTTACATCTCCCTTTTTCTATAACATGAGCAGGGATGCCAATAGCAGTTGCATTGTCTGGCACCTCTTTGACAACAACAGAATTTGCACCAATTTTTGAATACTCACCAATGGTAATATTACCAAGAATTTTTGCACCAGCACCAATAACAGCACCTTTTTTTATAGTTGGATGTCTTTTGCCGTGAGTAAGGGATACGCCTCCAAGTGTAACACCTTGATAAATTAATACATCCTCCTCGATAATCGCTGTCTCACCAATAACAACACCTGTACCATGATCTATAAAAACTCTTTTTCCTATTGTAGCTGCTGGATGAATGTCTATATTGGTAAGTATTTGAGTTATCCCCATGAGGATTCTTGCAAATCTTTTAAAATTAGAGTTATAGAGTTTGTTAGCAATTCTATACCAAGCCACAGCCCATACACCAGGATAATTGAAAATAAAATCTAACTTCGAGTTGAGTGCAGGATCATTTTTATAAGCGTTTGAAAAATCATCTTTTATTTCAGCATAAAGTCCCAAAAAATCTGCCTTTAATTTGTTGTTCTTAGATAACCGTTTTGTTGAACGAATGTCTCTAGTTTTGCAAGTGTATCATCTTTTTCTTTTTGTGTAATAAAATCACTGCTTGATAGGTCTGTTTTAAGCTTATTTAATATTTTTTCTTTGTCATAACCTATTGATTTCAGTATATTTAAAATGCTTTTTGATTCCACTTCATTTACAATCTCAAAATTTGTATCATTGATATTTACGGTATATTCATGTGGATGGGTAAAAAGATTGTGGTTCATCCCTAAAGTTTCTTGATAGGCACCAACATTAAAAAAGCCTAAAAAATAATCCTCTTCATCCAGATTAACATCATGTAGGTAGAGCGGTTTTTCGGGATTAAAACCAATCTCGCCATCACTATCACAGGTGATATCCCATAGGGAAGCTGCTCTTAGTGGTGTTGAGTTTAAATGATGTAGAGGCATTACAGGAAAGTGTTGACCCAGTCCCCAGTAATCGGGTAAGCTTTGAAAAATAGAAGCGTTTATGAGGTATCTTTCTTGTAGCTTCACTTGCAGTTGTTCAAGCTCATCCGTAGGGTTTGCTGATTTTAAGTACAGTGCTTTTTTAATAATGTTATGAACAAGTATCTCAGCGTTTGAGCGATCTTGTAAATCTATATAGCCTAAATCAAAGAGAGTTAAAAGTGATTCCATGTGATCTAAGGCATCATGTAGATACTCTATACAATTTTGATTACTAAGAAGTTTATTTAACTCAATGAGTTCTTCAATAAGGGGAGGGTTACCATTTTCTTTAAGGTTAAGTAATTTCTCTTGATAATCTTGTGTAAAAAGCTCTAGTACAGGGGTGATAAGTACAGCATGAGAAGCGACAATAAACCTCCCTGATTCTGTAAAAATATTTGGATGCTTAACATCTTTGGCATCCATGATTTCACCAAGTAAAAATACAACACTACTTGAAAACTCATCTATGGAGTAGTTGCGGGAAGTGGAGTGGGTATGTTGGTCATACTCTACAGCTAAACCACCACCTATATTGATACTGTTGAGTTCATTGGCACCCATTCTTCTAAGTTCTGCATAGATGTTTCCTGCTTCTCTTAGTGCTCTCTTGAGAGGAGCTATATCGGCCATTTGAGAGCCAATATGAAAATGAACCATACTAAGGTATTGTAACAAATTTGTGCTTTTTAGTAGTTTTATCGCTTCTATAATTTCTGTTGCAGTGAGTCCAAATTTGGCATCCATACCACCACTTTTTGCCCATGTTCCGCTACCTACGCTATGGAGTCTTACTCTTATCCCTATATTTGGAATTTTTAAACTACATTCATTAGCAACTTCTATAATTGTCTCAAGTTCACCTAAGCCCTCTATTGTAAGTGTAATATTATGTCCACTTTGTGCCGCTATAAATCCAAGAGTTATCATCTCTTTATCTTTAAAGCCATTTACTGTAATATTTGCGCCATTTGGTGTTTTGCTCATGGCTAAAATAAGCTCCGCTTTGGAACCAGCTTCTAGTCCATAATTATATTGCGCCCCTTGAGAAGTTACAGCTTCTATGGCATGAGGAAACTGATTTACCTTCAGGGGGAAAACAGCATTGAAACTGCCTTGATAATTATTGATTTTTATCGCTTTGTCAAAGTAGGAATAGAGACCCCTTATCTGTTTCTTGATAAGGTGGGGAAATCTCAGTAGTATCGGGCCTCTTATATCTTGAGACCTAATTTGTTCTGTTATTTGCAATAAAGAGGGCATAGACTTATAGTTAAGTTTTATTTGTCCATCTTCAATTATGAAGTTTTTATTTGACCAAATGTCGAGACCAAAATTTTTCAAAATTTTTCTCTAAATGTGTAGTTTATGATGAAAATATTTATCAATATCAAAGAATATTTCACCATTTTGATTTTTAAAAGTAAGGCAAGATTTATCTAACTCTTTTATACTTTTTTTACCCATAACAGCTAGAATAACTTTTAAACTTTTAATTAGATTTGTATGATAGTTTCCTATCTCTCTTCCCTTCTTTACAACTAAATACGACGCTCTTTTTTTAAGATCTTGCGTAGCTAAACCAACAGGACAGGTGTGTGAACCAAAACCAGAACACATTCTAGCTCTGATACATCCACCACTCATCATAAAACCTCTAGCTATTCCTATTGCATCTGCACCCATACTCATGGTGATAACTATATCATCAGGCGTAAGAACTTTTCCACTTGCGATTATTTTTATATTGTGCCTAATTTCATACTTTTTAAGCATTGTATCAAGTATATAAAGTGCGTTATTGGTTGTAAGACCAACCGCTTCCATAAGTTCAAGTGGTGCAGTAGCACTTCCCCCCTCACCACTATCAACAGAGATAAAATCAGGTATGCTTTTGCCATCTATTTTTCTTTGTGCCATCTCTTGCACCATCTCTTCAACATCGTTTACATCTGAGATAACAATCTTAAATCCAACAGGTTTAGATGAAAGTTTTTGGAGCCTTTCTACAAAGTCTAAAAGCTGAGTTGTTGTGTCTGCAAAGGGAAATCTATTTGGTGAAAATACATTTTCTCCCTCTTTAACACCTCTGTAGTACGCTATGTCGGCAGTTACTTTTGCTGCTGCTAATTTTCCACCAGTTTGTTTTGCACCCTGAGCAATTTTAATCTCAGTCATACGGCAAAATTTCATAACTTTTTGGTATCTCAGTTCGTCAAACTTTCCATTTTCATCACGAACACCATAAAGACCTGAACTCATTTGAAAAATCATGTTTGGTATATCAGTTGGTACCTCTTTTGGAAATGACTCTATTGGGGCACTCCAGTTAACACGAAAAAGCACATGTGAAGTTGTATCATAAATGTAAGTATTTTGAGTTTTTTTATGCAAAAGAGCCGTTCTGTACCATTTAAGTGCTACAGATTTGTTAAAGAAAAAGTTACCTATTTTAAATATAAATTCTGAATATGGAGTACTATTAACAATTTCAAGGTAATCACAGTTGTTCAAGTCTGGTTTATGAGTAAAAAGATGATTGGATGTAAGTGAGCCCTCTCCTGTATTTATAGTGAGATTTGATGTAGCACCTGCAATTGAAAACGCACGAACTGCTTCAGGACTTAGTGCTCCATCACTCATAGCTGAGCGTATTAGGGGGGTGTGAGACACAAATGGCATCTCCCTGTCTTGCCCAAATACAACACTTGTATCATCACTTACCTCCTCTTCATTTAGAACATTTGGTGAGTGCTTAATAACAAATCTTGAACCTGAAAATGGTTGTGCTACTGAGAAGGATTGATAATTTGGTAAATCTTTAGCTGCCTTATAAACCCAATCAACCTTATCTTTTGATTCATAAAATGTTTCTTCTGCAAAATACTGACGAAGAGGCTCTCTGAGAGCTTCAAAAGCGTATCTAACTCTACCAATAACAGGATAGTTTATAAGCAAAGCACTTCTTCTTTGAACATATTTATCATAAATGAAAAGTGCTATAAGACCAACAATGCCCGCTAGTAAAAAAAACTCTATAAAGTTTATCAATATATCCCATGCTGCATGTATATAATCCATTAAAATTCCTTTTGCTTAATAATTTGTTCTGTTTTGTTTTCTAAATTTTTAACAACAATAGTGCCATTGACAATCTCATTACTACCAACAATACAAAAATACTTCGCATCTACTTTATTTGCACCTTTGATGTGATTTTTGAAATTTTTAGCCTTATACTCAACAGTCACCTTATCTGTTTTTCTTTTTCTTTGTGCAAGTTGTAGCACTAAATTGATAGCTTTTTCATCTATAGCACCAATATAATAGCCATCTTTTAAACTCTCAGGCATCACTATGAGTTCCATGAGTCTCTCAATTCCCATAGCAAAACCAACAGCAGGAGTAGGGCGTCCATCAAGGAACTCTACCAGTCTATCGTAGCGACCACCACCAGCTATAGCACTTTGACTTCCGATATTATCACTTACAAATTCAAAAGCAGTTTTTGAGTAGTAGTCTAGTCCACGAACTAGATTGGTATCTATCTCATACGCAACACCATTTTCATTTAAAATTTTTTGAAGTGTGGTAAAATCTTTTTCACAACTCTCACATAAGCAGTTTAGTAGTTTAGGAGCATCTTTGTATAGTTCTTGACATCTTTCATTTTTGCAATCAAGAACACGAATAGGGTTTGTTTCTAGCCTTCTGACGCAATCTTCACAAATACTATCTTCACCCTCTTTTACAAATTTAATAAGCTTATTTTTATACTCTGGCATGCAGTTATTATCACCCAAAGAGTTTAGTTGAAGTCTATATCCAATACCTAACTCTTTTAGGATGTCACTTGCCATCATAATCATAGTTGCATCTTCATAAACACTATCTACTCCAAAACTCTCAACACCAAATTGATGAAACTGTCTTAATCGCCCTTTTTGAGGTCTTTCATATCTAAACATAGAACCATGGTAGAAAAATCTATGAGTTCCACCAGCTTTATCTAGTTTTTTTTGAATAAAGGCACGAACAACACCAGCGGTTCCCTCTGGGCGAAGACAAACATCATTTTTACCTTTATCAATGAATTGATACATCTCTTTGCCTACAATATCACTAGACTCACCAACTGATCGTTTAAACAGGGCAGTTTCTTCTAAAAGAGGGGTTTCAATAAAATGAAAGCCATATCTACTTGCAACATCTGAAGCAGTTTTTATAAAATAAGTGTAGCGTTCATAATCTTCACTTAAAATATCATTCATACCTCTTAATGATTTTATCATCAACCAACCTTGTGTATATAATTTGTTATGAAAGGATACCATTTTTATGTGATATTACAAAGTAGAAGTAAAGGCAATTTTAAAGGGAGCAGTGATAAAATCATTATATTATATGAGGATTGTTTATGAAGATACTAATTATAGTTTTATTGTTGCTATCTGTGGATGTTTTTGCTGAAGAAAAAACACCATCTGATGTTTATGCTGAGTCTGTTGTGCTGAAGTCTATGGTTATAGAGCTGAGAAAAGAGCACAATATTTATGACAAACTTGATGAGGTAGAAAAGCAAAAAAACAAATCCCCTAGACATGTTCTTCAAAAAACGCTCGAAATACTCTCAAAGGTAAATAAATATAGAGAGATAAATGATTTTGGGAAGATTACTCTACCTCCAGTCCCACCACGAGATATAACACCTGAAGATGTTTATGAGAATGTTATAAGATTAAAAATAGAGGTAGCACATCTCTTAAAAAATAAAAAAATCTTAAAAGAGGAAAGATTTATACCAAAAAAATATACAAATAAAACACCCAGTGATGTTTACAGGGAGTTATGGGGAATCTCTTTAGCCTTTGATAAGATGTTAGGACAAGGATTTACACCAACAGATGTATATATTCAAACAGAACAAATTATAGAAGTTATTAAGTTTTTGGCATCAACCCAAAGGGAACAAGTAAATATTCAAAAACCAAAACGAAAAGAGCATCAACATCCAAACCATGCACTGTATAAATCTATAGAGCTTTTAAACAAAATAAATAAAATACAAAAAAAACTCTGGATGGAACCTGTTCCTATACCAGATGTAAAACAAAAAATAATTTCTCCCACAGAGGTATATGATTCAATTCAAACACTAACAGCAGAACTAAATAGAATCTCAAGAAGACTAGGTGTAGAGAGATCTTTTAAACTAAAAGAGATAAAAGAGAAAAAAACACCTGCAGATGTTGTACAGAATCTTGAGTATGCTATTTCTATTTTACCATCTTTTGAACTTGGAAAAAAGTTAAACCAATACCCAAAGTCAACCCTAAAAAAGACCCCTGATGATGTGTATGCTTTGAGCGAATATATACTCAATAAAATAGAATCTATAAAAATTTTAAAAGGTATAAAGCTTAAAGCCAAAAAAACTACTTATATTTATGGTTTAAAACCTATCCATGTCTATGTTAAAGGGGTAGAAAATCTAGAAAAAATTTCAAAATTTAAAGAGCTTGAAGGTTTTAAGCCATCACAAAGTCCAAGTGATCCAAGCACTGCAATAACACCGAGTGAGGTATATGAGCTTATTATTAGACTTGATGATGAGTTAAATCTTGTAAGTCAACATATATTTTCTAAAGAAAATAAATATAGCCTAGAATCTTATAGAGAGCTTCTAAATAAGAAACACTATAATGATAAAACTTCATCAGATGTTTATGATAACCTTTGGAAAATTTCTTATGAACTAGATACTTTGTTAAACATAGATTATACACCAAATGAAACCTTTGTTTTAGCAGAAAAGATTCAAAATGATATACAAAAACTAACAAACTATTTTTTAAAAGATACAAAAAAATTAAGCATGAAAACAACTACCTCAAAAAAACCTAGTGATGTGTTTAAGGAGTCATTAAAACTTTTAGAGAGCTTGCAAAAAATCAAGGACAGAGGTAATCTTGTATCTGTAAAAACAATAATTCAAAAAGATGAAACTATCACACCTACATCTGTTTATAATGCACTTAGAATAGTGAGTGCAACCATCTCTGAGATACGGGTTTATTATGGAATAGAGCCAAGCGTATATAGTATTGCTGTTGTTAAAAATAAAACTCCATCAGATGTATATAGTGTAGTTGAACTTGCTAATAGAACAATATCTTTAGTGTTAGAAGATAGCAGCTATGAAGATTAGTATATCTACTAAGGTAGCGATTGGAACATTTGTTATCGCTGGTTTAGGGGTTATTGTCTTTGCTTTTTTATCATATACACAAGTGAGAGAGTATTTCAAACAAAATCTTTTAAGCTCCTTAGTTTTAGAGCTTGATGAGTATTCAAAAACCATAAATGAAAATATACAAGGGATGGTTGGGGATGTAAAGCTGTTTGCAAATGACGAGAATATTCAAGCCATCATAAGAGCAACTAAAAATAAGTATGGTTATGATAAAAAGACAAACGATACCCTCAGTGGTTTGAAAAAAAGATTTGAAAAAAATATAAAATCAATACTCGAACATAAGGAAGCTTACTTCAATATTAGACTAATAGATGCAAAAAATGGAAAAGAACTACTCACTGTAGTAAAGGGTAATAAGGGAGAGATTGTTATTATTAAAAATGAAGATCTACAAAATAAATCTAAAAGAGACTATTTTAAAAAAGCAAAAACATTAAAAAAAGATGAGGTGTATATATCTGAAATAAATTTAAATAGAGAAAATGGTATTTTGTCTTTGCCATACCTCCCAACAATTAGGGTGGCAGTACCTGTATATGATGGTGATAGTATTTTTGCTATTTTAATTGTAAATGCAGATATATATAAACTATTTACACCTATAAACTACAATTATTCATCTGAGAAAAACATCTATTTAGCAAATGAAGATGGCTATTATCTCTATCATAAAGATAAAGACAAGGTGTTTGGTTTTGAATTTGGAAAAGATGAGAAATTACAAAATGACTTTTCCTTGGAAGAAAAATCCTATTTTGATAATAATTTAGCTTTTAGTTATAAAAAAATAGATATATTAGATGATAAAAGCATTGTGATTGCACTCAGTGCATCTGATGTTTTTTTAAAAGAGCAATCTGATGAGTATAAAAAACTTCTTGCTATTTATATACTAATAGCGACACTTATTATTGCTTTTTCAACTTTGCTATTAGTAAAATATCTTATCACACCTATCGTAAGATTGAAGCAAAAAGCTCAAACCGTGGCTTCTAAAAACATGGAAGAGGATGTTGTATTTGAGGGTGTAAAAACTTCTGATGAAATTGGAGAGCTGTCTGATTCTTTAGAAGCGATGGTGGAAAAAATTCAAAACTCTAAAAAAGAGATAGAGAAGAAGGTTCAAGATAGAACAAAAGAGCTCAAAGAGCTAAATGAAAATCTTGAAAGTCTTGTAAAAGAGAAAACCGATGAAAACATAAAACAGCTTCAAACACTACAGCAACAATCTAAAATGGCATCCATGGGTGAGATGATAGGTGCTATTGCTCATCAGTGGAGACAACCTTTAAATGAACTAAGCATAGGGATACAAAACTTAAAATATGACTACGAAGATGGCTTGATTGATGAGATTTTTTTAAATCAATTTATTCAAAAGAATAAAGATGTTATTAGGTTTATGTCAACAACTATTGATGATTTTAGAAACTTTTATAGGCTAGATAAAGAGAAAGAATTTTTTGATGTAAAAGAAGCTATAAAAGCAACTATATCAATGCAGCTTGCACAACTAGAAAGTCACAAAATAGATGTGTCTATAGAGGGTGAAGGGTTTGAAGTAGATGGATTTAAAAATGAGTTTCAGCAGGTGATTTTAAATCTCATCAACAATGCAAAAGATGCTCTTTTGGAACAAAAAATTGAAAATGCAAAAATATCGATTGTATTAAGAGATAATTCTATCTCCATTAGAGATAATGCTGGGGGCATACCAAAAGATATACTTGAGAGAATTTTTGAGCCTTATTTTACAACAAAAGAGCAGGGCAAGGGAACTGGTATGGGGCTTTATATGTCAAAAATGATTATTGAAGAAAATATGGAGGCTACACTCAGTGTAAATAATACAAAAGATGGAGCAGAATTTAGGATGAATTTTAATGAAGAATAACAATGATATAAAGATACTATATGTAGAAGATGAAGAAAATATTAGACAGATGCTTTCAAAGTTTATAGCGAGATTTTGCAAAAATCTTCATATTGCTACAAATGGCTCTGAAGGTTTAGAATTATACAAAAAGTATAAGCCTGAAATCATCATATCGGATATAAAAATGCCTATTATGAACGGTATAGAGATGATAAAAGAGATAAAAAAAATTGATACAAATCAAATCGTTATTTTTACTACTGCGCATAATGAGAGTTCATATCTGATGGAATCTATACATATGCAAATAGATGGATACATAATAAAGCCAGTTGACCTTGATGAGCTTGGTGATAAACTCAAAAAATATATAGAGCAGATGGAGTTGAAAAAAAGATATGATGCACATCTTGAAATTTTAAAAGAAGTAGCATATTTACAAAATGATTTACTTCTTGTTTTAGATAAAAACTATGATACAGTATTCGCAAACAACAAAACACTTGATTTTTTTGATGTAGATAACTACGAAGAGATAAAATTTTCAAGTTCACTGTTTATAGAGCATCCAGATTTTTATACCCCCAAGGATGGCATTGGAAGTTCTATAGAGGAACTTCTAGCACTACAAGATGACAAAAGAGTTGTTGCTATAGAGGAGATACATACACATGAGCCAAAAGCTTTCTTGATAACACTGAAAAAAACTGAGCATTCTAAGCATACTATTATATCCTTGTCAGAAATTACCCATATGAAAATAAGTCATAAACAAACTTATAAAAAAGCCTATACAGATGAGTTAACAAAAATTGCAAATAGAGCAAGCTTTAATGAGCTAATTGATAAAGAGATAGCAATAGCTAAAAGATATAATGTAAAATTATCAATGATAATAATGGATATAGACTATTTCAAAAAATTCAATGATACTTATGGGCACAAGGTTGGTGATGATGTTTTAATAGAGTTAGCATCTTTGGTTTCTTCAAGAACCAGAGATAGTGATTTGTTTGCAAGATGGGGAGGAGAAGAGTTTGTATTTTTACTGCCTGGGGCAAGTATTAATGGAGCAAAGAAAGTGGCGGAATCTGCTAGAAAAGCGATTGAAAACCATCAGTTTAGTCATGGGCATAGAGTTACTTGTAGTTTTGGTTGCGCCCAACTAGAAAAGTTTGACTGTAAAGAAACTTTTTTTGAAAAAGCAGACAAGGCACTTTATGAGGCAAAAGCTGCTGGAAGAAATATGGTTGTGTAGTGCAGTTTAGATTTTTTCTAAAATCTCTTGTGATATTTCCTCTATACTTTTAGTAGCATCTATCTCAAATAGCTCTATATCTAAAAGTTTTGTAGCCTCCACAAGTGCATCCTGAATCTTAAGTAGATACTCTACTCCACGAAGCTCTATTCCATCTAGTTCTTTTTGAGAGAGTCTGAATTCTAACTCTTTTTTGCTCAATTTAAGTAGAAAAACTTTTTTTGGATAGATACCATTTGTAGCAAATCTGTTGAGGTGAAGTATAGCAGTTTGATTTATCTCATCTTGCACTAAAGCATAAGCTACACCACTAACCACACTTCTATCGGAGATAATCATCTTATTTAGATTTGGTTCTACGACCTCTTTTATATGTTCTGCACGATCAGCTAAAAATAGTAAAAATTCAGCTTTTTTACTTTGCACATTTGCATTAAGAACCATCTCTCTAATCTCTTTGCCTATAGAAGTAGCACCTGGCTCTTTTGTAATGATTGCATCTTTAAAATGAGTTTTTAGTATATCTATTTGTGTGCTTTTTCCAGCAGTGTCAATCCCCTCTATTGTAATGTACATGAGGTCATACTCCCAATTATCTTTTGAACATCTTTTGGAAGCAAATGCTCAGTTTTTCCGTTGAATTTTAGAAGGTTTCTCACTATGGATGAACTGATGAAAGCGTGCTTGAGTTTTGGCATCAAATAGACTGTTTCTATAGTATCATCTAAAGAATTATTGAGATATCCAAGTTGTAGTTCATATTCAAAATCACTTACAGCTCTAAGCCCTCGTATAATAATACTTGCTTTATGAGTTTTTGCAAGTTCTACTGTTAAGTTATCAAACCCTACAACTCTTACATTTTTTAGATATTTTACTGCTTCTTGTGTCATCTCTATGCGTTCTTTGAGTGTAAACATTGGTTTTTTGTCATGTGAGATAGCAACCGCTACAATCACTTCATCAAAAAGCCCAAGAGCTCTTTCAATGATATCAAAATGGCCATTTGTCACAGGGTCAAAAGTACCAGGGTAGAGTGCTATTTTTTGCATATTATTCCCATCTTTTATATAAATTATTTTCGATTCCAAGGAGGTCAAACCACTTACCTATAATGAAATTTTCCATCTGCTGAAGTGTTTGTTGTTCAGAGTAGTATGCCATAACAGGGGGAGCAATAATTACACCAAGTGATGCTAGTTTTTGCATATTTTCTAGTGCAATTACGGAAAATGGCATCTCTCTTGGGGCAAGGATAAGCTTTTTTTGCTCCTTTATCATGACACTAGCACATCTTGTAACTAGGTTGTCTGATATACCACAGGCAATTTTTGCAAGAGTGTTCATACTACAAGGTGCAATTATCATAGCATCCACTCCAAATGAGCCAGATGCGATACTTGCTGATATATCTTCGTTATCATAAGTGCTAATATTTTGTTCTTGATTTAAAACAATTTTTGAATTTTTTGTCATTATAAAGTGCTTGTCTATCTCTTTTGGAAGTAACTCAAGAGTTTTAACTCCCAGGTTAACTCCACTAGCACCACTTGTTGCTATAACTATTTTACGAGCCTTCATTTTATCTCCACTTTACTTTTACCTACGACAACTGCTTTCATTCTTGCACCATTGTTTTTTTGAATTGTAATTATATCGTTTAGTTTGCCATTTTGCAGTGCTTTTGCATTAAACTCAATCGCTATTGCATTATTATTTAAACTTACACTCACCATGGTGTTTCGTTTTACATAGTTTATTGTCTCAATATCTCTTATGGTTATGATTTTACCTTGCTTGAGATTATGTTTGCTTTGAAATGTTCCTTTTTTTATCTCTTGTACAGGAAGTGCACGAAATCTATCTAGTGGAGCACTTTTCTTTTGCACATTTAAAAATGAGAGTTCATTACCCCTCTGTATATTTTGTTTTGTAACAAAAAGATTGATTTTTGCAATTATTTTATAATCAAAAAAGATTTTTTTATTATCTTGTGTTTTGAGATAAACTGTTCCCTTATTTGATAAATTGTTTTTAGGATTTATATGTACGAGATACTCTTTTGGTAAAGATGTGACATATCCTCTTGGTAACACTACAATACTATCAATAATAATATCTGGATAAGAGTTGCTATAAAACTCTTCAATAGAATGGAGTATCTTTGTGAGGTCGATAGGGCTTTTTTTTATGAATTTTATATATCTACTTTTAGATGTGAAATCGATATAGCCATAGGAGTTTAAGCTCTTAATAACATCTTTTGATTTTACGCGTTTGGTATATCTGTTGTTTTGAAATTTATATAAAATTGCATCATTTTTGATATTTTTTATTATATTGGAGATATTTATATCTTTACCTTCAATATAATAGGTACTTTGTAAAGTATTTTGAGCACAAAGAGACAAAGGGACAACGAGTAAAAAGATTAGTTTGAGTAAAGTTTGAGTCATCATATCTCTTATTTTTAGTTTAGAGGAGCAGGTTTTCCAAAAAAGTATCCTTGTGAATAATCAACTCCCAATTCATTTAAAATATTATATATATTTTCATTCTCTACAAACTCCGCAACAGTTTGTATATTTTGTTCTTTTGCAAATGCTACTATAGTTTTAACAATAGAGAGAGAAAGTTTATTTTTTTCTATATTCTTCACTAAACTGCCATCAATTTTTAAAATATCTGGTTGATAATCAAGTAATCTCTCAAAATTAGAATACCCTGCACCAAAGTCATCTATGGCTATTTTTACACCCATACTTTTAACTTTAGATATAAACTTCTTCACAAGATTGAAGTCTTTGACATTTTCATCTTCTAGAAGTTCAAAAACAACCCTAGTAGCTTTATCTTTATAGTGTTCTAGTAAATAAAATATTTTTTCTCTTGTAAACCTTTTTTCTATATCGAGTACTGATAGATTTATAGTTATATCACTCTGCGTTTCGTCGAGTGCTTGAAAAGAGTTTTCAAGTACACAAAGGGTTATCTGAGCGTAATATTTTCCTCTCTTAGTAGTATCTAAAAAGAAGTAAGGGGTGATGATTTGCTCCTTCCCATCAATAAGTCGAACTAGTGATTCATACTTTTGTATTTTTTTAGTCTTGTTGTGTATAATGGGTTGAAAATAGGAAATGATATTGTTATCATCTAATGCTTTTTTAACCATCTTAAGTACTTGTAAGTTTTTTTCAGCAATGCTCTGACCCTCTTTTACGAGGTTGTTCGCGATGATAAAATCTTGTTTACTCTCAAGAAGCTTTTTTATCCCATATTTTGAGTTTTCAAGGGCATCTTTGCCGTAAGAGAAGCTTATAATTACAGAAATATCGTAGTCAACTTCACCTATATTTATACTGGTATTATTGATTTGTTCTTGAAATATTTTTAAATTATTTTGTATATTTTCAATACTAGTGGTGAGATATTTTGTATTTTTTGCCAAAACATAATCACCATCTCCCAACACAAAAACTTTTTGAAAATTACATTTTTTTGGCATATAATTAAATATATCTTTTGCAAATTTTTCTTCAATTTTTGATGCTAGTTCTTGCCCATAAAATTTTTCTATATCATTGAACTCTTCAATTTTTATATATATTACGACAGTTTCATCAGCCGAAGACACTAAGTCGTTAAGTTGCTCTTTGGGATTCATAATATCAGTGATATTATCCCTAAGCGCAATATACTCTATAACATTCCCATTTCGATCTAAAATAGGCTTAATTGTTGTTCTTGTATAGTATGTTTTTCCACTTTTAGATATGTTTCGTACTATTCCTTGCCATATAAGTTTTTTATTTTTGATAGTATCCCAAAGTTCCACATAAACAGATGGAATATTATCTGGATGTCTTACTATACTATGGTTTTGACCAATTAGCTCATCTTTTGAAAACTCTGAAATATTTAAAAAGGCGTCATTTACATATGTGATCATTCCATCTGGATCTGTTTTTGAGACAATAGCACTTTTGTCCGTAACCTCTTGGTATTGATAAAGTAAATTAAGATTTTTCAAGGATTCCTCTTGCAATTTAATTTTTTCTAAAACTTTACTCAAGACCCCTAAAAACTGCTCTATATCTATAGGTTTTAATAAGTAGCCCTCTATGCCAAGTTTTATGCTATCCATAAAAAAACCAGATTCATTATAAGCAGAAAGAACCAATATAGGGATTTTTTTATTAATTTTTCTAATCTCTTCAATCATTTTTAAACCGTTGATATTTGGCATATTGATATCAGTTATTATTATATCTATGGGCTTCTCTTTTTTAGTATTTGCATTAAACTTAGCTATTCCATCTTTTCCATCAACGGCAATAATTATATCATCAAAAAATTCTTCTAAAATAGAGATAGTCGCTTCTCTTGCCTCTTTATTATCTTCAACATAGAGTAGTTTTAATTTTACTGAATATTTTATTATCTCTTCTAAGCTTATCATTTTTGTTATTCTTCTTTAAAATTTTTTACTAACTCTATCTTAAATACAGCACCATCCGAGCTATTACAAACACTAAGTTTCCCGCCACAATGTTTTTCTATTATAGTTTTACTGAGGTAAAGCCCTAGCCCTGTCCCATCTTTTTTTGTTTTAGTACTAAAATATGGATCAAATATCTGCTTCATTATAGCATCTTCTATCCCTCCTCCATTATCACTCACTTCTAAAATATATCTATTATTTTGCAGATATGTTTTTATTTTGATATACGGATTTTTGATATTGTTTTCAACTAAAACATCTTCTGCATTTTTAATGAGGTTGAGAATAACCTGTTTGAGCTCATTTGGATAGGTGTTAAATGATTCATGAGATTCAAGCTCTTGAATAAGTTTTATGTTTTTGTTAGTTATGGACATCTCTATAATCATTAAGACGCTTTTTATAAGCTCATCGTAAGAGGTTTCCAATTTTTCTTTATTTGGACGAAAAAAATCTCTAAAATCATTTATAGTATCACTAAGATGTTTAGAATAATTGATTATGTTGTCTGATAATTCTATAGTTGTTTCTTTGTCAAGTTTATTTAATTTTGATTTTAGATTGATTGCTGTGCTAGATGAGCTAATTGCAGCAAGTGGTTGTCGCCACTGATGAGCTATCATGCTTATCATCTCACCCATTTGAGCAAGTCTGCTTTGTTGCATGATTTGTTTATCTTTTTCTCTGTTTTTAGAAACTTCTTGAGCTACCCTTGATGCCAAAGAGGCATTAACCTCCTCGAGTTCATTTGTTGCCTGGGAGATAAGATGTGACAAGGCTTTCAATGTATGGTTACTTCGTCTTATATTATTTTGTTGCTCTGTAAATCTGCTTGTATAGGATAGATTAATATCATTGCTCTCACTTAAAGCTAGCATTGTATTTGTTTGATTGAGTAGCTCGTTTTTTGATGATTTATTATTATAGTAAAACTCGCCATAGGTGAAAAATCCACTCAAGGGAGCTATAGAGTTTAAAGTTTTAAATTCTGCTGCGATACTTTGACCCATCAGTGCTTTTCTCGCCATACATGAGTATATGAAAATTGATTCTATTGGATATAAAGATAAATCTTTATATACGGTTTCTCCACCTTCGATAATGGTTTCTATATTTCCATAACCAAAAGTAACTTTATCACCAACATTTAAATTCCCAGCAAATACTAAAGAATCATCACTATTTTTTCCAAGAACTGCCCTGGCTATATTTAATCCATCTCTTTTGATGATAAGAGGAAACTCTATTCCTGTTTTTGGAAGTTCTTTTGCTATATCATCTCCCAAATATTTCGCATAAATATCAACAGCTTTGATATTGTCTATCTCATAAACAATATTGTCAATAGCTTTTGTAATAGTCAATGTTTTACCAATACTTGTCCAGCCAAAACTAGCTTTTGTATTAACAATTAAATCATCATTGTAAAAAAGTGCTATAACAGCACCTTGTGTTGAAATTTCCTCCTCGGTAAAAACTATAGTATGCGTAAATGTCGCATTATCTCCAGCGAGTCCACCCGCAACAACAAGGTTTTTATCATAGTCTGAGAAAGAGTTAAGGTAGTTTTCACCATTGACATTTAGTCCATCAGCAAAAGTGATAGCAACCTTTGGTTTTTTGGACTTATCGAATTGCGAAATTAGATTCTGTGCAGTTGCATAGCTTTCGTTGTTTATATTTTTAGTAGCATGGGTAACGATTGTGGTGTTTTCAAATATGCTAAAAGAGAGTATAGTTGCGTTTTCAGTTACATCTCCGCCAATTATCTCTCCAGAAGTAGTTGAGCCAATGATTTTTATATGCGGAATAAGTTTTTTGATGCTTGCAAGTAAATCATGTAAAAACACAGTATCACAAACACCAGTAAATACTTGCAATAAAATATTTTCATTATCTGCTATTTTATTGTCTGTAACGAATTTTGTTAAATTGTTAATGTCAATATAGAGCGTGTTTAATGTTTTCACTAGGCTTATTTACCTTATTTAGAATTAATACAATTATAGTCTTTGTGACTTATAAAAATATAAAAAATGATAGGAGCCACTTGCAGATTACAAAAAACAACCCGCAATTTAAGCTAAATTAAATTTTAAAAAAAGCCTTTCATATCCCATAAATGTTATAATTATTCATCACAAAAAAACAACTTTAAAAAATACGAACAAAGGCTTTTTATGAGAACTATTGTACCAAAAAGAGCATCAAATCTTTCTTGAAAACTCATTATTTCCAGAACTCAAAGAGAGTTTAGCAATAGAGAAGTTTAGCTCATGAGAAATTTGGGGAGAGAAAGGAATATATTAAAATTTATTTCATTTTTACGACATAGGTTATAATCTATGCTGGATTATTTGATTTATTTCGTTGTAAATTTTTTGATTTTATTTTAGTGGTACCGCTACTCGGACTTGAACCGAGAAGCCCGTAAAGGCGGCAGATTTTGAATCTGCTGAGTTTACCAATTTCTCCATAGCGGCGTATGTTTAAAACTTGAAATGGAATTATGCCAAAAGTTACCTAAATATATCCATAAATGATTTTTTTAAAGGTATAAACATAAAAAGAATGGTTAAATGAAAATCATATGATTTAATAACTATTGTATGATGTATAATACATATAGCTTAAAACAAAGGAAATTATATGTTAAGTTATGAAATAACAGATATTCGAACCAAACTGTCTTTAATTGAACAGATAGATATTGGTGAGATTGTAGATAGAAGAAAACATATTATATGTTTAATCGAATTCCAACTGGGCAATGGTCTGAACCAGTGATTTCATCAAGTATAAAAGCATCTTCTAAGTTTTCAGCCAACTCTTCAGATACAAAGAAATAGTCTATCCTCCAGCCCACATTATTTGTTCTTGCATTTGCACGGTATGACCACCAGCTATATTTTTCGATAGCATCTCCGTGAACATATCGGAAAGTATCAATATATCCATAATCCACAAGTTTATCCATCCATTCACGCTCAATAGGCAAAAAACCTGATTTTTTAGAGTTTGCTTTTGGGTGTTTGAGATCTATCTCTTTGTGTGCTGTATTTACATCTCCACATATTATTATTGATTTCCCATCTTTTTTAAGTTTTTCACAATAGTTTAAAAAATCATCATAAAATTTCATTTTATACGCTAGGCGATTCTCATCTTTTTGACCATTTGGAAAATATACATTAAAAAGAACGAGTTCGTCATAATGAGTTTCTATAATTCTTCCCTCTTTTGTTGTATCAATATGCTCACAAATGGAGCTATAGTCATTTTGTATCTCACTCCAAGTCATTGTTCCGCTGTAACCTTTTTTCGTTGCAGAGTTTACTATGATATCTTGATACTCTTTTGCAAATAAATCTTCAGGTATCTGCTCTTGAAGAGCTTTTATCTCTTGAAGACAAAGAATATTGGGCTGGCGTTCATCTATCCATTTTAAAGCTTCTTTGTTGCCTACAGCTCGTATTCCATTAACATTCCAAGATATTATTTCGATTGAATCTGACATTTGTATTTCCATTTTTGTATGATTGATGTAATTGTTTGCGTAGCAATAAATATATATTCCCGCAAAATGCGGGAATAAGAGAGAATAGTCTAATTAAACGAAGTTTACTTCTGCAAGATGATGTTTTAATCCCAACTCGTCAGCTGAACAGCCAAGAGCAAGACCAATCATTTGTTGCATGTGAAGTACTGGAAGCTCAACTTCACGACCAATAGCCTCAGATGCGTGATGAGTTTGTGTATCTAGTTTAAGGTGACACAGTGGACATGGTGTTACCATCCAGTCTGCATTACCATCCATAGCACCAGCAATTGCATTACCTGTGAGGATTGCTGCAGTTTTTGGAGCTTGAAGTTCCACATGGAAACCACAACATTTATTTTTTTCTAAATACTCAACAGTTTGACCACCACAAGCGATAATTAAATCATCGAGTGAAGTAGGGTTGTAAGGGTCTTCTTTTGTCTTATGAGATCCATTTTGAAGCTCAGAGGGACGAATATTATGGCAACCATAAAATGGTGCAATATTAAATTGGCTTAGTGGAGTAACAACCATCTCTTTTATCTTATCAAGACCAATATCGTCTATAATTGCATATAAAAAGTGAGTAATATTAGAAGTACCCTTGTACTCTAAGCCAACCTCTTTGAGTTTTTCATTGACCTTGTTTTTTAAATCTGCATTGTTATCAAGGCGGTGTTTTGTCATAGCAGTGTTGAGTTGACAAGTGTTACAAATAGTAACCATAGTTAAGCCATGTTTTTCAGCATATGCAATATTTCTAGCATTTAAAACTAAGGATAAAAAGTCATCATAATCCTGTAGATGAGAAGCACCACAACAAGAAGCTTCTGTTAACTCTACTAGTTCAATATTTAATTTTTCAGCAACCGCTAAAGTTGACATCATTTGTTCTGGAGTACTTTGTTTTGCAGTACAACCAGTAAAAAGTGCATATTTTAATTTTTCCATATGTCTGCTCCTAGAACTTTGCTGTAGATGATGATTCTACAAGTTTTTGAATCTCATCAAGATTATCAGATTTTGGTATTGCCCAAGGCATAGCAATTTTGCCTTTTCTAAACATTTTTATTGCTACAGGGATATGTTTGATAATTGAAGGACCTTCAGAATAAAGAACTAATTGACCCTCATCGAGAACACCCCGTTTTACAATAGAGTGCTTAAATCCAACAGCATGACGAGTAGCTACATTTGAAGTAGCAACACCCTTTTTAAATAGCATTTGATGAAGTTTAGTGATTTTATCAATAGGGTTTACCTCTTTAGGACAAACCTCTGCACACTCAAAACACTTCACACAATCCCAAAGACCTTGCTTCTCTTCATGAAGGTAAAGAAGTCTCTCTGTGTGAGCATCATCACGAACATCAGCTTCAAAACGGTACGCCTTAGCAAATGCTGCAGGACCAAAGAAATCTTCGTTAATCTCTACAACTGGACAAGCATAGTGACAAGCCCCACATTGAATACATAAGTCAGCTTCTAGTAGTTCTTCTGCTTGTTCAGGTGTAACTAGGTGCTCATGTTCTGGATCTTCTTCAATATCAGAAATAAGATAAGGATGAATTGCTTCATGCTTATCCCAAAAGTCAGCTTTATCAATAATCATATCTTTTACTGATCTTTTGATACTTAATGGCTCCAATACAAGATCAGTACCAAACATCTCTATCATAGTTGTCATGCTCTCTTTACAAGCTAGAGTAGAACGACCATTTACCTTGATAGCACAAGCGCCACAAATACCGTGACGACAACTACGACGGTAAGAAAAACTACCATCGTGATCCCATTTAATTCTATTTAATATATCTAATACAACTTCCTCTGAAGTCACTTCCATATTATAGTCTTCATAATATGGAAGGTAATCATCATCCGCATTAAAACGAAATACTTTGAAGTTTACTTTTTGTGTAGTTATTGAATTTGTACTCATAAGTTTTTATCCTTCTCTAGTATGTTCTAGCTTTAAGCTCATGTTTGCCAAGTGTAACATCCATGTAATCAAGTGAAATATCACCATTTTTATCCATATAAGCCATTGTATGCTTAAGGAAGTTTTCATCATCACGAGTGTTAAAGTCTTCTCTATAATGAGCACCACGACTCTCGTTTCTCGCAATAGCACTCTCAACAATAAATGCAGAATAGTCTAGCATATGACCAAACTCTATAGCTTCTTGTAGTTCAGTGTTAAATAGTTTTGATTTATCTTTTACACGAATATTTTTAAATCTTTGGCGTAGCTCTTTAACTTTTTCTACCGCTATCTCTAAGAGTTCTTTTGTTCTAAATGCCCCTGCATTTTCTGTCATACATGTTTGCAGTTCATCTCTAAGACCAGTAACAGTTTCATCACCATTGTTGTTTAATATAAAATCAATCTCATCTAACGCAACTTTTGCGTCTTCTTGAGTAGCAGGGCGTAAAGTAATATTATCAATCTCTTCAACCATTGTTTTACCAACAAAACGACCAAATAGTAAAGCTTCTAAAACTGAGTTTGCACCAAGACGGTTTGCACCATGAACAGATACGCATGAACACTCACCTGCAGCGTAAAAACCTTCTATCAGTTCATCATTATTCTTACGAACATTACCAGCAATATTTACGGGGATACCACCCATAGAGTAGTGAGCAGTTGCAGAGATGAGTATAGGCTCTTTAATCATATCAAGACCTAGAAATGTGATAGCTAAATCACGAAGTTCAGGGAGTCTTTCCATAATCAAATCTTTTCCAAGATGTGTTACATCAATGTAAACAGCGTCTTTTCTTGGACCAACACCACGACCCTCTCTAATCTCGTTTAAGATTGCACGAGACACAACATCGCGAGATGCTAATTCCATCGCGTTTGGAGCATATTTCTCCATAAATCTCTCACCCTCTGAATTTATAAGTTTACCACCTTCACCACGAGCAGCTTCAGAGATTAAAACACCGTTTCCAGAAAGTCCAGATGGGTGAAACTGTACAAATTCCATATCTTCTAAAGGGAGACCATGACGAGCAACTATTGATAATCCGTCACCAGTGTTTGCATGAGCATTTGAGTTGATTTTAAAACAGCGAGCATACCCACCAGTTGCGAACATTACACTTTTTGCATTAAATATAACTGTTTGCATATCACGGATATTAAAAGCAACGATACCGCTTACTTTTCCATCTTTGTAGATTAAATCAGCTGCATACCACTCATCCCAAAACTTAACACCAGCGCGGTGAGCCTGCTCATAAATAGTTTGAAGCAGGGTTAAGCCCGTTCTGTCTTTTGCATAGCAAGCACGAGGGGAAGATTGACCACCAAAAGGGCGTTGAGCTATCCTACCATCTGGAGTACGGCTAAATGCTGCTCCCATCCTCTCTGCCCAACGGATAGTTTCGGGAGCTTTTTCACACATAAAAGCAACTGCATCTTGGTCAGCTAAGTAATCAGATCCTTTTACTGTATCAAACTCATGTAGTTCAATAGAATCCTCATCACTAAATGCCGCATTAACACCACCTTGAGCTGCACCAGAGTGGCTTCTCAATGGGTGTAGTTTCGTAATTACAGCAACTTTTTTGCCTGCTTTTTGCAACTCTCTTGCTGCTGCACATCCCGCAAGACCTGCACCAACAATAACCGCGTCGTAAGTATAAATAGGAATACTCATTAGCTTTCCTTCGTATAAAATAAAATAATGCTGATTATATCTTTATATCCCTTTATAAAGGTTGAAAGTAGGCTTTGAGCGGAGGAACTTCATCTTTGTTACAATTCGAGACACTTGAGATTTAGAAAACTATTTAAAGCTCTTGTTCTGCTAAATCTCTTATTTGGGCAATTTTATTTCTACCATTGTTTTTTGCATAATCTAAAACTTTTTTAGCTTGGCTAATAGTCTCATCAAGATGCATGTTGTTTGGTTTTATGACATACCCACCACTAACAGTTACCTGTATAGGTTTTCTATCATGAGTTTGGAATTTAATCTCAGAGATACTTTGGCGAATTATCTCTATGTCTTTATAGGATTGTTCTTTAGATGGTCTTGATAAGATAATGGTAAATTGATTATAGTCAGTTCGAGCTATAACATCGGTTGATTGTTCATGCAAGGATATTGTAAAGGCAACTTTTTTCAATATTAATTGTGTGAGTTCTTGTGAAAACGCTCTATTGGATTTTGAAAAATTATCAATCTCTAAAATTGTTAAAGAGGTAAAGTTGCTCTCCTTCATCCCTTTTTTTTCTGCATAAGAGTTTATAAGCCCTCTATTGTTGTTAATGCCTGTAACAGGATCAATCATCGCTTGATTATCTGTTGATGTGCTTTTTCTTTTCATTCTCAGTGCAATGGCATCAACTTCAGATGAAAATATAGTATATTCACCTCTGTTTTTTTCTACAGAGTATAAAAACAGTATGTCTTGATAGATAGCATTTAACCTTCTTCTATACCATATTGTTGTAGCAAAAATGACAACTAAAATCATAATTGCAATTGTTTTAAATAGGTGAAATTTTTCTTTATTGTAAAGCAGATTTTTAAAGATAATATTATTAATCTGAGCATAGAGTTCATTAAAAGAGTTATCTAGATTTGTTTTTAATCTCTTGTTTTTAATATTTTCCTGTGTGTAATATTTAAGAGCAGCATCATTGAATTTGTTTGTTAGTTCACTGAGTTTGTCTAAATCAGCCAAATATTCATCTGAATTTTTTAGTATGTATTTTCCTATATAATCATATGTATAAAGGTCACGAAGTTTGTTTATCTCAAGTTTCAATTGATTGCTTTTTCCATTATATTGTATAAGAGCAAGATCAAGATCTTTTGTGTCTAGTTTTATAAGCGTAGAAATGATAACTTTTTGGTTATTGAGATTATCAACCTTATGAAATGAGTTGTTTTGCTCAACAATGAGTAAAAGGGCAATTGTTGCCATAATAGATGTTAATGCCAAAAAAATAGATAAATTTCTAAAGATAATCTTAATCGAATGTTTCATATAAGCTCCTAAAATGTTATAATAATAACATTATTTTATATCTACAGCCTTTAATCCATACTTAATCTGGATTTTAGTTCTATTTAAGAAGTTACATTGAATTTAGAAAATTATTTTATACAAGAGTTTACAAGCAGATATATTGGCGATGATGCCGCTCTTATAGGCGGTTATACATACTCTAAAGATGCATTTTTTGAAAATGTCCATTTTAAAACTAAATGGATGAGCCATTATCAAATCGCATCAAAAGCGATGGTAGTAAACATTTCAGATGCAATAGCTATGAACGCAAAGCCAAAATATGCACTTTTAAGTGTTGCTATGCCAAAAAGTATAACAAAAACACAGATGAGAGAGTTGGCATCTGGATTTAAAGACACAGCACTTAGATACGGTGTTGAAATTATTGGTGGAGACACCATAAGCAATACAAAATTAGATATTACCGTTACTATTGTTTCAAAAACAACGAAGCCACTTTTGAGAAGTGGAGTAAAGGTTGGGCATTTGTTAGCTCATACTGGGGAACTTGGTAAATCTAAAAAAGATTTACAAAAACTTTTAAACCTAGGTTCTGTTCATGTTAAGTCAAAGTTTGTTACCATTAAACTTAGAGATAAATTTATAGCAAGGACAAGAAGATTTCTTAGTTCTGGTATGGATATATCTGATGGGCTCTTTAGTGATTTAGATAAACTCTCAGGGGTCAATAGGGTAGGGTTTTGTTTTAATAAAAACATACAAAAATCTATCGGATGTAGTGGTGAAGAGTATGAGATGCTTATCGCTTTTGATAAGAGAAACGAAAAAGCTGTTTTAAGACATGCCAAATTGACGAGAACAGAGATCAATATTTTTGCAAAGGCCACAAGAAAAAAATATATTAACAGATGTAAGTCCAACCATTTTTAAGGATATATAAATGATAAATAAAAAAATAATAATTGCTATCCCTTTAATCTTTATGTCACTATTTTCACAAGATTTTAGAGTTTGGAAAAAACCTGCTGAATTGCCGCAACCCCAAAACAACTTAATGACTGCTGAAAAAATAGAGCTTGGTAAATTACTGTTTTTTGATAAAAGACTTTCTAGATCAGAACAGGTGTCGTGCGCAACTTGTCATGATCCAAAATTAGGATGGGCGGATGCAAAAGCTGTTGCTATCGGTGATGATGGTAAAGTAGGCAGAAGAAATAGCCCTACAATTATCAATAGTGTATATCTTAAGAATTTTTTTCACGACGCCAGAGCTTCATCTTTAGAGGAGCAAGCATTAGGACCAATTGAGTCTGAAGTAGAGATGAATATGCCTATAAAAACATTAGTTATAAAACTAAAAAAGATTGAAGGGTATCAAAAACTTTTTTCTAAAGCCTTCCCTTACGAAGGGATTACAAAAACCACTATAGTACAGGCTATCGCTTCTTTTGAGAGAACTCTTGTAAGTAATGAAGCTCCTTTTGATAAGTGGATACAAGGGGATGAAAATGCCATAAGTGATGCAGCAAAAATAGGATATTCTATATTTAGCAATGAGGGAAGGTGTCGCTCTTGTCATACAAGTTATAATTTTACGAATGAGAAAATGATAAATATTGGTCTTGGTGATGAAAAAGATTTAGGTATGTATGAAATTATTGAAAAAAAGAGTAAGATTTGGTATGCAACTTTTAAAACTCCAACTTTAAGAGAGATAGAAAAAACGGCGCCATATTTTCATAATGGTTCCGTTAAAACCCTTGATGAAGCAGTTACAATATGTGGCAATGGCGGAAAAAAGCCGGTAAAATCAAGGTCTCCTTTTTTTAGAGATAGAAAGTTAAATGGGGAAGAGGTTGCTTTTGTTGTAACTTTTTTAAAGACATTGACCTCTAAAGAGTTAGATATAGAGATCCCTTTGGTATTTCCAAAATAGATTATAGATGGTGAAAATATGAGAAGATTATTTTTTTTATTACCCGCACTTCTTGCAGATACAGCATCTGCAAAGTCCAAAAAGTTTCAACAACTCTCAGATGAGATAACAGTTCAAGAGATAACGCTAAATATTGACGAAAATGAGGATGCTAAAGCTGCTTTTAGCAGACAAAAAGAATTAAATCTTGCACACGATTATGTGATTTTAGAATCTGGTGAAACTGTTGATTTTGAAGTGATAGATATCAATCCAAAAATAGTTTCAATGCCTACATCAGGAGCATCACTAGTGCCAAAACGCAAAGAACAAACAACAAGGTTTACCTATAAAGTTGCAGACAATAGTGCTAAAGAGATTTATATCAAAGAGTGCCGATTATGTCATGGAAACAATAAGAGATTATATAAAAAATATAAGCCAAATATTTGGGAAAAAGCTTTTGCAAATGATGGGCAAAGGTTGATACAGATTCACGATAGAAGTAATATTTTAAAACTAACACATGGTTATTTCAAGAGTGAGACTTTTTCCATGCAATTAGATTCCTTGAGGGATTATATATTTAACTCACAGAAAAATTAATTTAAAGTTTTTTTATCATTTTTTCTCTCGGTTTTGCAAGATGAAACCCTTGTCCATTCTCAACTCCTAAATCTTTCACAATATTTAAAATCTCTTCACTATGAACAAATTCTGCAACAACCTCAATATCTAATCTCTTACAAAAAAGTATTATAGAATCTACAATAGAGAATGCAACCTTAGAGGTATTGATGTTTTTGATAATAGAACCATCTATTTTTAAAATGTCAATTGGAAGAGTTTGAAAGATAGAAAAATTTGAGTAGCCACTTCCAAAATCATCAAGTGCGATGCTAACACCAAATGATTTTATATGCAATAGCCTCTCTTGCAGTATCTCCTCATCTATTTGCTCATACTCTAGGAGTTCTATTGTAAGATAATTTGCCAAATTTTTATTTTTTTCCAATTCTTCTAAAACTATTTGGTATATATTTGTATTTAAAATGTCAGATAAATTTAGATTTATACTTATTTTAGATTTATATTGTCTTATCTGCAAAAAGACGATATCTAAAACCATTTTAGTCATATCATTATAGATGTTAGTATTGTGGATAACATCAAGAAAACTGTTTGGATAAATGATGTTTCCATCTTTAGCAATCATCCTTACAAGAGCTTCATTTTTAACAATCTCGCTTGATGATAAATTTACTATGGGTTGGTAATGACAAATGATTCTGTTGTGATCGAGTGCTTCTTTGACATCTGATATAGAGACATATTCATTATTTGAATTGCTGAGTGAATTTTTATCCTGAGCGACAACCTTGTTTCTTCCTTGTTTTTTTGCTAGATAGAGTCTCTCGTCAGCTTTTTTTATAGCATCATGAATTGTTTTGTAGTGCCCAGTTTTTAAGACAACGCCCAAAGAGGCAGTTAGTTTAATGCGTACACCCTCATAGGAAAAGTTTTTATCTTGAAGACTTTTGCGTATTCTTTGAGATATTTCAAACGCATCTGTTTTTTTGTCTTTTTCTTTATAAAAAAAGATTAAAAACTCTTCTCCACCAAATCGAACAAGTACATCCTTTGGTCTTATTGAATCTCTAATTATCTCTGCTGTTTGCGCTAAAATGTAATCACCAGCTTTATGCCCATAGTTATCATTTATCTTTTTAAAGTAATCTATATCAAGCATCGCTATTTGATATTTTGAGAGATTTATATTTTTTAAAAAATCTCTTAAAAAGTTTCTATTGTAAGTCTGAGTTAGGGGATCTGTAATACTCTCTTTTTTTGTGTAGATATTGAGTATTATTTGATAGATTAAGATAAAAAGAAGAAAGAATATAGCAGCAAATATATAAAGAAATATTTTTTTTATGGGAGCAACAGCATTGTTGATGGTATAAAGAAGGGTTGTGGAAAAATCGATAGCAAGGATAGCTTCCACTTTCCCGTTAAAGAGAATAGGCTTAAGATAGGTTATAAAAAGCTTGTCTATATTATTTTGCATTATTATATGCACCTCTTTGGTATCATAGGCTTTATCCCATCTCTCCTTATCAACATTGAGTCTTTGGTTGAACTCCCCTTTATCCTCTTTGCTTCCATCAAGAAGATATCTATAGTTCCCGCTCTTATCTCTGTAGAGTATATAAATGTACTTAAATGATGGTGTAACAGATATAGAAAAAGCATCTTCAAGCCATATTCTAAGCTTTGGATTATTTTTAAGTGTTTCAAAAAGGTTTTTTTCTACCTTTTTTTTAATCTCCTCATCAACATTTTTCGAAATATAATTCGCTTTTGAGATAAGTATTTTTTCTATATTGTTTTTAGTTTGCTCGTCAATCTTAAGTATCGAGTGATATAAAAAGCCGATAGAGAGAAAGATGATAAGTGTTATAAATATATATATCTTATTAATTACTTTCAATCATAATCCTCTATATAGTTCTTGAGAGTATTGGGTAAAGAGATATTATGATCTATGAGATTTTTTTTCAAAAAGATGAGGTTTGGTCTCCCTTTTTGCCAGTAAAAACCACCGATTATATCATCTTTGTAGTGTTTAAAAACAAGATAACCATCTGCAAAGATTTTTTTGTTTGTTGCGTTTATGTCGTAAGATTTGTTGATAATTAAGATATCGGCATCCTCTTCGCTGTCTGCAATCTTTACATTTTTTATCTCAGAGAGAATTTTTTGTTTTTGAGGATTGTCCGACCATACAAGTATAGTAGATTTTTTTGGAAATATTGAGCTTAATATCGTCTTGTAGATCTTCTTTTCTGTATCTTGTGGGGATGCCAAAAGAGTTATAGATACTAGTATAAATAATAATAATATTTTTTTCAAAACAGATACTCCATATTTATCCAAAATTTTCTGTCAAATACAGGTATTGAAGAGGAATAATTCCTATATGCTTGCTCAAGCCCTTTGTCTAGGATGTTTTCCCCTTTGATGCCAAAAGTGAGGTTATCAGTATGCCTGTACTTTACTGAGGAGGTAAAATCATAAGATTTATCCATAGATACCCCATAGGCCTCATAGCTATCTTTATAAAGAAGTTGATTGTAAAAATCAAACTTACCACAACTGTTAAAACTAAATATATTTACCCCATACTTTGGACTCATCTCTGAGCCCTCTCCATTTTCTCCGCTATATATGCTTGCATTTATTTTATTTTTTGCACCTATATAGTAAGTGTAGTCTAGTTCGTATTGGTTATAAGAGATATTATCCAAGTTTCTAAAACCCACTGCAGGGTCTGGGACAACTTTGTTGTTAACTGTAATCATCGCACCTTTTAAATTGAGTTCATGATTTCGACTCTTATATTTAACTCCAAGAGACAATAGTGTAGGCTCGGGATAGTCAAGTGAAGTATCTGTTTTGAGAGGAGTATTTGTATCCCCACTGTAAAGAGCCGCCATAGGTATGGCATAGTAAGTTTGAGTGTAAAACGCTTTTATTTGAAAGTTGTCTATATTTTTAATCAACCCCGCTCTTGCTATGAGCATATCCTGAGATTTTACATCTTTGTCATAACGGTAAAAATCTCCTTTTAAAGATGTGACAAACATGAAACTTTCACTAAAACTATAACTATTTTCCCCATAGAGAGAGTAGATGTTGAGAGTGTTTTTGAAGTTGCTGCTGTTTGTATCGAAGCTTCCTCTAAAGTCTGATGTTTTTTGTTTGTAAAATCCACCTATAAATAATCTATTGTTCTTAAAATTAAATGTTTTTTCTATTGTTGCTGACAATACACTATCTTTAATATCAACTACATAATCACTCACAATGCCAATGCTTCCAGCACTTATGCCACCGTCATCATAATAGTCTAAGTCAACATCTATGATGTCATAAGAGAGTTGCACTCTTAAATCATTGTCAAACTTCTTGCTCATATGTATATAGTCATGGTCGTTATGTTGCTTGTTATCTTTAGTGTTTGAGGGGGTATAAACACTTCCCATTCCTAAAAAAGCATTGTTGTTTTTTTCATAATGCCCAAGTTCCACTTCAAAATTTTTATAAGAGAAATTTGCATAGGCATTTTCACTGTCGTTGTCACTGTTGAGCTCGTACGCTTGATTGTAGTACGCTTCTCTTTCAATATAGTCTTTATTGGCATAAAGGAGGTAAGAAAAACCACTTTTAGTTGTGTGGGCATAGTAAGTGCTAAGGGATGCGCTCCCTTTTTGATCTGCTGTCACTCGCACTTTCCCCCCTTCTTCTGTCTCAGGTGATTTTGTATAGAGTTTTATGATAACAGTACCAGGCTCATTCCCAAACTCTATGGAAGAGCTTGTTTTGTAAACTACTATGTGATCTATAAATTCCAAACTCATATCGCTCCACACCATCGCATCACTTCCAAATCTGCTAGCAGCCATATCGTGGTCGTTTATATAGAGACGGATAGCAGAGTTTGGCATAGATTTATTTGATGGTTTCATGAAGTAAGAGTTATTTGTGGCGGTGCGAGATATATTTGGTATGGAGAATGTTCTTAGGATATCCATAAGTGTGCGAGCCTGCATCCTCTCTAAGTCATCTCTGGAGTATGTAGTAACAAATCCAGCAGATTCTATTTTAGAGATTTTTGATAGTTTGGACTCTGTTTCATATGTGCTAAGTAGCTCATCCATACTGCTCTCTTGAGCAAAACAGAGGTTTAATGAACCAAGTACTAAAAAATACTTTAAAGCTTTCATCTTTGGTGACTTCCTTTGTGATAAGCTATTTACACTTTAAATAATTTTTATTCTACAATACAAAAACATAATCTCAACTTAATTTAATTATTATAATTTTCATAGGATAACTTTTATTCTAACTAGCTACACGGTGTTTGTCCAAGGGAATCAATTACTTTTATCTAGCTTTTTCTTATGAAGTATGCTCGCTTCTTGATAATAAGCAATAGTGTTGTCTTTCATCTTCTTATCACTAGCAATCTCTTTGTATTTTGTGCGAAAAATATCTTGACTTATCACTTCATAGCTTTTTATTTTTTTGTCTGGGGATAAGATGCTAAGTACATTGTCTTGGTAAAGACCTAGTTTTTGGTAAGTTCCAACAAGTGCTCTTTGCTCAAAATCACTACTTAAGATATCTTTGCCAAAAAATTTACTTTTATAAGACCAGTTAAATATACTAAAGAGTGTAGGCATGATATCTATCTGGCTTGCTATCTTATCTACAACTTGTGGTTTTAAAATATGTGGTGCATAGATAATCATAGGGATATGGTACTTGTCAAGTGGTAGCTCTGTTTTTCCGGCACTAGAAGAGCAGTGATCAGCTACAATTACAAAGATAGTGTTTTTAAACCATGGTTTCTTTTTTGCTTTTGCGATAAAGTCACCTATTGCATAGTCTGTGTACTTCACAGCGCCATCACGACCACTATGTGATGGAATATCTATGCGTCCATCGGGATAGTCATACGGTCTATGGTTTGTAGTTGTCATGATAAAGTTCATAAAAGGCTTGTTTTGTTTATATGATTTATCTGCTTCTTTGAGAGTTTTGTTTAACAAATCCTCATCACAAACACCCCAAATGGTATGAAAAGTATCCTCTTCATCGCTAAAATCAGTTCTATCAACAATATCAAAGCCATTATTAGAGAAAAATTCATTCATATTATCAAAATATCCATGACCACCATAGATAAATTTAGTCTGATACCCTTTTTCTTTAAATATAAAGCCACTTGAGAACATATTGTGATTGTCTGGTCTTTTTACTATCGACCTTCCCGCCGTAGGTGGAAGTGAAAGTGTTATAGCTTCCATACCTCTTACTGTGCGTGTTCCTGTTGCATAAAAATTACTAAAAAACATGCTCTCTTTGGCTAATGCATCTAAGTTTGGAGTTAGCCCTTTTTTTCCATTTAATGATTCGAGGAACTTGCCACTTAAACTCTCAACAACTATCATCATAACATTATGATTTTTCTCTTTAGAATCATTAAGTATCTCTCTATATATGTCGTTGTTGTTTAAAAATGTAGAGTTTTTGGTTTGGATTATATCTCTTAGGTTTTTTAGTACCTTTGTTTCATCATCTGTCATATAAAAAGTTTCATAATCTAAAGTGTTGTTTCTAAAAGCCGCAAATAAAGAGTAAAGACCAGCTTTAGAGAGTTCGTTGTTATACTGATTTTTTGATATTTTTGTAAAATCTTGATTAATAGATATAAAAAATATAACAGGTAAGCCCAGATAAAACAGTGCTGGTTTAAGACGCTGTTTTATTGTTGTCTTATCTTGAAATAATGATGTAAAAAAATCAAATTTATAGAGTAAGAAAAATATCAAAGCAGCTATAATCGTAATGATGCTAAGGAGTAATCCCATAGGATAAGACTCTCGAATATTACCAATAACTTCAGTTGTATATACTAGATAATCAACCGCTATAAAATTAAACCTAACACTAAATTCATCCCAAAAAAACCATTCACTAAATGCGTAAAATACAACCCCAAAAAGTAATATAAAAGTAAATATATAGGTCATAAATTTATTTATTTTATGTTGCCAAAGTTTTTGTGGTAGTAAAAGTATGTAGATAACAAAAGGTATAACTAAATAGCTGATAGCTATAAAATCATAGAAAAAACCGATAAGGTAAACTTGGATGAGTTGCACAAAAGTTATATCTATCATATCAATCGACTTAATAAGAAGTGTTGTTCTTGTTATGAAAGATATAACTATGAAAATTAAAAAGGTGGTGTTTATAAAGCGGAATCTGTTACTTGAAATGTTTTGCATTTTTGCCCTTAAGATAAATTTTTGTAATAGTAGCTTGTGTTTATGAAGATTTAATGAATAAATTATTAATTATTCCAAATTAAGTCAAATCTACTATAATCTTTTAATAATTTACAATTTTTAGGACCTTATTTTGAGTGCACAACCTTTCACACATTTACATCTACATACTGAATACTCTTTGCTTGATGGAGCAAATAAACTTACAAACTTAGTCTCTCGTGTAAAAGAGCTTGGGATGACATCCGTAGCAATGACCGACCATGGAAATATGTTTGGAGCAATTGACTTCTATCATCAGATGAAGGGTGCAGGGATTAAGCCTATTATCGGGATGGAGGGCTACATCCATAATGGTGAGACACTTGGTGATAAATCTACTAAGCAAAGATTTCATATCTGTTTATTTGCTAAAAATAAAAAGGGTTATGAGAACCTTATGTATCTCTCCTCAAAGGCTTTTATAGAGGGGATGTATTACTTTCCACGGATTAACAAAAAAGAGCTTGCTTCTCATAGTGAGGGTCTGATCTGTACTAGTGCTTGTCTTCAAGGTGAGGTAAACTGGCATCTAAACTTAGCAAATGAGAGAAATGTAAAAAATGGAGCTTTAGGATATGATGGTGCTTTAGCAGTAGCACTAGAGTATAAAGAGATATTTGGAGATGATTTTTACTTAGAGCTTATGCGACACGGGATTGGTGACCAACTCTATATTGATAATGAAATTCTTCGTATATCACGAGAAACAGGGATAAAAATAGTCGCTACAAATGATACTCACTACACTTACCCAGGAGATGCTCAGTACCATGAAGCATTTATGTGTATAGGGATGAATAAACTCTATGATGACCCAAACCGTATGCGTCACTCAGTTCATGAATTTTATCTAAAATCGCCCCAACAGATGGCAAGGCTCTTTGCTGACATACCCGAAGCTCTTGCCCATACACAAGAGATAGTAGAGAAGATAGAAGAGTTTGTTCCAGTTGTAGATACGCCAACCCCTCCAAATTTTAAGTTCACACCGGAATATGCAAAGACGGACGGACTAAAACTAAGTAGTGATGATAAAGATATATCAGATGCAGAATATTTTACATACAGGTGCAAACTAGGTTTAGTTGAGAGACTTAAGCATGTTGATGCATCTAAGCATGAAGAGTATAGAGAGCGATTAAAGTTTGAGATGGATATTATCAACTCTATGAAATTTCCAGGTTATATGCTTATCGTTTGGGACTTTGTGAAAGTTGCAAAAGAGATGGGTATAGCTGTTGGACCAGGGCGAGGAAGTGCTGCTGGAAGCCTTGTTGCATATTCACTTGATATTACCGATATAGACCCTATGAAGTACGACCTACTTTTTGAGAGATTTTTAAATCCTGAACGAGTAAGTATGCCCGATATTGATATGGACTTTATGCAAGCTCGTCGGGGAGAGGTTATAGACTATGTTGTAGAGAAATATGGACGAAATCAGGTAGCTCAAATCATCACCTTTGGTTCACTCTTAGCAAAAGGGGTTATTCGTGATGTTGCTCGTGTTCTTGATATGCCACTCTCTCAAGCTGATAAGATGGCGAAACTTATCCCTGACGAACTAGGAATCACTCTCAATGGTAAAGAGAAAAAAGGGAAATTTATAGAGGGTGCTTTTCAAAAAGAGCCTAAGATTCAAGAACTTATAGAGGGCGATGCAAATTCTAAGAGAGTTTGGGAGTTTGCTAAAAAACTTGAAGGTTTAAAGCGAAACTCTGGCATACATGCTGCTGGTGTTGTAATAAGCAACGAGGAACTCTGGTATAAAACACCTATCTACAAGCCATCTGGTGAAGATACTTTTGTAACTCAATACTCTCTAAACTACCTTGAAGATGTTGACTTAATCAAGTTTGACTTCCTTGGTTTGAAAACTCTTGATGTTATCGATAACGCTATAAAACTTATAAAAAGAAGATATAAAAAAGAGATAGAGTGGCACAAGATAGATGAAAATGACCCTAAAGTATATGAGGTTATAAGAACAGGCGAGACAGTTGGGATGTTCCAAATAGAGTCCTCAGGGATGCAAGATTTAAACAAACGACTCAAACCAGATAATTTTGAGGATTTAATTGCCGTTCTTGCACTCTATAGACCTGGACCAATGGAATCGGGGATGCTTGATAGTTTTGTTGAGCGTAAACATGGACGAGAGAAAATTGAATATACTTTTGATATTATGGAACCGATTCTTAAAAATACTTATGGGGTCATTGTTTATCAAGAACAGGTAATGCAAATCGTTCAAAATGTTGGTGGTTTTTCCCTTGGATATTCAGATATTATCCGTCGTGCTATGGGTAAGAAAAAAGATATGGCAACATACAATGATGAGTTTTCTAAAGGTGCTGTAAAACAAGGTCATCCATACGAAGAAGCTTCAAAACTTTTTGATTTGATTGAAAAATTTGCAGGGTATGGTTTTAATAAATCACACTCAGCAGCTTATGCAATGGTTACCTTTCAAACCGCATGGTTAAAAACTTACTATCCAAACGAATTTATGGCGGCACTTCTTACATCTGATAAAGACAATATGGATAAAGTTGTTCGTTATATCGATGAGGTTAAAAGGATGGGAATTGAACTTTCTCCTCCTGATGTTAATGACTCTTATCTTGAATTTTCGGCAACTACCAAAGATGAAAAAGATATTATTCTATTTGGTTTGGGTGCGATTAAAGGTGTTGGAACTTCTGCCGTTGAGTCGATTATAGAGACTCGTGAGAAAGAGGGTGAATTTATATCTATAGAAAATTTTGTAAACCGCATAGACCCCTCAAAGGTAAATAAACGCTTTATAGAATCAAGTATAAAGTCGGGTGGTTTCGATAGGTTTGGTTACTCAAGAAAAGCTCTATTAGATCAAATAGAAAAGATAGTGGAGACTGCAAAAAAAGCAAGTGATGCTAAGAAAAATGCAGTAGGCTCTCTTTTTGGAGACGATGAGGAGATAACCACTGTAAAACTTGAACTTAATAACTCTGATGAGTATGAGCTAAAAGAGATCTTGGAGTTTGAAAAAGAGACTCTAGGTTTTTATGTTTCAGGACATCCACTTGATGAGTACAGAGAGAGACTAGGGGAGCTAAGCTATACTCTCTCTTCAGAGCTAGAAAACATAAAAGATGGCTCTTATGCAATTTTTATAGGTAAAGTTGAAGAGATACAAAAAAAAGTTTCAAAAAAAGGGAATCAATTTGGCATAGTAAGTCTCATGGATTTTCATGGAAATATCGAGATTATGCTTTTTTCGGATAAGCTAGAGCAACTCTCAGAGATGGACTTAGATGAGCCAGTAGCTTTTAAAGCAAAAATCACTCATACAGAGATGTTTACTCGCATAGGTGTGACAAAAATCATGACACTAAAACAAGCTGCAAAAGAGACTAAGAAGGTAAAAAAAGAGGTTCAAGAAAAACCACCTGAACCTATAAATCTTGCTGTGAGACTAGATGAAGATACAACTATTTTAGAACAGTTATATACTCTTATCAGACAACATCCAGGAAGAAGACCACTGAAGATAACCATCATCTCAAAACTACAAAATGTAATAATAGACTCAGCAATAAGGGTAGAAGGAAGTATCGTAAAAGCTTTAGAGGGGAATGAAGCTGTGGATATTTTATAAATAAAATTTTAAATCATGCGAAGCATTAGAACAACGGTTGAAGATAGCCAATAAAATGCCGCTAGGTAATTTATTGGCTACTCTGTTTTGTTATCTATTTAGTTCATTTCTAATTATTTTAACAGCTTCAACCATATTTTGTAAGCTAGGTTTTACCTCTTCCCATTTTCTAGTTTTTAAACCACAATCAGGATTTATCCATAGTTGGCTTTTTGGTAATACTTCAAGTAATAGATTGATTTGTTTTACTATCTCATCTACACTAGGAATTCGTGGAGAATGTATATCATATACACCAGGACCTACTTCTTGCTTATATCCAACTTTTTTAAATATTTTAAGGAGTTCGTTTCCACTTCTTGCAGTTTCTATTGAAATAACATCAGCATCCATAGCTTCAATAGTTTCAATAATATCATTAAATTCACTATAACACATATGCGTATGTATTTGAGTTTGAATTTTAGCACTACTTACTGATATTTTAAAATCTCTTAATGCCCATTTTTCATAAATTTTAATCTTTTCAAATCTAAGAGGATAGCCTTCTTTAAAAGCAGCTTCATCAACTTGGATGATTTTAATGCCTGATTTTTGTAAGTCATCTATCTCATCACTTAAAGCTACAGCTATTTGTTTTGAAACTTCACTTCTTGGTTTATCATCTCTTACAAAAGACCAGTTTAAAATTGTCACAGGACCTGTAAGCATACCTTTCATTATTTTATCTGTTTTGCTTTGTGCATAAGTAATCCAATCGACTGTCATAGGTTTTGGACGGCTAATATCTCCAAATATAAATGGTGGTTTTACACATCTACTTCCATAGCTTTGAACCCATCCATTTTGAGAAAAACCATAACCTTTTAGCTGTTCGCCAAAGTACTCAACCATATCATTTCGTTCAGGTTCTCCATGAACTAAAACTTCAATTCCACACTCTTCTTGAAAAGATATGCAATGGTCGATATAATCCTTCATCTGCTCTTCATACTTCAACTTACTTATCTCGCCTTTTTTAAACTCTCTTCTAGCTTTTCTAATCTCAGGTGTTTGAGGAAATGAACCAATAGTTGTTGTTACTAAATCTTCATATTTCAAAATCTCTTTTTGAATTTTAATTCTCTCTTGATATTCTCCATCTCTACTTAGTTTTGTAAAGTTTTTTACTCTTTTTTGAACTTCTTTATCGTGAATAAGTAAAGATGATCTTCTACTTTCATTTGCTTTTTTATTTGCTTCTAATGCTAGAGAATATTTATCTTCTGTAGTGTCACTATCATTAAAAAATAGATGTGAAACAAGAGAAACTTCATCTAGTTTTTCCACAGCGAAACTTAACCAATTTTTTATATCTGCATCCATGTTTTTTTCATACTTTAAAGTAAAAGGTGTATGTAAAAGTGAACAGGATGAAGATACAATAATATTTTCTTTTGGGATAACTTCTGAGATTTTTTCTAAAAGTTGAATAGTTTTAGTAATATTATTTTTCCAAATATTTCTACCATCTACTACACCTGCAATTAACTTTTTATCACTATTTTTTATTAATTCCAAAGATTTGAAGTTTTCATCGCCATATAAAAAGTCAAGACCAATACCCCAAACAGGTGTTGTTGCTAAAATTTTTGTAGCTTCGTTAGAGTGCTCAAAATAAGTCGTAACTATTATATTTATATTTTGACTCACCTTTGCCAATCTATCATATAGAGGCTTGATAAGATTTAGTATTTTTTCTTCATTGTCTTTTGAAAAAATCGGTTCATCAATTTGTACTGTAATATCATCATCAAGTTGTAAGATCTCTTGTAATAATTTTTCATAAATAGGAATAATTTTATCTAAAAATTCATAGGTATCTCCCTGATCTACTCTTTTTGAAAGACCCAAAAATGTCAGAGGTCCTATAATATTTATCTTAGTTTGTATGCCTAATTCTTTTGCTTCCTTATATTCGTTTATAATTTTAGAACTATTTAATCTATATTCATCTTCAAGTGATAATTCAGGTACGATATAGTGATAGTTTGTATTAAACCATTTTGTCATCTCCATAGCTGTATTTGTATTCGTTCCTCTTGCCATTGCAAAATACAACTCTTCCTCTCGTAAATTAACAAATCTTTTAGGTATGGCTCCTAGCATAATAGCAGTATCTAACATATTGTCATATAAACTAAAATCATTTGAACTTATATACTCTATACCAGCATCTTTTTGGTAGTTCCAATGGCGTACTTTTAGCTCATGTGCTAGATCTAATACTTCATTAAATGAGCTTTTTTTAGCCCAAAAACTTTCTAATATTTTTTTTAATTCTCTTTGTTCTCCAATTCTTGGAAACCCTACTATATAATTTTTTTTTGACATTATTTATCCTTTAGTATTTGTATATTTAATTTTTATGATTTTTTTGTTTAAGTGATAAAATAAGGAGGGTGTACACCAGTTCGTCTAAATGCAAAGTGTGTTGTGTAGTACTGGCATCTAGGTATGAAATGATTTAATTTTAAAGCAAGAATAGTTTTTAGCTTAAAAAAGCAGTTGCAATTACAAGGCTTTTTATTGACCGTAAACAAAGCCATCAATATATTTAAAGGAGGGTCGTTTTCATCTAATTCATCATTTTCTTTTATAAAACTATTTTTCAAGAGATAATCCACTTTTATTATTAAAGATTGCATAGTATTTTGTACACTATATGCTAAAATAGCTGCAAATGTAAAATACCTTTTTCCAAAACCTTTAGGTGGCTTCACTTTTATCCTTTTAATGTATTGTGTTCATCATTATATCCAATATAAACTATGAAAATCATTAGATGAGACATATCCTAAATGTTGTGTCTAACAGTAACACCTAACTAATTATCCTTCTCATAAAATTTGATTTGAAACATCTGATTTAATTTTAGAGTGTGAACACCATACACTCTCTATTACTATGCAGGATTTTATTGAAATTATGGAAAAAATAGCAAAAATTGATGGAGTTTTACAGAGCAATAATATAATCGCTACATTACGAAGCACTACTCAAGATTTATTTGGATTTAGGTACGAAAGTTGAGTTAAATTTAGAAAAATAAAATAGTTCTACTCTCTTCACTTCATAAAACAATATGACAAAATGCAATAAAAACAACCATCTTCTTAAAAAAACAATACAATTAGTCTAAATTCATTTAACAATAAAAAAGTATAATATCAAAATATATTAGACTCCCAATCAAGTTGAGAGTGACAAATATTAAAGGTTACATAAATGATAGAAAGATTTTACTTAAAAGATTACCTTAGTTTTAATGAGGTTGAGCTCAACCTTACGCACGGGCTTGTTGTGTTTACAGGTCCTAGTGGTAGTGGGAAGTCTATACTTATGAACTCTGTGCTTTCATCTTTGGGTGTGGATGGATGTGACGCCTCGCTTTGTGAATCGCAGGTAACTTGGGAACTTGATGGTGATAAACTTGGAATACAAAACGATGAGATTAATGTTTTTAAACATATCAAAAAAGAAAAATCAAGATACTTTATCAATAATCAAAGTGTTTCCAAAAAAACTATGGGTCAGTTGAACTCTGGTTATCTAAGGCATTTGAGCCTAAAAGATTTTAGTGACTTTGAAAATGAGAACCTTTTGTCTATCTTGGATGATAGAATTGAGAGTAAAAACAGTTCTATAAAGAGATTAAAAAGTGATTATAAAGATGCATTTATAGAGCATAAAAAAGTAAAATCTGAGCTTCTTAAAATCGAAGAGGAGGAGACGCGTATTGTTGAGCTTAAGGAGTTCGCTAATTTTGAAATCCAAAAAATACAAGATATTAACCCGCAAGTATCAGAAGATATAGAACTAATAGAAATAAAAAAAGAGCTATCTAAAAAAGAGAAAGTTCAAGAAAAAATTTCTGAGGCGGAAGGGGTATTTAACTTTGAGCATCAGGTCTCTCAGGCCTTAGAGTTTATGGATGTTGATAGCTCATTTTTTGATGATGCTATGAATGAGCTTAGAATCGTATTAGATAGTGCGCAAGAAAGGTTTAATGCTCTCGAGGATGTTGATATAGAAGAGGTTTTAAACCGTATAGAAGCTTTAGGAAGCTTAAAAAGAAGATATGGAAGCATAGAAGAAGCTATAGTCTATAAAGAGCAGAAGAAAAAAGAGTTAGCAGAGTACGAAAATATAGAGATAACCAAGGATGATTTAGCAAAAAGAGAGGCTGCACTTGCACAAGAGCTAAAAGTGTTGGCGACAAAACTTACTAAGTTTAGAACTAAAGAGTTAGAGTCTTTTACAAAAGATCTCAATAACTACCTTAAAGAGCTTTATCTGCGGGATGCTCAAGTGTTTTTAAATGAGTCTGATTATACAATTTATGGCAAAGATGAAATTTCATTACAGTTAAACTCTACAGAGCTTCAAAAAGTGAGTACGGGCGAGTTTAATAGACTCCGTCTTGCCATTTTAGCTTTAAAGTCTAAGTTCATGCAAAAAAGTGGTGGCGTATTGATGCTTGATGAGATAGACGCAAACCTAAGTGGTGAGGAATCTATGAGTGTGGCAAAGGTTTTAAGACAACTTTCTAAGCATTTCCAGATATTTGTAATCTCGCATCAGCCTCAACTCACATCCATGGGAGACCAACACTTTTTAATACATAAAGATGGTGACATCTCCTCTGTAAAAGAGCTTGATTTTGATGATAGAGTGCAAGAGATAGCACGGATTATTAGTGGAGAAAATGTTTCAAACGAGGCTAAAAAGTTTGCAAAAGAGTTACTAGAGGCAAATAGATGTGTTTCATAATCTCTATAGTGATGTTAGTTCTTAGTTACAATTTCTATATATCTGAGAATACATTAGCTTCTGTTGGTTCATTTTTAGTTTCTATGTTTTTTATATACCTAATGATCAAAAACATAATAGATGTAAAAAATTTAAAAAAGAAAGAAAGCGAGAAAAAAAATGATAGTTGATACGCATATACACCTTGATGATAATAGATACGATGAAGATTTAGATGAAGTTTTAAATAAAGCAAGAGAGGGTGGGGTGAAAAGATTTATCATCCCTGGAGCGGACCCTAGAACTCTTGATAAGGCTGTTTTAATTGCCCAAAAATACGCTGATGTGTTTTTTGCAGTTGGTGTACACCCTTACGATATGGATGGTTTTGCTGGACTTGATTTTGAAAAATATGTTTTTCATGAGAAGTGTGTCGCCATTGGTGAGTGTGGTCTAGACTACTTTAGACTTGAAGGGACTGACGAGGAGAAAGCTGATGAAAAGAGAAGACAAAAAGAGATTTTCATAGCACAGATAGAACTGGCAAAAAAATACAAAAAGCCTCTTATCGTTCATATAAGAGATGCTTCAAGAGACTCAAAAGAGTTACTTTTAAAACACGATGCTTCACAGATTGGGGGAGTTTTACACTGCTTCAACGCAGATGAAGAGCTTTTGAGTCTGGCGAATGAAAACTTCTACTTCGGAATAGGGGGCGTACTTACTTTTAAAAATGCGAAAAAGCTTGTCAATGTACTCTCTAACATACCTCGCGAAAAGCTTTTGATTGAGACTGATGGTCCCTATTTGACTCCAACACCACATCGTGGAAAAAGAAACGAACCACTATATACAACATTGGTAGCAGATAAAATCTCCCAAATTTTAGAAATTTCACTCAAAGAAGTTAAGAGCACTACTACAGAAAATGCTCTAAAACTATTTTATATTTCTTAATATGAAATAGTTTTATTCTGCAATACTTTTTCTTTAACATAAAATTTACTCTATTTTGGATAAAATGTAATCTATAAATTTAAACTAATACAGAGCATTGATATTGAAATATTTTTTACTTTTACTTTTACCCGTTTTTCTTGTTGCAAATTTAACATATGTGTCAAACCACACAAAAGAGATATCTGTTTTAGAATCTTTTGACATAGATCCTTCATTTATTTATGATCCAATCATGAATGATATGAAAGCAAAAAATAGCACAAAATACAAAAACAAACATTTTTTTAAAGCGATGGATAATGCGTATATATTTATACCTGCTATCAAAAATATACTAGCGCAACATAACATCCCTGCTGAATTTTTGTATCTTGCTATGGCTGAATCAAATTTTTCAACAAAAGCATATTCTAAAAAAAGAGCGTCTGGACTGTGGCAGTTTATGCCAGCAACAGGTAAGATATATGGACTTCGCATCGATGAGTATGTTGATGAGAGACGCGATTTTATCAAATCAACTGAGGCAGCAGCAAAATATCTTACCCACCTGCATAAAAGATTTGGCAAGTGGTACTTAGCAGCTATAGCCTATAACTGTGGTGGTGGTTGCTTAAACAAGGCGATAAAAAGAGCGGGGAGTGATGAGCTTTCAGTTTTACTTGATCCCAAGAAAAAATATATCCCTAGAGAGAGTAGATTTTATATAAGAAAGATAGTAGCGCTTGCTTTTATCGGTCATGATGAGCAGTTTTTGCTTAAGAGTGAGTATGGGCACCTTTTAAATAGAGCAAGCGCATACTCTGTTTCTACTGTAAAACTTTCACGCGGAGACTCTCTCAAAAGAGTTTCTAAGCTTGTAAACATCCCGCTCAAAGAGTTAATAAAACTCAACAGACACTTAAAATATGACTTTGTTCCACCTTATAAAGATGGTTATGAAATTCATATACCTTATATTAAACTTTCCGAATTTAAACAAAAGTACAAAAAAGAGCCTATGAAAAATATCTATAAAGTCCATAAAGTGAAAAGTGGGGACAACCTCTCAAAGATTGGTAAGAAGTATGGTGTTTCCTATAAGGTTATCATGGATTTTAATGGGCTAAAAAATTCAATGATAAGTTTAAAGCAAAAACTTATTATCCCTATTAGCAATAATAAAAATAATAAGAAAATTAGTAGTAAATTTTACCATATAGTAAAAAAAGGAGATACTCTCGACTCTATCTCTAAGGCACATAGAGTAAGCGTGCGCAATATCAAGCTTCAAAATCACCTTACAAGCAATTTGATTAGAATTGGTGACAGGTTAAAAATATATGAGTAAAATTATCTCACTTATTGTAATTATTGCTATACTTTTTCTCTCTGGGTGTAGCACGAGAGGGGTCAAGAGCTATTCTAAGAGTAAAACTTACAAATATGAAAAACCTCATAAAATCATAACATATTCAGAAGATAAAAGTGCCTACAGAACCACAATGCAAGACAAGTATCGTACACATCCGACCATGAATCCTTATACTGTTTTTGGAAAAAGATACTATCCTGAAGATGTGAGTGTTGGGGATGAATTTAGTGGTAATGCAAGTTGGTATGGTCCTGATTTTCACGGTAAGTCAACATCTAACGGTGAAACATACAATATGTATGATATGACTGCTGCACATAAAACTTTACCAATGAATACCATAGTAAAGGTTACTAATAAGAGAAATGGTTTAACTACTGTAGTGAGAATTAACGACAGGGGACCATTTGTTGCTTCAAGGATTATAGATTTATCTAACACAGCTGCCAAAAAAATTGATATGATAGGTGCTGGAACTGCACCAGTTAAGATAGAAATTTTAGGATTTTATGGAGATAAATCAAAAAAACCAACATATAAAAAGAGAAAGCTTTCAAGAGGCTCAGTTGCTGGTGATTTTGCGCTTCAAATAGCATCTTTTTCTCGTATAGATGGGGCATTGCTAACTCAAGAAAATCATGATTATACAGATGGGTATCGCACAATAATAAAAGATGTCGAGAATGATAATGGCAGAGTTTTTAAGGTCTTATTAAAAGGGTTTAAAACAGAAGAGGAAGCAAGAGAATATAAGAACAATAGTGAATTTAAAAATGCATTTATAGTAAGGATAAATAATGATTAGTAAAACGAGAAAAACAAAAGAAACAGATATAACAATTTCATTACAGTTAGATGGCTCTGGAATGAGTAATATAAACAGTGGTGTAGGTTTTTTAGACCATATGCTTGAAAGCTTTTCAAAGCACTCACTTATTGATTTAGAGATTGAATGCAAGGGTGACACCCACATAGATGACCACCATAGTGTTGAGGATATTGGTATTGTTCTCGGTGCTTTAGTTGCAGAAACAATATACCCCGTAAAAAATATGGAAAGATTTGGTTCTGCAAGTATTGTTATGGATGAAGCTTGTGTATCTTGTGATCTAGACTTAAGTAATCGACCATTTTTAGTATATGAGGTGGATGTAGAGGGCAAAGTTGGTTCATTTGACACAGAACTTGTTGAAGAGTTTTTTAGAGCCTTCGTTTTAAATGCAAAAATAAGTGCGCATGTGGTTGCCCTAAGAGGAAAAAACAAACACCATATTATTGAAGCCGCTTTTAAGTCTATTGCCGTTGCTTTGCGTCGTGCTACAGCTAAAAATGATAGAGTTGGGATACCTAGCACTAAAGATGTATTATGATTAAGCTTATTGTTTTGGATGTCGATGGATGTTTAACTGATGGAAAACTAACCTATAATCAAGAGGGTATAGAGAGTAAAAGCTTTAGTGTTAAAGATGGACTTGGAATAAGTACATGGGTAAAACTTGGCAATCAGGTAGCTATTATCACTGGTAGAAACTCTAAAATGGTGGAAAGACGCTCTCAAGAACTTGGCATACAACACCTCTATCAAGGGATAAAAGATAAAGAGAGAGTTTTGCAAGAGATAGTTAATTCTCTCGGACTTAATTTTTCAAATGTTGCAGCAATTGGAGATGACTTAAATGATTTTAATATGCTTAGACTTGCAGGAAAAAGTTTTACACCTAATGACGGAGTAAAAGTTATAAAGGAAATTGTTGAAACTGTTTTGTCTTGCAATGGTGGAGATGGTGCAGTTAGAGAGATGATAGACATCTTAGTAGATGGAAATAATCAAAAAGAAGAATTTCTTTCAGTTTGGTCGATTAATTCTAAACAATAGGGGTCTGTTATAAATATAAATATCTTTTTTATCATTATCGCTATAGGTTTGTCTATGATTTATTTTTTATTTGAACCATTTCATGTTACTGAACAAGACTTTATAGATGTGCCACAGTTTGATTTGAATAATTTTACCCTATATGAATTAGATACACAAGGGCTAACTACACTTATGACTGGGAAAGAGTCTGTAAAATATAGCAACCGTTATGAAGTCAAAAAAATCGATTATACTGATAACTCTAAAGAGTTTATTGCTAATATGAAAGCGGACAATGGACTCTATAAAAATGACATTGTGGATTTGGTGGGGAATGTTTTATATACCAGAGAAGATGGTTTAGTATTTGAGAGTGATAAGATAACTTACAATAAAAAAACAACCGTAGCAAGCTCAAACGGGAACTTTGTTATGTATAGAGGCAGTGATATTATCCATGGCACCTCTTTGAAGTTCAATAACCTAAAAAGAAAAGCAAAAATAACAGATGTTATTGCAATATATCAACTAGAGGAAAACTAAAATGAAATTTTTAATAATTGTAACAATTTTTTTACTACAAATTTTGTATGCGGAAGAGTTGCAGGTTAAGGCAAATCTTTTTAATACTGATGAGAAAAAAGGCATCTCTGTTTTTGATGGCAATGTCAATGTCATTAAAGGAGCAGACGAACTAAATGCATCAAATGTAACTATATATACAAACAAAGAGCATCAACCAACAAAATTTATAGCTGTAGGGGATGTCTCATTTAACATCCAAACATTAGATGGTTCTGTCTATAGAGGGGAGGCAGGCAAGGTTATCTATCTACCACTTAAAAAAGAGTACCGTTTTTTTAAAAATGTTCATCTGCAGCAACTAAATGAGAAAAAAGAGATAATTGGCGAAGAGGTTGTTTTAAAAACTGTAGAGGGGAAAGCTTATGCAAAAGGTGCAAAGTCTGAACCAGTTATTATGATTTTTGAAATGCCCAAAAAAGAGGAAGATAAATGATAGATATAGTTGAATCAAAGTTTATAACATCTGCGCCAAACATCACAATGGCTCCTGAATCAGAGGAGCAAAATGAAGTGGTTTTTATGGCACGAAGTAATGTGGGGAAAAGCTCACTTTTAAATGCACTAACAAATCACAAAGGCTTAGCAAAAGTATCTTCAACACCTGGAAAAACAAGACTAATAAACTATTTTGATGTAACTTTAATGGATAGAGAAGATTCTACAAAAAGTTACGCTAAATTTGTTGATTTACCAGGGTTTGGGTATGCAAAGGTTTCAAAGTCTATAAAAAGTGACTGGGAAAAGAACTTAACTGATTACATCTCACAAAGAGAGCAGATTAAAATTTTCATCCATCTTATTGATTGCAGACATCCACACTTAGATATTGACAAATCAGTAAGCGAATTTTTATTTGATACTGTAAGAGAAGATCAGTATATAATACAAATTTTTACAAAAATAGATAAGCTTAACCAAAAAGAGCAAAATGCACTCAAAAAGCAGTTTCCAAATGCGATGATGGTTTCAAGCTCTAAAAAAAGAAACATACACAAGGTGGTAAAAATTATTTACGATATTCTACAAGAGAAGATGCATGAAGATTGAGTATGTGAAGGCTAAACTTAGTGACATAACTGCTATGCAAAAGCTTGTAGAACCTGAGGTTGCATCTGGAGTTATTCTTTTAAGAACAGCAGATGAGATTGCAACAAACATAAGGTCATATACATTAGCTTACAGAGATGCTGAGTTAGTGGGTTTTTGTGCCCTACATATACATACTGCTTATCTTGCAGAAATTAGGTCGCTTATAGTCAAAGAGGGTTGTCGCGGTGTTAAAATAGGTGAAAATCTCATCAATCACTGTCTTGATGAAGCAACATCTCTTGGGCTTCAAAAAGTGCTGAGTTTAACATATAAACAATCTTTTTTTGAAAAATTTGGTTTTATTGAAATTCCAAAAGAGTCATTGCCAGAACACAAAATCTGGGCTGACTGCATTAAATGTAAACATTTTCCAGTATGCAACGAAGTATCTTTAATCAAAAACCTTTGACTCTCTTTGCTTATATTATAGTTTTTATAATATATGAGAGTCTCAGTAGTATCTATCTATTCTTACCACCTTTATTTGCTGTTTTATTTGTGCTATTTGCCCGTGCGATAAAAAACGATAATGGTGTCGCAATTTTTTTAATCTCATTTTGTCTTATTATATTTGAAGCAGAGAAAGGTTACCTACTCTTTAGTTCCATTATATATTTTGCTCTTATTTATAAATTTGTTTTACCAAAACTTGTTCAAAATTTTTCCTGTGCTTCATGTATTAGAATCTCCTATGTATTGCTTGCATATGTAGGTTTTTTTCTATTTTCTGCAATACTTGCTAAAATATTTTTATTGCCTATGCCTAGCATAAGCTACTATATAATTTACTATATAGTAATTGAATTTTTTATAGTGAGTGCCTTATGAAAATAAAATTTATTTTGGCTGTCTTTTCAGCCATATGGTTAGCACTTATAATAAGAGTCTTTTCCTTAGCTGTCGAGTCAAACACTTACTACACACAACTTTCCCACAACAATACTATAAAGAGTGAAAAAATAGCACCTGTAAGAGGTGAAATAGTTGATAGAAACAATAAGCCAATAGCGATAAATAAACTTGGATTTAAAATACAATTACGACCCCACCTCTTATCTAAAAAAAATAAAACTATCTTTGATGAAGAGATTGACACCATAGTCTCGCTGATTCCAAATATAAATAGAGATAAATTAGTAAAAAATTATAAAAAGAAAGATTCATACTATAATCATAATTTTATAGATATTATAGATTTTATCTCATATAAGGATATTATCCCTGTTTACTCAACACTTATCTTAAGAGAAAATATAAAAGTTGTTCCAGCACCTAAGAGATTTTATCCATACGGAGAGATAGGGGCTCATATTGTAGGCTATGTCTCACGCGCAAACAAAAAAGATATCATAAAAGATAAAACACTTGAGCTTATAGGATATACAGGAAAGACAGGGGTGGAGAAGTATTACAATTCCTACCTTCAAGGGGAAGCTGGATCGCGTGAGGTAAAAGTGAATGCCAACAATCGTGAGATAGAGGAGTTGTCTTATCAGAGTGCCTTAGAGGATACAAAACTTACTCTTAGTATAGATATTGAGTTGCAAAAATATATAGCCACTTTTTTCAAAAACAAGGCTGGTGCTGTGGTTGTTATGGATATGAATGGCTCCATCCTCTCAGCAGGGAGTTATCCTGAATATGATTTAAACACATTTGTATCTGGAATCTCTCATAAAATGTGGAATAAACTATCAAACAATCTTGATAAACCTTTTACTAATAAGCTTATAAATGGTCTCTATCCCCCTGGTTCCACTATAAAAACTGGTCTAGGACTTCTTTATATAACTACTGATATCTCTCCCTATTGGACTGTTGAATGCAACGCTTCCATGCCTCTTGGAAAAAGGGTATTTAGATGTTGGAAAACAAGAGGTCATAAAAAGACAGGAATCAAAAAAGCGATTCGTGAGAGTTGTGATGATTATTTTTATAAAGGCAGTTTGAAACTCGGCATAAAAAAGATGAGCGAAGGGCTTAGTAGATATGGGCTTGGTAAAAAAACTGGAGTTGATTTACCAAACGAATTTATTGGTACTGTCCCTTCTCGTGAATGGAAAAGAAAAAAATACAACCAGCCTTGGTATATGGGTGAAACGGTTAATACCTCTATAGGGCAAGGCGATTTTTTAACTACACCTATGCAGATAGCTCAGTTTACCGCCCTAATGGCTACAGGAAAGCTACCTACACCACATTTGGCAAAGATGATTGGTGATAAGCCATATATAAACACCTTTAAAGAGGTGCTTAACGACAAAGAGTTAAAGCAACTACCTCTCATCCAAAAAGCAATGTATGAGGTGTGTAACCATCCAAAAGGCACCGCAACTAATTATTTAAGAACAAAAGTTAAAATCGCTGGTAAAACGGGAACAGCTCAGGTTGTTGGAATTTTACAAGATATTGAAAAGCGTGAGCTAGAGCATGAGATGGAATATTATACGCGTTCTCACGCTTGGTTTACGACATACGGACCCTATAAAAATCCTCAGTATGTCGTTATGGTTATGGTTGAGCATGGGGGGCATGGTGGAGCTGCGGCTGGTAAAATCGTCTCTGGTATATACAACAAGCTCTCAGAGCTTGGGTATATCAAGAAGTGATCTTATACAGCAGCGATTGAGTTTTGTATAAACAGGGCTAAAATAATCAGTAAAAAAATTGCTCCAGCTTTATTGTAAAGTTTATTTGCAAGTATAAACAGAAGCGTGAGTGAAGCCGCTACCATAATGAGCATATCAAACTTTGTATCTATAAGGTTAACTGTTAATGGATTTACAAGTGAGGCAGCCCCTAAAACCATAGAGAAGTTTGCAACATTTGACCCAATAATATTTCCGATACTCATCTCAGCATTTCCTTTTTTAACAGCAACAAGTGATACGACAAGCTCTGGTAAAGATGTACCTAGTGAGATTAAGAAGATACCAATTATCCATTCACTAACGCCAAAATCTCTTGCAATGTTTGAGCCACTTTCAATGATGAAGTTTGCTCCACCAATAGTTAAGGTAAAACCTATAATAAGCAAAATTGCTGTTTTTCCCCAGTTGAACTTCTCATTTGCCAACTCTTCATCTATTTCACCCTCTAAATCCTCTTTAGAGCTACTAAATAAGAAAACAAGATAAGAAACCATAAGCAAAAGGTATAACATACCATCAACTCTGCCTATCTCCCCATCTTGAATCATAATAAAAAATAAAACAACAGGAACGACAACCCATGCACTATCGAGTGCAAAAAGGTTTCTTGATGGATTCATGGTTTTAGCTATCATAAATACTACACCTAAAACCATAGTGATATTAAAGATAACACTTCCAACAACATTGGCTACAGCCATATCACTTTTTCCAGCAGATGATGCCATCATGGAAGCTGCCATCTCTGGCAAGGAAGTTCCAAACGCTACAAGTGTAGCACCAATCACAAAGTGAGAGATATTAAAATGAAGAGCTATTCTTTCTGATTCTTTTATTATAAAATCAGCACCATATATCAAAGCAGCCATTGCGGTAAAGAAAATTAAAAAATCCATTATCCATTATTCCTTATTATTAAACTTTTTGGTAAATCAAACTCTTCTATAAGTCTTTTTTCTTCCTCTCTCATCTCACCATTATCAACTTCATGGTCATATCCAAGGAGATGTAAAACACCATGTATAAAAAGCAGAGCAAGCTCATCATCACATTGATGCCCTAAACTTTCGGCTTTTTCTTCTACATGCAAAGAGGAGATAACTATACTCCCAAGAGGTGACATAGGCATATCTTCATAAGGAAAACTCAAAACATCCGTATCTTTATCAATATTTCTGTGTTGTTTGTTTATCTCTCGTATCTCTTCATTAGATGTGATTATGAGTTCAATCTCTTTATCTGTTAACTTTGAAGCTATAGAATTTAAAAAAGATTCATTAACGGTAAGTGAGGTTTTATTGTCTAGTTCAATCATAGGTGGAATTATATCGAATGAGGCTTACAGTTTGTAAACACATACGATAATTAGTATGCATTGTAATAAAGAAGATGGGAGATGGTTAGCTCATCAAGTCTAAGCTTTTTCCCATTCCCGTTTTTTGTGCTGTTTGTACATTTTGTTGTTGCACAGTAGCTTCAATTTTTTTAGACTGCTCTTGCGCACCATCTAGAACTTTAACGATAGCCTGCTCTTGAACTTGTGTCGCTTTTTTCATAGCATCTAAACTTGCTGTTGTGCTTCCTGTTGATGAAACTTCCATAGCAACTCCTTTTATTATATTGTAGTCACATTATATATATAGTTTGTTTTGATATAGATTAAAATAAATTATTAGATATATGCTAAAATATATTTATGAATAATAAAATAAAAAATAAAAAAGCAGTATGTGTAATGAGTGGCGGCATGGACTCAACACTTGGGGCTTATATGATGAAAAAAGATGGTTATGAGATAATAGCAGTCCATTTTAACTACGATCAAAGAACACAGAAAAAAGAGTTAGAATGTTTTCATGCAATATGTAATGATTTAGATATTGCAAATAAATATGTTTTAGACCTAGATTTTTTCAAACAACTTGGAGCCTCTGCTTTAACTGATAAAAGCATAGATGTACCAACGGGCGGAATAGAAGAGGGTGTGCCTGTCACCTATGTGCCTTTTAGAAATGGAATTTTTTTAAGTATGGCTGCGGCTGTTGCTGAAAAAGAGGGTGCAGAGGTTATCACTATAGGTGTTGTTGAAGAAGATAGTAGTGGTTATCCTGATTGTAGAGAGTCTTACATTAAAAGTATGCAAGAAAGTATAAACCTTGGAACAAAAGATGAAACAGAAATAGAGATAAAAATGCCCTTAGTGCATCTCAAAAAATCACAAATAGTTCAAAAAGCACTTGATCTCCATGTACCACTTCGTCATACATGGAGTTGCTATAAAAATGAGACAAAGGCTTGTGGAGTTTGTGATAGTTGTAGACTAAGACTCAATGGTTTTAAACTTGCAGGAGTAGATGATCCAATCAGCTATGAATGAGATACTGTTTAGAGATTTAAGAATTGAACATATTTGTAAGCCAAGTTTAAAAAACAGTTATATCAGCGTTAAGCATGACGCTAAGATTATTTTAAAAACACCAAAAGTCTCTTCACGGTATATCCAAGAACTTCTTTATGAAAAAGAGTCTTGGATAAGAAAACAACTGACAAAACTAGAGCAAAACCCACCACAAAAACTCAACTTAGAAGATGAAGTTTTACTTTTTGGTGAGATTTACAGTATAGATTCGCAAGAGACTTTAGAGTTAAACAATCTTTTACAAAAAATCAAAGTGGGGGATTCTAAAAAAACATCTGATGCTTACAATAAATTTTATAAAAACCTTGCAAAAGAGTATTTAACACCAAGACTACAGCATCATGCAAAAATAATGAACTTAAACTATACAGAGATAAAATTTAGAAAAATGCGAAGCAGGTGGGGCAGTTGTAGCTCTAATGGCGTTATAACACTCAACACAGAACTCATTAAAATAAAAAAGAGTTTGAGTGAGTATGTTTTAGTTCATGAACTCGCTCATTTAGTGCATATGAATCACTCAAAATCTTTTCATAATCTAGTGGAAAAATATCTTCCAAATGCTAAAGTGTTTCGAAAAGAACTAAAACTTATCACAATTAGATAAATAAATTAAGCATCAAAAGGATAAGCTAAATAAAATATTATTTGGATGCTTATGAAAAAAAGATTTGCTACTCTTTTGATATTACCCGCGATTCTCTTATCTAATCCTTTTGAGCTAACATTAGAAAATGAGATCTCATGGCTACAAGAGGAAACCTTTGTTATCTCTGCTTCAAGAGTAAAAGAAAACATTAAAAAAGCTTCAGCTTCAATTACTGTTATAGACGAAGATACTATAAACAAAATGGGTGCGAATAATATAATGGATGTACTTAGAACTATTTCAGGTCTAGGTATATCCCAAAGTAATATATATATGGATAAAATAGCTGTTAGTATAAAAGAGGATACTAAAAATCTAGACAACTTGTTAAAAGAAGCAGATATTGCCCTGTATCAAGCAAAAGACAGAGGAAGAAACATATCTATTTTTAGAGATTAAATTATTCACTAAAATAATCCAAGTGATACCTACTCGATGGTGACCACATCATCCAGCCACTTGTATTTGTATCTTCGCTTGCTCTTATCTGTTCGTTTACTTCAAACTTTTTATAGTATCTTTTTTTATGAGCATAATCTTTAAAGTATTGCAACCAAGGTCTGACTCTTATAGGCTCTATTTTATCTTTGATATTTTTTATACTTCTGTATATGACATCATAAGGGTGTTCTGATGGATGTTCGAAATAAAAAGAACCACTTGCAAATCCCGATGGATAGAGCATAGGTGCAAGATAATCCGCATGTTTTGCCAAAGATGTAACTGTTTGACCTATATTGTTATCATCCTTGCTCCAACAGATATTACCGTATGTATCCACAGAGATAAAAACACCATATTTTCTCAGTCTGTTTTGTGCAGATTCTAAAAAAGTTCCAATCGCTTTGATTCTGTTTTCTTGCGTATTTTCTTTTGAATATTTTAGTTTAGATTTTGCTGGAAAGCGGATATAATCGAAGTTAATCTCATCAAATCCAACTTTGGCGGCATCCTCCGCAATAGAGATTGTGTAGTTATGGGCACGCTTATCAAATGGATCTACCCAAGCCATCTCATCATGATTTCTCCATACACTACCATCCGCTTTTTTTATAGCATAATCAACATTGTGTGAAGCTTGCAGTTCATCTTTAAAAGTAACTATTCTAGCAATTGTATATATGTTTTTTTCTTTCATGAGTGCCATAAATAGGTCTATATTTTTAATAGTCCTCTGGTGCCAAGCACCATAACTATTTGCTTGTTTAAAGGCAGTTTTATAAGAGGTAGAGCCATATTCATTTTTTACATCAACAATTACAGCATTAACATTTTTCTCGTCTATGATTTTTAAAATACGCTTGAGTGTTTTAGATTTTATGTTAGCACCCCAAAAAGTTAAATAAAGTGCTTTAACATTTATAGCTTCTACTTTTAGAGTTGTTTCATTATCATCAGAACCAAACTCAAATGGTCTGTAACCATAAGCTTTTACATGGTAAGTATATTCATCACTTTGAATGTTAAAAGAGCCGTTTTCATCAGACCTTACACTATGTACTGAATCACTGACAATAGCATTATTTATTGGTTCAAGGGTGTCCTTATCTACGATTACACCGCTAAATGAAGCAAATAACAGTGTTTGGAGGAGGGCAGTCGCTAGGAATAGTTTATTCAAGTAATTCTCGTTCGTTAATTTTGAATGGAATTATACATACTTTTTGTTAAGATTACCTCTCATTTAAAAAGTACTTTAAACTTGTGTCGCTCCACTCACGAGATAATTTTAAATGCTTATCTATGGAAGCATACACTCTTTTAAAGTCATCGTTTTTTCCACTTAAATCCTCTATTACTTCATGCAAGGCGACTTTGCCAGCACCTACAACATCTTTAGGGTACTGGAGTAGGGTGACATCTAGCTCTTTTAATTTCTCCAAGGCATGTATATTCTCAGCATGAAATTCATAAGTCATATTTGAGTTCATCTCAGAAGAAGCCACCTCAATCATTGCCTTGTGCTCAAGCCCGAGTTTTTTCCAAGAATGTTTATTGAAGGTAAGTTCTAAAATAGAACCTGGCTCATGCCATCCAGAGTAATAATATGGTGCAACCTTATAAAATCCCATCTTAATGTCAAGTGCAGGTCCAACCCATTCAGTAGCATCAATAACACCACGCTCTAAGGATGTATATATCTCACCCGCTGGTAAAAGGATGGGGTTGACACCCATTTTTGCAAAGACCTCCCCACCAAGACCGGGGATACGCATCTTTAACCCTTGCATATCTTCTATAGAATTTATTGGTTTTCTAAACCATCCACCCATCTGGATGTTGGTATTGCCACCCATAAATGGATAGAGATTATATTTTGCATATTGCTCTCTCCAAAGCTCTAAACCACCACCAAAAAGCATCCATGAGTTAATCTCTTCTGCAGTAAAACCAAAAGGGATACCACTATATAAAGAAAAAGCAGAGTTTTTACCCTTCCAATAGTATGGTCCAGAATGAAAAGCATCAATTTGACCGCTAGAACATGCATCAAAAACTGCAAGGGCAGGGATAAGAACATTCTTAGGGTATATTTTTATCTCTAAGGAGCCACCACTAATGTCTTTTACTCTTTTTGCAAATTTTTCAACACCAGTCCCCATAATAGGAAAGTGTGCAGGCCAACTTGTAGCAAGTTTTATAACTGTTTTTTTATTATAATTGACATTTATACGCTTTTCTTCATCACTCTTTTTTTGGGGATGTTTTGAGTAGTCTATAGCTTGACGGTCACTATCATTACATCCACTGAGTGCAAGTGCAGCTGAAGCAGTTGTTGCTGTTGTTAAAAAGTCTCTACGGTTCATAATTTATGTTTACCTTGAATTTTATATTCGTAACATTGTATCTTAGTAGTTTTAAAATAAAATCTATTGCTTCATAACTCTAGTAAATCACTAACCTAAAAACAAATGTCACCTAATATTTAAGTAATCAAGATATAATTCCTAACTTTTTTGAAATAAAGGAATGATTGAGAATGAAAAAAGTGATACAACTAATATTGGCTGTTGCACTGAGTGTAACTGCCATGTACGGGGCAGAACCAAGTGCTACTAAACTACTAGATAAAATGATTGCAGCATATGGTGGAGCAGAAAACCTAAAACAATTAAACGACTACAAGCAATCGTGGCATATTGAGACTAAAGTGAGTGACACAAATGGTTCAGATTTGCGTGAGGTTATGATCCCTTCATATCTCTATACACATCTATCGTATCCACATAAATCAGAAGTTAGGATACTAGAGGGGGATAAGGGAGTCAAAAAGTTTGGACAAAAAACAATAGAAGCTAAGGGTCCTATGCTCGATGCTATGAAGCTGCAACTCATGAGACTTTTTCATCCCCTAGAGCTTAAAAAAAGAGTGAAAAACATAAAATTATCACTCACGCCAACACACTATATGTTTTCATTAGATGAAAACGGATTAACTGCCGAGTATTTTGTATCAAAAAAAAGTTTTTTAATACAAAAGGTTATCGGCAGGCTTCAAATAGGTGGTCAAAAAATGGAATTTTTAACGCTCTATCAAGATTATAAGCGTGTAAATGGAGTGATGGTGCCACATAAAGAGGTAAAGTATGCAGGAGAGGTAAACACGGCAATCATGAGACTTCAAGTCACTCAGTTTAAGCATAAAAATAAAAATTCTAAATTTGTAAAATTGAACATCAACTCATAAAAAGGAAATAAAAAATTGAAAAAATTAATATCATTTGTTTTAATACTACTGTTTCTATCAGTAACACTTAACGCCAAAGAACTCAATAGTGAAGAGTTAATAGAAAAAATGACTCTAAGTTATGGAGGGGAAGCACAACTAAAGCAGTTGAATGTTTATGAGCAATTTTGGCTTTTAGAATCAGCACTAAGTGATTTAAACGGTAGTGAATACCGTATGGTAATGATGCCTGATTATCTAAGAGTAAAACTAAGGTACTTAGACAAAAGTGAGATTACAGTGCTTGATAAAAAAAATGGCACAATTATGCGTAATGGTACTATCTATAAAGCAATTGATTCTAAATTAGATGCAATGAAGTTTCAAATGGCAGGTCTGCTTTCTCCACTAGCACTGCAAAAAAAACTGAATGAATTAAAACTGAAAACATTGGAAGATTTTTATCTACTGTCTCTCGGTATAGACTCTTTGCATGTAGAGTTCTATATTTCAAAAGAGAGTGCCCTTTTGCATAAAACTACAACAAAAATCACCATAAATTCCAAAGAGGTGACTTTACAAACAGTATATGAAGAGTATAAAGATTTTAATGGAGTTATGTTAGCTCATAAAGAGAGTAGATTCATCGACGGTGTAAAAAGTGAAGTGTTAACACTTCAAGAAACAAGGTTTCAAGAACCTCTCAAATAAACTTAAAAATTGAGAGTCAACTGAGTCTGATTCGACAAGGGTCTGCTCAGTATAGACTTATCGACCCCAACGATAAGTGCAAAGTGAAAGCTTTTTTCTTTAAGTATGTTGATTATCTCTTTGTCATTTTTGTAGCTATATATATTTTCATCATCTTCATATTCGCTAGCATACGGGACTATATAGATTGTTTTTGCCCAATTAGCTTGCCTTTTTAAAAAATTTATCTCCATCCCTAGAAGAGATTTATTTGGCTCAAAAATAAGCACCTTGTCGCTAGTTCCAAACTCTTTAGGTTCAAAGTTTTTATTGGTAAAAACTGCTTCAAAATGATCTATGGGTGTAAATTTTCTTAATCTAAAATTTATGTTTGCAGTTTTAAACAGATGTAGCAACTCTTCTAAAAATGGCATAAAAAATGGGGAAATCAGTTGTCTTTCATAAAAGTTATTATCGTATATAAAAGAGGTCTCAAAAAGAGTTTGCTCCATTATAGTAATAGGAAGCATTGCAGTTTTAGGAAGTGGTTTTATATCTGTAAATATATCTTTATCATTAAGAATAGGGCAAAACAGTACTATCGAAGCAGTATCTATATTCCAAAGTGAATTGCAAATATGTTTTATATCTCCACTTAGAGCTATAAATTTTGGTTCTGTAATAACCTGAAGGGCAAGTTTGAGTATAATTTCATTACACTCATAAACAACTACCTCTTTCTCTATAAGCCTAAAGCGAAGGAGTCGTATTAATGCTTCTTTAATATTTTGAACTTTAATCCAAGCAATTTCGCTGTCACTTATTTGCGTAGGCTTATCAAATACTACACCATATGCCCCATTTAAAATCGCTTCCTCTATAGTTTCTTCATCAAATGCTATAAAAAGGTCGCCTCTTTTTACCCTATATGCTTCAAAAACAATATTTTCAAAACTATTTACAAATGGTTCATTTATCAGCGTACCATGAGTAAGTGCTAGAGTGTTTTCAAGTCTCATCCAATAGGTGTGCCCGCTTTTTTAGATTTTTCTGGTCTCACTAAACATAAACCATCTTCATCTTTAGCAGCAAGAAGCATACCCTCAGACATCATCCCCATCAGTTTTGCAGGCTTTAGATTTGCCACAACGCATACTTGCGTACCTATGAGTGACTCTGCACTGTAGAACTCTTTGATTCCAGCTACAACTTGCCTGAGACTCTCTTCACCTAAATCAACTTGAAGTTTTAGGAGCTTTTTGCTCTTTGGAACTTCCTCTGCTTCAACAACAACACCAATTTTTAATGATGTTTCAAAAAACTGACCAATCTCTATCAGATTGTCTTCTTCTTTTTTGGCCACTATCTCTTTTTTCATCTCATCATTTGGTTTATCATCAGGCATAGCTTTTGGTGCTTCTTCCATTAAAGGCTCTTCAACACGAGGAAAGAGAGGGGGAACTTTTTTGATATTAAATAATTTCAATAGTTTTTTATCTATTACAAGCTCATTGTAACTATCATTATCTATTGTAAAGTTAAGCGCATCTGCAATAATTGCAGTAGTTCTAGGCATAACAGGAGAAAGCATTATAGATGCTTTAGCTAGTATATTTGCAACGAGTGCAACAGTCGCTAATGCTTCATCTTTTTTGTCTTCTTTCATTTTAGTCCATGGAGCATGCTCCTCTATCGCTTTATTACCTATTGCAAATAGCTTCCAAAGCTCTTCTAAATATCTGTGAAACTGCATGTTTTGCATAAAATCATCAAGGTTACCAAGTGCCTCATTCATCGCATCCAACTCTTTTGTATGATACTTCTGAACATCTACACTATCAATCTCAAACTCAGAGTATTTACCACTCATCCCTATAATACGGTTTAGTAAGTTACCAAGGTCGTTTGAGAGTTCTGAATTAATTCTATCTATAAAAGCGCGTTGAGAAAAGTCACCATCTTGACCAAATGGAACCTCTCTAAGCATAAAATATCTTAGGTTTTCGACACCGTATGCATCTGCAACCTCTTTTGGAGAAACAACATTACCTTTGGATTTAGACATCTTTTCACCATCTCTAGTCCACCATCCATGTGCACCAATATGCTTTGGTAGTGGCAAATCAAGACTCATTAAAAATGCAGGCCAATAGATAGCATGAAATCTTAAAATATCTTTACCTACAAACTGTGTTGAAGCTGGCCAGTAATTCATATCTGCATCATCTTTGCCATATCCAAGAGCTGTAATATAGTTTAAAAGTGCATCTAGCCAAACATACATAACATGCTTATCATCATTTAATGACTCAGGCATCTTCACACCCCAAGTAAATGATGTGCGCGTAACAGAAAGATCTCTCAGTCCACTTTTTACAAAATTGACAACCTCGTTTGCTCGAGAACGAGGTAAAATAAAGTCAGGATTATCCGCATAGTGCTTTAAGAGCTTATCTTCATACTTAGAGAGTTTAAAGAAATAACTTTCCTCTTTAACAACACTTGTAGTTCTCCCACAGTCAGGGCAGAACTCACCATCAACAAGCTGAGTCTCTGGAAAAAATGTTTCACAACTTACACAATAATGTCCCTCGTAAAAATCCTTATATATATCACCTTTAGCATACATAACTTCAAAAGCTTTTTGAACACCTTTTTTATGCTCTGCATCAGTCGTTCTAATGAATTTAGAATAGTTGATCTCAAATTCGTCCCACAAGTTTTTAAATGTTGCGCTAATTTCGTTCGCAAACTCTTGAGTATGCTTACCACTCTTGAGTGCTGATTCTTCTATCTTTTGACCATGCTCATCAGTTCCAGTTAAAAGAAAAGTGTCTTCACCTTTTAGCTTCTCATATCTCGTCATTGTATCTGCTATAAAAGTTGTGTATGCATGGCCTATGTGCGCTTCGCCATTCACATAGTATATAGGTGTCGTTATATATTTACTCAATTTTTTTGCCTCATGATTAATTGATGTTATTTTATCAAAATACTCTTAATAGTATTTTTATTTACTCTCTTTTAGTGCTTTTTCTCTAGCTTTATCTTTTTTACTTTTTACTTTGCCCTTGAGCGGAGCTTCCTCTTTGCAATACAAGGGGAATCACCTTTTCTTAAATAAGTGTAGGTGTGTTGTAGTTATTATTTTTACATGCAAGCTGTAACTGGGAAGAAAGTTTAAATTTTGAAAATGGCATTGCTGATTCCTGAAGTTTTAACTTTAAAATTCAAATCCGCCAGTTTCACCTTTGGACATACTGTTGTAAACAGACTTGACATAATCAAGCCTAAGTTCACAATTTATATATAGTTCACAAGAACTACAGCTTTGTAAGTTCTTGTTTTGTTGACAAACTTGTATTTTTGATATCATCTCATCAAGATATTGCTCAAATTTATCTTTTTCTTGATTATGAGTTTCTTGCATAAACTTCTTTCACTCTTGCTATCTCATATTTTGAGCCAAAAAAGCATACTGCAGTATCGTGAATATGATCGTACGACAATGTCATAAGGTCATCTATACCATCTATTGCATCACCGCCTGATTTTTGATAAATATATGCAAAAGGAAACACTTCAAAAAGCTTACGAAGCTTACCATTTGGTTTGTCAGATGTTCCAGGGTAGCTAAAAAGTCCACCACCTTTTAGTAAGATTTGATGCAAATCTGGAACCATACCACCAGAGTATCTTAAACGATAACCATCTGCAAAAAAACTCTCAACAAGTTCTTTGTGGTAAGGTGCCCAGTTTTGTTGCGTTCCACCAGGAGCATTTAAGTTACCTTTTTCTTTTAAGCGGATCTCTTTAACAAACTCAAATTCACCAGCTTGAAGCAGATAAAGTTTTGTTTTGTTTTCAGCAAATACCATTTCAACTCTTGGTCCATACACAACATAGCAAGCGGCAACCATATTCTCAGCACCAAAGCCGTTTTCATAGATACCAAAAATAGAACCAACACTAAGGTTAACATCTACTAAAGAAGAACCATCAAGTGGGTCATAAGCGATAAAATACTTTCCATCTTTATGCATCAACTCTTCGTGCTCTTTCTCTTCACTTGCTATCGTATGGACAGAAGGAATGTTGGAAAACTCCTCTTCAATTATCATGTCACACTGGATGTCAAGCTGAAGTTGTGTCTCGCCAGAGCTATTTTCTTGTTGTGAATACCCTATATCTTTCACATCAATTGCCGTTTTAATTCTTATTGCACTTCTTTGAATCGCATCAAATATATCTCTCATTTACACTTCCTTTGCATTTTTTAATATCCACGATATAACTTCATCTGGATTGTTTAACTCTAAAATATCAACACCATTTGGTATATCATAATTCTCTTTTTTTATACTATCGTCTATTGCTAAGGCATTCATATATGGAAAATAATCACTATCAAGCGAATCTCTAAATACACTTATGCGAGGTAAAGGTAAATTTTTCAACCCCTCGACCAGCAAAATATCAAAAGTACCAAAAAGATTAATCATCTCATCTAAATCTTTATTGCGTTGAGAAAAATAGGTGGTTCGAGTAGGGGAGGTTACAATAACCTCTGCTCCAGTATCACTAAATTTATAACTATCCTTACCCTCTACATCAAACTTGGCCTTGTCTTTTGGGTCATGTTTTATAATAGCAACCTCTTTAGAATACTCATGAATCAATTTTCTGGCAACTTTAAGGATAAGAGTCGTCTTACCACTGTTGGATGGACCTGTAAATGCAACTGCTAATCTTTTACTCAATATATAAGCACCTCATAAAATTTTATAGATTATACAAAAGAGTCATTAAAAAGTTGTTTAATAAGATATAATTCTTTATATAAATAAGCAATAGGATACAGATGAGATACTTTTTTATTATAACAACGCTTATCTTACTTTTTAATGGATGCTCCCATAATAATGCTTTTACAAAATTTGGAGTGACAAAAGAGCAAGAGTTGAGTATGTCAAGCTTGCAAAGCAGTAAAATTAAACTTGGGGAAAAAGTAGATGGTGTATTTTCTGCAATTTACTTAAATGAAGTATATCCAGATATTTTTAATCAAAACGAATATTTTTATGTCTATCTGTATTTAAAAGATGCAAAGAAGATGTATGACCCAAACTCTTTAGATGATATAGAGTTAGCTTTAAAGCTAAATGGAAAAACTCCAATAAAAATAAAGCAGCTTCCAAATGAAAATCAGTTTTCCCACCTAAGCTCTACAAAAAATGAATGGAGTCGCTACTACATCGTTGCTTTTAAAGAGATTGGAAAAAAACTTAACCTAACCCTCGAAAGTGGTAATTCTTCTTCAGCCGTGTTAAAATATAAAAAAGATGAGCAATAGGCTCACTTTTTTTTAGTAAAGTGAACCTAAAACAGCACTTAAAATTACCGTTATAATTTGCAAAGCGACAATAATTATAAGTGGTGCCAAATCTAGTCCGTTGAAATTTGTTTTAATAAAGCCTCTGACAAAATTATAGGCGGGCTGAGTAATTCTATGCAAAAACTGAACAACGGGATTGTATGGGTCAGGATTTACAAAACTAAGCAATGCTGAGATAATAATAACCCACATATATACGCTAATTAAGCTGATTATGATAGATCCTAAACCCTGTACTATTTCCATTATAACACTCATCTAACAATCTCCCCAATATAATTTTTTAAATATTTATATAAATCAGCAATCTCTGGTCCATCTTTTGCACCTGTTAAAAGGATACGGAGAGGTTGCATGAAATTCTCATCTTTTAAACCAGTTTCTTTCATAAGATAGTTTTTGAAATCATTATACTCTTCAAAGTAGGGTGCTTCTGCAATAACGGCAAACATTCCAAAGGCTTGTTTTTCAAACTTTGGAGGGATGTTTTTTGGTTCAAATATTGGTTTAATCTTAGCTCTCAACTCTTTTGTAGTATATACTTCTTCCAAATAAATTTTTGCAAGTTCACCTATCTCTGCATCAGCAAAGCCTACATATCTCGAAAGTTCTTTAGCGTCCAAGTTTTTTAAGTGTTGGCGATTAATAAATTTCAGCTTATCAATTTCAAAGCGAGTAGGGGAAGCGGATACATCCTCTAGTTGAAACCATTCTATAGCCTCTTGTATAGTGAAAATATCTTTCTCGGACTTATTTCCAATTGATATTAAATAATTTGAGATAGATGAAGGTAGGTAGCCTTCCTCTAAAAGCCATTTAACACTCGGGGTATCACCAAGGATAGTAGGTATATGAGCGTACTCAATCTTCTTGTCATAACCCAAAGATCTCCTCACTAACTCTTGCTTTGGTGTATTATTTATATATTCTTCACTACGGATAACTAGAGATATGTCACTAAGCATATCATCAACAGCACAAGCAAAGTTGTAAGTAGGTGTTTTATCTTGATTCATAATGACAAAACTCTCTAGCTCATCCGATGCAAAACTAATTTCACCCTTTATATAATCCCGTATTACAATAGGTTTCTCCGATTTTTTTATTCTAATACTAAATGGGTTCATGTTATCAATTACGAGTTCAGCAGGAAGATTCGCACAAGCATCATCATATCTATAAGCGACACCATGCTCTATTGCTTCTCCTTTTTTCTTCTCAATCCATTCAGGAGAGCAAAAGCAACTAAAAGCTTTTTTTTCGTGCATAAGCTGTAGTGCCATAGCAGAATGAAAACGAAAATTTTGACTTTGATAAACAACATGAGAGTATTCAATACCAAAAAGAGCTAGCAAATCCAATATCTCTTGATCTTTACCTTCGATATTTCTCTGCGTATCGGTATCTTCTATTCTAATAAGCAGATCTTCATTTTTTTGACATGAAACGATGTAATTAAATATAGCAACTCGCAGGTTGCCTATATGCATATCACTAGTTGGACTAGATGCAAATCTTAACATTAAAATTCCTAAATAATAATTTGTGAAATTTTATCCAATCTTTGCTGATAAGTTGTTGTGTTATAAAGTTTTTTTGGTTTTTTTAAGAAAAGGTAAGTGGTGACCCCGAGGAGAATCGAACTC
>Ga0256840_1000051_pt1 | contig 88686 bp, 84 predicted proteins | sample 355202metaG_FD_185969 | JGI IMG/M metagenome (GOLD analysis project Ga0256840, IMG submission 185969) | Hydrothermal vent microbial communities from Mid Atlantic Ridge, Atlantic Ocean - 355-202 | ecosystem: Environmental > Aquatic > Marine > Hydrothermal vents | place: Atlantic Ocean: Mid... | reverse complement strand
AACTCAACCACTATGCACTGAAAGTGCATAGGTTGTGACTGGACTGAAAGTCCTAAACTATTCAAGAATCATATTCCCCCTATCTCCATTAGATGGATTACGGTGATGCTCTAAATACTCATCAACCATATCATCTGTAATATTACCCGTAGACCAACCACCATAACCAATCGCCCAAAAGTGACGACCCCAATAACGTTTCTTTAATTGAGGGAACTCTTGCTGTAATCTTCTTGATGTTCGACCCTTCAAACGTTTCACTAGATCACTCATTGATAACTTAGGTGGATACTCTATGTGCATATGATCCTTACTGACCACTCCTTTTAATATTTGAACATCTTCTGCATCACATATTTGAATAATTATTTCCCTACACCGTTGCTGAATATCACCCGTTAAAACAGGGTAACGATACTTTGTTACCCATACTAAATGAGCTGTAAATCGAGTTATTGTGTGTCCGCTTCGTCTTTGTTTATCCATAACTCAAAGAGTAGCATAAGTGTGTAGCAGCTAAAGCCTTGCACTAAAGTGCATAGTTTTAACTAGCGGTCTGAGACCAATAAAAGGACATCCAAAATTTTATTTTTTAAAAACAATTACTTATCGCCGCATCTCCCACAAATAAATCAAAACCAGCATCATAAAGCGCATGACTATTTCCCGCACTCAACAAATTGACCTATCTGTAACCCCTTATTATCACTGCGTTAACCGCTGTGTTCGTCGTGCCTTTCTTTGTGCCGTGGATGATCACACAGGTATAAGTTACGAACACCGTCGTGGTTGGATTAGCGATAGAATTAAAGCCTTATCAGAAACCTTTGCCATAGATGTGGCTGCCTATGCGGTTATGAGCAATCATTACCACATTGTTTTACGTGTTGATCAGAAGCAAGCTGAATCTTGGAATACCTTAGAAGTGATTGAGCGTTGGAATACGTTTTTCACGCTTCCTGTGCTAATTTCTCGTTTTATGAAAGGTGAACGCACCACGCCCTCCGAGTTAAAAGTCGTTGATGAAATCATCGAAAAATGGCGCACTCGATTGCATGATATAAGCTGGTTTATGCGTCTTTTAAATGAATCCATCGCGCGCGAGTCAAATAAAGAAGATAATGTTACAGGGCGGTTTTGGGAAGGTCGTTTTAAAAGCCAAGCGTTACTCGATGAGCAAGCTGTAATCGCTTGTATGGCGTATGTTGATCTAAACCCGATACGAGCAGGTATGGCAAAAACACCCGAGCAATCAGATTTCACCTCCATACAAGAACGTATCCAAAAGGTGATGCAAAAACAGCCCTGTTCCTTACTGCCCTTTGTTGGTTCCACCAAGAACAAAGAAACAGCCATACCCTTCGAGCTAAATGATTATATCGCCTTAGTTGATTGGTCTGGCAGGGCCATACTGCATAATAAGCGCGGTTCAATACCTGCCAACACGCCGCCGATACTTCACCGGTTAGGCATTGATGAAAAAAGCTGGGTTCAACATATTCATTATTTTGAACGACAATTCCCTACAGCGGCTGGCAATATCGATAAGCTCAGGCAACTCGCCGAGAAAACCTCACGAAGCTGGATAAAAGGCATGGACCAAGCGTTTAGTCCGTTATCCCCCTAGAAAAAACCCAACATCATCTTATAAAAAGCATTGTGAAGTGAGGCTTAAGCACGTCTGCAATAATAAAAAATTAGCCAAATCTACTTTATAGAAACCAATCAAGCACACACTGGCCATTTTCTGACCATTTAAAGGCAAACAATTTAAAGTGAGAACTTTTGTAAGCCACGTGGTATTGCTTGGCAATTAGATGGCTGTCCTTTTATTCGCTTACAAAGAAGAACTCATCCAAGCTCTTACTGATAACTTATCCAACTTACTCAACACCGATAATATTGAGCAATACCCGTGGAAATTCTCCTTCAAACCTGCCTATAGCGTGCGTGTGAATATTGAACGCTTTGATGGGCAACTCGGTAAATCAGTCATCTTGAAAGCCCGCTGGCGTTTATATAAAGGTACGCAGGAAATTTTGGTAAAGCACAGTGTGATTAGTAAAGCAGTAAAAGGGCGCAGCTACGGTGCTTATGTTAAGGCGCAAAGTTTGGCCTTGGCTGAATTGAGTAAAAGTATTACTCAACAGATATCACAAGATGGTAAAATTTATGAAAGTTAGTCTTGTTGTTATACAATTTAAGAAACTAAATCTATATAGGTAATAAACATGAACATTAAGCACATTTTAGGTGCGACCGTACTAGCATCATTTGTTTTTGGCTGCGGTGGTGGCGATAAAAGTTCCTCTAACGACCAAAGCATTAAAGGTAATTTAAAAGGTGATTGGCAAACAGAGTGTCTTTCTAATGGTAATGACTCAATAATTGTTTATGCTAGCCATGACTTAATAGACGGTAGCGCACTTTATGGCGAAGGTACTGAATTGTATAGTACGAGTGACTGTAGTGGTTCAGTTACAACTTCATGGAAACTTGTAGGACCGGTGTCTTATGGTGGTACTGTCAGTACATCCATTTGTTCTGCACAAAAATTTGACGCTACGTTTTCTCTTATAGAAATTGATGGAGTAAGTTACGATGGAGAGAAATTTGATCGTGTTATGAGTCAACTCAGTGCTTTACAAAGAAACAGGTCATCCCTCGCCTGTATTTATAGGGATAATTATCTGGAAGGAACTCGATCTGATGGAGCAAGACCTGATGAAGTCAACACAATATTTGTTTTTTATCGGCAATAAAACCAGCCGTATAAACTTTTTTTATTCTGCTTAACTATTGACCTATTTAAACCCTTTGATAGAATGTGCTGATCTATTCTAATTGGAATAAGATACAATCAAAAAATGGAGAAAAGTATGAAATACACAAAAGCAGTTGCTTTATTAGGAGCATCATTAACAGCACTTTCTTTGACAGGAACAGCTCAAGCAGAGCGCTCTTTCGGGGATATCTACAAGCAATGTGGCCTAGGCGCAATGATTTTTGATAAAAATGCTACAGCAGCGGCTATCTCCAATATTATTTGGGATTTAGGAACTACAGCGATCAGTTCAAATGCCTCGTCTAAGGAAAACTGTAATAATAACCGAGTTGCTTCAGCTGCTTTTATCCACAATACCTATGCGTCACTTGAGCAAGATATTGCTAAAGGTGAAGGCGAGCACGTAAGCGCGCTCATGGACATTATGAGTTGTGGTGCAACTAACCGCCCAGCTGTTATGAATTCTATTCGTGCTAACTTCTCTAGTAAAGCATCTGTTAAAGGATATTCTGATCTTCCACAGGTTAATAAGTCAGAGACTATCTACAACATCATCAATTCAGCATCGGTGAAAGCATCTTGTGGTGCATAGCAACAAATTGATTTAAATGTATCTTAAATGCCTCTTCCATAGAGGCATTTTTTTACTTCTAATTTACACATACTAGAAAAATCAGTTCCAAAAATGATGCAGTGAAAAGCTCACCTCTGTAGCGTTATGCTTTTCGTAAGAGGCTCGTAGACTATTGTTTCTATTTAACAAATAACGGGACTCAAGCTTTAACGTTGTTTTCTGGCTGCCAGATTGCACTTCGATACTCTTTCCCAGTTCCAAGTTAATTTTAAATTTATTTGAAAATTCGTAAGATAAGCCGACATAAGGAATTACATCTACTTTAGTTTTGAGGGCACCTCCAGAGGATAGTCTCCCGTCAATTAAAGCGTAAGTAAAAGACTTATTATTGAGTGCTTGTGCTTTGCCTACCCCTCCCCTAATGTAAAGCTGACCACAGTGAACACAGCTTAAGTCATATTGCTCATAACCTGTTTTAAACCGCCAAGAAAGGCTATCCTCCCCCTTGATACGCGTATTTAATAAGCCAAACTTCCTTATGCTAATAAAGTCTAACTTTTTGATAAAAGCACTATTCTTTTTATTGTATTGAATCGCTAAATCTAAAACTTTAAGCTCAGCATTTTTTAAAGAACCCTTGCTATTGGTTAGTACACCATAATTTACTGCGCTCATACCAACATCAAAAAGCACGCCTTTTTTAGTATTGTACCCAAAAGTGTTGCGCCATAGCTTAGCATCAGCCCCTTTGGCAGGCGGGACGAGGTCGGGGATTGATATTTTCTTATTCCTGTGCAATGGAAGTGACAAACGTGAAAGCAATAATATGTTTTTTGTTTTTAGCCAATTTTTTTTATTTGGATCATCTTCATCTGCTCCTGCTATTTTGTACTGAAAATAGTCAAGTAAGGCATCGGTGATTTCAATAGCTTGTTGCTCATCATAATTTTTTAAAAGTACTTCATTTAAACGAGGGCTTTCTATCAAACGATTCGCCGTACTAACCTGTTGTGGACTTAGCTGCTTGAAAGCATGGTAAAGTTTTTGCTGGCTAGACGGTATATAGCTTATTTTCTTAATATAACGACTACTCTCCAAATCTTCTAATTGCTGAAAAATGGTAATCGGCAAATACCAAGGCTGCAGACTAGGCTTTAACGAATGCCCTGTCACAAGCTCTAACAACTCTGTTATACGATAAGCGCAGTTCTCTTTTAAAAAGTAGTATTTAGCTTCTTGGCCTAGCATTTCCCATACGTGATAAACAAAGAGTTTTTTCTGTTGCGGGGTTAAATTAAGCTCATATTCCCACATATCCCTAAATTCATGCTTAGAATAAACTTGATCATGGCTGTAGAATTTTTTATCCGTAAATGACGATAAATAACGCCCAGTAAAACCTTTTGCAATATAAAGTGGCATGGCTTCATTATCGGGTATTTTAGCGCCGTAATTGATACTTTGATCAAGTAAATTCCCACTACTTAACTTATATTCACTGTTATTAATTTTAACCAACAAGTGACCAAATGTGGAAGCAGGATTGCCAAAATAGCCACTAACCAATATCAAGCTAACGGAATCTAAGCTCTCAAATTTAGCCCAGTTATTTAGATTGCTGCAATCCGCTTTTTCAAGCAGATTCTTAGGTAATTGTATCTGCTTTTGTAGCCAAAAATAACGTGCTGGAGTACGACAAACGGCATGTAAGTTGTTGTTTTCTCCCTTTTTAAGAGGTGCAAAAAAAGCACGTATTGTGGCGGTTAGTTCTTCCTCGGCTGTTATAAGACTTGAATGATTATTTGTATTGCTTGCATAGAAAAAATTTTCAGAGATTATGTCACTTTTTTTAGTCTTTGGATTGATATGCAGTAAACGCTGCCATGTTGCGCTATAAGAAATATCCTTTTTTTTAGCATCTAGTAATGCTTGCTGTAAACTAGGTTTTAAGCTCTTAGCAAAAACAGGATTATATGAAGAATATATGAATAATAAAATTAAAGTAAGAAGCTTATAGTGTGGCATAGATCATTATTATATTTTTAGACGCCTTTAATTTTAGCATTAAAAAAGCCTTTCATAATAGAAAGGCTAATTTGAGCACGGAGCTCGTGGCGAAAAAACGGCCTAAGCTTTAACGAATCACTTGTTAAATCAGTGAAATTTAACTTATTGAGGAGAAAGTAGTAAACCTCAACCATTTTTATTCATCATCCGACGCGTGCAAAAGGTCTTACTGATAATTAGAACCAGTAGTGAGCACCAACTCCAAAACCTATACCACCAAATCCACCATTAATTCCTGCCCCCCAGTTAACATGTGTATAACTAAGCTCACCATTTACAGTAATTTCTTTCGTAACATCAAGCTCTACACCTGCTCCACCACCAAATCCAATGGCTGTTACGCTATCCCCATAATAAGCGGAGTAGTAACGACCATAGTCATAAGATAAATAACTTACACCACCAAAGCCATAAATATCATATTTTTGATCTTTTTGGAATTTGTACAGACCTCTCACGCCAGCACTCGTATAGTACCCTCCACCACCTAACGTTCCTTGCACTGTTATTACATCAGATATTTCTTTTTTTACACTTATCCCAGCAGTTGGGCTAGATAGTTGCAAGCCAACACCAAATTTGCCATTTTTCATAGGCTTTGCTGTCGCAGAACTTGAGGCTAATACAGCGCCGAGGACGAATGAGCTAATAAGTAATTTGCTTTTTAAGTGCATGGTCTTTCCTTTTTCGTTTGTTAATTAAAATAAAGTTATAGTTAGGTATAATAATACCTCATAGCGGTCAAATTTTATACCAATAACAGTTAATTGAGAAATCTGCTGTCCTTGATGAGACAATCAAATGGGATTATAACCCCATAATGAAATAGTAACAAGAGGAATAATTAATTTAAGATAGATATTAATAGGGACTAAATAGTGGTTAGCGTTTTACGCGACATTCCACATGAGGATTCATTGATCCAAAAGTGAGGAAATTTATCAAAAATTATACTTAATACCCTGACCTTAGTCTTGCTGACTGACTTTGATATACAATGATAGAGTTCCTCATTCAGTCTTTCCAGTAAAACATTTATGAAAATCCTAATCAGCGCCTGCCTTCTAGGAAGCCCAGTCCGTTACAACGCCACTGATTTATTACTTGAGCATCCGTTAATCAAAAAATGGCAGGCCGAGAATATCTTAGTACCGCTTTGCCCCGAGGTTGCGGGGGGGTTGCCTGTCCCACGTAGTCCTGCAGAAATTAATTCAGGCGATGGTTTATCGGTGTTGCAAGGGCAATCGAAGTTGCTGGATAAAAGCGGTAACGATGTGACGGAGGCATTTGTTAATGGCGCGAGTCATGCGCTAAAGATTGCACAGCAGCATAACTGTGTAGCAGCTATTTTAACGGAACGAAGCCCATCATGCGGAAGCCAGCAGATTTATGACGGCTCTTTTAGCGGTGTGCGTAAGTCTGGCATGGGAGTAACAACCGCTTTATTGAAGCAGAATAGTATTAAGGTGTTTAACCAGCACCAATTAGTACAACTTGACGTGTTTTTAAAAAAAAGCTGATCAATTCCAATACACTATAAAAAGAAACCTGATTAAGCTTTACTGCTTGAATCTGTATTTGCCACCCCCTCCCTATCAACGGTATAACATTCTTTAAAGATTCTCTTCGGACAGCTTGCGCACTGCTCTTCATCTAGCTGCGTGAACACCCATTGAATGGCGCCATTTTTAGTAGGAAAGAAGTGATAATCACCAATATGCTCAAAAGCATCACTGCGTAAGAGGTATCTAAAGACACTGTCTTTTACATTGTAAAAGAAGAGTCCTCCACCTAAGCTTTCTAGTCGCTTTGCTTCTTGCTCGAGCATTTCTGAACCAGCCATATCAATGAAGTTAATACCACTAGAATCAATCAAAATAAATTTGTATCCCAGTTTCGTTAATTTATGAAACTCTTTTTGTACGGCAGCTAAAGAGCCAAAGTATATCGACATATCAATGCGTATAATTTTCAGCTGCGGGCATTCATCCAGTTGCTTTTCATGAACATCTTGTATTGAACGGGTTCTAGTTTTTGGATTGGGTGCTAAGGATACAATTTTGGGGTAAGAAGTACGTGCCACGAATAAGAAGAGTGAGACCAGTACACCCATGTAAATCGCAAACTCAAGTTCAAGAAATAGCGTAGATAAAAAAGTTGTTAAGAAAATAGAGGTTTCAGGTAGACTGATTTTAAAAATCTGCTTTATATGATGAAAATCAACTAAATTATACGCTACTAATAGTATTGAAGCGCCCATCGATGCAATGGGTAAATAGGCAGTAACAGGTGCAATTAACAATACGATTAACAATAAGAAGATTGTAGCAAAGATGCCTGATAATGGCGTTTTTGCACCTGCATCATAGTTAATGCCGGAGCGTGTAAAAGAGCCAGATCCAGCATAACTTGAGAAAAAACTACCAACAATATTAGATAAGCCTTGGCCGATAAATTCCTGTGAGCCATCAATTTGCTGTTTGCTTTTAGAGGCGACTGACCGAGCGATCGAAACCGCTTCAACTAAGCCTAATAAAGCTATAGCAAAGGCATCTGGTATTAACTTTTTAATTGTTTCAAAAGAAAAACTGGGTGATGATAAGGGTGGCAAATCCCTTGGGATTGCACCCACGAGCTTCACACCGTGGCCTTCACCATCTATTAATAAAGAGAACAAACCACCTGCCACCATGCCAAATAAAAGGTAAGGCATTTTAGGTAAAAACTTGCGTGTCAAAATAGCAACAAGCATAGTGGCAGCAGCAACTGCAACAATATAATAATTGATGTCTCCTACTTGGCGAAACATCTCGGTCCATGTATGTAAAAATGACTCGCCACGAGGCACATCCATGCCGAGTACATATTTAAGCTGGCTCGTGCCTATGAGTATCGCAGCTCCTGCGGTAAAACCAATCACAACGGTATGAGACACAAAATTAACTAACGAGCCAAAGCGTGCCAAACCAAAAACAAACTGAAATAAGCCGGCTAGAAAAGTTAAGGTAAGCGCGAGAGAAATAAACTCCGCAGAGCCAGGTTCAGCGTGACCACTCAGCGCGGAGAAAACAACGATAGAAATAGCAGCGGTGGGGCCAGATATCAAGTGCCAAGATGAGCCAAAAATGGCGGCAATGACAGGTGTAATCATAGCCGTATATAAGCCGTATTGAGGGGGTAGACCAGCGATAGAGGCGTAAGCGATACCTTGCGGAAGCACGATAACAGCGCCGGTTAACCCCGCCATAAGGTCAGCACGTAAAGTGCTTTTATTGACAAAGGGAAGCCATTCTAAAAAGGGTAAAAAAACACGCCAAATATTATTCACGGTTTGGGTCTCTATACAAGAGCATTAGTAAATGCTAATACATACAAATAATGGTGCGGAATGATACGCCTAAAAGCAGGGTTATAACAGGGGTATGGTTGTTTTTATCACAAATTAGTTTGAAGTTTATTCTATTTATTTAAAATATAGATCCGATCCCAGCGAGTTACAGGAAAAAGTCTTGAAAGTACGAGCCACAACAAGAACAAAGCTACCTATTTAAAAGATTACGAGAAAAACAACTCAACCGTACATCAACTATAAACTTATCATAACTGCCGAACCCTGCTTTTTCTAAATAGTGCGTAAACAATGGCTCGGATGAAATAACGCCGCCCTGCTCTTCTGCAAGGCATAGAATCTTATAAATAGGAGAAATAGCTTCAATGGTTTCTTGGGGAGTAAACCTGCGATAAGATGCATAGCCGGTGGTTACGCCGTTGCTATCAACTTCTGCCGTAATATAAGCAAAAACCCAGTAATACCCTCCGTCTTTTCTCAGGTTTTTAAAATAACCGTAAAATTCTTTATTATTTTTAATATGATCCCATGCCATTTTAAAAATAACCTGTGGCATATCTGGGTGGCGAATAATATTATGGTTAGAACCGAGTAGCTCTTCTTTGTTCCACCCCGACATTTTGACAAAAATATCATTGCACTGCGTGATTACGCCATTTGGATCTGTTCTTGATATCAGGAGGTCTTCCTGCGATATTATCGTTTGTTGATTTAAAATAGTACTAGATTGATCTTTTTTGTTAAGTGTATTATCCATTGATCGCTTTCCGACCCTTGTATTCGCAAGTAAAGAAGAAAGGTTAGTTTCATTATTTTCGACGTTTAGATCAACCGCTCTTCTTTTATGGATGTATGGCTGTGTTATTAGACTCATTATTATTTTTATTGAGAATGATCAAAATGACGTTGATAATATAATAATTAGCTTTCTTTTACCTTTTCATCGGATAAAAGGCAGCAAGTTTTCTTGCTTTTAACCTGAATCCGTGACATCAATGCGGATAACAGGGCGTAATATATTGGTTTAGCACGGGATTTTAAAAAATCTTAGCTTCACCATTAGATTAAACTGGCATTGTTTAAACCCCTGATGAATCAATAGCTTGCGCTCTATCCGTAGCGAAGTCACTGATTCAGGTTTAATACTTAACCCAAGTTTTTTAAGCAGTTTTCTATAATTAAGGTAATATAGGGTATGACCAAAAATCCAGATTTCTTTGAATTAGAAACCGCCTTACAAAAAGCTGATGCTGATTATAGTGTTACGGAATCGCAGGCAATTGCTTGTGGCATGTTATCTGTAAATATTAGTGCTGATAAAATTGCCTGGGTACAGCTGATTTTTGGCGAGATAGATACAACTGCTGCCAGCCCAGAAAGCATCGCTCAAGAAGCCGCTATAAAGTTATTGGGAGAGCTTTTTGACTACTCAAAGCAACAGCTACAAGACCCCAACCTCGCCTTTGAGTTAATGCTCCCAGATGAAAAGGAATCGTTGTACGCCAGAGTAACTTCAATGCAGGAATGGTGTGCAGGATATTTATTAGGCGTAAGTATGGCAGGGGTATCTGACTATAAGAAATTACCTGAAGATAGCCGCGAACTGCTTGCTGATTTTACCGAGATTGGTACATCTGGAAACTTTGACCTTGATGATGAAAACAGCTCAGAAGAGGCGTTTGAAGAAATCAGCGAATATATCCGCATGGGTGTATTATTAATTAACGAAGAGTTACAGCCGATAAAGCAATCTACAATGATTCATTAACGTACAACAAATATGAAAAACATCGCTAAAATTTCCTCTCAAGAATTTGCCTTACGCCGTCAAAAGCTCATGAAACTTATTGGCAATGATGCTATCGCCATTGTGCCATCTGCGGATATTCAAATACGTAACCGTGATGCGGAATACGGTTTTCGCCAAGACAGTGATTTTTTATATTTAACCGGTTTTAACGAACCACAAGCCTTAGCAGTATTTATCCCTGGTCGTGAAGAAAGTGAATACATTTTGTTCTGCCGTGAAAAAGACCCTAAAACTGAGCAGTGGACAGGACGCATGCAGGGAATTGATGGTGCAATTGAAAATTATCAGGCTGATGATGCTTTTCCGGTGGATGTGATCGACGAGATCGTCCCTAGTTTAATGGAAAATCGCAGCAAAGTTTATTACAGCGTAGGTAATAACCCAGATTTTGATAAGCAGGTTATTTCATGGGTTAACTCATTGCGCGCAAAGGTGCGTAGCGGTGTACAAGCGCCACATGAGTTTATCTCACTAAATTTATTTTTACATGATTTACGCTTATTTAAATCAGCCGCAGAAATCCAAGCAATGCGCGATTCTGCCGCTGTTGCCGTCAAAGCCCACGAACGCGCGATGAAGGCATGCCAGCCTAGCATGATGGAATACGAAATAGAGGCAGAATATCTTTACGAGTTTAAAAAATCAGGCATGGAGCCTGCCTACACCACCATCGTAGGCGGTGGTGAGAATGCCTGTATTTTGCACTATGTCGAAAACAACGCCGAACTAAAAAACGGCGATTTATTGCTGATCGATGCGGGCGCAGAAAACCAAGGCTATGCCAGCGATATTTCTCGCTCGTTTCCCGTGAACGGGGTCTACTCCGACGCACAACGTGCCTTGTATCAAGTTGTATTGGATTCACAATATGCAGCCATTGAAATGGCAAAGCCCGGCAACCGTTGGCTCGATCCACATAACGCAGCGGTGCGCGTACTTACCACCGGCTTAGTGCAACTTGGTTTACTCGAAGGCAGTATTGATAAGCTCATTGAAGATGAAAAATATACTCAATTTTACATGCACAAAACGGGGCACTGGCTAGGCTTAGACGTACACGATGTAGGTGAGTATAAAAAGGATGAACAATGGCGTGTGTTGGAGCCCGGCATGGTGCTAACGGTTGAACCCGGCCTGTATATCTCCCCCGATAAAAATGTAGATGAAAAATGGTGGAATATTGGTATTCGTATTGAGGATGATGTACTCATTACCGAAAACGGCAATGAGGTATTAACACAGGCATTGGTTAAAGAAATTGATGATGTTGAAGCGATGATGGCTTCAGGAAAGTAACTTTGGTACAAAAAAACACACAAACTATAAGTAGCAACTCAGACTACGACATTCTCATCATCGGCGGTGGCATGGTCGGCTCAAGCCTTGCCGTCGCACTGCTGCCCTTAAACCTTAAAGTCGCACTGGTTGATGCCTTTGAGTTTGGCGTGACCGAGCAACCTTCTTATGATGATCGTGCGATTGCACTCTCTTATGGCTCTAGCCGAATCTATCAAGGCATGGGTTTATGGGATGAGCTACAAACCAAAACGACAACCATTGATAAAATCCATATTTCAGATCGAGGACACTTTGGAGCAACCAGACTCAGCGCTAAAAAAGAGAAAGTCCCTGCTTTAGGCTACTTGGTTGAAAGCCGAATTTTAGGCAAACAACTTTATGACGTGTTGGATAAAAGCAAGGTTGACATTATCGTGCCAGCGACGGTAACGAAGTTACAAGAAAGTGAATCCAATCTGACGGTCACTTTATTAAAAAATGATAAAGAAGCGCACATCAGCACCCGCTTGCTAATCGCATCTGACGGAACACAATCAAAAGTGCGCGAATTATCAGGCATTAACGTTAGCCGCGCTGACTATCAGCAATCAGCAGTTATCGCCAATATCAGCACCGAGAAAACGCACAATAATGAAGCCTTCGAACGCTTCACCGATAAAGGGCCAATCGCCTTATTGCCGTTATCTAATAACCGTTGCTCGCTGGTATGGACGCACGACACTAAAAACGGCACAGATGATTTAGATGAAACTTTAGCGCTGGATGATGCCGCGTTTTTAAAAAAATTAGGCAACACCTTTGGTTATCGTTTAGGACGATTTACCAAAGTCGGCAAGCGTTCTAGCTTTCCTTTAGGCTTACTAACCGCAGATAAAAATACCGCGCCCCGCACGGTTATAATCGGCAATGCCTCACACACGATGCACCCTGTTGCAGGTCAGGGTTTGAATTTAGCACTACGTGATATTGCTGTTTTAGCTGATTTAATTTCTAGCCAACTTGAGTCTGATTCGGGAGAAAAACAGCTTGATGTTCTCAATGTTGATATTGGTAACCCTGATTTACTAAATGCTTACGAAGAGCTACGAGATGGTGATATTAAAACCACGGTTCGCTACACTGATTCCTTAGTACGCCTCTTCTCAAACGATAACATGTTACTCGGTCATGCGCGTGCTGGTGGTTTACTCGCCGTTGATCGGCTCTCCCCTTTACGCAACTGGGTAACTCGCCAAAGTATGGGGATTAATTATCGTCAATCTCGCTTGGCACGTGGTTTGAGCTTAAAAGCGAGTGGAGCTGTGCAGTGAAACACTACGACATTATTATTAATGGCGGCGGCATGGTTGGCGCGACACTGGCTTGCTTATTAGCCAAACAATCACTTAAGGTTGCCGTTATCGAAACCTTTGAAACCACACCTTTCAGCCCCAAAGATGATCATGATTTACGCGTTTCTGCTATTAGTAGAGCCTCACAAAATGCCTTTATTAAAGCAGGCGTGTGGAATGCTATTTTATCCATGCGCGCGACCCCTTATGAAGTAATGGATGTTTGGGATTCTGAAGGCGAAGGTAATGTTCGTTTTGAAGCGGCCGAATTAGGCGAGCCAGATTTAGGTCATATTATTGAAAATAAAGTGATCCAGCTGGCATTAAATAATGCACTTAAAAAGCTGGATACAGTCACGCTTTATCAACCAAACAAGCTACAAGATTTTGCTGTAAGTAATCAGGTAATTGATAGCAAAGATAAGCTGGTTGTGACTTTAGATTCAGGTGACCAAATATCAGCACCGCTACTCATTGGTGCTGATGGTGCAAACTCACAAGTACGCAAGCTGGCGGGTATTGATTTTGAGCAAGATGATTACGGTCAAAGTGGGCTGGTTGCCGTGATTAAAACAGAGAAACCTCATGAGTTTACCGCTTGGCAACGCTTTCAACCCACAGGACCGCTCGCATTTTTACCCTTATCAGACGGTAGTAGCTCTATCGTTTGGACGCTACCCGCTGACCGCGCCGATTATTATTTAGCGTTAAACAAAACCGATTTCAAAATGGCATTAGCAGAAGCCTTCGACTTTAAACTGGGTAAAATCACCAAAGTAGGTAAGCGTACAGCCTTCCCATTAAAAGGCTCACAAGCATCCAGCCTTATCGCTGAGCGTGTAGCCCTAGTCGGTGATGCTGCGCATACGATTCACCCATTAGCTGGGCAAGGCGTAAACCTTGGGATTAAAGATGCCGTAGAGCTAGCGACACAATTATCAACCGCCAGTACTGATCTAGGCAGTCATAAATTACTGCGTCGATACGAGCGCGCGCGGCGTGGCGATAATTTGATCACCATGCGCGCGATGGAAGGCTTTCGACTTTTGTTTGGCCATAGCGCTAGCTCAGTAATTAGCGCTAGAAATTTTGGTATGACTTTGTTTAACCAAATCCCGACAATTAAAAATGAAGTAATTCGCAAAGCAATGGGGCTTTAGTCTCAGTTATTTCGACAAGTGTAATTAGGCATGCTTTAATCCTTCATTTAATACCTTGCACTTAAAACCCAGCACTTAAAAAAAGGCATCAATAAAAATGGGCATTATCGACACTATCGCCATTCTAATTTCATTAGCGGCTATTTTTAGTTACATCAATTACCGTTATTTAAAAATCCCTAGCACGATTGGTCTACTAGCCATTGCATTACTGATGTCACTAGGCATCGTCGTCTTGGGAAAAATGGGCTTTCCAATCGAGGCGCATGCTAAAACGTTACTAAAAGGTATCGACTTTAACGAGGCTTTAATGCAAGGCATGTTAAGTGCGCTGCTATTTGCAGGCGCTTTGCATGTACACCTTGAAGAGCTCGCTAAGCAAAAATGGGTGGTAGCTATTCTTGCCAGTGTTGGTGTTATCGCATCAACCTTTATGGTGGGTTACGCATCGTTCTATATTTTTGGTTTCTTAGGGTTAGATATTCCACTGATTTATTGTTTGTTATTTGGCTCGCTGATTTCACCGACAGATCCCATTGCCGTTTTAGGTATTTTAAAAACAGTAGGCGCATCAAAATCTTTAGAAACTAAAATTGCGGGTGAGTCCTTATTTAATGATGGCGTAGCGGTTGTCGTATTTTTAGTTTTATTGAGTTTTGTAGGTGGTTCTCACGGCGACCAAGGTGCGCTGGATGCTATGGGAGTAGCTAAACTATTCGGGCAAGAGGCCATCGGTGGTGCAATATTTGGCTATGTAATTGGCTATATTACCTTTCGTATGCTGGCAAGTATTGATAACTACCAAGTAGAAATTCTACTCACCTTGGGTCTCGTGCTTGGCGGCTACGCATTGGCCAGCGCCTTCCATCTATCGGGGCCAATTGCGATTGTAGTGGCAGGTTTAATGATCGGTAATAAAGGCCGAAAGTACGCCATGTCGGATAAAACCCGCGAGCATTTGGATAATTTTTGGGAGCTGATTGATGAAATCCTCAATGCGATGTTGTTTGTTCTGATCGGCTTAGAAGTGCTAGTGCTTACTTTTGATAGCCAATATTTACTGGCAGGTGCAGTGATGATTCCGGTGGTTTTATTAATCCGCTTTATTTCCGTCGGGGTACCTGTCTCAATTTTAAAATTAAGCCATAGCTTCACACCTAAGATTGTAAGAATCCTTACATGGGGTGGGTTACGCGGAGGCATTTCTATTGCCTTAGTGTTGACCCTCCCTGCAGGACAAGAGCGCGAAGCCTTATTGGTTATTACTTACGTTATTGTCATATTCTCAATTTTGGTACAAGGTTTGACAGTCGGTAAATTAGTTAAAAGTGCGGGATAACAGAGGAAATAATATGCCTAATAAAGAAGCTTTTATCTTTGAAATATCTGAAAAGAGTTTTGAAGACTCCGTTATAAAAAACTCACACAAAATCCCTGTACTCGTCGAATTCATGGGGATTTGGTCAGGGCCCTGCATACAAATGTCGGATGAACTTTCCGCTCTTGCAAAAGAGTTTTCTGGTGATTTTATCTTTGCAAAAGTCGATATTGATGAGCAGCCAGAATTAGCCAAACGCTTTGACATTAAAAATGTGCCTAGCCTTAAGGTCATTGTAAATGGCAAAGTGATTCAAACTGAAGAAGGTTTATTAACGCAAGAAGAACTTCGTGCTGTGCTAAAGCCATTAGGTGTGTTTTCGCGTACCGCTGCAATGCGGCTTCAAGCGCGAGAGAAACACATCGCTGGCGATGTTGTAGGCGCAATAGACCTGTTAACCCAAGCCATGCAACAATCCCCCGCTGATACAAATATAGCAATGGATATGGTGCAAATTTTTATTGATTTAAATGAGCTAGAACAAGCAGAAGGACTCTTTAATCAATTACCCGATAATGCTAAAAACAGCGATATGGGTAAACTATTAATTGGACAGCTAACCTTTTTGAGCCTAGCCTCTAAGACAAAAGGAAAAGAAGCCTTAGAAGCAGACCTGCAAAACAATGCAAATAACTGTGATACTCATTTTGATCTAGCAGTATGCTTGATTGCGGAGAAAGACTATCCTCTTGCGGTTAACCATCTATTTGAAATCATGAAAATTGATGCCAACTACAAAGACGGTGCAGCACGAGAAATGATTATCAATGTAACCAACATGCTTGCGCCTAACAACCCTGAGTTAGCATCCGACTTTCGTAGACGCTTAAGTTCTGAGGTTTTTAGTTAACCATAAAAACTGCTACTGACAGTTATGAAGAGCCATATCCATAAAATAAAAGAAGAAGCATTAGCCATAACAGCCTTTATTATTTTTATTTGGGCGATATATCTTCTTGACCTTATTCTACCCCTTGAAAAGCTCGGCTTAACACCGCGTGAGGGCAGTGGATTATTTGGCATCATCGCCATGACATTTCTACACGGCAGCTACCAACACCTCATGAGCAACACTGTCCCATTAATTGCTTTACTGGCGCTACTAGCAGGCTCGCGCGCTGATAGCAAAAAAGTCGTTGCCATTATCATCCTACTGGGCGGATCACTACTCTGGCTGTTTGGTCGTGGTGATTATGTACATATCGGAGCAAGTTTATTGGTGTTTGGTTTGGCTGTTTTCTTGGTCGTTTCAGGCATTCTAGAAAAACGCACAGTTCCAATGATTATCAGCGTCGTTGTTGCGCTCGTATACGGCACAAGCCTACTCAGCGGCATAATGCCTTGGCAACAAGGCATCTCATGGGATGGTCATTTAATGGGTGGAATAGCCGGTGGTGTTACCGCTTGGCGGTTGATTCAGAATCCTGTTTGATTGCATTATCACAAACTCAACCCAGCAACTTCTTCAAATGATACAAGGCATCCAACGCCTGCCTTGGTGTTAGCTCATCAGGGTCAACAGCTTCGAGCGCATTTTTAACTTCTTCGGCTACTTCGTCGCGCGCTTCATTAAAACCTAAGTCGAGGTTCATTGTTTGACCAAGTTGCGGTGCTTGCCTGGCATCTTCTTCCAGTTGATTAAGTTTTTTACGTGCTTGTTCAATCACGTTTTTGGGTACACCTGCTAACTGCGCTACTTGTAAGCCATAGCTTTGATTGGCTGGGCCGTCTTTTACGGTGTGTAAAAAGACGATTTTGTCGCCGTGTTCTATCGCATTGATGTGTACATTGGCGATGGTGCTGATTTTTTCAGGCAGAGCAGTGAGTTCAAAGTAATGGGTGGCAAATAAAGTATAAGCTTGCTTTTGAATCGCTAAAAACTCGGCAAATGCCCACGCCAGCGACAAACCATCAAAGGTGCTAGTGCCGCGCCCTATTTCATCCATTAAGACCAAGGAGTTGGCAGTGGCGTTGTTGAGAATATTCGCCGCTTCGGTCATTTCAACCATAAAGGTTGAGCGCCCCGTACTTAAATCATCATGCGCGCCGATGCGGGTGAATATTCGATCAATCGGGCCAATTTCAGCAGATTCGGCGGGCACGTAACAACCGATATGCGCCATTAATACAATCAGTGTAACTTGGCGCATGAAGGTCGATTTACCACCCATGTTCGGGCCGGTAATCATCAGCATTCTACGTTGTGCATCCATAATTAAATCATTCGGCACAAAGGGATCATCCAGCGTATTTTCTACCACCGGATGGCGACCTGCAATAATTTGAATGCCGGTTTTATCACTCAGCGTTGGGCTATTGTAGTTGTTGATAACGGCGCGCTCGGCAAAGTTACTCAGCACATCTAATTCAGCAATATTATGCGCGGTGGTTCTCAAGGGTAAAATATGATGCGCTAACTCTTGTAATAAACTTTCGTATAAGACTTTCTCGCGTGATAGTGAACGCTCACGCGCCGACAAGACCTTATCTTCAAATTCTTTTAACTCGGGTAGAATAAAACGTTCGGCTGTTTTTAGGGTTTGCCTGCGGATATATTCCGGTGGGATTTTATCCGCATCTTGGGTGTGTGAGCGTGGAATTTCAATATAAAAACCATGTACCCGATTGTAGGCAACTTTTAGACTGTTAATACCCGTGCGTTCTTTTTCGCGGGTTTCTAAATCAAGCAGGTATTGATCAGAATTTTTGCTTAAATTACGCAGTTCATCTAATTCAGCATCGTAGCCTTCGGCAATCACACCGCCGTCGCGAATCAGCACCGGCGGGTTTTCAATCACGGCTTTATCGAGCAGTTCAACCAAGTCCGTATGCAAATCAATTTTTTGTTGAATGATTTGAATATGCGGATTTTCAATCGGGCTTAATACACTGTGTAGCTGTGGAATAATTTTTAATGAATCACGCAAAGTCGATAAGTCACGCGGTCGCGCAGAACCAAGAGCAATACGAGAAATAATCCGTTCAATATCCCCAACGTGGCGCAGTTGCTCATGTAAAGTTTCGTAATGGTATTGCTCAATTAAACTGCCGACAGATTGATGCCGGTTGCGTAACACCGTGTGATCACGCAACGGCTTATTTAACCAACGGCTTAACAGTCGCGCACCCATATTGGTGGCAGTGTTATCTAATACCGAGATTAAAGTATTTTTGTGATCCCCCATCAAGCTATGCTCAAGCTCTAAATTACGCCGACTTGCGGCATCTAAAATAATGCCGTCATCCGAGCTTTCGACTTGCAAACTATTAATATGCGGTAAAGCAGTGCGCTGGGTTTCATTCACATATTGCAATAACGCACCCGCCGCTATCACCGCGCTGGGTAAATCATCACAGCCAAAACCGGCAAGGTCTTTGGTGCCGAGTTGTTTTTGTAATAAGGTTCGGGCGCTATCTTCATCAAAATGCCACGGTGCGCGTTTGGTGATGGGGTAGTTCTCGGAATTTAACAGTGCTTCGCCGTTACCCAATAAAGCATCTTCTTCGACTAAAATTTCAGCCGGTTGAAGCCTTTCCATTTCATTGATTAAGGTTGCTTGATCAGCCACCTGCTGCACCACAAAACGACCATTGCTTAAATCAATGCAAGCGATGCCAAAACGATTCTCGCGTGCATAAACAGAGACCAATAAATTATCACGACGCTCCTCTAATAAAAAATCATCAGTCACCGTACCGGGCGTAAGAATCCTCACGACCTTGCGCTCGACAGGACCTTTTGAGGTGGCAGGGTCGCCAATTTGCTCGCAAATACCGACTGAAATCCCCTGCTTTAAAAGCCGAGGCAAATATTGCTCCGCCGCATGATACGGAATCCCCGCCATCGGAATCGGTTCACCATTCGCCTTGCCCCGCGCAGTTAACGTGATGTTTAAAATTTCAGCTGCACGCTTAGCATCATCAAAAAATAACTCGTAAAAATCCCCCATGCGATAGAACAATAAAAGCTCAGGATTCTCTGATTTAATCCGCAAAAATTGTTGCATCATTGGGGTGTGTTGCGGCTTTGACTTAACAGTTTTTTTAGCGGGACTGGGTGTGGGATTTTTAGGCATTTGTGCATTTTACCTAAATTTGAGATTAAAAAGATAAAAGAATTTTATTATTATAAAAATATTATTTATAAGCTGCTTAACGAAAGCATGTCGTAAGAAAAACCAGTGTGTTTTAGCTATTTTTCATAAGAACCTGATCAAAAACTACCAAACAGCATGAGCATAGTTTTTTAATATACTGGCATCCTTGCTCATTAGCTTGGCGTTAAAAACGGAGGCATTCGCCACAATTATTCGATCAAAAGGATCGCGCGTCCAATCTAAATCCATAGCTTCATAAACTGTTATTGAAAATGCATCATTACAAACTGCAAGACCTATTGTTTTTTGAAGGCTAGATAACACCTTCATGGGTTCTACTTTCAATCGCCCAATTTCAAAAAGAAATTTTAATTCTAAAACAACCATCGGTGACACCAGCAAATCATGCTTTTCAAGCAGGTTTAGCATGGAGGTAGAAAACTTTTTTAAATTTTTTTGGTAGAGCCAAACCAGTACGTGTGTATCTAAATAGAGGGCTTCCACGCTTCACTCCAATCCATGCTGACTAAATCTTCACTGTCGCCTTCGACAACATTTTTATGCTGAATTAGCTTATCCAGTTTCTTCGCTTTCTGCGGAGGCACTATTTTAATAATCTGACCTTTACGCTTAACTTCAACGACCTCCCCTGTTTCGATAACAGAATCAAGAATATTGTAAATATCCTCTCTTAATCTTGAGGGTGTAATGTAACTGTTTGTTTGTGGATTTTCTTTTATCATAGATTGATACTACAATTAACGTACCACTATGTCAATAACGTACGCTTATCATTATTGAACTTAGCAGCCTTCTCGTTTACTAACTACGCAAGCTGACTATGTGTGTCGGCAAAGCTGTGATAAACTTATCGCTGGCTAATTAACAATAACTATTATTTATGGGGATAAATATGTCTAAAATAAAATTCAATCAACTTGCTATTATTTCATTACTAGCGCTTGGCGTTACTGCCTGCGGTGGCGGTGGTGGCGGCTCTAAAGTTAAAGTTTATAGCGGTGTTTTCAAAGATAGCAACGTGCAAGGTTTGCATTACGCATCCGGTGGACAGGAAGGAATCACAGGTAAAAGTGGCGAGTTCAAATACGAAGAAAACAGCGCCGTCTCCTTCTCTGTCGGCGGTGTGAATTTAGGCTCTGCAAAAGCTAAAAATGTAATGACACCTAAAGACTTAGTCAAAAATGGCAAAGTCGATACACCTGAAGTGCTGAATCGAGTACGCTTTTTAATGATGTTAGATAAGGATAATAATCCTGCAAATGGCATAGAAATAAGCAGAAAAGTACAACAAAAAGCAAAGTCTTGGAGCGCAATTAGTTTTGCTAAGGATAAATTTCCCTCAGAAAAAGCGGGCGATTATAAAACCGAAGCATCTGTAGAAGACGCGAAAGTTCACAAATACCCTACATCAGATGAAGCTAAAACACACTTCACTAGCACCCTTGAAACAATAAAAACTACCGAGCGCTGCAGTGATGCAGGTGCTTTTACAGGTACGTACAACGGTTCAGAAAGTGGCAATATAGCTTTAATACTTGACCCATCCACTGGCGATATAAAAGGTGCTTTGTTTAATACTGATAAGTCAGGCAACTTTGTGCCTTCTTTAATAAGCAAAACAACATCAATTAATTATGATATTCAAAGCAGGAAGTTTGTAAGTCTATCGGCATCAGGTATTAAATTATCAGGCCAACTTACAGGCAGTAATGTTTTAGAAGGCACATGGGTTAATAAAGATGACAGCAAAAAGAAAGGTACATTTATTGCTAAGCGCACAGGTGGCAATGGTGGCGCGTCGTATCGTTACAATGCAATTTTTAAAGGCAATAGCGATAATGACCTAGGTGTACTTGCTATCGATAAGGATTCTAGCAATAGACTGACTGGAAAGACTTATGATGTAAAAACAGGCAAAGAGGCTAATATCACTGGTAAAGAGAGCAACGCACAATTTTCTAATACTAAGACAGATGACGGCAGTAAAATTAGTGGTTTTATAAGCAAAACCAGCCTCAGTGGAACCATTCTCGAAAAGTCTGGAGCAACCAGCTCATTTACAGGTAATGGCTGTAAATTAAACTAACAAAAACGGGTTAATATAAAAAGCCTTGGCAAGCCCAAGGCTTTTTTTTGCCTAAAAATCCTTAAAACTCAAACCAAATTTATTCAAATAAACCTTGAGCCGTTGAAAATCATTACTTACCGTTTTTTGTAGCCGACTTTTATTAAACAGTTTGAGCCCTGCATCTGCCATGCTTTTACTATTTTGACAGATTTGCTTTAAACAGGCTATTTAAAGCAGTATTAGATGTATTGAAAACAACTAAAAAATAAATAATATTGATAGATGACAACCCTATTCCCGACACTTAATTAAAGGCAACGGTCTTTTTGCATGCGTGCAAGCACTATCTTGGTGCTATATTAACCCCATTTAGTGCAATAATACAACGTTATCGTACCAACTACTCCTATATATCGAGCAGTTCCCTACAAAAATGTCGATACTTTTGATAATACTCTTAATTTATAAGCAGTTTTGGGAAGAAAAGTTTAACGTGCTGTTGTATGATGCTCTGGCACATTTTTTGCACTTAAAATAAAGAATGTAACAAAAAATAAAGCCTTAACGCGACAATATGATTACGTAAAGGCTAAAAGAAAGACGTCCCTCCCCCATCTTGAGACTCTTTCTAAAACACATCAAAAAATTTTACGTTAAAAGGAGTTATACAATGAGTGGAAATGATTCACGCGAACAAGCAATCTTTCAAATTACAAACCGCGAGCCAACCCCCGTTAGGAAACGCAAATCCCTAGACAAGATGTGGGCAACTGATGCTTTCACGTTAAACAAGATGGAAGAGGCGCTTTCGAAAAAAGCCTTTAAAGTCATGAAATCTGCAATGGAGTCGGGCACCGCAGTTGATAATGACACAGCAGAAGCCGTTGCTGCCGCGATGAAAGAATGGGCACTATCAAAAGGTGCTGACTTCTTCTCGCATATTTTCTACCCAATGACGGGTGCTACCGCTGAAAAACACGATGGTTTTATATTAAGCGAGGCAAACGGCAAGGCAATTACCGACTTTACTGGTAGCTTACTGATTAAAGGCGAGCCAGATGGTTCATCTTTCCCCAATGGCGGCATTCGTCAAACCAATGCTGCTCGTGGCTATACTGCTTGGGACCCTACGAGTACCGCTTATATTTTAGAGACGCGTAACGGTTCTACCTTATGTATCCCAAGTATTTTTATCTCTTGGACGGGTGAAGCTCTGGATAAAAAAGTACCGCTACTACGCTCAAACAAAGCCATGAACACAGCTGCGCAAAAAGTGCTTAAATTGGCTGGTGAGAAGAATGTTGCAACCTTAAATTCAAGTTGTGGTGCTGAGCAAGAATACTTCTTAGTTGATGCAAACTTTGCCAATCTTCGCCCTGATCTACTGTTAGCAGGTCGTACGTTATTTGGTAGTGACCCTGCAAAAGGTCAAGAATTTGATGATCACTACTTTGGGGCGATTCAAGAGCGCGTGCAAGTTTACATGCAGGCGATTGAAGAAAAAATGTACCGCTTAGGCATCCCTGCTAAGACACGTCATAACGAAGTAGCACCCGGCCAGTTTGAACTTGCTCCTTACTATGAAGCAGCCAATATCGCAGCTGATCATCAGCAGATGACGATGACGATCTTGAAAAACACCGCTAAAGAACACGGCTTTGTTTGTTTGCTGCACGAAAAACCTTTCGCTGGTATTAACGGTTCGGGCAAGCACGTAAACTGGTCTGTAGGCAACTCAACACAAGGTAACTTGCTTGACCCTGGCAGCAAGCCAAACGAAAACTTAAATTTCCTACTCTTTTGTGGTGCAGTTATTCGTGGTGTTCACCTTCATGGCCCACTACTTCGCGCAGTTATTGCATCGGCAGGAAACGATCATCGCTTAGGAGCTAACGAAGCGCCACCTGCAATTTTATCTGTATACCTTGGCTCACAAATCGAAGGCGTATTTAATCAAATTGCAGAAGGCAAGTTAGATGGTTGTGATGAATGCGGTATTATGGACTTAGGCCTTGATCAAATCATCAAGTTTACCAAAGATGCTGGCGACCGTAACCGTACTTCTCCATTCGCATTCACAGGTAACCGTTTTGAATTCCGTGCAGTAGGGTCAGAGCAATCGGTGGCAGGCCCACTCATCGCGATGAATACAATGCTCGCGGATTCATTAAACTGGATTGCAGCTGAGTTAGAGTCAACGATTGATGGCAAGAGCAATGCAGCGATTCGTGAAGGCATCATCAAAGTACTGAAGAAGCTAATGAAAGAACACGGCCAAGCTGTATTTGGTGGTGACGGTTACTCAGCAGAGTGGCACAAAGAAGCGGTTGAAAAACGCGGTTTATTAAATATCCCTACAACTGCGGATGCACTGCCACACCTTAAAGATGCTAATGTCGTTAAGATGTTTGAAGAGACTGGCGTATTATCACCGGTAGAGCTTGAAAGTCGTTTTGAAGTTTATGCTGAGATTTATATCAACAAAATCGCGGTCGAGTCTAAGCTTGTGGTTAGCATGGCGAAAGCAACCATCTACCCAGCAGCAACTCGCTACTTATCGGACTTAGCACTAGCAGCAGCATCCGCGACAGAAATGGGTGTAGATTTTGATAATGCCACAGCAAAGAACATTGCTAGCAATATCAACGGTATGATGAAAGCCGTAGCTAAGCTTGAAAAAGCCATCGCAAAAGACAGCTTTAAATCAGAAGAAGAGCACATGCAGTTCTGCGCGAATGACATCCGTGGTTTGATGGATGAAGTACGTGGATATGCAGATGCACTTGAAGGTGAAGTAGCTGATGACATGTGGCCATTGCCAACCTACCAAGAAATGCTCTTCATAAAATAACTACTTAGCTCACCCCTATATTCCGCCATTTCTGCGTTGGGGAAGTAGTCACTTACGATTGTAAGCTCCTACTTCCCCGCCTTGAACTGACGAAATCTAGGGGCAATTAAGCAGTTATTTCATATAGAAAAATTATTAAAGGTCACTTCGGTGGCCTTTTTTATGAGCGTGAGAAAATTTTGCAAGCCTTAGTCAAACCAAAAACCCACACTTATATTCAATAAAGCTTAGCTTCAACCTTAGGTTTTTCTACATTTACCCCACAATGGTATTAACACCAAAACCAAATATATCGTATTGAAAAAAGCATTTGAAGGTACGCCAGCGGCAACTGAACCGATACTGTCAATTAAGTACCACGCTATAAATGCGATGATCGTTGTACGAATAATTTTTTGATTTTGCTCTTTTATAGCGGGCGCAACTATCCCTCCTAGAAATATAGAGATAGCAAATAATAATCCCGCACTTATTGCTGATAACCATTGCGTGTTTCTATCAAGCGCTTCAGCAGTTCTATCAAAAGGCCAATCGGATACATCAAGTATAAACCTTGCAGGTAGGTTAACACTCTCGTAAGGCGCAAGCCCCCAGAGTAGTGAATACAGCGCAAAAATAGAAGCAATTAACATCATAAAGTTTGATCGTTTTTCAGCAGACATAATAAATTCCTGATTGAGTAATGAAGGTTAAAAGCTTAAACAGCTCATGTTTGTAAAACAATTACCTCCGAGGTTATTGTTTTGTCTTGGGTTACTGCGATAATCAACATCATGAAGGAAACAATAGGAACAATACTAAAAAAATGGCGCAAACAAAGGCGTTATAGCCAATTACAATTAGCGCTAGAATTAGATGTGTCCAGCAAACACATCAGCTTCATCGAGACGGGTAAGTCAAAGCCTAGTCAGCCGATGATATTAAAGATTTCAAGTTTTCTTAATTTACCGAAGCGAGTAACCAATCAGGTACTTAATGTAGCTGGTTACGCACCCATTTACTCAGAGTTAGCCGCAAACGATAAAAATCTAAAACCAGTGTTTGAAGCCATTGAACAAATGATAGAAAGCCATACGCCCTATCCAGCAATCGTGTTAAATCAAAACTGGGATGTCGTCAATGCTAATAAGGCAGCTCAAGCACTGTTAGCAGAGTTAGGCTTTAATAATGAAAAAAACCTGCTTGAAGCTTTAATAAATGATAAGCCGGATAGCTCAAAAATCATTAATTGGAATGAGATTGTGTCATTAGTTTTAATCCGCTTAAAACAAGAAATTAATTTACTCGGAAATCCACAAAAGTTGATGCTTCTGGAAAAGAAACTCTCAGCTTGTACGTTAGATTATGCGAGCGATGATGTTTTAGATGAGCGCATAGATGAGCAACAAACGGTTGTTACATCTAAATTCAATTTAAGCAAAGGTGAACATGCTTTTTTCTCAATCATAGCTCAACTCGGGACTGTTCAGGATGTTGCGGTGAGTGAATACAAAGTAGAGTTAATGTTCCCTGCTGACGAGAAAACAAAAACGTATTACCACGAAGGTTAGCGTTATACACAAATAAAAAAGCCCCTTGATATTGCTATCAAGAGGCTTTCAGAGTCTTTATTTTCTAGTGGTTTACATAAACACCGAAGAAAAGAACATCACCCAAGCAAAGGCGATTAAAGCAAATACGATGTACATCGGAATAGTAAAACTCCACATGGCGAACTCCATTTAATTTTATAAAACTTGGCGGGGAAGATAGCGCAATCGTCTTAAGCTGTCAAAGGTGTTGTCATCTTATTCACAGAAGGCTTATTTTAACAGACTAAAAAGGCTAGTTTTTGCCTAATAAACGCGCAATTTTACTCACCTCAATATTCATATCTCTGAGCGCTTTATTGGAAGACAAACGATATTTCAATAAAATCTCTTGCGCATCCAGCACTTGAATATACCCTGCTCCATCGGCCTCGTAATCGTTTTTCGCGACCTGTAGCGCCTCTTTTGCTTTGGGCAAAATCTTACTTTGATAAAGTTGATAAGTTCTTTGCTGTGATTGATAACGCGACAAGGCTTGCTGAATATCATCCGCAGTTTGTGTTTCTAAAGATTTAATTTTAAATTGCAGCGCTTTATACTTTTGCTTTGTTTCGCTTAAATAGGCATCATTTTTGGCAAAGTAGCTGTTGATCTTAACCTTAGGTCTAGTATTAAAGCTGGCTTGTTGCGCACCGCTTCCGACTTGTTTGGTGGTTTTATTTTGGAAGCGACTAAAGCCTGCGTCAAAATCAGGGTAGAAACGTTTTTCACTTAGCCGAATAGCCTTTGCCATTTTTTGTAAGTCTGATTTTAGTAATGCAACTTCAATGCGGCTAGCTTGGGCGATTTTGATTAAAGTCTTAGTACTTTTATGTCGCACTTTTAAAGGTTTTAGTGGGTCTAAGCGCCCCAATTTTAAATCTACAGAAACATTCATCAGCGCATTGAGTTTGGCTTCTAAAGCACGCTTCTGATCTTTAGCAACCTGTAAACGATTATTATCCTTATCAACCTCGATGCCCACTTGAATCACGCTGTTTAAGTCGGCCGTGTTGCTTGAATAACTATTATTCAGCTCTTGTTTAAGTGCGTCCAATAAGGTTATTTCTTGTTGAATAATCGTTATCTCGCGTTGACTATATTGTAGCTTGTAATAGGTTTGCTGTGTTTGGCTGATCACATTTTGCGTCGTTTGTTTCAGCGTTAAGCGTGCCGTTTCAACCGCTTGATCAATAATTGCCGCTTTTAAAGTCATTAGCCCAGGAAAAGGAAATCCCGTTGCTACCGATTTATTATGCTTCTGGGTGCTACCTGTTAGGCTTAAATCTTTGATGAAAACGGCATACTGAGCGAGCATATCATCCAAAAAACTGACTTGATCATATTTAGCGAGATTAGCCTGCGCTGCTTCAAAGCTATTCTTAATCGCTAAATTATTTTTTAGCACGATAGAAAGCACCGTTGCTAAAGCGGCCTGTTTTTTAAGTGTATTCTCATAGGCTGACTGGCCTTTTAATACCAACGCACTGGGTATCGCAACAAATAAACCATTATTTCCAATGGTACTTTTTAAGCGATTATCCGCCGTTTTCTTTTTATAAATGAATGGTTTTGTACTCGTTTAAGCTTGCCGAGGTCTAAGCTTTGACGAGCTAGTTGTCCGTTTGATTGCTTGGTTTCCGGTTGATTTTTTAAGTTATCACGCACGTAGTTTGACTGACTATTTTTGTTAAAGTCGCTCTGTAGCTGGTCCATTGTTTGCGTAGCGCTACAAGCACTTACTAGCAAGGCGACAAAAAAATAAAAACTTAGCGGTAAGATTTTTTGTTGAACGCTCATAGCTTTCTCCCCGTTAATCTTTCCATTTCAGCCAAAGCCTTCCAGTAGTCTGCAATGGCGCGTTGATAAGCAAGTTGAAAATTTAATGTAGTAGATTGTGTTTCTAAATATTGTGCAACGGAGCCTTTGTTTTCGCGTTGCTGAAGCTCAGCGATTTGCATCGCACGCTTGGCTTGTGGAATGAGTTTTTTGCCGTAAAGCGTAATCAGGCGCTGTGAGTTTTTTAGTTTGAAGATATTCACTTTAATACGATTACGAAAACTATTCTGCAAAACCTTTTTATCTTCTACTTTCTGTCGTTGGTTGAGTCGCGCTTGTTCTTTTATGGCTTTATTTTTGCTGCGATTAAAAGGTAGATTCATGCCAATGCTAACGGCAACGCCATCACGTCCACTGCGTGACAAACCCTGCACATCCGACTCACCAATTTGGGTATAACGCACCCCAAAATCAAAATCAGGTAGACTGGTATAACGTGCTAATTTTGTTTTAACAACACTTTTTTGTACTGCAAATTCAGCGATTTTAAGTTCTTCATTTTTATCCGCCCATTGATAAAGGCTAGCTAAACTGTGCTTAAAGCTCGCTGGCACGCGTGCATATGGATTAATGTTAAAACGTTGTTCGGGTGGACGATTGAGCAAAGTATTTAAACGGGTTTTCTCGGTCGTGCGGAGCTCTTCCAACAATTGCACATCGTAGGAAACTTGCGCATACTGACTTTGTGCTTTTGCCACATCGTTTAGGGTGCTGGCACTGGTGGCATAACCTGTAGTGGCAATATGCGTAATACGCTCTAGTACACGTTTATTTTGCAAGCTCAGACGAATCGCGTTTTCAATATAAACCAGTTCAAAGAAGGATTTTTTGATCGCTACGATAAGGTCACGACTGGCTTTTTGATAACGCACCTTTGCCATGCTAATGTCTTTTTTTACCAGTTCGCCTTTTAAACCAAGCTTACCTTTAAAGGGAATCTTTTGATTTAAAGAAAGTACCCGATCTTGTGGACCAAGACGGGTTTCAATGGGGTTAATTGACTCCACATAAGTAATCCGGGGGTCACTTAGTGCAACGGCTTGCGGGTATTGTTGAATCAAACTTTGCCATGCTAATTTTTTAGATTTTAAATCAGGGTTTGATTGCATTGCGATTTTGATGAGCTGGTTAAGCTGGCTAAAGACTGGTTTCTTAACTGCAACCTTTTTGTTAACTGTGATTTTTTTAACTATGCTTTTATTAACAGCGTGCTGAGGAGAGGCAACCACACTAGTCGAATAAACTAAGGATAAGCTGATGAGGATAGTGTTTATGGTTTTCATTTTTTATTCTCCGTTTGTGCTTTTTCTATTTCGATCTCTTTTCTTTTCCAGATTAAATAAATCGCAGGAATTATCACCCGCCAATGGTCTTGACCTTTGGGCATTTCGCCGTAGTCTTTTTTCCATTTTTCCAGATGTTTATGCGCGTTTTCAATCATCACGATTGCGCCATCAACCATTGCACCGATTGCAATCGCGATACCCCCTAGTGACATAATATTGGCGTTAATTCCCTGCCTTTCCATAATCGTAAAGGCAACTAAAATACCAATCGGCAAACTAATAATGGCAACCAATGCCGATCGTAAATGAAACAAGAATAAAAAACACACGATAGCGACTACAGCGAACTCTTCCAGCAACTTCACTTTTAAATTATCCACCGCGCTGACAATCAATTTAGAGCGGTCATAGGTGGTAATAATCTCTACGCCTTCGGGCAAACCTGCTTTTATCTGTTCAATTTTCTTCTTGGTATCTTCAATAACTTGTAAGGCATTTTCGCCGTAACGCATCACCACGATACCACCGACGACTTCGCCTTCACCATCTAACTCTGCAATGCCACGGCGCATTTGTGGGCCGATTCTCACCTTGGCAATATCCCGTAATAAAATGGGCGCACCGGTCTCTTTATTTAGGCTCACGGGGATGGTTTCAATGTCACCAATATTTTTTAGATAACCTTTGGAGCTGATCATATATTCTGCTTCGCCCAACTCCATCACCGAGCCACTGGTTTCCTGATTGGCTCTTTGAATAGCACGTTTTAACTGGCCTAAGGTAATGCCATAGGCACGTAGGTTATTCGGGTCTGCGGTTACTTGATATTGTTTTACCATGCCGCCGATTGTGGCGATTTCAGAAACACCTGGCACAGTTTGTAACTCAAATTTGATAAACCAATCTTGTAAGGAGCGTAATTGCGATAAGTCGTGTTTATTGGTTCTATCGACCAGTGCGTATTCATAAACCCAACCGACTCCCGTAGCATCTGGGCCTAAACGTGGTTCTACGCCTTTGGGTAATTGGCTGGCGGCTTGGCTTAAATATTCTTGCACTCTGGCACGCGCCCAATAAATATCAGTGCCATCTTCAAAAATAAGGTATACGTAAGAATCTCCAAAAAATGAAAAACCACGCACGACGGTTGCCTTTGGTACACTTAACATGGTGGTGGTGATGGGGTAGGTTACCTGATCTTCCACCACTTGTGGTACTTGACCGGGAAAGCTAGTTTTAACAATCACCTGCACATCAGATAAATCAGGAATCGCATCCAGCGGCGTTTTATTGAGTGAAATAATCCCCCAAACGGTTAACAGCAAGGTCATCATAATGACCAAAAAACGGTTTTTTATTGAGGCCTCTATAATCGTAGCGAGCATTATTTATCCTCAGTTAGGCGGCGGAAGCTGGCTTTTAAGTTGCTTTCAGAGTCAATCATAAACTGCCCTGACGCAACGACTCTATCGCCTTCGACCAATCCTTCTACGACTTCCACCATGCCGTTGGATTTCATCCCTGTTTGTATTTCTATAGGCTGATATTTAAGTCGCTCTGCACCCTCTTCACTGATGACTTTTACGATACGTGGGCTATTTTCATAATAAATCACGGCTTCTACGGGTACGCTTAAAACCTTTTTACTGCTGCTTAAAATGGATACGTCAGCAAACATATTGGGTTTTAGTAATTGCTTTGGCGTAGCAATTTGCAGGCGAACTTTTAGAGTGCGCGTCTTAAAGTTTAACTCTGGATAAATATAATCGACCTGCCCCTGCCATACTTTGCCCGGTACGCCTTGCACTTTAATTTCGGCTTTATCACCCACGTTTACCCACGTTAATTGGTGCTCAAATACATCAACAATGACCCAAACGGACGATAAATCAGCAATGGTGTACAACTCATTTTGTGGCGTAATGTACATGCCGTTTCTGATGCCTACTTTAACCACAACGCCATCGTGTTTGGCGATAATTGGAATAGTATTTTGTGACTTACCTTGTTTGGCAATTTTTTCAATCACGCTGTTCGGCACGTTTAAATCTCGCAGGCGGATTTTTGAGGATTCTGTTAATGATGAACCCCGTCCGCCCGATATTTTAGTGGTACGTCTGCTAGCGAGGATTAAATCTTTCTGCGCGGCAACGATTTCAGGCGAATAAAAATCAAGCAACGAGCGCCCTTGCTTTATAGGGTCACCCAGTGATTTTACATAAACTTTCTCTACCCAGCCTTTGGCGCGAACGTGCACATGATGCAAGCTATCTTCATTATAAGTGACTGAGCCGATAGTTTTAATCGCACGCGATAACTCCTGTTTTTTAACGGTAGCGCTACGTACGCCCATGTTTTGAGCAGTGGTCGCGTTAATGCTGATTTTGGGCAAACCTTTATCGTTCCCAGCATCCTCGGCCTCCTCATAAACAGGAACTAAATCCATTCCCATTGGTGATTGACCGGGCTCATCGCGACGAAAGTTAGCATCCATTGGGGCGACCCAGTAAGCAATTTTCTTCTCCTTTTTCTGCTTGGACTTTGCTTTCTGTTCTTCTGGATCAGCTTCTTTTAAGACTAAATCCATGCCGCAAATAGGGCAACTTCCCTCCTCACCTTTTACGATTTGTGGATGCATTGGGCAAACATAGTTAGGGTCTGAATGGCGTTTTGAATGCTCTACAACGCTGTCATTTTTAACATCATCAATACTTGCTGAGGCTGTGAATGTTTCATCGTAGTTTATTGATGTTAACTTTGCGACAGTGTTGTCGTAGATGCTTTTATGTTCTGCTTCATCGGTAACAAACCAAGCAGCGGTCAGTAAAGTAGCAATAAGAACACAAAAATATACAGGGCGGAATAAATTACGCTGAGTGGCTATGTAAATTTAGCAAGGTGAGTTTAGGCGAGTTTTAAGAGATTAATGCGCGGTGGGCGATAAAGAGTTGAGCGAGTTTTTGTGATATGAGCTAACTGAGAAGCTCGAATATATTGTGCAGGAGAGATAAATATAAGGTTAACAGTTTCAAACTTAATCGCATTAAGATTGGCTTGTGCCTGATCACAGTCACACTCATCGCAATGCGTACAAAGTATTTTTTCAGATTTTTCACAGCAGTCGTGATCCATTGGCATACTGCTTTCTACAACTTCAACTTCCATCATTGTTCTAGAATCAACCTGCATAGCACAAGAAAATGACTGCCCAACTGTGGAAATTAGCGGTGCGCCCATCATGGTTATAATGAGTAAAAAACTGGCTAATTTTTGAAAAGCTATGCGCATAAGTCTAGTTTACGTGATTTCAATTTTTTTGGATGCTTTTTTTGACTGAATTAGAATCAGTTGAACCTTTCAAAAACAATCCGCAACTAAGGAAACTGGATAATATTAGTTTTCTCTAATATACTTGACAAAAATAGATACATATAATCAAAACGGACTTATTATGGGCTTTACAAAACTACTAAGAAAAATCGCAACAGGTTCTTCAGAGCTAAACGTGGCGGACTCTTCAAAACCGATCAATATTACAGCAAAACTTTCAAGTATAACGGTTAAACATCAGGGCAAACCGATTGTTATTGAGCGCAATCAAGATACACACGCCAAAATTAATGATTTATTTGCGAAAACCTCCCGCCCTTGCCCGCCTTTTTGTGTTCAACCAATGATTATAGCGCCAGGTGTAGATACTATTGGCGAATTAGAAATGCTTGATTATTTACAACAAGCAGCCAATCAGACAGCGACGGATGAATCAATCTTAATTATTGATTCACGCATAAAAGAATGGGTTGATAAAGGTACAATTCCCAGTGCTAAACATATCCCTTGGACATCATTAGTTATTAGCAATGACAATACATTAAACGATGTCATATCAATTCTTAGGCAATCTTTTGGAGTGAAAATAGCCGAAGGCACTAATGCAGGGGAAATGAGCGAAGCCTTTGAGCGAGGTAATATCAGTGAAAAATTAGACTTTACAGAAGCTAAAACAATAGTCATGTTTTGTAATGGCAGCTGGTGCGGGCAAACGCCAGAAGCTGTACAGGCGTTACTAGACTTATCTTACCCTGCTGAAAAATTGAAGTATTTTCGTGATGGCATGCAAGGCTGGCTGTCACTTGGACTAACTACCATCACCTCTCAATCTAAAGCCAAAAAAGGTGCAGAGCCAGCTTGCAAATTAATTTCTAAATAGTACTTTATTTTGTTGATCTAGTTTTTCTTGAAGGTACTATAGAAGTAAGCAAATAAAGAGAGACTTTTGCATTGTATTTTGGTTACGAGAAAGTTTAACCTGTTTTTCTACGCCACTGACTTATGCAATACTTCATTGAAAAATGCAGACAGTTAGACAGTGGTTATATCAGGTTCTAGAAACTCACGATAATGAACGCATGGGTCGCTTGATGAATGCGTTTCTGATGCTACTAATTTTCCTTAATATCATCGTTATCATTGCTTCATCCGAGGCGCAAATAGATCAAAGATTTCATCATGCTTTTGTTGTTTTTGAAATTTTCTCACTGATTATTTTCACGCTTGAATATCTGCTTAGGGCTTGGGTTTCCATCGAGAACACGGCGTTCTCTCACCCTATCAAAGGACGCATAAAATACTTACTTACCCCCATGGCTTTAATAGATCTATTGGCCATTCTACCCTCTGTGTTTCTATTATTAGGTGCTGACTTATTAATTTTACGTGCTTTACGTCTCATACGTTTATTCAAATTAACCCGTTATTCTCGCTCAATGGATTTGCTACTAACCGTAGCGCGGCAGGAAGCCGATACGATTCTTTCCGCTATTTTTATTTTAATTATTCTGATTATTATAGCCGCGACAGGTATTTTTATGATCGAAGGGGATGCCCAGCCTGCTGAGTTTGGTAGCATCCCGCGAGCCCTTTGGTGGGCGACAGTAACACTTACAACCGTCGGGTATGGCGATGTAGTTCCTATCACCACTATGGGGCGTATTTTAGGCATCTTTATCGTTATTACAGGCATAGGCATTGCGGCATTGCCGGCTGGAATTTTAGCATCTGGATTTACCACCGAGATTAATCGTCGCCGGGAACGATATAAAGCATTTATCGTGGGTCACTTGCAAAACGGCATTCTAAATTCTGCAGATAAAGAGAGCTTGAATAAAATCCGCACCGAACTGGGTATAAGCCGCAATGATGGTGCTTTAATGTTAAATGAAGCACGTAACGAACAAAAAATATCGAGTAAGGTTTTTTGCCCACACTGTGGTAATGATGTACATATCCATCATTACCGAGAAAATAAAATACAAGCAAAGGAAAAGGTAACAAAATGAAAAGAATTGAACAACTGCAAAAATTATCCCGCGAACATCATGGCTCTTTAGTTATGGCTAAAAACTTAATGGAAGTTGCTGAAAGTGGCGATGATGCAGCGTTAATTGAGGCAATTGAAACCCTAAAGGCATATGATGAAGATGAGCTTGAAGTGCATTTTCAGCACGAAGAACGCACCATCTTTAGTGTGATTTTTAGAAACTATCAAGAGCACATCGCCCTAGCCACAACTCTATTAAAAGAACATGGTTTAATGCGACGTATGATTCCAGCAATAACACCTGAAACGGCTAAAAAAGATTTAGCCGACTTTGGCTTAGTATTAAGGAATCATACGCGTGTTGAAGAGCGCGAACTTTTTCCTATTATTGAAGCTGAATTTAGTGACGAAGAGCTTGCTGCGATACTAAACTTTGTTCCGCTAGATTGACAATCTACGCCAACCCACACTTACTAGACAAAGCAATAAGCATTAAAAATGGCTGGCAGAGATAATCTGCCAGCCTTTTTTAATGCTTATAACTGTAACGAGCTTTAACCCTGAGCTTGCATCTCTGCAGGTCGCACAATATCAAAACCAGACTGATACCATGAAATGATTCCACCGCGTAAGTTAAGCGCTTCTATCTCAGTATTTTGCGCAAGGTAAGAACAAGCTTGCCCTGAACGTGCGCCGCTTCGACAATAAATAACTATTTTTTTGTCTTTTGAAAGCTCGTTAACCTTCAAAGGTAAAGTATGAAGTGGTACAAACTCGCCACCTTCTATAATACCTTGAGCAAACTCAGCTTGCGAGCGGACATCCAGTAATTGGATGTTATCACCGTTATCCATCATTTCTTTTAACGCAGCTGCGTCGATTTCTTTTACGCCAAACATTCAATAAACCTTTATAAGTAAATACTAATAAACTTATATTATATTTACATAGTGAGTTAGTCAAGATATTAGTGCCTACTGGGTATGCGTTAAACAAACTATTTTATGTTAATCTGCCTGAACTAAAATCGTGAAACACCATCAATATAGTAATGAAACATAAATTTAAAGCCTTTCTACTATTGCTAAGCTTATTGTTCGTTTTTAATGTTAAAGCTGAGTTAGACCTAAAGTTACCAAAGGGTTTTGCATCCCCAGAACAAACCAGTGCTAGTCAGCAGCAATTCTTCGCGCCCTTAAAATCACAAATTAACGGCTTAAAAATTTTAAGAAAACTGAGAGCTTCAAAAGAGTATATTGAAGATCCAGAAGTCAGCGAATGGATTCGCGCCTTAGGCAATAGGCTAGTTTCTCGCTCACTTGGCTCAACCAGCCCATTTTATTTTTTAGTTTCTAAAAACACATCTCTTAATGCATTTGCAACAGAAGGAGGGGTCGTTGTAATTAATGCAGGCCTTATTTTAAAGAGCGATTCTGAAAGTGAAGTCGCTGCAGTGCTGTCCCATGAAATTGCCCATGTCTCACAACGCCATATCACACGCCTTAAAGCTAAGGCAGAGAAGATTGAATGGGGATCAAAAGCGGCACTTGTAGCAGGTCTAATTGCAAGTACAAAAAATACCCAAGCAGGACAAGCCATCCTAAATACAACGATGGCTACAATAGCGCACAAACAACTGGCCTTTACGCGTGAAGCAGAGGCTGAAGCGGATAGAGAAGGTTTACGCATTTTAACAAGGGCTGGGTATGACCCGCTGGCGATGCCTTCCGTCTTACAAAAATTAGAACAATTTGCTAATAACAATACTGCAGGTGTTCGCGAGTATCTACAAAGCCACCCACTTACACAACGGCGTGTCAGCGATACTTTTGTAAGAGCAAAGCGCCTTGGGAAGCACCAAAGGAAAAGTTGGCCCGCATTTTTTTATGTCCGTGAAAGAATTAGAGTACTCTCCAATTCGCCAATATCAACACCGAATAATGTAACAGCAAGCGTTAAACGGTATTCAATGGCTCAAACGCTAAACAAGCAAAAGCATCTGCTCAAAGCTTTAACAATTTTAAGAAACAACTCAAAAGAGCGCCCCGAAATCCTACTAAGAGCAAACTTACTTGCAACAACCCATCAACTTAAAAAAGCACAGAACCTGTTAAAACAATTAGCTGTTAACGCCCCCCAAAGTGAAGCAATTTCGATAGCGTTAGCGGAAGTTTATATTGCTTCAAATCAAGCTCAAAAAGCCTGGGAAGTCTTAGAACGAATAAAGGTATCAGAGCAAACAAGCCTGCTATTTTTTGAAACAATGCAAAAAGCAGCACGTCTAACACAGAAAGCTTCTCTCGTATATTTCACCTCAGCACAGCGTAATCTACGAATTTCAAAATATAACATCGCAAAAACTCAACTCAAAAGAGCAATTAAGCTGCGCGGCAATGACAAAAATCACTATAAAATGCAGAAAATGTTATCCCTGTTAAATAATTTAATCAAACCCTAACAGACGATTAAAATTTTAATAACACCGGTTTTGACCATTTATCTCCTATCTCCTACCGCTTGAGGCATAAAATTCAATAAAATCAGCCAATATCTGAATATTAAAATGTACTTATATTCTTATACTGCATTGATTTATAAAGTATTTTTTGCATCACAAGATTTATTGGAGTATGCTGAACTTCAGATAATTTTACGGTGTTGCATATTTAAGCAACCCTATAAAAGTAAAAATATCTGCTTATAAGTATTTTTTAATTAGGAGGTTAATATGCGAGGGAATTTTCGCATCGTGTCGACAGCATTATCTGCTTTGGCACTTATAGGAGCCATAGGATTTTCAGCAACCGCTAGTGCTGACGATATGGAAGAAGGCAAAAAACTGGCTTTTAACAAGAAAAAAGGTAACTGCTTAGCCTGTCACCTTATTCCAGGAGGCGATCAACCAGGTAATATTGCACCACCATTAATTGGTATGAAGGCTCGCTTTCCAGATAAAGCAAAACTGCGTGCTCAAATAGAAGAACCCCGAACAGCAAACCCGAACTCCATGATGCCTCCATTTAAAGCACATGGTGTTCTATCAGAAAAAGAAATTGATAAGGTTGTAGATTTTATCTACAGCCTTTAACAAGATCTTCGATATTTAAACCAAACTAATTTTCAATAGAGGAAAATTTAATGAAACGTAGAAGTTTTCTAAAAAGCACTATCGTAGCAAGCGCAACAGGCGTTGCTGTTAGTGCGGGCATTTTAAGCCCAAACATGGCGTTAGCTGAAAAGCATGGTAACGACCCTTTTAAAGCAAAGTCCGTTGATGAAGTATTAAAAATGCTTGGTGCAACAGATGCCGAAGCATCTGACAAGATTAAAATTAAAGCACCAGAGATTGCAGAGAATGGCGCGGTTGTGCCCGTTACCATCAAGTCTGAAATTGAAGGTACGACTGAAATCATCTCAATTTCTTCAAAGAACCCAACACCACTTGCAGCAAAGTACACGTTTGGAGAAGGAGCGGTACCTTCAATTAAATCTCGCTTAAAAATGGGTAAATCAGGTGATGTTATCGCGCTAGTAAAAGCAGGTGACAAATTCTACACAGCGAAAGCAGGTGTTAAGGTAACTAAAGGCGGCTGCGGAGGCTAATATCATGGCAAAATCAACAATTAAATTACGTACAAAAGATAAAGGTGGCAAGATTCAAGTTAAAGCTTTAATCACTCACCCTATGCATACTGGTCTTGTAAAAGATAAAAAAACTGGCAAAAAAATCCCCGCACAATACATTACAGAAGTACTTGTAGAAGCGAATGGGAAACCAGTTTTAACCGCTAACTGGAGTGGTTCTATCTCAAAAAACCCATTCCTTTCTTTTAAATATGCGGGCAAAGAAGGCGATAAAATCAAATTGAGCTGGAAAGACAATACCGGTAAAAGTGATTCAATTGAAAAGACTGTTGGCAAAAAATAATTGCTAATCACTAACTTTTAATATGTATGCTACTTTCTGCTATCAAAATGATGGCAGAAGGTTGTTTAGGAGGAATAATGAGAAAGATTATAGGAGCAGCTGCTCTAGTATCATTAATGCTATCACCTCTGCTAACTGCACAGGCTTCTACGCCTGCAGAAGACAGAGAAGCATTTAGAGAATATTTTAAAAAGAATATGCCAAGTGATGATTTGGCAGATTATAAAAACGGTATTTACGCTTTTAACAAAGATGCGCGTGCCCAGTGGGAAGAAATTGAAGAATTTCCTCCTTATGAAATTCAACTAGACGAAGGTGAAGAGCTTTGGGATAAGAAATTTGCTAATGGCAAATCATTCGAAAGTTGCTTAGGAAAACTCGATACTATTCGTGCTAAGTACCCGCACTTTGATGAAAAGAACGATACTATCGTTACGCTTGAAGGTAGCATTAATAAATGTCTAACTGATAATGGCGAAAAGCCACTGAAGTGGAAAAAAGGTAAAATGGCATCGTTGTCAGGTTACATTGCTCGCGCTGCCAACGGCCAAAAGATTAAGGTTGAAGTTAAAGGCGACAAAGCACTTGCTTGGTACAATAAAGGCAAAAACTTCTTTTACGCTAAACGTGGTCAATTAAATCTCTCATGTGCAGATTGTCACGTGTACAATGCAAGCAAATGGATTCGTGGCGACAACCTTGGCCCTGCGCTAGGTCACCCAACTCACTTCCCTGTTTTTCGTTCTAAATGGGGTAACTTAGGTACGCTACACCGTCGTTATGGTGGTTGTAACAAACAGGTTAGAGCTAAGCCATTTAAAGCACAAAGTGACGAGTACAAAGCATTAGAGTACTTCCAAGCTGTTATGTCTGATGGATTAGAAATAAACGGACCAGGCGCACGAAAGTAACGTAGCCTAGAAAGTTGATTAAAAAGCCCGAGCTAATCGGGCTTTTTTTTGCGCCTGTTTCTTACCTTTACTTGCCTTAATGAAGAATTCTTCGTACTCTAAGCCTACACTCCTTACAAGCAACTGGTGTAACAATGGATTTAGAACAAGCACGTTTTAATATGATCGAACAGCAGATCCGCCCGTGGTCAGTATTGGATAAAACCGTACTACAAACAATGAGTGATATTCCTCGTGATATATTTACCCCTGAGTCATTAGTTTCAATGGCGTATGCTGACGTCGAAGTCCCTATTGGTCATGATGAGACGATGATGTTTCCTCGTATTGAAGGCCGTATGTTACAAGAATTAGAAATAGATATTGATGATGAATGTCTAGAGGTTGGTACTGGCAGTGGCTTTGTTACAGCTTGCATGGCAACAATGGCGAATCATGTCGAGAGCATTGATATTTATGATGATTTTCTAGAAAGTGCGACGCAAAAATTTGAGAAGGTTAATATCTCAAATATCCAACTAAGAAATCAAGATGCCTTATCAATGGACAACGCCAGCAAACAATATGATGCCATTGCGGTAACCAGCTCACTACCTGAATATATACCAATATTCGAACAACTCTTAAAACCTAATGGGCGGTTATTTATTATTATCGGGATAGATGAAACGATGCATGCTTTAAAAGTCGTACGGAAAGACAATTCTTTTATTCGCCAAAGCTTATTTGAAACAAAACTTAAAAAAATGGTGGGTGCAAAAGAGATTACTAAATTTTCATTTTAGTTTAAGGTTCTTCTGCTTTAATGTTTAATTGTCGTATAATTACCCATACTCTTAATCGCCAATTTTATGGATTACATAATGTTACAATCAAAAAATCATCGCTCACTTGGTCGCCTACTTAGCCTATCCCTTGCAACAAGCGTCCTAATGCTTCCTTTAAAGGCTGAAACTTTATTTCAAGTTTACCAGCAAGCAAAACAAAGTGACGCGCAATTAAAAGCCAGTGAAGCGGGCTATTTGGCAACACTAGAGAAGAAGGCGCAAGTGCTATCTGCATCAAAACCCCGTGTTGATTTGGGCGGATCGGCTACTTACAACCTGCAGCAAATTGAAAGAACCGGCAGAGGTGATGGTGGCGGGGCTTTTCTGAACTTTGGTTACGACTTAACCCTCACCAAACCATTAATTCGTCGAGAATTAAAAGCCCAAGAAAACCAAGTTGACGCGGTTATACTACAAGCAAAGGCAGGTTTAGAAGCTGAACGACAAAACCTAATCATCCGTGTAGCAGAGGCTTATTTCCAGTTTTTAAAAGCAAAAGACTCCTACGCCTTTGCTAATACTGAGAAAGACGCTGTAAGTCGCCAGTTACACCAAGTTAAGGCCTATTTTGATGCGGGACGTTCAGCAATTACCGATGTTAAAGAAGCTCAAGCTCGCTACTTTCAATCAAATGCTCAAGTTGTAATCGCTAAACAACAAATTGATTTAGCCCGCGAAAATTTACGCTCAATCACCAATAAGTACTACAAAAGCCTAAGTGGCGCGGCTCAAAATACACCTTTATTAATTCCAAAACCCAACAATATTGATCTATGGTCTAAGTCGGCGATTGAAAATAGCAAACAAGTCCTCGCTGCAAAGCACGCTGTATCGGTTGCTCAAAGAAGCATAGATATTGAGCGTGCTGCTAAATCAGCAACATTAGATCTATTTGCCAAGCATGCCGGTAATTCAACCCATGGGGAGACACAGTTTGATCGTGATAAGTTTGATGCATCTATCGGGGTGCAGTTTAAAATGCCAATCTACAGAGGCGGAAATATATCCTCAAAGATTCGTGAAGCCCGCCACAAACTTCACCAAGCTCAACAACAACTAGAAGCACAAAAACGCGCGGTGACTCAACAATCACGCGCAGCTTACACCACAATAATATCTGGACTATCACAAGTTAAAGCATTTAAACAAGTGCTAAACTCCAACCAAGTTGCGGCACGTGCAACCCAAGCTGGCTTTGAGGCTGGAACCCGTACCGCTGTTGATGTACTGCTAGCTTTACGTGAATCCTTCAGAGCCAAACGGGATTATTCTAGCGCACGTTATGACTTTTTATTGAACACACTTAAGCTAAAACAAGCGACTGGCACTCTTTCAGAAGCTGACTTACAGTCTTTAAGCAAATTGTTAAATAAAAAAGTGATTGATAAAAAAGCTAAAACTGCATTTAAACACAAGAAAAAGAAATAATAACCTAGTTAGGTTTGAAACTTACGGAGTTTCAGACCTAGATTCTTTCAAGTTCAAGACAGCCTACGAGCTTACCCACTCCAAACCTCTCGTTATTAGCTAGGCAAGCTCATAAAGCATCCATACTTGAATTATCTCACCCTTTGAGCTTATCTTTTAACAAGTCATTCACCTGTGCTGGGTTTGCCTTACCTTGCGATGCTTTCATCACTTGACCCACAAAGAAACCAAAGACTTTTTCCTTACCACTGCGGTATTGTTCTACTTGTGCAGGATTATTTGTAATAATTTCATCAATTAATGCCTCAATCGCACCTGAGTCGGTAATTTGTTTTAAACCTTTGCTTTCGATTATTTCATCGGCTGTTTTGCCTTCTCCTGCCCATAGCGCTTGAAACACTTCTTTGGCAATTTTACCTGAGATTGTTTTATCTGCGATACGGCTTACCAAACTACTCAACATTTCGGCACTAACCGGAGACTGGCTAATCTCCAAATCATCGTTATTAAGGTGGCTCGATAACTCGCCGATCACCCAGTTAGCGGATAACTTTGCCTCATTGCTACTTTTTGCCACCGCTTCAAAATAATCAGCAACCTCCCGACTTGTCGTTAGCACCCCTGCGTCATAATCAGTTAGCGCATACTCATCCATAAAGCGTTTATATTTTGCCTGTGGCAACTCTGGCATCGTTGCACGCACGGTTTCGATAAATTCATCGGTAATTTCTATGGGTAATAAATCAGGGTCAGGAAAATAGCGATAATCATTCGCTTCTTCTTTTGAGCGCATCGAGCGAGTTTCATTTTTATCAGGGTCATACAAACGTGTTTCTTGGACAACCTCACCACCATCTTCAATAATGTCAATTTGGCGCTCAATTTCAATATTAATCGCACGTTCAACAAAACGGAACGAGTTAATGTTTTTTAACTCGGCACGCGTGCCTAGCTCTTTTTGACCTTTGGGCCGCACCGATACATTAGCATCACAACGAAAAGAACCTTCCTGTAAGTTGCCGTCATTAATTCCTAAATATTGCACCAGTGCATGGATTTTTTTCATGTAAGCAACCGCTTCTTTTGCCGATGACATATCCGGTTCTGAAACAATCTCTAACAACGGTGTGCCTGAGCGGTTTAAATCAATACCCGTCATACCCGCATAATCCTTGTGTAACGACTTCCCCGCATCTTGCTCAAGATGCGCGCGCGTCACACCTATGCGTTTAGTTTCTCCATTCTCTAACAGAATATCCATATGACCCAGCTCTACAATTGGCTTATCAAACTGACTAATTTGGTAACCTTGTGGCAAATCAGGGTAGAAATAGTTTTTACGCGCAAACACATTACCACGTCCAATAGGTGCATCAATCGCCAAACCAAATAACGTCGCCATGCGTACCGCCTCAGTATTTAGCACGGGCAATACACCAGGCATCGCAAGGTCAACCACATTCGCTTGAGTATTCGGCTGTTGCCCGTACTCGGTAGATGAACCTGAAAAAAGTTTTGATTTTGTTGAGAGCTGGGCATGTATTTCTAGCCCGATGACTGTTTCCCATTCCATTTCTATTCTTCTCCTGCGTAGGCGCTGGGCATTTTTATATGCCAATCGGTCACCTGCTGGTATTGATGTGCAACATTAAGAATTTTAGCTTCTTCAAAGTAATTGCCGATAATTTGTAAACCCACCGGCAATCGATTTTCAGCCGAAAAACCTGCCGGCACGGACATACCGGTTAGCCCTGCTAAATTTAACGATAAAGTATAAATATCGGATAAATACATACTGATAGGATCATCCGACTTTTCACCAATCTTAAATGCCGTTTCTGGCGCGACAGGCCCCATAATCACATCTACTTTTTCAAACGCTTGTTTAAAGTCTTCGCTAATTAAACGACGGATTTTCTGTGCTTTTAAGTAATAAGCATCGTAGTAACCTGCTGAAAGCGCATAAGTACCCGTCATAATTCGACGCTTAACCTCACTACCAAAGCCTTCACCACGGGAACGCATATACATATCAGTCAGATCTTTTGGCTCATCACAACGGTAACCATAACGCACCCCATCAAAACGAGATAAGTTAGAAGAGGCTTCGGCTGGCGCGATCACATAATAGGAAGGAATCGCTAAGTGAGTATTAGGCAGACTAATTTCAATAATTTCTGCACCAAGTTTTTTGTAAGCTTCAATCGCTTCATTCACCACATCAGCAACGTTTGAGTCCAAGCCTTTATCAAAAAACTCCTTTGGCAAGCCAATTTTTAAGCCTTGCAAAGAGTCGTTTAAGTTTGCAGAAAAATCAGGCACATCCTGCTCTACCGAGGTTGAATCTTTTTCATCAAATCCAGACATTGCACTTAAAACTAAGGCGCAATCTTCGGCCGATGTTGCAAACACACCTCCTTGATCCAAACTCGAAGCATAGGCGATCATCCCAAAACGTGAAACTCGCCCATACGTTGGTTTGATGCCCGTAATCCCTGTTAATGAGGCAGGTTGGCGAATGGAACCTCCGGTATCTGTACCTAATGATACTGGAGCTAACTTTGCCGCCACCGCAACTGCACTCCCTCCAGATGAACCACCCGGTACACGCGCTAAATCCCACGGGTTTTTACTAGCACCATAAAAAGAATTCTCATTGGATGAACCCATCGCAAACTCATCCATATTGGTTTTGCCTAACATCGGCATACCCGCTTGAGTGAGTTTTTCAACCGCCGTTGCGGTGTATGGCGCGATAAAATTATCGAGCATTTTGGAGGCGCAAGAAGTACGCACACCTTCGGTGCAAAACAAATCTTTGTAGGCAATCGGTATGCCCGTTAAGGCAGTCGCTGATCCAGCAGCAATCTGCTCATCAGCCACTTTTGCAGCACTTAATGCTTGCTCTTCCGTCACCGTGATAAAAGCATTCAAATCTGTATCGTAGGTTGAGATGCGTTGCAAAAAATATTGAGTTAACTCAACACTGCTAAACTCGCCCGACTGTAAGCCCGCACTTAATTCTATTAATGATTTCTGTTTCATTAGTCCAACACCTTCGGCACTAAAAATAAGCCATCTTCTGTTAATGGCGCATTCGACAATAACTTTTCACGTTGATCAATCTCGGTCACCACATCATCACGCAAGCGTTGCATCGCATCTTGCGGATGCGCCATAGGCTCAATATCATCAACTTTTTGAGCATTCATCTGCTCGACCAAACCAAAAATACTGGAGAGATCTTGAGAGTACTCCTCAATGTTTTCTTCTTGAATGGATAACCTTGCAAGAAAGGCTATTTTTTTGACTTCGTCGACTGTCAAAGACATAGTAAATTTACCGTTTTATTAATTAACCGGAAAGATTTTTTAAGACTGGGAATTTAGCATATTGCCGCAAAACAAGAAATGGGTATTAATGTGTAACACAAATAAAAAATGGCGCTTATTCAGCTAGTTATAACTTAATATATATATCGCAATACTCTTGCAAGCGATTGATTTGAAAAGAAACTATTGTTATCCCTACCTAAATATTATATCCTCTCTAACTATTAACTATCGATTAAGCATGCTTAATCAATAGTTAATATTAAAAATAAACAATACATATTTATAAAAAGGGGACAACAATGACTTTACTTAAAAAAACAGCACTATCACTTTCAGTCGCAGTATTTGCATCATCTGTAGCATTTGCTGACACAGGCGCTTCAAGTGGCTCTAATTCAGGTGGGGATGATGATAACACCGTTGCTATCGTGGCTGGCCTTGGTCTATTAGCGGGTGCTGGCTACCTTTATGCAACTGGCGCTTTTTCTGGTGGGTTTGCAGGGGCTACTGCAGGAACAAGCGGAGCAACCACAGCCGCTAAAGTTGGCAAGTCTGCGGTTAAAGCAACGCAACAGCCACAGCGCACAGCTAAAAGAAATCCTTACACACATACTCACCCAGCAGTACCAGGTGTTACAAAATCTATGGCACATACACATATGGGGCCCATGCCACATACTCATCGTTACGGAAAATAACTAACTCACAATAAATTTAAAAAAAGGCGCGATAGCTAACCCTATCGCGCCTTTTTTTATGAGCGTATGAAATACGTTTTAAACTTAAGAAATCTCTGAATAACCTAGCTGAGTTCTGGCAACGCCAAGTTTTCAAGTTCGAGGCATTGATTATAAGCATAGTCATTCTATGGTTAAAATCAATAACAAAGAAATTGGAAACTTGGCTAAGCCGCGTTAGCTAATAATAGGGGCGAGCTCACAAGGCATCAATTCCGTTGTTGTTATTTTTTGTAAAGGGAACGACCATTCTCAAAAAATACGCCTAGGACTTGATCAGGCTTTCCTTAAACATAGTTAGAATAATTTCAATAACAGGGTGTTTTCTGTTGCCTTCCGTGGCAAAATTATCTTTTATTACCCCTAGAATAATTCAACGATGCAAAATAACGAATTCCACCTTGGTCAACGCTGGGTTAGCAATACCGAAGCCTCTCTTGGCATAGGCTTTATTGAAAAAATCGATGGCCGACACCTTACCATCATCTTTCCCGCAGTCGATGAAACCCGTGTTTACGCAATGGATAATGCACCGTTAAACCGCGTTAAATACCCCATTGGTGAAGTGATTCAAACTGAAGAAGGCATGCAAATCACAGTAACGGGCTATGCTGAACATAATCACTGTATTATCTATCAATATATTGATGAATCAGGCAATGAAGTTGGCTTACACGAATTAGAACTGGATAGCTTTGCGCAATTTAGTCAACCGCAAGATCGTTTATTTGCCGGTCAGGCTGATAAGTCGAAGCGCTTCGAACTACGTGTACAAACCTTGGAACATTTCCATCGTCAACAGCAGGCCGATAGTTTCGGCTTACTTGGCCCACGTATTCAGCTATTACCACACCAGCTGTATATCGCACATCAAGTTGCTTTACGCCATGCCCCGCGTGTTTTATTGGCAGATGAAGTAGGCTTGGGTAAAACCATTGAAGCGGGTTTGATTTTACATCAACAGTTATTAACTGAGCGGGTCAATCGCGCTTTGATTGTAGTGCCAGAAACCTTGACGCATCAATGGCTGGTCGAGATGATCCGTCGCTTTAATTTGAGTTTTACAGTGCTCGACGAAGAACGCTGTTTCGCAATTGAAGATGAAGGCGATGCTCAGAATCACATCAATCCTTTCGAAAGCGCACAATTAGTTTTATGTAGTCTATCGTTTCTAACCGAGAACCCAGTTCGTCATCAGCAAGCGATACAAGCAGGTTGGGATTTGATGATTGTTGATGAGGCGCATCACCTTGGCTGGTCTGAAACACATATTAGCAATGAATATTTATGCATCGAATCGCTGGCACAAAAAATCTCAGGTTTACTTTTATTAACCGCAACGCCTGAGCAACTTGGTGTCGAGGGGCATTTTGCACGTTTGCGACTACTTGATCCAGATCGCTTTTTTGACCTTAAAAAATATATTGAAGAAGAGGCTAACTACAAGCCTGTTAACGAGCTTGTACAGTGGCTGCAGGACAAAGAAAGCAACCTAGGTGACCCAGACAAACTGAAGCAGCTTGAAAACTACTTAGGCGCAGAAGCAGTAAAAACGTTTGATGGCTCGACAGAAAGTAGCGAGACTATGATTCAAAGTTTGTTGGATCGTCACGGTACAGGCCGCGTACTTTATCGCAATACGCGCGATTCTGTCGGTGGCTTTCCTAGCCGCGAATTACACCGCTACGAGCAAGAACTACCTGAAATTTATGCGACTGAGATGTTTGATCTTAATAGCCAGCTCCACCCAGAAGTGAATCTACCTGCCGAACTATGGCTCAGTGAAGACCCGCGCGTAGTATGGCTAGAAGAATGGCTAAGCGGTCATCCCAATGAAAAAGTCTTATTAATCTGTGCCAGCGCGGAAACCTCATTAGCATTAGAAGAGCACCTACGCCTGCGTACTACCTTTAATGCCAGTGCTTTTCATGAAGGCTTGAGTATTATTGAACGTGACCGTGCCGCTGCTTACTTTGCTGACAATGAGCTAGGAGCACAGATATTACTCTGCTCAGAAATTGGTAGCGAAGGGCGTAACTTTCAATTTTCACATCACCTAATTTTGTTTGATTTACCACTCAACCCCGATTTACTTGAGCAACGGATTGGACGACTCGACCGTATTGGTCAAACCCAAACCATACAGTTACACGTACCGTATTTTGCTGGCACGGCGCAAGAAAAATTATTGCAATGGTACGACCAAGGTTTAAATGCCTTTAATCATGTTTGCTCCGTTGGGCATAGTATTTTTGAAGTCTTTCAAAATGAGGTGCAGCGCGAACTCATTGGCCAAGATGAGGCTAAATTTACGGACTTAATCAGCCGTACCAAAGCCTTAACCGATGAAACACTCCACACAATGCAACAAGGTCGTGACCGTTTATTGGAGTTAAACTCCTGTCATAAAGAGCATGCTCAACACGTTGTATTGGACGTTATGGCGGCAAGTAATGTATCTCAACTCATGAATTTTATGGACGATGTTTTTGATCAGTACGGAGTAGATCAACAAATACATGGGGCTGATAGCTTTATTTTAAAACCAACTGATCACATGATGAATGCAAACTTCCCCGCACTACCGGAAGACGGTATGACCATGACCTTTCAACGAGACACTGCCTTGTCACGTGAAGATATGCACTTTATGACATGGGAGCACCCGATGGTTATCGGTGCGATGGATATGATTCTCACCAGTGAAATTGGCAATGCCACTTTTTGTGCAATGGAATTAAATTCAGATCAAGTTGTTGCCGGCACTTTAGTTCTTGAAGCCATTTTCACCATCAACTGCCCCGCACCTAAGTTTATGCAACTGCCACGCTATTTGAGTGAATCAAGCGTTCGCATCGTAATTGATAATAACGGCAGAGATTTAAGTGAAGTGTTGTCGCATGACTTTATCAACGCCGAAGCAACTCACATCAAAAAACAAATCTTACAACAGTTGATACAACAGGCTCGCCCACAAATTCAAGCAATGGTTGATGAAGCAGAAAAACAAGTTAAACCACAACAAAGCCAGATTATTCTACAGGCCAAAGTAGCCATGCAAGGCGAGGCAAAGGATGATATAGAACGCTTGAGAAATTTAGCAGAAGTAAATCCCAATATTCGTCAAGACGAAATCAAGCAACTCGAACAAACCGCTCAAGCACTCGAGTCGTATTTAGATAATGCGCGCTTAAAGTTAGATGCGATTCGGGTGGCGCTAGTAACGGGCTAAGTACGAAACACTAAGACATAGAGAGCACGGGTGCAATACATTACCCCGTAAATGCTGCATCCGAATTTAGGTATTCAATTTCCGCATCTGAGCTTGTACGCCCTAAAGCTATATTACGGTGCGGAAAACGCCCAAACTTTCTCACAATAGCACGGTGATGTTTGGCGAATTTCACGTTGCCTTCGAGCTTGGTTTTAGTAAAACATTCTACGGCTAAGTTTTGATCAGCCATATTTTCGCTATGCATCAAAGGCATGTATAAAAAAGCAACTCGGTCGTTGTTAATCTCATCGTCAAAGCCTTTTTCAATCGCGTGTTTAGCAATTTCTACAGACTGCTGTTCGGTGCTAAAACTTTTAGCCGTGTTACGAAACATGTTTAAAGGCAGTTGATCTAATAAAATACATAAGGCTAAACAGCCGTTGGCGCTGTTTTTCCAATCATCGAACTCCCCTGCTTTAGCTTGCTGCCATGTGGCCTCATAGCTATCGGTCATTTTCTGGTCAATTTCTGGGGTTGAGTTAAACCAATGATCGCTGATTGGTTTTGTAAACCAAAAATCTAAGATATTTTCAATAGTGTCGTTTATTTCTGGCTGCATTATGCTTCCTTAAAACCCTAGATAATACACTAATATCGAAACATACCTTACTACAACCAAAATGTGCAAACCTCAAATTAGGATTTTAAGTCATAAATCCAAGATTCTTGGTATCAAAATTTTTCAAATTAGGAAATATCTCATCTACATCACTCACCGACATGCCCATCCATTGCGCTAAGGTCGCACCGTATTGATCAATGCCGTATTGTGGAATAAAGCGACCATTGTCGCGTGCATCATTTTTTCCATCAAGAATCAGCTCCGGCATAGATCCGTGAATCTCCCCGCCTTTAACCGCGCCACCCATGACTAGATTGTGGGTCGCCCAGCCGTGGTCAGTGCCATCGTCGTTGGCACTGTATGATCGACCAAACTCACTGGCGGTGAAGGTAGTTACGCTATTTGCAACGCCAAGTTCTTCGGTGGTTTTATAAAAACTTGCCATCGCGTCATTGAGTACTTTTAGCTGTACACGATGGTCATTGACTTGATTGGCATGTTGATCCCATCCGCCAAATTTTAGGAAGAATATTTGTCGTTTCATGCCTAAGCTTTCGCGTATTGAAATCATTTTCGCGGTCATTTTTAAGGCGCTGGCTAGATCATTCCCTTCGGGATATACCGTTGTAATTTTAGGTGCTTCTGCCATTTTACCGACTAATAAACCAACCCGCTCTTCTGCACTAAGGTAAGATTTTGTCATGTGCTGTTGAATCAATGACGGGTTGTTTATTTTTAGGATTTTATGCCATGCGTCTGTTCTGCTAGTTTTCCAGCGAGGCCAATCATCTTTTGCAAAGGCCTTAATTTCTTCCACGCCGGTGTACGGATTGAGTGCAAAATCTAACGGATTTAAACCTCGCTGCCAGACGCTATTGCCGGCAAAACTAAACAGCGCAGGGTCACGCGGGCGATCATTGGCAGCTGCCAGCATATCCATCATTCGCCCACCCCAACCGGGTGGGTGAATACTGGACTTTGCGGTGCTACAGGCTTGTAAAAATTCTTGCTGATGGCTGTGTGAAAAAAGATCAGCGGGCAACTGTGAGCTTTTATTTTGATAGTTTGCACGTGTGGTTGGCTCAATTAACGAGCCGATATTGGCAGAAACCGCTAGTTTTTTGCTGTTATACAAGCCTTGTAATTGAGCCATTGAGGGGTGAAACGCATAATCACTACCCGCTAAAGGTAATAAGCTGTCACGACTTAACGCAATTTTATTACGGGTTGTTTTGTATTGGTTGTAGGCATTCTGCTGATACGGAACGAGCATATTAAACGCATCATTACCGCCCGCCAAGAAGATGCAAACCAATGATTTATGATCACTCAAGCCCGCGTAGTCGCTACTTTGCGCCATGGCGGATTGTATTAAATTGAGCTTGCCTTGCGTGGCCATCATTGAGGATGCGCCAATGCCAAAGGCCAATGATTTTAAAAATACGCGTCGGTTGTTATGACTAGGGGTTGTTTTCATTTTCATTTCCTACTTTTGATTTAAGTATTCGGGCGAACTGCTGATTAATAAGATCGCTTCACGTGCCTTTTCTAGCCCTTGCCTTTCATCGTTATGAAAAATCCCTTTTTTATTTAAATGTTCACTGACAATTTGTTTAAGCGGTTGTGACATTTCACCGTTGAGCAATACTAAATTTAAGTGCTCCAATAGTGCCTCCGTGTTTTTAGCCAAGCCCGTCTCAGTTGATAAATTAAGCTTTGAGCGTTGCTTTTTACCTTTTTCATTAAGTAATGCAGCGCTCATCGCTTTACTATCACTGAAGTGGGTAATAAAGGTGTGGATTAAATTACTTGCCCCGACAGTGGTATTTTCATTCATTATTTGAAACTCTGGAGCCGTCAAACCTGCTTCATTAATAGCGCCTGCGGGTGAGAAATCAGAGGTAAAAAAATTAAACACCGACTTTGCTTGTAACGGCCCTTGACCGACTTTGTTTTTAAAGTCATTCATACTCGTCCAAAAGCTATAATAAGGGTAAGTTCCTTGCCCACAGGTTTTTTCAGGCCGCCAACGATGCCCTTCTTTAAGAGTCGCTTGCATATTAAAAGCACGCCATAAATGACTTAGTCGCAACAGTGGCTCACGCAACTTGCCAAAGTTAGCCGGTTTATTTTTTGCTAACGCTTCTTTATCTAATAAAATCGCACTGGCCACTGAGCCTAAATCACCCCGCACACCTTTACCATTATTGTTAAAAATCTGCGCGACACGCCTCACATAATCGGGACTTGGGTTGCTGGTAACTAAGCGCTGAATGAGCAACTTACTTATAAAGGGTGCTACGTTGGGATGCTTAAAAATATTATCTAAAGCAAAGCTTAAGTCTGCTTTAGCCATTTGTCCGGCAGGGCTTTTTACGCCATTCAAAAGTGTTTTTATTGTTGTGTCGTGATACTTTTCCACTGCTACCAAGGGGCGTGTTTTATCTGCATTGCCTGCGTATTGCTGCCATTTTAGATCAGCATAGTTCCAACCGGTAAACACTTTTGCAAAGGCTTCTATGGTTTGCTGATTATATGTGGGGACAGGCTTTCCGTTCGCATCTAACTTTTCAGTACCATCAAGATTAAGCTGGTGAACACCAATACTAAATAACTGCAAAATCTCACGTGCGTAGTTTTCATCGGGGCGTATATTTTGCTTTTTATTGGTTTTTTGATTACGACTCATGCTTAAAAAATCGCCCATTGCAGGATGCAAGGTCACCTCTTCAAGCAAATCACGATAATTTCCCAAGCTATGTTTAACCAATATATCATAATAACTAGTGACCGCTTTTTGATAATCACTCAAACCCAAGCCGTCAGAATCTGAAATTACCATGATTTCACTTAGCGCAAATGCCATGCGCTGACGAAGCTGATCTGGCGCGTGCAGCGTCGTTTCCCACCAAATTTGTAAACGCGGGTAAACAAACTCCCATGAATCTTTAAGATTAGTGCCATCATCATCACGGTTGGCACACATTTTAGTGGCACGTTGATTCACTTTTGGCAAATGGTAGCTTGGCTTTATTGTTAATTGTTCTGCCAACCACTGCTCATAAGTCTTCTTCTTAACAAGTTGGTTGATGCTTTCTGTGGTTGGCCCAAATGTGGCTCTCGTTAAAAATGCAGCTGCACTATTTTTATCTTCAACAGGGTGCTTATTAGAAAGTACATCGTACTTATTTTGGGTTTCTTTTACAGGATCTGTTTTATTAGCATCGTCGCTAGCGTTTGTACTTCCACCGCAAGCGCTAAGTAACAGAGGGGTTAATAGCATTAATGCTATTGCCGCTTTCTTAGGCATGGTAAAATCTCATGTGCACTGAAATAAGCAAGTCTACAAACGGTTCGAATTTATAAAAAACCGTTTGAGAATTGCTTTACAGCTTATTTTTATTTGATACTTAGGTTTTATAACCGCTAAATTATCGACCTAAGTTACTTAACACACACTTAATTCATGATAATAAATTAAATAAGTGATAACCGATATGACCACGCTAATACAAAAAGTTTCAAAAAGTTTACATAAAAATAATTTAACGCTGGTAACAGCTGAATCTTGCACAGGAGGCTGGATTGCAAAAAAAATGACCGACCTTTCCGGTAGCTCTGCCATTTTTGACCGAGGTTTTGTCACCTATAGCAACCAATCAAAAATAGACATGTTGAACGTACAGGCATCAACATTGGCGGCGCATGGTGCTGTCAGCGAAGCGGTAGTAATAGAAATGGCACAAGGTGCGCTATTAAATTCACAGGCAGATATTGCTGTTTCTATCAGTGGTATAGCAGGACCAGATGGCGGTAGTGCAGATAAGCCGGTAGGCACTATATGTTTTGCTTGGCAACAAAAAAATCAACAAGCTATTGCTAAAACAAAATTCTTTGAGGGTGACCGAGATTCTATAAGGTCGCAAGCCGTCGATTATTCTTTAGATGGGATCAATCAATTAATTGATTAACAAATAAATAGTTTGCTTTATGTTCGCCTTTTAACTTACAATAGAACAAAGAGTAACTAGTCGTAATAAAATACTGATTTAAATTAATTTATAAACTTTTTCATTACACCCTCACGAATTGAGGGAGTCGACCATTAAGATACTCACATCAATTAACTGAAGCTACAAAAAAGCAAAGGATATTAAAAATGGATGAGCAAAGAAAACAAGCATTAGCTGCAGCACTTGGACAAATCGAAAGACAATTCGGCAAAGGTACTGTCATGCGCATGGGCGACTCAGCCGCCTCACGAAACATTGATGTGATTTCAACCGGCTCTCTAACCGTAGACTTAGCACTTGGTATAGGCGGTTTACCAAAAGGCCGAGTGATAGAAATTTACGGCCCAGAGTCATCGGGTAAAACCACCATGACCTTGCACGCCATTGCAGAGTGTCAAAAAGCAGGTGGCACAGCAGCCTTTATTGATGCCGAGCACGCGCTAGACCCAGGTTACGCAAAAAAACTTGGCGTGAATATTGATGAGTTATTAATTTCACAGCCCGATACTGGCGAACAAGCCTTAGAAGTGACCGATATGCTAGTACGCTCTGGTGGTGTAGATATGGTGGTAATTGACTCCGTTGCAGCCTTAACGCCCAAAGCAGAAATTGAAGGCGATATGGGTGACTCGCACATGGGCTTACAAGCTCGCTTAATGTCACAAGCCTTACGAAAACTAACGGCCAATATCAAACGCTCAAACACTATGGTCATCTTTATCAACCAAATCCGTATGAAAATAGGCGTGATGTTTGGTAGCCCAGAAACAACCACTGGTGGTAATGCACTTAAGTTTTACGCCTCTGTTCGCTTAGATATTCGCAGAATTGGAGCAATCAAGAAAGGTGATGAAATAGTCGGCAACGCCACCCGAGTGAAAATTGTTAAAAATAAGATGGCACCACCTTTCAAACAAGCCGAATTTGAAATTCGCTACGGCGAAGGTGTTTCACACGTAGGTGAATTGCTAGACCTTGGCGTTGAACAAGGGCTAGTTAATAAAGCAGGTTCCTGGTACAGCTACAAAGGTGAAAAAATTGGTCAAGGTAAAGATAACTCAGGCACATACCTAAAAGAAAACCCAGAAATTGCCGATGAATTAGAAGCCTTGATTCGTGAGAAGCTACTCCCTAAGCCTGAGGCCACAGAAGCAAATGAAAAAATAGAAAAAGAAGTAATTGACAAAGAAACAGGCGAAGTTAAAAAAGCCTCTACAAAAAGTAATAAATAAGTTATACTTATGAGTAGATTATTGTATGCGAATACGCGAGCTAGGAATCCCCAACACCTTCCCTGCTTAGCCCGCCTTTTTCATACAATAATCGCTAGATTTCAGCCTCCCCTTCCCCTCTTTGAGGGGATTGCTTTTTAAGGAACCTCCGAATAACCTAGCTAGATTCTGGCAACGCCAAGTTTTCAAGTTCGAGGCATTGATTTAAAGCATAGTTATTCTGCATGCGCTTTTAAGTCATTTGTAAGCAAGGCACTAAATATGGTTTAAATCAATAACGAAGAAATTGGAAACTTGGCTAAGCCGCGTTAGCTAATAAGAGGGCCGAGCTCACAAGGCATCAATTCCGTTGTTGTTATTTTTTCGAAGGGAGCGACCATTCTCAAAAAATACGCCTAGGACTTGATGCCTTGTAAACTCGCAGAATCCAACTAGGTTATTCAGAGGTTCTTTAAGGCTCAGCAAGAGCCAAACGTATAGGTAAAAGTAACAACGTACTTGACACTACAAAGTAAAAATGGATATTTAATTTAAAATAACCTCAAAAATTCAATAGAGCCAAATAAGTTAAAGCTCTAAATAATTAAGTGAGTGAGTAATTAAATGAGTAAAATAGTAAGCCTAAATGACATCCTAAAAGAAATTGAACAAAAACAAAAAAAGAAAACATCAAAAATAAAATCAGATGATAAGTACGCTCATAGCGCTAAGCCAACAGAAACTTTCGACAATACTTACGCCACACACACACAAAAGAAAAGCAGCAAACTAGGCTTCAAAAAAAGAAGTAACTACGACCGTTGTAAGAATTCAGCAATATATTCGTTGGCAATGCGTGAGCACTCACGCTTAGAAATCTCCAATAAGTTAAAAAAGAAAGACTATATCGAAGGTGTAGATTTAGAAAAGCTTCTTAATGAGCTAGAAGATAGCAACTATCTAAATGAAGAACGCTTTGTAGAAAGTTTTATCCGTTATCGAAGCGGCAAAGGTCAAGGCAGTATTAAAATTAGCAACGAATTAAGACAGCGAGGTATCAATAATTCGATGATTACTCATGCCATGCAAGAAGCCAATATTGACTGGCCAGAACTCGCTAAAGAACAACGTGAAAAAAAATTTGGGAAAAATAAACCTGAAGAATATAAAGAAAAAGCCCGCCAAATGCGTTTTCTTTCCAGCCGAGGTTTTGATACGGATAGTATCATGCAGTCCATATCTTAAGGAAAGCCTGAATATTAAAAGCCCTTTATTAAATACAATAAGCTTGAAACTGCCCTAACATACAGAGACAATACTACTTTCGTAGTTAATGAAACCAATAGAGCTCAGCATGTCATCAGAATCAAAAAATATCCCAACCACCTCAGAAATCAGACAAGGTTTTCTTGATTTTTTTGCCAGTAAAAATCACCAAAAAGTGGCTTCAAGCCCATTAATCCCCGGCAATGATAAGACCTTGCTTTTCACTAATGCAGGTATGGTGCAGTTTAAAGATGTTTTTTTAGGTGAAGACAAACGTAGTTATAGCCGTGCAACTACTTCACAACGCTGCGTACGTGCCGGTGGTAAACATAATGATTTAGAAAATGTGGGCTACACTGCTCGCCACCATACTTTTTTCGAAATGTTGGGAAACTTTAGTTTTGGCGACTATTTTAAAGAAGATGCCATTAGTTATGCTTGGGAATACCTAACCGAAGTAGCAAAGCTGCCGCCTGAAAAACTGTGGGTGACTGTTTACGCCGATGATGAAGAAGCGGAAAACATTTGGATTAATAAAATAGGCTTTCCAAAAGAGCGTATAAGTCGCATCGGAGATAAGCCCGGTAAAAAATACGAAAGTGATAATTTTTGGGCAATGGGTGATACCGGTCCATGTGGTCCATGTTCTGAGATTTTTTATGATCATGGTGAGCATATCTGGGGTGGGCCTCCCGGTACAGCAGAAGAAGATGGTGATAGATATATCGAAATCTGGAACCTTGTTTTCATGCAGTATAACCGCTCTAAAGGTGGCACTATGAATCCATTACCCAAGCCTTCTGTCGACACTGGTATGGGGCTAGAACGATTAGCCGCCATACTACAGAACGGCCACAGCAACTACGACATTGACCTATTCCAAAATCTGCTTAAATTCACTGCCGGCTTAACTAAAACTGATAATTTAAATAATGCCTCACTCAAGGTCATCGCCGATCATATTCGCTCTTGTTCATTTATGATTGTAGATGGGGTTGTCCCATCAAACGAGGGACGTGGCTATGTGTTGCGACGGATTATTCGTCGTGCCGCACGGCATGCGCACAAGCTAGGTTTAAAAGATGCATTCTTTTACAAACTGGTTAAACCATTAGTCAAGGAAATGGGAGACGCATACCCAGAACTCACCAAAGCAGAGAAAAGAGTCGAAGAAACCTTATTAAAAGAAGAAAAACGTTTCTCTGAAACACTTGATCAAGGAATGAAAATATTAAACGATGCGATCAATAGCATGAGCGGTGATACCATTGCGGGGGATGTGATCTTTAAGCTTTATGATACCTACGGATTCCCCTTCGACTTGACCGCTGATATTGCACGTGAGAAAAAACTAAAAGTTGATGAAGCAGGCTTTGAAGTTGCCATGAACGAGCAACGAGAACGCGCTCGAGCAGCAGGTAAATTCGAAACCGATTATAACGATAAACTTGATATTGATAGTATTACCAGCTTTAGTGGCTACGATAAAACCGTTGATGAAGTTGACGTTGAAGCCATTTTTGTTACAGGAAAGAAAGTTGATTCGTTGAGCAAAGATGAGCAAGCTCAAGTAGTCTTAAAAACAACCCCCTTTTATGCCGAGTCTGGCGGCCCTGTTGGTGATACCGGTTTATTGGTCTCTGGAGAGAATGTTTTTGAAGTGCATGATACCCAAAAACAAGGAGCTACTTTTATTCATAATGGGATAATGCAAAAGGGCACGCTGAAAGTAGGCGAAAAAGTCACCGCCACTGTAGCGGAAGAACGTCGTCAAGCAATCGTTTTAAATCATTCTGCCACGCATTTAATGCACAAAGCATTACGTGATGTCCTAGGCGAACACGTAGAACAAAAAGGTTCATTAGTCGCGCCAACGTATTTACGCTTTGACTTCGCTCATTCAGACCCAATGACAGCACAAGAAATCAGCTTAGTCGAGCGAATGGTAAATGATGAAATTCGCAAAAATGCCAAAGCAAAATCAAACGTTACCAGTATGGATGAGGCAATCAAACAAGGTGCTATGGCATTATTTGGCGAAAAATATGGCGACGAAGTGCGGGTCGTAAATATTGGTTACTCGACCGAGCTTTGTGGTGGCGTGCATGTTAAACGCGCGGGCGATATAGGCTTATTTAAAATCACTAGCGAAAGCGGTGTAGCAGCAGGTGTTCGACGTGTTGAAGCGGTAACAGGCGCTGCGGCACTTGAATGGATTGAGGCTCGGTCGAATCAATTAAACAACATTGCAAATCTTGTCAAATCAAGCAGTAAAGGTGCCGAAGAAAAAGTCTCATTAGTGTTAGAGAAATCGCGCTCCCTAGAAAAAGAGTTGCAGCAACTAAAGCAAAAATTAGCAGCTCAGGCAGGTTCTGATTTAGCCTCTGATGCGATTGACGTTGCAGGAATCCAAGTGCTTGCAACTAACCTAGAAGGTGCCGACCCTAAATCATTACGCGACACAGTTGATCAGTTAAAGAATAAGTTAGGCGAAGCAGTAGTAATTGTTTCAACGGTAGTAGAGGGTAAAGTAAGCTTAGTCGCAGGCGTGACTAAAGCAGAAACAGCACAAATAAAAGCGGGAGATTTATTGAAGCATGTTGCCAGCCAAATTGATGGAAAAGGCGGCGGGAGACCCGATATGGCGCAAGGTGGTGGCAGTAATGCCGATGCACTACCAAAAGCATTAGAGTCCGTAGAAGCATGGGTAAAGGAACAACTCGCATGACTAGAAACAAACCACGACTCATTGTACAAAAATACGGCGGAACATCGGTCGGCTCGCCAGAAAGAATTCGCGAAGTTGCCAAACGAGTAGCGCGCTATAGAGATAGAGGCGACTCAGTTGTAGTAGTACTCTCTGCCATGTCGGGAGAAACCAATAAGCTGGTAGCATTAATTAACGAGCTGAACCCGAACGGCTCCTCCCGCGAGAAGGATGTTGTTTTATCCACCGGTGAGCAAGTCACAATCGGCCTATTAAGCCTCGCTTTAGAAGCTTTAGATTGCCCTGCAAAATCATACACGGGTACGCAAGCACGATTAATAACTGACAGCGCCTTTTGTAAAGCACGTATCAGCAAAATTGACGGCAGTAAAATCCAAGCCGATCTTGATGCGGGCAAAGTCGTGGTAGTAGCGGGTTTTCAAGGCGTTGATAGCGAAGGTAATATTACTACCTTAGGCCGTGGTGGTTCAGACACTACTGCCGTCGCATTAGCGGTAGCGCTGGAAGCCGATGAATGCCAAATCTATACCGATGTGGATGGCGTTTACACCACTGACCCGCGAATGGTTCCAGAGGCTCGACACATCCCTAAACTCGCCTTGGAAGAAATGTTAGAGATGGCAAGTCAAGGCTCTAAAGTCTTACAAATTAGAGCCGTAGAGTTTGCCCATAAATATAATATGCCGATTCGAGTGTTATCTAGCTTTGATGACGGCGATGACGGAAAAAGTACGCTAGTAACGCGTGAGGAAGACATAATGGAAGAAGTTTTAGTACGCGGTGTAGCGTTTAATAAAGATGAAGCTCAGCTCACCATAACGGGCGTGCCTGACCAACCGGGAGTTGCATTCAAAATACTCGGTTGTATATCCGAAGCCAATATAGAAATTGATATGATTGTGCAAAATATTGGCAAAGATGGCACAACTGACTTTACCTTTACTGTACATCGTAACGAGTACGAGCAAGCGATGAATATTCTAAAAGCCACCGGTGAAAAGCTCGGCGCAAAGAATGTTAGCGGTGATGACAAAATTGCCAAAGTGTCCATTATCGGCGGAGGAATGCGCTCTCACGCAGGTGTCGCAACCGATATGTTTAAAGCCTTAGCGGATGAAAATATTAATATTCACATGATATCTACTTCTGAGATTAAGGTATCTGTAGTCGTCGATGAGAAATATTTAGAACTTGCTGTCCGCAGTTTGCATGAAACATTCGATTTAGATAAAGCTTAGACTTTACCTAATTTCAATTTAACAATAACCTAACTTAGGAATAAAAATGAAGAAAATATTAATAGCGATTTCACTAACCTCGACCTTAGCTCTTGGAAACCTCACATCACTTTACGCCGCGCCGGTAGTTGATAAAAAAGTTGCTGAAGCACCGACAGCATTGGTTAAAAATGACGTAAAAGTCGGTAAAGGAGCAGAAGCCAAAAAAGGCCAAACCGTTGCCGTCCATTACACTGGCTGGTTATTTGATGCCAAAGCCAATGATTTTCACGGCAAACAGTTTGATAGTTCACGAACACGTGGTACGCCCTTTAAATTTCCATTAGGCGCAGGACGTGTCATAAAAGGCTGGGATCGAGGCGTGCAGGGCATGAAAGTGGGTGGGCAACGCACTTTGATCATACCCGCAAAACTTGGTTATGGTGAGCGTGGTGCAGGCGGGGTTATTCCACCAAATTCTGTTTTGATCTTTGATGTTGAGTTAATAGGGATCGAATAACGTATGTGAGTTAGGTTACAGACCTAACGATTAACTCTCTGTATAATGCTTATTTTTTAACCACTAAAATTACTCAAAGCAGCGAGCATCCTTATGAAACATACCACTTTATTGACCACGACATTATTAATAACAGCAATAGTCTTGCCACTTAGCACTCAAGCAAAAGGCTGGCAGGTTTTACCCATTACGAAGGCTGGCTATAAAACTAATACAGCTATAGCAATTGTTGGCGGTGCAATGCAGGCAAAAGATGATAACCAAGATGTTTTTTCACCCATGGGACTTGAAGTTTCAATCAACTGCCCACTATTAAAAGCACCAAACCACACTATTAGACAGCGCATAAGCTATTTACAAAGCGATAAGAATGGTTTCAAAACCCAAGCATTCGAACTAAACCCGCACCATATGTATAAAGTAGCGCCTAAGGTTACCGCAGGCTTTGGCCCTTCAGTAGGATACACCAAGGTTAAAAATTCTTCTGGCCATGATGGTATATTCACCTTTGGTATTGGTGCGAGTGGTCGGTACGATCTACCTAATAACATGTTCCTTGGTGCAGAGGCGCGTTATGTTAAAGCACAAAAATTTGAAATAGCAGGGAAAAAGACAGGTTTTGATAATGCTAGAGCACTCGTAAAATTTGGTTATCAATTCTAATTAATCCTACACACCATTAAACGATGTGAAAAATATAGGGTGAAGAATATCTTCACCCTTTTTTAACTGCGATTTACAATAAAAGAACTTATAGGAATCAATGGTAAAAATTTCATCCCTATTTACTCGTCATACCAAATCATAGTAAGTTATTCATACCACCTATCGGCTAAAACAGACCTGAAAATAAAATTAAGTTATCCTATCCAATAACTTAAAAATAAAAAAAGAGTACATGGGCAATGTCACTCTTTACTTCTAATCAAGCTAATAAAAATAAAGATACTGGTATGGATAAGAAAATAGCCTCCCAAAAAGATGCTTTTCAAGCGTATATCTCAGCAGATAGATTAAAAAACTCTCGTAGCATGTGCATGTTAGGGGCTGTGTTATTCGTTCTTTTTTCTACCATTGATTTCTTTGCTTTAAGCTCATCACTATCCGATGTATTGGCTATTCGAGGCATCGTTATCGCGGGCCTTATGCTTGGCTTCGTGCTGACCTACCAAAGTTACTTTGATAAGTATTATGACTATATTATGTCCAGTATTTACTTGGTTGCAGCTGTTGGTGTTGTGGTTTCTATCTACTTAGCATTACCCACTGACTATGCCTCAAACATTTATTTAGCAACACTCCTTATTATTATAATGACGATTTTCGCATGGTCTTATTTTAGTATTCGCACCTCTGCTTTATTAATCACAACTATTATTTCGTCATATGCTTTCGTAGCCATTCAAAAAGAAATACCTGTAACTCATATGTGGATCAATATAGCATTTTTAATGGGTGCAACCAGTATAGGTTACTTCTCACAACATATTCGTAATAACTATTTACTACAAAACTTTTTGCTACAGCAATCGTTAGAAGCTTCAGTTGAACAGAAAACCATCGAAGCTGACCAAAATGCTTTTATTGCCAACCATGATGAATTAACGGGGCTACCAAACCGTCGGCACATCACTAAACTGCTCGAAGCAATGTTAGAAACTGCGAAAAATAAAAACAAGGTTATGGCTTTGATGTTTCTAGATCTCAATGGTTTTAAGCAAGTTAATGATATTTATGGTCATGCTGCAGGTGATGAGGTATTAAAAATTGTTGCGCAACGCTTAGAACTTGCCACACGAAAAGGCGATCAAATATCTCGCCTTGGTGGCGATGAATTTTTAATTGGTCTGTTAATGAAAGAAGGCACCTTAACTAATCTTGAAAAAATGGCTCAAAAATTTATATCTTTGATTTCACAAGATATAAATATTGACGGTGTAAAAATAAAAATTGGGGCAAGCATAGGAGTTTCAGCCTACCCAATTCATGGTAATACCATTGAAAGTTTAATCAGAGTAGCAGATGATCAAATGTATAAGGCTAAGCATGGTCGTAAAGAACCTGTGATTCGGGCGCATCAGCCGAGTAACTCTGTGATTGTTTTTCCTAACGCAGGTTAGCAAACTCTTATGAAAAGTGATGTAAGTGACTACCAAACTTATTTAGAGCCTGAGATGTGTAGCTCAGCACGGGCAACTGCTATATTAGGTTCTTTATTATGCATCATTTTTTTGGCAGCTGATGCATATGCGCTTTCTTTACCCCTTTCAGAGATGATTGTAATTCGAGGTGTAGTTGTACTATCATCGTTATCATTGTTCTTTGTTAGCTTTGCTTACCAAGAATTGTTTATTCGTTATTACAATCCTATTATTTTTAGCATTAGCCTAATTGCCGCCTCAAGTATTATTCTAATGATTCACCTTGCTTCTCCTACAGATCATGCGGCTACTGTCTACTTTGTTGGGTTAATTATAGTTATAATGCTGATGTTTGCTTGGCTGTTCATGCGTACGGAAGTCGCCTTGTCAGGAGTAACTATAATTATTAGCTCATACGCTTATGTGGCTCACATAAATGGATTAGCTACCACCGATCTCTTCGTTAATATTCTATTTTTATGCAGTGGAGCAGCAACAGGAATATTTACTCAAATCTTTCGAAATCGGCATCTTCGCCAAAATTTTCTACTTACTCAATCATTAAAAGAGTTATTAGAAGTAAAAACCGAAGAGGCAGGCGACTATGCTCACCAAGCTAATCATGATGAACTTACAGCACTCCCAAATCGACGCTATATAATTAAAAAACTTGAAAAAAATCTGCAAATAGCAAAGCAGGCAGATAAAGTATTGTTGATTCTATTTATTGACTTAAACGGCTTTAAACTTATTAATGATACGTATGGTCATGCTAGTGGTGACGCGGTACTAGTCAAAATCGCAAGGCGTTTGGAGCAAACTATAATAAAAGGTGACTGTCTTTCACGCCTAGGTGGTGATGAATATCTCGTCGGTTTAATGCTTGATAAAGGTGGTTTGATCGAAGCCGAAGAAATTGTTAATAAATTTACGGCTATCGTCTCTTACCCGATGAATATTGAAGGAAAAAAATTAAAAGTAGGCGCCAGTATTGGTGTTGCGGCATACCCTGAGCATGGCGATACGGTAGAACAGCTTGTCGATTTTGCTGATAAGAAAATGTACCAAGCGAAAAATGGTGAAACCACTGTAGAAAGTGCCGAACAATTGGGCGGTGAGAGTAATATTATCTCATTCCCATATACTAAAAATGCTTAATTCCCACATAGTCAACAAAGTTCTAAGCGCAGCGGGCTGACCATGTAATAATTGCCACAAATAAACCCATTAGGCAATAAACATGACAAACTCTGTACAGCGCTTCACACTTGAAAATCTCCATACCCGTGGTGAATGGGTATCCTTAGAAGAAACTTGGCAAAAAATTCAAGATACCAACAGTAACTACCCTCCAGCGGTTAGAAATGTTTTAGGTGAAGCACTTGCAGCAATTAGTTTATTGGCAGAATCTCTAAAGTTCGATGGCTCATTAACACTACAAATTCGTGGTACCCAGCCGATCACTATGCTTGTTGTACAAGCAAATTCAAACGCAGGTATACGCGGTATCGCACACTGGCAAGGCGATATTCCTGACAAAACATCTTTTAAGCAATTATTTGGCACAGGCACACTTGTAATTAGCGTTGAAAACACCCCAAAAAAAGGTCAACAAAAGGGCGAGCGCTATCAAAGCTTGGTATCTCTAAATGGTGAAAACTTGGCTGAATGCTTTAAAGAATACTTTGCTCAGTCCGAACAACTTAAAACACAGCTATGGCTTGCTGCAGATGAAAGCCGCGTAGCCGGATTGATGTTACAAAGCTTACCTGAAAGCAAATTAGATAAGGTGGCCCAAGCGGATAATTGGACACATGCAACCCTATTAGCAGAAACCATTAAAAAACAAGAGCTACTAACATTGGATTCAGAAACATTGTTAAATCGCCTTTATCATGATGAAGAGCTACGTTTATATGAGCCAAAAAATGTCTATTTTGAATGCAGCTGCTCTCAACAAAAAATTGAGGACACGATCTTTTCTCTTGGCGAAAAAGAAGCTAATGATATTGTTATTGAACACGGCGAAATCAGTATTAATTGTGAATTTTGTAATACAAAATACCAATTAGATGCGGTTGATGTAAATCGATTGTTTAGTGAGAGTAAAGTCACTAATAACAACAAAACCTTACACTAATCACATTACATGACACTGATAACTAACTCTAAAAAATAGTCGCTTTCGTGCTATAAAACCGACTAGCATAAGTGCAAATAAAACAAAGTCGCTTGAACCAGCTGATTTTTCCTTTTGTGCTTTCTGGTTAACTGACGTATCGAGCAAATCATTTTCAAAACCTTGCTCTGGCGCATCTGTTACATCGTTCAAAATTAACCTAATATTTCTATTTGAGATGTCAAAAAAGATATTATCGCTGCACTTCACTTTAAATCTTGCTTGGTAAACTTCAGGTAAAGTTGTCTTTAAAAATATACTGGCGCTACCCGTGTTAGGCACATGCGCAAGTAAAGCATGCGGAAAGCTATAACCACCATCAACAGACAATGCAATATCAACGCTGTCACAATTAATTGGTGCTTTGTCCGTGTTTGCTACGTTCCACTTAACCGTGTGGCTTCTTCCTAAGGCATAGTAAGCACGTGGTTTTTCAAGTGCAAAACGGCTTCCTGTGCGCTTTACATTAATTTTCATGGCATCACTGCGCGCTGAATTAAAGCCATCCTGAACCACAAATTTAAAATTAAGCTGACGCGTTTGTGTCGGTAGCGTTTCACCTTTTATTACTTTACGTGGCAATAAACTGTCTAAACTTGGGAAAGTACGTGTAGCATTATCATTTAAAACATAGGCCCTAAATAATGCGTTATCCCCTTTGTCTTCCCCTTCAAAAGAGTTTGACCCTGCATCTATTTGTTGCCAACCGTAAACTAAATTATCATAATCTGAATCTTGTGCATTTCCTGTTAGCTCAAACGGTGTACGTGATGGAATTGTATAGTCTGCTCCAGCATCAGCAATTGGAGCCTGATTTGGCGCAGTACTGCGTACGCCACAGCTTGCACCTAAACCCTGTTGGGTATAAGACCTGATTTGTTCAATGCTACCAATATGAAACATCGCATCAGAGTTTGATTGTAAATTATCCACACCACAAGAACCCGCGTAAGCCATTACCGATGAACCGCTACCCGGCTCAAATGAGCTGAATTTAGTCCGCGTACCAGAACATGAACCTTCGGTACTGTTAAAAGTATGCGTTGCTCCGAGTTGATGACCTATTTCATGCGCAACAAAATCAATATTAAAGCTATCATTGAAAGGATTAGTGATACCCGAAACCCCTAACGCCTTGCGAGAATCGTTACAAAGGCTGGCAATGGCGGCCACTCCACCACCACTGTTTGTTGTAAATAAATGCCCAATATCATAGTTATTCGTACCAATGACTTGATCGGTATTCGTTTGATTTTGATGAATTAAGCCGACTGGGTCTGAGGCATCAAAAGGGTCAGACTGTGCATCGGTATAAATTAATAAGTCATTATTTTCAACCAGTGTTAAATGAATACCCAAATCTCTTTCATACACTTGATTAACACGTGCCAAGGTTGTAGAAATTGCGGCCAGCGCACTGGCAACCGTTCCACCTGATTTTTTAACATATTCACCGGTTGCAGCAATTGCAATGCGGTAGTTAATTATTGATGCTGTTGTGTTGAACTTAGCTTTAATACCAATAAGGCTATCATTATTAAACGTTGTAATACCAGACATCATGGGGGTTGTAGAATCCGCATGATCTACGCCACAAGAGTAAGCTTTATCTTGATGCTGCTCATGCTTATTGTACGCGACATAAGTATTCTCTGTCCTTGCGGGGTCAATAAAAACGGTCTCACCATTGCGCAGTTGTAACATGCCGTGAAAACCATTTGACGTCATATCTAAACGTCCAGAGATGAGCTGCTTGTTTGGTAAAACGCGGTATGACTGAATAGCGGGGTATTTTCTTGCTAATGCGGCAGGTAAGATATTATCAGACTCAATAGTTACCTTAATCATTTCGCCATTTGGTAATGGTAAACTAATTAGCTGTGGCTGCTGAAGGGCATTTTTCATGCGGACCTCATTTAGCATCAAGGCCCTAGCATTCAAATGAGATGGATTATTATGCTGTGCTAGACCGGCAACGATTGATTGCGTATTGCTCTCAACAGGCGCAACATCTAGCCATAAAGACTCCTCAGCTGTAACGCTAAAGTTTAATGTTATTGTTGCTAGCAGTGCTAATAATTTTAATGTTTTCATTTCGCTATTCTCATGTCACACCGCTTATTTTTTATTTTATGGTGTCTTTAATGCAGTGAATAATCAGCTAAATGGCGTTAAACCCATACTTATGAGCGCATCAAAAGACTTATTTTTAGGATGACGAGCACGAAGAAACGCTTATTCTTTTAAATTAACCGCTGGTGCCAAGCTCCGTTATAATGCGCACTTTGTCGGTTAAACTTGCATGAGAAATGAGCAAAAGAAAGAAGTGGGTGCAATGATGAGTGAATATAAATTAATGCTTTACCCTGCTGAGCCAGATCTTGTGGTTGATTTAAATACTTTGAAGAAACACTTAAACCACCTAAAGCTGTTAGGAATGGAACTAACAAGCTCGCTTGGAAATAACCACTATGCAGTAGGCGAAAGCTTCTTATCCTATTTCACCTTTATGGGTTGCTCTCCAGATATAGAACTAGACCCCCAACCAGATAAGCCTTTTTGCTATATCGCCTTGCATAGTACTAGTGCTACACAATTTGTTTCAGGTGCTAACCTGAAAAAAAGTCGTTGCACTTCTTGTAAGAATGAGCTGAAAAACGTTAGCACCACGTTGTTATGCCCTCACTGTGATAACCCCTTAGAGCTAGATAAAATTAACTGGCGAAAGAGTGCTTTCACCGCAAAAACATGGATTACGATTGGTAATATTTACGAATTAGAAGCAATTCCCAATGACGAATTACTCGACAGTTTAAAGAAGCTCACTGGCGTACAATGGAAGCCAGCTTATATACGACACATGAAATTACTAGAAACCTAGATCAGAAACCTAATAAAGAATGGCAACCAAACACGAAATTATCGGCGAAGAATGGAAAGAACGCGCCACTGAGCTTGCCGAATGGGCAATGCAAAATATGGTCAACCGCAAGGATGTATGGGGCCAATATTCCGTACTCACTCCTAGTGAACGAATCAAAGAAGGTCGCGATTACAAAGCAATGACCCTACCACGCAAAGATATGCGTGGCGAAGACATGGTTACTTTAGATAAGCTTACGCGCCATTTCGCCAGTCGTCATCATCACAAGCCACAAATAATTGGTTTACATGAAAAGTCCAAAGAAACAACCAGCAAATGGCTAGGCATAGACATTGACTGCCACGATAGTGACTCGGTCGCAGCCGAAGACCACGCTCGACGCAATCTAAACGGTGCCCTCAAATGGTGGCGTGATTTTCAAAAAATGGGCTATGATCCTTTACTAATAGACACTAACGGTGCAGGTGGCTACCACCTATGGGTGTTGTTTAAAGACCCCGCCCCCACCGAAGATGTATACATGCTGGCAAAAAGTTTTGTCACCCAATGGGAAAGCAATAACTTAGATGAAGAGCCAGAAACTTTTCCCAAAAAAGTGAAAGAAGGTAGTCTTGGCTCATGGTTTCGCCTGCCAGGTTTACACCACACCCGCGAACATTACGGCAAAGTTTGGAGCGGTGATGATTGGTTAGATGATCCATGGCTGGATGGGCATGCAGCGATAGATGCAATATTAAGTGTTGTTCCCGGGCCACCTCCACCCAAAGCAGGCAAGCAAGATTTAACCCCAAGAAAAACGCGTCGCAGCACCATAAAAGAAGAGCCGGTTAAAACTAAAAAAGCCAGTGCTCGTCGAAATAGTTTTAAATCAACCGGTAAATCAACGATTTGTCTCGACCTTGATGGCGTACTCGCGGATCGAACCTACACCAAAGGAAAAACAGATATTGGCGAACCCATTGATGGCGCGGTAGACTTTACACGTGAGCTTGCTGAATTTTCAAAAATACTCATCCTCACAGCACGTTTTTCTGAAATAAAAAACCAGCAAGAGTCAGATAAAATGGCAACATCCATCAAAGCCTGGCTCGATCAACACAATTTTAGCTACGATGAAATCTGGACAAAATCAGCCAAGCCACCCGCACAAGCCTATATTGATGATCACGGCGTTTATTGCTGTCCCAAAAAAGAAGGCATTGGGGCATTTAAGACAGCCTTAGTGTCGACTAAGTATTTATTAAAGGTGAAAGATTAAGAATCATTAGCTTTACCTGAAATACAAAAAATAAATAAAAAAATAAATTTTAACTATTCAGCTTTGATTCAGGCAAGCTGGTCTATTCTATTAACAACTTCAGCAAGTAGTCACTTTTTCAAAGGGGTTTGTGATGTGACTTGTTGGTAAGGAATTTTAACAAATAAATATAATTGAGCTACATAAAGTGGTCATCAAATTCCTACCATGCTGAATCGTTGTTAGTTTTACGGGGGTACTGCTAACGACACGCAGAAATAATTTTATTTCTGCAAAATTATAAAAGCGGGCATTTTTGTCCGCTTTTTTATTGCCTAAAATTCATGCCTCTGGCAATTGGTATTGCGAGCTTTTAGGAATCACCCAACGTACCCCTCCTTTGGGGTTTTCTACATCACCGTCATAACGCGGGATGATATGAATATGTAAATGAAAAACACTCTGACCAGCGACTAAGCCATTATTGATACCGATATTATAAGCATCCGGTGAATATTTCTCATCCACATACTGCTTGGCGTATAAAATCAACTCGCGAAATTGTCGGTTTTCCTCCTCGCTACAATCAAAGTAAGTCTCAATATGCCGACGAGGAACCACCAAACAATGCCCGTTACTAACAGGAAAAGAATCGGTAATTAAGACTGCATGTTCTGTTTCTTTAATAATTTCATGGGGTTTTGGGTTGCAAAATAAACAAGGATTATTGGGGTCAAACTTTTTCTTTTCAGTCATATTATTTAAACCTATTAAGTATACTCTAAGCGATTAAACCAACGTGCTTACATTCATCGTGCGTCATTACTCGTTCTTGAATCACACGCCAAACACCATCTTCTTCTTTCTCTAATAAAATCTCAACCCCATGACTTCTATGGCTACCATCGTTAGCAAATACTGATTCCATTGTTTTGAACATCACTTGCTTATCATTATGGGCTGACATTTTTAAGCCATCATAAGTAACTTTATCAAGAACATTATCTTTAAACTCTTGTTCAGACTGCCTCGCCCAGTCATCATAACTGATGCCCTCGTCAAAACCCGGTACACCCGTTACTCGAACCTTCTTTGAGATAAGATTAAAATGCCCCTCAAAATCTTTATTGCTTGCCGTTTTAGCAGAAGCATTTAACCAATCTTGTGCAATTTGTTCAGGTTCTATTGCTAGCTCTTTTAAATCGTAAAATTTTATTTCTCTATTTTGAGGCATTAATTTATCCTGATAAGTGGCGGTTGGATGATTCTACCCTAATCCCCAGATAGAAACACGAACCAAAGGCTTGTACTATCATCGTGTTTTCTATCTGGGGATTAGGGTTCGTTCTAACGAGGTTTTTCATAAACCAAGAACAGGCTATACTCTATTGCCAAAAGGCAGGATTTTAAATGGCACGATCACTCACATTCACCTTAGGCAAAGCCAGCTTTGATTGTACGATTCATAAAGTAGATCGCACAAAGCTTTATGGCTCGCGCAAGATTGAAACGCTCGATATGGATGGCAATAAATGCAATCTAGCAACCCTACTGGACGATGGTAAAACTCTGGTACCTTTCGGTGGAACGGCATCAGGTTATATCAACCCTGATGGTGAATGGGTTTGTCGCAAAGATATTACGCCGGTTGATTTTGATGGCAACAAACTTAAAAAAGTTCCGTCTAGCTTTGATGCGGGTATGCCTTTAGAAGAGACCATTACGGCTGAAGAATTTCTCGATCATAGCATTCGCCTTACTTACGCGTTAGAAAGTACAGATGGCATGGATGAAGATTTTTTAAAAGAAGTTAAAAGCGGCATTATCTTTAAAACATCATTCAGTTACCGTGGTGGCGTAGACCCAGACCCCGCCTTTGTGATGCAAGGTGAAGATGAAACTATTTGGTTAATGATTGGCGCAGAAAATCGTGTCTCTTATTCTAAACTAGAACAAGCCGCAGTCATTGAAGCGACTGCAGAGAAGGATGAAGGCGCTGAAACCAGCAGCGATGATCTCGACTTCGGCATGTTATAGGGTGATAGCGTAACACCCACGAAAGCATTAAATCAGAGAAATATTATGAATAACTTCCTCATCTATTCCATTATTGGTTCAATCGTTTTAACCATTATCATGAATGTGCTTCCCCTATTATTTCCTAATGCAGCCGCAAAAATGCAACGCAAAATTGAAGAGAATGCACGACGCTCAATTGAACAGCATGAAGATGACAAGCAACCCAGCGTTAAAGTTTTCTTTCCTTGGAAAGCAATGTTAGCCGGTTCAATTATATTGACAGTGCTGGTTAATATTATTGCTTATTTTTCTGCATAACTAAGCCACAAATATTAAAAATAGAGTAACTACTCCGCTAGTAGTAAAAGTGAACAGTAACTGTTCAGGTGCGAGCTGAGTAGTTACAAAAATTAATTAATCTAAACACGAATCCTATTTCATTTTGATGACACCAATGGCCAACAATACTGTAGCTGAAACGATTGAAATAGCGCCTACCAACACTAGGTAAAAAGGTAAGCCAAAGTATAACTCAGCAAAAATACCAATAGGCATTAACAAACCAGCAAGAGCTAACCGAGAAACCCATTTTGCATAAACGGCGGGGATTGCTAACGTTAATAATAAGTAACCATAAATAATGTTTAACACACTAAATAAATTTCCATGCACATGTGCTAAACGTGCTTCAAAATGTTGCCCTGTATGACTTGCCGCTATCCAAGCTTCTTTATTAGATGAAAAATCCCTTAAATAAATTAGAACAAATCCATATACCATAAAACCTGCCATTACTGACAAGCCCACTGCGATATTCCACTTTCCTACAGAATTATTCATCGTTTTATCTCCTTAATATAATTGATTAGTAATTAATTTAAATCTACTAAGAAAAGCTGAAATGAACCTTAAAACCACTATTATTAATGCTCAATATTGAGTGATTTTTAAGATTTAATTCATCTTAGCCGTTTATGCTTCAAACAAGTTCTATTACTTTTCCTATTACTTTTGGGGTCTTACGATGTCATTTATAACTAAAATAGTTTTTCTCTCTTTCTTTGTTTTCTTGAGTGCAGTTTCATGGGGTGATGCTCCTGAGAAAAGCTATTCACTCACTGTGAAGGTTAATCATTTACGAAATTCAAAAGGCATTGTTCAATTCTCCTTGTACAATAAAGATGGCGCTCTTCCCGATGAAAATTACCAAAAATTCTACAAGCAGCTACAAGGTAAAATTAAATCAGGGGCTTCTGCAGTAACCTTTTCTAACCTACCCGAAGGTCGTTATGCCATTAACATTCTGCATGATGAAAACCAAAACAAGAAAATAGACAAAGGATTTCTCTTACCTATCGAAGGTATTGGTATTAGTAATTACAAATCAATTGGTTTACGCAATCGTCCAAAATTTTCAAAAGCTAGCTTTATTCTTAATGCTGATATTACAAAACAAGTAAACGTTATCTACTTTTAAACAATTTAATAAGGAGTTAGTACTATGACTAATTTAAATGCAAAAAAATGTATGGGTCTTAAGATTCTTGCAGTAATCGCTATTTTATTTGGTCTGCTCACATTAAAGTCTGGTGGGGCTGTTTTATTCATTGATGGAGTTGATCGTGTTGCAGCAGGCAATTATGTTCCCTTTGTCCTATGGTCTAACTTTATTCTTGGCTTTTTCTACATTATTGCTGGCATTGGAATCTGGCTTCATAAACGCTGGGCCACATGGTTGACAATTATTATCACGCTAGTAACGCTATTTGTTTTTGCAGCATTTGGCTTTCATATAGCTGGTGGCGGTCTATTTGAAGACAGAACACTTAAGGCGATGATTTTACGTTCTATTGTTTGGGTTACGCTCTCTGTTGCCACCTATTTCAGGCTTATTAAGCAGAACTATGGAAGTTAATTTTTGACTTTATAGATAGACCCACAGTTTTGAGGCAAGATTACTTATCGTCTAGCAACAACGAACCTATAAAACATTAATCCTTCTTACGCGCCCGAGGATGCGCTTTATCATAAATTTTCGCTAAATGCTGAAAATCTAAGTGAGTATAAATCTGCGTAGTGCTGATATCGGCATGGCCTAGCAGCTCCTGTACCGCGCGCAAATCACCGGATGATTCTAAAATATGACTGGCAAATGAGTGACGTAATTTATGTGGGTGAATGTGTTGTTCTAAGCCTTGCTTTTTGCGCCAGTGGTTTAGTCGTTGTTGAACTGAGCGAGTGCTAATACGTGTGCCACGCTGACTAACGAATAACGCGTTTTCATTGTCTTTAGATAAAATCGTGCGGTTTTTTTTCCATTTGAGTAACGCTTCTTGGGCTTTTCTACCGATAGGTAAAATGCGGGTTTTATTGCCCTTACCGATTGCTCTTAGGGTGCCTTCATCTAAATCAATATGTTCAACATCTAAATTTGTCAATTCAGATAAGCGTAAGCCGGATGAATAGAATAGCTCCATAATTGCGCGGTCGCGTATTGCTAAAATACTGTCACCTGGGATTTCAAGCAATTGAGTGAGCATTTCGGCATCTAAAGTATCAGGCAGGGTACGACTTGTTTTTGGCGCACGTATATCGACTGCAGGATTATTTTTTAATTGTTGCTTACGAATCAAAAATTGGTAGAAGCTGCGCAACGATGACAACTTGCGTTGTAACGTTATGCCACCTACCCCCTGCCGATGAAGGCTAGCGACCCATTGTCGAATATCGAGGCTATCGGCTTTAACAATTACTTTTGCCGTTTCATTTTTTTTGTTAAGCCATGTTTGAAACTGCCCAAGGTCACGTTGATAGCCTGTTAAAGTATGAACCGAATAACGTTTCTCATGCTGGAGATAATCTGCAAATTGTTGTAACGCTGTCGACATCGTATTATTAATAAAAGTCTACAAATGCCGCGACAAACTAGTAGAAATCAACTCACCCAAATGACTAAGAAACACCACGCCCATACCTGGATGAAAGCGCGACTCATCTTTTGAGCCTAGGGCTAACAAGCCCATTTTTTCTGCACCCATAAGTGGTATGAGTGCGACTGATTCAATCAAGTCAGCATTTTTAGCAAACAAAAAATCATCTTGTTCTGCTTGTAAACGACCGCACACAGGCCGCTTAGAATCAAATATTTTATCAAATTGTTGTAACAGAGGATTTTCATCAGCAACAAAGTGCATCGTATCATCGCCACCAATTATCTTTAAGGTAACAAAATCAGCATTAAAGTCTTCACGTAAAATCTCCTGACAACAAGCAATAACATCATCAATGCCTTCGGCGCGCATTAGTTCCAGCGTGAAGCGTTGTAAGCGAGTAACAATTTGTTCATTACCACGTGCGGTACGAATTAAGCCATTGAGCTGCTCTTCTAAGTCTCTATTTTTTTCTTTTAACACCGAAACTTGTCGCTCAATTAATGACGCTGTTCCTGCACCGTGGGGAACTTGCATATTCAAAAGTAAGTCCGCGTGCCGTTGAAAAAAATCTGGATGGCTACTTAAATATTCTGCAAGAATATTCTCGTCCATGCTGGCATCAGCCAATATTGTACTATCTGGGTTCAACTCGGTATTTGTATTGCTTGATGTGCTCATGCGTCCCCTTTCTTTTCAACTTTAATTTTTAAGATTTCATTATAAATAAGATTTGTAACTACTCAGCGAGTACTAAAAGTGGCAGTGACTGCTCAGATTGTGCCTGAAATTCGTTAGTTCAAGGCGAAAAATGTGAGTTTACACATGTAAATGATCATTTTTTAACGCAGAAATAGCAGATTTCAGGTGCAAGCTGAGTAGTTACTAAGATTTTATTATAAAGTAATAATGCCTTTGAATACAGTCGCTGTTGGTCCTGTCATCATCACAGGATGATCAAAGTCTTGTGCAGAGCCAGACCAACTAATGCTGAGTTCACCGCCTAACAAATTCACCCTCACATTTTCATCTAACACACCCAATAAACGCCCTGCGACAACCGCTGCACATGCACCTGTACCACAGGCTTGAGTTTCACCGACGCCTCTTTCATAGACTCGCAGGCTGATATTGTCTTTATCATGAATTTGCATAAAGCCAACATTCACTGATTGTGGGAAGCTTCTATGTGCTTGCAATGCCTCGCCGATGGCCTCTACTGGAGCAGTATTAATATCATCAACAACTATGACAGCATGAGGGTTGCCCATCGAAACAGCACAAAACTCGACCACGTTTTCAGCCGAGTTAATATCAATTTTTAATTGATAAGTTAGGGACTTTTTATCACATTTAAAAGGGATGTTTTCAGGGTGAAGAGTCGGCTTATCCATATCAACCGTAACACTTTCATCACTAGCTACTTTAAGCGTGATGATGCCCGTTTTAGTAATGACCGTGATTTCTGTCTTATTGGTGAGTCCTTCATCTCGCACAAAACGTGCAAAACAACGTGCGCCATTACCGCATTGCTCAACTTCTCCGCCATCCGCATTGTAAATCCGGTAACGAAAATCAACCTCTGGCTTATCGCTATTTTCTATAAGTAAAAGCTGATCAAAACCAATACCCGTATGACGATTACTCAAAAAACGAATCTGTTCGCTAGCGAGAGAAATATTCTGAGATATGGCATTAATCACCATAAAATCATTACCTAAACCGTGCATTTTTGTAAATTCTATTTGCATAATTTTTGACCAGTTTCGCTTGAAATCTACCTTTTTAACCCTAGTATATAAGGAGATGTTAATCATAACATTGAAAAGTTGATGCGTAAGACGGTTTTTAATGATAGAGTACCAGCCGCATATCAGATTTTACTAATATACATAGGAGAAGAAGTCAAATGAGCGATTTCAAAGAAGAGTTAGATGCACGCGGTTTAAACTGTCCACTACCTATTTTACGTGCGAAGAAAGGCATTAACGGCCTAGAAGCAGGTGAAGTACTAAAAATTATTGCAACTGACCCAGGTTCAGTTAAAGACTTCGAAGCATTTTGTAAGCAGACTGGAAACGAGTTAGTTTCTACTGCCGAAGATGGCGGCGAGTACACTTTCTTTATTAAGAAAGGCGCTTAATTAGATAAACTAATTAAGTTCTGATAAAAAAGCACCTACGGGTGCTTTTTTATTGCCTATCATTTATGCTTGCCTACAATGCAAAACACCCCTTTAAAACTTAAAGCCTTCCTCAAAGAAAAACAATCCCAGCATCTTTATCGCGCGCCTTTAATCTCTGAGAGCGCCCAACAACCCGCCATGAAAATTAATGGCAAAGATATACTCACCTTTTGCAGTAATGACTATCTAGGCTTAGCTAATCACCCTGATGTGATCACTGCATTTAAGCAGGCGGCCGATAAATACGGCGTTGGTAGCGGCGCAGCGCATTTAATTAATGGGCACTCGATTGAGCATCAGTTGCTTGAAGAAGAACTTGCGGAATTCACTGGGCGCGAACGTGTACTATTATTTTCTACCGGCTATATGGCAAATATGGGGGTGGTTAATGCCATTATGGAGCGCGGTGATAGCATATTTGCAGATCGCTTAAACCACGCCTCTTTAATTGATGCCAGCTTGCTAAGTAAAGCAAAATTACAGCGCTATGCGCATAATGATATAAATGCACTACAAAAGCGTTTTGCAAAAACAAGCAGTGACAACTCACTGATTCTCAGTGACGGCGTATTTAGCATGGATGGCGACTGCGCACCTGTAACTGAGTTGGCGGAAATTGCGGAAAAGAATAAAGCTTGGTTAATGATAGATGACGCGCACGGCTTTGGTGTTTTAGGAAAAAATGGCGCAGGTTTGCTTGAGCAACAGAACTTATCACAACAACACGTGCCTATATTGATGGCAACGCTAGGCAAAGCCTTCGGCACAGCGGGCGCGTTTATTGCAGGTAGTGATGATTTGATTGAGTATTTAATCCAAACGGCTAGAACTTATATATACACTACCGCCATGCCACCGGCCATCGCAGCCGCTACACGAACTAGCTTAAAGCTGGTTCAACAAGAGGATTGGCGAAGGGAAAAGCTGGATTCACTCATTAAGCAATTCAAACAAGGCGCTAATCAATTAGGTTTAGAACTTATGCCATCAGATACGCCAATTCAACCAATTTTAATCGGTGATTCAAAGAAGGCACTCAGGATAAGTAAGCAATTAAAACAACAAGGCATATTAGTAACGGCAATTCGACCACCAACTGTTGAACAAGGCACCGCACGTTTACGGGTAACTTTATCGGCAAACCACAATAACAACCATATTAAGCTACTATTAGATGAACTCTCAAAAGCGATTTAAGTATAAAATCCAATGATTAAAACATATTTAAAAATACTACTGCTGATTACCTTAATTACCTCAAGTAGTCTAATCAGCACGACTTTATGGGCTGAACAAGATAAGTTCACTGAAAACACCTTATCCACTCCTCCCCTTAAAAACACACGCAATGAAACACTCTCAACCCTGCTGAGTTTTGTTGAATTACAAGATCAATTGCGCCGCGATATTACCGACTTAAGAGCTAGCCTAAAAAGCGCCTCCACCAATACTGAAAAAGCGGATATAAAAGAGCTTCTTGAAAAAGCAGAAAAAAAGCTCAAAGGAACTACGGTTAATATTGAAAATATTGCAGCAGATACTGATCTTAGCTTATTACGAGTAAGCAAAGCACGACCATTTAATTTACAAAAAGAACTTTTCTCTCTTATAGAGCCTGCATTAAAAGAAATGAAGCATGCCACCAGCGACGTGCGTCTAAAGTCAAATTTACGTGAGAAAATCACCTACTACAAACAACGAGAACCAATAGCAAGACAGGCATTAAAAAATATTGCCAAACTGAACCAAGCCAATAAAAACCCAAAAATAAGAAAAGCCTTGGTTAAAATGAATAAAAACTGGTCAAAACAATTGGTTTTTATCGAGAGCGAAATTCAAGCTAAAAAACTTCAGCTATTAAAACTTGAGTCACAAGAAAAAAGCTTTACCCAAAAGTCAGAAAGCTACTTTAAAGAGTTCTTTCAACGACGTGGCTGGACACTTATTCAAGCGTTACTTTCTATTATAGGCGTACTAATCTTTTCGCGCCTTGTGCATAACTTATTTACGCGATTTATCAAAGGCTATCGCGCCGAAAAACGCGGTGTACAGCTCCGTGTGATTGATCTATTGCATCGACTCTTTACCTTCTTACTGGTCATCATTGCACCGATGATAATTTTTTATTTAGAAGAAGACTGGGTCTTATTTAGTTTAGGCATCCTATTTTTAATAGCCTTCGCGTGGACATTACGCCTCGCAATTCCTCGTTACTGGGGTCAGTTAGAATTATTCTTAAACGTCGGCCCAGTCAGAGAAGGCGAACGGATTGAGCTAAATGGCATTCCTTGGCAAGTTAAAAATATCAATATGTATTCTTTGCTAGAAAACCCCGTAACCGGCCTTATACAACGGATTGATATAGATGATCTGATCGATTTACGCTCTCGCCCTATAGGCACTAATGAGCCGTGGTTTCCTTGTAAACGTGGCGATTGGGTGCATCTTAGCGATGGTATGCGCGGTAAAGTAACGGGTATTTCTTTAGAGTTTATTCAAATGATACAACGTGGTGGTGCATCAACCACCTATCAAATGGCTGATTTTTTGGCCTTGTCACCGAAGAACCTATCAAAAAGTTTTCGCATTAAAGAAACCTTTGGGATTGGCTATACACATCAAATGAAAAGCACCACCGATATTGTTGAAATTATGCAAAAATACATCACTGAACGAGCCGTTGAAGAAGGCTATAAAGAGGATGTACAAAATATTCGTGTGGAATTTGAATCTGCCGCAGACTCATCCCTAAACCTTGTCGTCGTTGCAGATTTTAAAGGCAGTGTCGCTGATATTTACATGCGCCTACGCCGAGCTATTCAACGCTGGTGTGTCGATGCTTGTACCGAGAACGGCTGGGATATTCCTTATCCGCAGTTAACAATTCATGCCGAAAATACTCAGTGATTTCACTAAAAATTAATTAATTAATTTGACAAAACTTGATCTATGTCAAATGATGGTGATGACAATTAACTAGGAGAACTCTATGTCATACTCATCCATACTTTGCCTCAGCACCTGTTTACTACTCAGTTTTACAAGCAGTGCATCTGCCGCCGATGATGCCGGCAAAAAAACCTATGAAGGAGCCTGTGCTGTTTGTCATGCAACTGGCGTTGCTGGTGCACCCAAATTTGCCGACAAAGAGGCATGGAAAGCACGTATTGAAACAGGTAAGGAAGCACTTTACAGCACGGCATTAAAGGGAAAGGGAGCAATGCCAGCCAAAGGCGGCCGAGCAGATTTATCTGATGATGATGTTAAAGCAGCGGTTGACTATATGGTAAGCAACGCTAAATAATTAGTAACTCCTCAGCTTACACCTGAAATCCGCTATTTCTGCGTTAAAAAATGATCATTTACACTTGTAAACTCACATTTTTTCGTACTGTTTACTTTTATAACTCTCCCTAATTCCAGCTAGAAAACACGATAATGCGTTTCTTTCTGGAATTAGGGATTCTTAAAAAGTTAGTTTTTGTAAAAAATGAAAGGCTTCAGCCTCTTTGATTTTACAAAACTGACTTGTTTGCAAATCCTTATACTCATAAACTCCAGCCGATATACTTCGGCTGGAAATAACCACACGATGACGAATACCTAAAAACTCAATCACCTCAAACATATTTTTAGGTTTTTGACCACGATCATCAACAATCACTGTTATGCCAACATCAACTAACTGTTGATAAAGCTTATCTGTAGCTATTTTAACATTTAAAAAAGTGCTTGGTTGCATTGGCGCCAAAGCAATTTGGAAGCCACATTGATCAGTTCTCTCACGCAACTCTTTAATATTTGTTTGAGATAAGTACATGCAGAAGTCTATATAAAGGGCAATGCCAAATATTATGGGGCTTAATCAGGTTTTGCTCAATGCAAACTCAATAAAGATGGAAAAGAATAACTATCAACTTCCAGTGAGCGCGTCATAATATTTTGAACCTCGCGTGCTTTTTTGATAAGTGTCTGCTGTCCAGAAAGTATGCTTGCTTTTAGTAATAATGCTTCTGCTGATATGAGTGAACTATCAGCAATATGTGCTTGAATCACCTGACTGGGTAACAAATTATCGGGGTTTTCAATCCAATTTCTTTTCGTATGAAATGTATTCCATGCAGTATTTGCTATCGCCTGCCCCAGTTTGCTAGCTCTGTCATCTTTGGTTGTTCTCCCCCATTCTATTAAACCTAAAGAAACAGCAGCATAGTCATACAACGTCCCAGACTTTGAGTCGGCAGCAGAACGTCGTAATGTTTTTCCATCCCATAAATTCATTAAAAACTGGGAAAGTTTGCTCCCTGTTGATTTAAGATCAGGATTGTATTCAATGCCCTTGGCAAATGCAGATAGCACTAAGCCGTTCATGCCAGCAAGTAGTTTAGTATCTCGGGGTAGAGTACGTGTTTTTTCTCGGTAATCTTTTAGTTTTTTCTTTACTGACGTTAATAGTTTTTGCGTTGCTTCTGGCTTGTTTCCGAGTACTTTAGTGAGTTCCTTTAGCGTCATTGCTTGCCTTGGCAGATTACCGGCAGGCAACTCATTCGAGCGATTTAAATTCCAATAGTGGTTAGCTAATTTTAATTCACCTTTATTCAAAACCTTCTTCAACTCAGTCTGTGTCCAAAGGTAAAAGCCACCTTCTTCATTGTTATTATCCACCGCTGACAAACTGGCAATAAACGCATTTCTTGCGCCTCTCAGTGAGTTGTTTAAAAAGCCTAAGGTTTCTAGTGCCACTATTTTGTAATTTTCATTGCCGTATTGTTCATACGCCTTAAAGTACAGTAAAGGCATCATTGCGTTGGTGTAAATCATTTTTTCAAAATGAGGTGTCTCCCAATCTGGGTCAGTGGTATAGCGATAAAACCCGCCACCTAGCTCATCATGTAACCCTTTGCTTGCCATTTGCTTAAGAGTCAGCTGGATAAAGTCATCAACTTCTTTATCTTTATTGTATTTAGCATTAAGTTTTAATAAGGCAAGCAGTTGTGGTATCTGTGGAAACTTACGTTGTTCTCCAAAGCCACCTTGCATTTTATCTGCATATTGCATCGCAGTGGCTACATAGCTTTTTTGCAACTGTTGTAGCGTTTTACCCTTAGTTATACGCTCTTGCTTGTTTAGCATCGTGCTAAGGGTTTTACTCATATCCAGCGCTTGTGCTTTAAGAGATACTTGCTCCTTTTTCCATTTCTGGTCAAGCTGATCCAGTACGCTAGAAAACTGATTGCGCGGCATATAGGTAGCACCCACCAAAGGATGACCTTCAGGTGTAACAAATACATTTAATGGCCAACCTGCTGTACCATTGGTAATTTGCACAAACTCAATCAGTTGCTTATCTAAAACAGGATTTAGCTCTCGATCCACTTTCACAGAAATATAATTTTTGTTTAATTTTTTAGCAATACCTTTGTCAGAGTAACTCTCCCGTTGCATCACATGACACCAGTGACAAGAGAAATAGCCGATGGAAATAAACAATAATTTATTTTCTTTACGCGCTTTTTCTAAAGCAGGCTTACCCCACTCCATCCAGTTAACGGGGTCGTTGCCGTGCAAGGCTAGGTAGGGGGAAGAATGATCTTTTAAATCATTGGCAACAACAGGGGTTTGAAGCGTAAACACCAATAGCAAAAAAACAAAAACATTTTTCATAATGACTAATTTCGTGAAATGGATAACCTTCATTATACGCAGATAAAGGCGAATTGGTTTCAATGCTGATATAATCGTCTTAATACGTCATTATTAGAGATTGAAGAAGCGCTATGTCTGGAAATTCTTACGGAAAAATATTTACAGTAACGTCATTTGGCGAAAGCCACGGTCCTGCCATTGGCTGCATTGTGGATGGCTGCCCTCCTGGAATGGCGCTATCCGAAACGGATATTCAAGGCGATTTAGACCGTCGCAAGCCAGGCACTAGCCGGCACACCACGCAACGCCGTGAGCAAGATGAAGTGCAAATACTTTCGGGCGTGTTTGAAGGTAAAACCACCGGCACACCAATAGCGATGATTATTCATAACACCGATCAGCGCTCAAAAGACTACGGCGATATTATGAACAGCTTTCGCCCTGGCCATGCCGACTACACCTACTATAAAAAATATGGTTTTCGTGATTACCGTGGTGGCGGTCGTTCGTCTGCACGTGAAACAGCGATGCGCGTTGCCGCTGGTGGCGTCGCTAAAAAGTATTTAAAAGAACGCTACGGAATTGAAGTCAAAGGCTACTTATCTCAACTTGGCCCAATTAAAATTGAAACCGTTGATTGGGACGTGATTAACAACAACCCTTTCTTCTCGCCCGATGAAAGTAAAGTTGCTGAAATGGAAGATTATATGGACGCCTTACGCAAAGAAGGTGAGTCCATTGGTGCGAAAATTACCACGGTAGCAACTGGTGTACCACCTGGTATAGGAGAGCCCATTTTTGATCGTTTGGATGCTGAAATCGCGCATTCAATGATGAGCATTAATGCCGCTAAAGGGGTAGAAATTGGCGCAGGATTTGACTCTATTACACAAAAAGGCACAGTCCACCGTGATGAAATAACGCTAGATGGTTTTATTGGTAATAATGCAGGCGGCGTACTAGGTGGTATTTCATCGGGTCAAGATATTGTCGTACATACTGCATTCAAACCCACCTCTAGCCTACGACTACCTGGGCGAAGCGTTAATCTTCAAGGTGAAGAAGTGGAAGTTATCACCAAAGGCAGACATGACCCATGTGTAGGAATTCGCGCAACGCCCATTTGTGAGGCTCAGTTAGCCATTACATTAATGGATCAAATATTAAGGCATCGTGCTCAAAATATGGACGTTACGACTGATTTAAAAGATATATAGTCAAGCCACCCTCATAAATCTAATTGGAATTCCAGATGCTTACCAAACTTAGACGCTATTTGTTTGTTTCAGGGCTAGTTTTTATCATCGCAACCTTAGCCGCTTGTGGCGGGAGTGACAATGCCCCTAAAATAAAAACAATTAAAAACCTTACCTTATTTGTACATGGCTTTGATAAAGATGGTTATAAAGCGTCTGGCACTTTTGGGGATAAACACCCTGACGAAGCCTTAGAAAAATTTCAAGCCTTAGGTCAAAACTACCCATCCAGTAAAGACAAGGTCGTTATCAATATTACCCAAGCAACAACTTACTATGGTGATACCCCTCCCGATTATTATAGTGAACAAGACAAACAAGATTTAAAAGAGGTCACCGCACAATGGGATGGTGGCATCCCTCGTTATGCGATGATTGTTGCAAAATATGCGAAACACTTAATGATACAAGAAAAAGTAGAGCGCATTAATATCGTCAGTGGCAGCATGGGTTCTTTAGTTACCCGCTGGATGATTGAAAAGGATGTAGAAGGCTTAGCCAGTCATAAAAAGATTGCCAAATGGTATAGCCTTGAAGGGGTGATTACTGGCAACTACGCAGCCGATCGAAAGCAATACATCGAAAAAATTTACGGCGGAAGTGCGCTCGACAGTATTGATATTACCCACATGACTTCAGACTGGATTGAAGAAAACTTTCAAAACCCTGTCAGCAATGCAACCAGCCCCTATTACAAAAATATTTTATTAGGTCAACAAGCCTCAACGGATGATGGTTTAGGCCACGGCGCATTAACCAAATTGCTATTTTTAAATGGTCAATTCTCAGCTAATGACGGTACACAGCGGGTTAAAGATTGTCGCTTTGATGATGTACTCCCAGAAGCACAGTTTCATGACCAAGCACCAACATTCACCTTGATTCATAAAGATCATTTGAGTTTAAAGGATCATAAAGGAGCTTGGGCAAATGTAATGATTTTTTTAAATGCGAAAAAACGTGTCAAAGTTACGCTAGCCGATGCCAAAGTTGAAGACATAAAAGAAGACTATCCTTGGTACAGCACCAATGATAGAGCAGAAATTGTTTTTGCCAGTAAGGTATATTCTCCAAAGCTTGAAGACCTCTGGGGAATCAAAGAAGCAATCGCAGAAAATACACGAAGTGGTGCGACCTTAACCGTACACCACTACAATGAAAATGGTGATGAAAAAGAATTAAACCAATTCATCTTAGATCAATTTGTAGCCGCTGATGAAACCAAACTCAACATTGATTTTAAGGTCGAAGAAATCGACTATGCGGCAAAGTATGGAGTCTACGAGCGAATAAATCATCACTATGATTTAGTTGATGAAACTCAGGTTAGCGTGCCGTTAGAGAATGGTACATATCCTTTTAAAGGTGATAATTGGAGTTTTAATTTAAAGGTCGAAGTGATCAATTATCCTTGATGTTAACCTGAATCCCTGACTTCAATGCGGATAACAGGGTGTTAGATATTGGTTTAGCACGGGTTTTAAAAAATGTCCGCTTCACCCTTAGGTTAAGCGGACATTTTTTAACCGAATGCGATAAAGGATGAATCAATAGCTTTCGTACTGTGCCGTAGTGAAGTTACGCATTCAGGGTTAAACTAAGAACTCACCAAGGTTTTACCCCGGGTATACTTTTAGGCTTTTTGAGCTTACCGGGAAAGCCCTCCTCTATTTCAAATAAACGCTTCCAGAGTTGATTAGATTGCTGCTCTGCTAAACCCATAAAATAAATTTTGGCTTGTTCAAGATCATATTGCTGTTTTTCTTTTTGTTTATGGGTCTCCACATCACCTTGCAGCAATTTAAATTGAGCCATATTTTTTGCAAGTAGCTGATTCAAGTCTGAATCGAGCAATTTGGGCAAGCTTGCCTTTAATAGATTCACCGCTTTAGTATTAAGCATATAAGGTATTTTCTCGGGTAAATCAAAAAGAGGAGAATTATCATTCGGCACATTAAAATTGCCACGCTTCGCTAATTGTTGACGGCGTTTTTCTAATTCAATACTAATAGCGATACTGAGCTTTTGATTATTAATACTTTGTTGCTGTTTGGGCGCATAGCGCAACGCATCGGTAAAAACTTCAGCTGCACGCGCATAGTCACTGTTTTTAAAAAGTGCGTTTCCTAGATTGTGCAACGCTACAGCACGCTGTTGTTTTGTTTTCGCATTTAAAACCGCCTCAATAAATTGGCTTTTAGCTGCTTTAAAATTCTTACTTTTATAGGCATTTATGCCCTGAGAAAGGGATGACTGATAACTCGTTTTATCGTCAAACTGTTCTGCGTAAGTAGAAGAGTGAGGCGTGAAAATTGCCAAAAAAAGTAGTAATCCTAATATTGAATTAAGCGACTTTTTTGGTAGACCTGTTGAAAACAGAGCAAACACAAGTAAAAATATGGCAGGAAGAAGTGGCCATTGATACAGCTCATGCCATTGCCCTGCTTTTTCATTATTGACGGGTTTTATGTTTTTCATCATGCCTTGTTGGTACAGTGCTTGCCATTCGCTCTCATCCTTTTTAACACGACTAAAGCGACCATTACCTGCTTTAGCCAATCTTTTTAAGAGCTCTTTATTAAGTTTTGAAATAATGGCTTGACCGTTTTCTTCCAGCCAGTTGCCATCACCCAGAGGAATCGCCGCACCTTCTTCAGTCGCCAAAGCCAGAATATAAGTATCTAACCCTTGGGCACTAATATTCTGAATATTCTTTTCAAGTGCGTTTGATTGCGCCGTTGAAACATCCCCATCAGTCATCCAAATTATTGCCTGTTGATAGCCGGGCTTATTGGCTAATAATTCATCCTTTGCAAAGTTTAATGCTTGCATTGCCTCACTGCCACGCGTGGGAAGTTGCAAAGTATCCAGGGATTTCAAATAAAACTTTAGTGCTTTAAAATCAGTCGTTAATGGCACTAACAAATGTGACCTCCCAGCATAAACAGTGATGCCAACACGGGTATTTTTGGCTAAAGATAAAAGTTCATAAATCTCCAAAACTGCACGACGGATCCGCGATGGTTTCACATCAACCGCTTGCATGGAGCGCGACATATCAACCACCAGCATCACATCCAAAACGGTTTGATTATTAAATTGAGTGCTCTGTTCTGTTTGCCGAGGGCCTGCAAGCGCTAGAGAAAAGAACAACCATGCTAAAACATAAGCGTTGCTTGTAGAAAATACCTTTTGAAAAACTGTTTGGCTAGACTGTATTTGTACCCACGGTAGCAAGTGTTTATCGGCAAAGTTTTGTTTGCCTTGTTGTTTGTGTCGCTGCCACGCTAACCATAACCACAGTGCTAGTGGTTGCAGCATCGCCAACAACCACATTGGTTGGCGCCATGCGATGTTTGATAATAACTCAAACATCGCTACGCATACTCCCCTGAATCATTAAACGCCTAAGTTGCCATAAAAGGAGCAAACCTAAGCCAAATAATAATGGATAAAGATATAAACTTTCACGCTCATATTGAGGGGTGACTTCTGCCTTATTTTGACGCTGTTGTAAAATATCATTTAATGCATTTTTAACCGCATTGGTATCATTCGCTTGATAGCTTTTGCCATCAGTGATGTCAGCAAGTTTTTTTAACAAACCTAAATTAACCCCTTGATATAACCCACCAGTTACGGCGTTATTTTTGTCCTGTCGGGTAGAGCCTATCGCAACTGTAAAAATTGGGATATGACTTTCTGCCACTAGTTGAGCTGCTGCTTCTGGTGTTACTTTCCCCAAAGAGTCATCAGCGTCGGTAAATAAAATAAACGTTTGATGGCGCTGCTTTTGCTTGCTTGCCTCTTTTAGTGCCAGCAATAAAGCATCACCCACTGCGGTATAACGACCTGCAAGGGTGCTAGTAATCCGTGATAACTGGCGCCGAATCAGAGCTTGATCACTACTTAGTGGCACTAAGGTATAGGCTTGCTCAGCAAACACAATAATGGAGATGGACTCACCCGTCATTTTAACCGCAAATTCGTTTAACAAGTTACGCAATAAATCCATGCGTTTAATGGGTTTGTCTGCAAGACTGTAATCTTTTAATTGCATACTCACCGAAGTATCCACCAGGAACACAATATCCCGCTCAGCCGGTGGATCGGGCAAACGTTCACCCAGCCTAACAGGGTGTGCAAGGCTCACAATTAAAGAGCTAATCGCAAAACCCAACCACCAAAGTTTACCCCATGATTGCGTATTTAATGACTCATTATGACTGGAAACCGTCTCGCTCAGCAGTTTAGTGTAGGGGTGATAATAGTGGTTATTGGCTGATAGTGTTACATCGGCAAGTGAATCAGCACTTTTCAGCGGCTGTTTAAACCACCAGAAAAGGTACAACCAAAAAGGTAACAATAAACCAAGCCAATAAGGCTGCATCAGTTGAAAGCCCTGATTCATTTAATCATTTCCTTATCAGCCCTACTTTCTTTTAACAGATAGGACTTTGCTTCTAGTAGCAAAGCCCCAAGCTCAATATTTGAATCATTTGAATAGCACAGCGAGTTTAGTTTTTTATGAAATAACTGCCACTGATCGGCATTCGGGGCTTGGTATTGGTCAAGGTGCTTAACCGCAAAACCCGCACAAAGAATCTGGCTACACTGAAGAGCGACAGCCTGTTTATTATTTGATGAGCTGTTGGGCGCAGCTGTCGAGGTACTTTCTGAAGAATGTTTGATTAAAGATTCAAGTGCCTTACAGGCTTTGGATAATGGAGTATTTTGTGATTTCCACCAGCGCCAAAGCGCTAAACCCAAAAGCGTAGCAAGCAAAAATAGACCCAGCCACAAAACAGCATTAAAACCGTTTTCTTGTGGCGGTAAAATAAGTCCTTGTAGCTGGTCTTCAATCATCCCTCTATTTTATAGACAATAGAGGGTTTAGCCATGCAAATTTAATTAATGAGGGAATTCTCTTGGGTCATCACGATAACCACCTTCAACGCCACTGGTGACAATAGCAACAGCATCGTGTGGATGCAGGCTTTCCATATGATTGACGCGAATCCAAAAATCATCCAGCGTATCATCTTGTCGTAACGCCGCTTGAATGCGTCTTGCAGCATCTTCACAAAACATTAGGTTAGCTGCATTTAAACGTGCAAACTCTTGTTCATCTTCACGTTTTACTGCGGCTTGTACGGGGGTTTTTAGCGCATCTTCAATCTGATCAATCAGGCGTGAAATCGGTAAATCTTTGACCTTGTCAGAAAGCTTCACCCGAACTTGTGCCAAACTGCGCTGGCTGTGCGGTGTGGCTGAGATTCCTTCTTTTGTTCCTAGCCATTCATGTACGTCTTTTGCACTGACCGTGCTGTTGTCATCAATTTCGCCAAATTGTTTTTCAAAGCCTTGTTGAATCAAATCACGCGCTAAAGCGGCAGAACAGGGACACGTTGAAGAATATGGAATTTCAACACTTAATTCTGTGGTTAAC
>Ga0256840_1000050_pt1 | contig 88928 bp, 81 predicted proteins | sample 355202metaG_FD_185969 | JGI IMG/M metagenome (GOLD analysis project Ga0256840, IMG submission 185969) | Hydrothermal vent microbial communities from Mid Atlantic Ridge, Atlantic Ocean - 355-202 | ecosystem: Environmental > Aquatic > Marine > Hydrothermal vents | place: Atlantic Ocean: Mid... | reverse complement strand
GAGAATTATTTTAGCCGCTGCCTCTGGATTGTTCTTGCAAAAATCTATAGCTTCTTGTTCTGTCATAATATGTATGTTTAAGCAATTTTTGTGCCTATTTTTTTGTTTGGTGCTGAATGGTTACCTTATGTAAAGGTGATAGTGATAGAAAGAGTTTTACGGGATGAACCCGTAAAAAATACTTTGTTTAGTAAAGTCCCATTATTTCAAATTGAACATACCAAATGATAATAGAGATAATATAACCTACTAAAATCGTCCATGAATGTTTCATGTGGGCACCAAAAGTATAAATACCACGAAGTTTACCCATCACACCAACACCTGCAGCTGAACCAAAGGAGATAAGTGAACCACCAATACCAGCAGTCATAGTCACAAGCATCCACTGATCAATTCCCATTGTTGGAGATGATTTTAAAATAGCACTCATAACCGGTACATTATCAACAATAGCAGATAAGAAACCAACACCGATATTCGCTGCAGTAGAACCAACAGTACCGTAAAGGTCATGCACGTAATCCAAAAAGCCTAAAAAGTGTAAAGCACCAACAGCTGAGAGAATACCAAAAAAGAAAAGAAGTGTGTCATTTTCAACTTTTTGCATATTTACGTATATATCAAAGCCATTTGAACCTTTTTTATTAAGACCAAAAGAGTAGAGTTTTAAGATAGCAAGACCAAACATCATACCCCACATAGCAGGAAAATGAAAAAACTGATGTCCAAGAACAGCGATAACAATAGTAAGTACACCTAGATAAACGACTACCATTCCTCCATCTTTTACAACTGGTTTTTGCTCAGTAGAAGCATCAAAAGGTGGTTGTCCAGAAGGTACAGACATACTCAGTAAGAATGCTGTCACACCCCAACCAACGACAGATGCAGGAAAGAGATAAAGAAAATCTACAAATTCTCCCTTGTTTGCTGTCCAAGCCATAAGTGTTGTAATGTCACCAAATGGAGACCAAGCACCACCAGCGTTGGCTGCTACGACAATGTTGATAGCACCAGGGACTAAAAATGCAATATTTTTCTTGTCAATTGTAAAAAGTACAGTTGAGAGTATCAATGCTGTAGTCAAGTTGTCTGCAACCGGAGAGATAAAAAATGCTAAAACACCTGTGAGCCAAAAAAGTTTTTTATACGAATAGCCTTTTGAAACTAATTTGTACTTCATTAAGTCAAATACACCCCGTTCAATTAGTGTCTCGATAAAGGTCATAGCAACAAGCAAGAAGAAGAAAATTTCTGCGATTTCTAAGATTAATTTTTCTAACTCTTCATGCAGCGGCATTGGATCCAAGCCATTGATAGCATAGTAAATGCCCACAAGCATAAACATAAAAGTTCCGGCAAACAGTGACGGCTTAGCCTTATTTATTTCATACTTTTCTTCTGTAGCGATAAAATAGTACGCTATAACAAAAACAGCTAAACTTAGCCATCCCACCCATGTAGTTGCAAGATTTACATCAGACGCTGCATGTGCTACTGCCTGAACTGCCCCTTCTACTGCTGAACCGTGTTCCATTATTTCTCCTCAATTGTGTGAACCCCAATGGATTCATTTCTGTTTAATGCTGAGAGTACTATCTCTCTCGCCGTTAGTAAACGAAATTTCAGTAGTTTACCAATATTTTCATTTAAAAGCGCATTAATTGTGCTTAAAGCATCATTTAATCCACTTTTTGTTCGAACGATAGATACATTCTCCCACATTATGCGTCTTAACTGATTTTTAATCATTTTATCATTTTTCAGACTCATCACCTCATCGAGAATATCAAAATAAACAAATTCTTTCGCAGATTCATTTTTTAAGATATCTTCTGCTGCGCGCCTTCCAAAGACCAAACCCTCTAAGAGTGAGTTTGATGCCAATCTATTTGCACCATGTACTCGTGTTGAAGCCACCTCTCCTACAGCATAGAGATTTTTCACATTAGGCACTCTTGCATTTAAATCTGTTCTAATCCCTCCAATAGCATAATGAAATGCAGGGGAAATGGGGACTCTTGCATTTGGCACTTCATAGCCTAAAGCGCGAAGATAATTAAATATATTTGGAAATCTATGCCTAAAATACTCTTCTTCAAAATTATTTAATGCAAGATAAATCTGCATTCCTGTTTTTTTAGTGTAGTTATACATTGCTTTACTTACGATGTCTCTTGAAGCAAGTTCTCCTCTCTCATCATACTCAAACAAGAAACGTTTGCCACTTTCATCTTCTATGGTTGCGCCTTCACCTCTGAGTGCTTCAGTAAGTAGCATTTTTTGTGCATTCGCAGAATTGACAAAAACTGTAGGGTGAAACTGCAACATTTCCATGCGGTCAAGTGCAATGCCTTTCATAACACAAAGACCCTGCATATCAGCGCTAATGCAAGGTGCATTTGTATGAAATTCATAGAGTGAACCAACACCGCCACTCGCGATGATTACATTCTTAGCATAAATATTTCTGCTTTTTCTGTGATCTAGCACAGTCACACCGTAACATTCCCCATTTTCTATCAATAAATCAACGACTCTTGCATCACTTAACATTGCATGAGGATTTTGTTCTAGTAAAAAATGGTGCAAATATCTCCCAGTAGCATCACCCCCAGCATGTAAGATACGCTCACAAGAGTGGGCAGCTTCTTTAGTGTAAAGCAATTGTCCATTTTCATCAGTATCAAAGTTAAACCCATGCGCTATCAGATCATCTATAGCCTTACGAGAATTTTCACTCAATACTTCTACAGCTTCAGGATCACAAAGACCATCTCCCGCAGCAAGTGTATCTTTGATATGCGTCGGAATATCTTGCTCATCTCTAGCTAATGCTACTCCGCCTTGTGCATAAAAAGTATTGCACTTAAAAGTTTGTCGTTTATTGATTATTAAAACTTTTTTATCTTTTGGTAGATTTATAGCAGCATATAAGCCTGCTACTCCTGCACCAATTATTATTACATCATACTGTATCATTATCTACAACTTTCATTATTATCATTTTTCATCTTTTGTTTTTGTATAAAAAAATCTACATTCTCATCACCTTGCGGTGCTTTTTTTTCATAATATGGGTTAGCTTTATATCCACAAGCGCTCAAACTTAACAAAAAGCTTGCTATAATTACCATATGAAAAATGCTAGCGATATTATTAACTCTATTCAAAATAAACCTCAATTTTCTAAACTTTCTTATTATAAGTGTATAAGCAGGATACAGGCTATTTTTTCCCCACCCCTACAAAAGATGATTAAATTTGCTTACATTAAAAATGACACACTCTTTTTTGTCTTAAATCATCCGGGTGCCAAACAAGAGTTTGATAATAATATACAAAGCATTAAAAGTGCTTTAAAGTTTCATAATCCAGAGGAATGTAAGGAAAATAGTATCCTAGATATCAAAGCATTCGTCACACATACACCAGATAAGCCCAAAGAAGAGTATATCATTCAAACGCAGCATTATAAAGAACGAGCAAATGGTAACTTTAGCATAGCAATTAAAGATGAAAAACTAAGAGAACTTGTTCAAAGCATCCAAAAAATCATAAAAGATAATCATGACACTTGAACAATCAATCAAACAACTCCCCACATCTGCAGGAATTTACCAATATTTTGATAAAAATGGAAAATTACTCTACATTGGAAAAGCAAAAAATCTTGCCAATCGAGTAAAAAGTTACTGGTCTTTTACACCTTCTTTAGGTCCAAGCACAAAGCTTTCATCACGTATAAACAAAATGATACTACAAACTGTTTCAATGAATTATATAGTAGTAAATTCTGAGCATGATGCACTTATCTTAGAAAATTCACTTATCAAACAACTCAATCCAAAATACAATATTTTATTACGTGATGACAAAACATACCCTTATATTTATATTGACAATTCACAAGCATATCCTCGTTTTGAAATTACACGAAAGATTATCAATGCAAAAGAAATTAGCTACTATGGTCCCTACTCTGTTGGAGCACGAGATATCTTGAACTCTATCTACGACACCTGTAAACTTGTCCAAAAAAAAGGCTGTCTTAAATCTAAAAAACTTTGCCTATATCATCAAATAGATAAATGTCTCGGTCCATGTGAGCTTCCAATCTCCAAAGAGCGTTATGCACAAGAAGTAGCTTTAGCCACACAGCTTATAAAAAACAAAAGCGTACTTATAAAACAACTGCAAGAAAAAATGCTTTTTTATGCAGAAGAACTGCGTTTCGAAGAGGCAACAGAACTCCGTGACCGTATTGAACGCATCAAACGTTCTGAAATAAAAAGTGAAATAGACTTTGCTTCTGAAGAAAATTATGACATTTTCGCTATTGCCAACTCTGATAGTCGGGCAGTTGTTGTAAGAATCTTTATGCGCCACGGTAAAATCATCTCTTCTTCGCATGATTACATAAATATCAATGAAGGTTTTGATGAAAATGAAATTTACTCTCGAGCACTTCTAGATTTTTATAAAGATGAAAAACCACCTATTATTGCTCCTATTTTACTCAGCAATAGCTTTGAAGATATTACTCTTATTCAAGACTATCTCACTAAAGTATTTGAAAAAAAAGCACAAATAGTTGTTCCAAAGAGAGGAAAGAAAAAAGATCTCATAGCCCTAGCAACTCTAAACGCAGTAGAACTCCTCAAAAAAGATAAACGCAGTGTTGATGATAAAATTCTCAAAGAGATACAAGAGTTGTATAAACTTCAAAAAACTCCAAGCAGAGTCGAAATTTTTGACAACTCTCATATGTCTGGTATCGCTACTGTTGGGGCTATGGTTGTCTACAATGATGGGAAGTTTGATAAAAAATCTTACAGAACCTACCATCTTCATGCGCGTGATGAATATGGACAAATGAGAGAAACTCTCTCGCGTAGAGTTGAGAGTTTTGCTAAAAATTCTCCCCCAGACCTTTGGATACTTGATGGAGGAGCAACTCTTTTAAAATTAGCACTTGATATTTTAGATTCAAACGCTGTAAATCTTGATGTTATAGCAATTTCAAAAGAAAAAGTAGATGCTAAAGCACATAGAGCAAAAGGAAAAGCAAAAGACATTATCTATACTAAAGATGAAATCTTTCGACTCAAAGAGAGCGATAAAAGACTACAATGGGTTCAAAACCTTAGAGATGAAGCACACCGAAGTGCTATCACTTTTCATAAAAAAACAAAATTAAAACTTGACCAAGAGAGTAAACTTTTAAGTTTACATGGAATTTCTCCTGCAAAAGTACAAAAACTTTTAAATCATTTTGGCACATTTGAAAATCTAAAAAAAGTTACATTAGAGGATATAACTTCACTTTTAAATACAAAAGATGCAAAAACTATCAAAAATATTTATAAATAAGTTTTTTTTTCATAGGTTTATGATATATTTGTGATAATTCTAGTTAGACACTTAATTATAAGGTTTTTTAATGAGTAAAGTTGTTCCTGTAGATAAAGAATATTTCTTTGACCAAAACATAATAATCAGTCAAACAGACACCAAAGGTGTCATCACCTATGCAAACAGGTCTTTTTGCAAAGTTTCAGGTTATACAAATGATGAGCTAATTGGTAAACCACACAACATCCTTAGACATCCAGATATGCCTAAAGAAGTTTTTAAAAAAATGTGGGAAACTATCCAAAGTGGACAAGCTTGGAATGGTCTTGTAAAGAACCTAAGAAAAGATGGTTTATTTTATTGGGTAGATACTGAAATTCTTCCTATAAGAGATACCCATAATGAAATTACAGGATATATTGCTGCAAGAAAACCTGCTTCAAGAAAAGATATACAAGAAAATGAAGAAATCTATAGCAATATGCTTGAAATGCAAAACTAAGGAAGCATGATGTTAATTTACAATTTTCAAAAAGAATTTTTCGGGATTGATGCAGCTGATTTACAAACACTTGGCTACAACGATCTATCTGCCTTACGTGCTGAGGCGACAGATATTGCAGACTTGTTTGTAAAAACACCGGGATATATCCATAATTTTAAACATGTACACTGGATAGACTTCGTTGCATGTTCTGATGCTTCAGAAATTCAAAGAGTTATTATTCACGCAAATGGAAAACACTTTCGGGCAACTGTATCAGTTACAAATGGCTACCTTATAGAAAATACTTCGGCCAAAGCATATTTCGTCTATTTACATAATTTACACCAACTCAATAACGATGAAATAGATAATCTTCAACATGGTTTATCACCAGCGATTACAACACATACAAGAGTGCTTGAACAAAAAGATGCAATTCAACAAGTGGATCATCAGCCAAAACCAAAAATCAAACAAGAAGTTTCTCTTGAACCTACCCCAGTTCCAGTAGCTCCAGCAGTTTCTAAAGAAGCTCCGTCTGTTACAGTCCAAGCTCCAACCATAGAAGATAATTCTAAAATAGATATAGATTTTGAAGAAACCAAGTCAGAAATTCCAGTAGAACCTGTAAAAGAAAAAACTACAAAGCTAGCGCATAACAAAGAAAAATTTGATAATGGCTATCTATATGATCCTGCTCTAGCATCCAAAGAGTTAGGTTTACCCGTAGATTTAATAGAAGAATTTATTCAAGATTTTATAGCCCAAGCAGATGATTTCAAAGATGAACTTTATGCTTCTTTAGAAGATGGAGATATAGATAATGTCAAATCATTATCACACAAACTTAAAGGGGTTGCAGCAAATCTAAGAGTTGAAGATGCTTTTGAAACCTTAAGTGTTATTAATACAACTTCAGATATTGAAGTGATCAAAACTAACTTAGACTTATTCTATAAAATCATGGCAAAACTTGCCGGTGAAGAGGTAGAATCAGATCTTATAGACGAGATAGAAGCAGCAGAAGAAGAACTAATTATAGAAGATACAATTGAAGAATCCCTAGAAGAAGTACCAGAGGCAGTACAAAACGAGAACACTCTTGATACTGATGATGACTTTATGCTCGACTTTAAAGAGGATGAAGTATATACGCCTGAACCTAAAACAGATGTTGAACAAACAGAGGACTTAAGTTTAGGATTTAAAGATGATTTTACTTTAGAACCTGAGATGGAACTAGAAGAGACTGAACCAGAATTGGCAACTGAAACTCTTGAAATACTTCCTGAGCCTGAAACTAAACTCGAAGTTGAACCAGAAGTTGAAGTCCTTTATTCAAAAACAAAAATTGCGAATGAGATTGGACTTGATCAAGAGAGTTTTAATGAACTTTTCAATGACTATATTCAAGAAAGTTTTTCGCTTCTTGATGAACTAAAAAAATCCTTAGAAAATGATAATTTAAGTGAAATAAAAATTGAAGTTTCAAAACTAAGAGGAATGAGTGAGAATATGCGAGTAAATGATTTTGATGAAGAAATCAAACATCTAATGTTTGCAACAGATCATCAAGAACGAACCAAAGCAGTACAAAAGATAGAAGCAATTATGAAAAAATTATCTGAGCAGGGAGAGTAATTATGCAATTTAGCCTAAAGAATAGATTAAGACTTATTAGTCTTTTACCAATTATTATATTATTTATCGTGACAAGTTACTTTGTCTATAATTCTTACCAAAATTATGTGGCTGCACAACAACTACAAAATAAACTCTCAACAAATAGAGAGTTAAATGAACTTGTAAACAACATTTCTCGTGAAAGAGGAATGACTGTTATTTATTTAGGAAACTCTTCTCCAAATACCCTTAAGTCTTTAAAAAAACAGAGAAAGATAGTTGATACACTTGAAGCAAAATATCTTCATAGTATCACGGAGACTCCTTCTTTACATGATCATTCAAATGGTATTTCTAATTGTCCAACATGTAAAGCAACGAGTGAACTTGAGAGAGCCCTGAAAAATATAAAAAATCTGCGTTCTCGTGTTGAGAAACATAAAACGAACTTTGATGAAGTTTATGAAAATATTTATGGAAAAGCAGAAACTATTGCCATTAATGAACTCAAAAAGATTACTTCAGCACAAATTGACAACCAAATTAATCAATACGCTGAAAGATACATCACTTTCGTACGAGCAAATAAGTTTACGACAGCTGAACGTGATTATCTCTCATATGCCATTGCAAGATCTACGCCACTCGAAGAAGAGGATATCAATAAATGGATTTCTTTAATTGCTAAAGCTGATTCTCTCAACTATGATACTTTAAAAGATAAATCTTTAATTGAAAAGCTAAATAACATTTTTAAAAATGAAGATGCGCAAGAGCTTTTTGAAGATATTAACAATGAACGTGCAGCAATTTTGATTGCTGCTTCAACGGGTAAATACGAAACAAATGCAGGTGTTTGGTTTGCAATGCTTTCAGAAAAAACTAATATCATCTCAGAAGCAGAAAATATTCTCTTAACTGCGATGGATGAAAGAGCAATGAAAGTTAAAACTGATGCCTTACAATTACTCGCAATAACCCTAACAATCTGGCTTGTTTCTGTAATTTTGGCAATACTAGGCTTTTTACTTTCTAATGAAATTGCAAGGAATATCCTTAATCTTGAAAATGTTTTAAAAAGAGTTGCTGAAGATACAAGTGATGGGGAAAAACATTCCAATATTAACCTCCATACGGCAAAAGGTACCGAGGAAGCTTACAGACTTCTTGAAAACATCATTGAACAAACACGACGAGATAAAGAATCTGCACAAGAAGCAAGTGAAGCCAAATCAATGTTCTTCGCAAATATGTCTCATGAGATACGTACTCCACTCAATGGAATCGTTGGTTTTACGGAACTTCTCAAAGATACAGGTCTCAAAGAAGAACAAACAGAATTTGTAGAGATTATTGAAAAAAGTTCAGAAAACCTTCTTGAAATTATCAATAATATTCTTGATTTATCCAAAATTGAAAGTAACAAACTTGAGATTGAAGATGTAATATTTAATCCTATAGATGAGTTTGAGAGTGCTGTTGAAGTTTACGCAGTCCGTGCTAGTGAAAAACAAATTGATCTTGGGTGTTTTATTGATCCACAACTAGAGCAATCCATCAAAGGTGATCCAACTAAAATCAAAGAAGTCCTTATTAATCTTCTTTCAAACGCAGTTAAATTCACAAGTAGCATGGGTGCAATCAATGTTGAAATTAGAAAACTCGAATCAAAACAAGAAAACATTACAAGAATTCGCTTTGAAGTTCAAGATAGTGGTATTGGTGTAACAAGCGAGCAAAAATCTAAAATATTTGAAGCTTTTTCTCAAGCTGACACTTCAATCACTCGTAAATATGGTGGTACTGGTCTTGGGCTTACAATTTCTGCAAGATTTATAGAGCTAATGGGTGGACAACTTGATCTCAATAGTGAGCCAGGAGTAGGAACTACTTTCTTCTTTACCTTAGATTTTGAAGAGATTGAAACTGTAAATGAAAGCTCAAAAGGAGTCTATTCAAGTATCAATGCGCTTATTTTAGAGTCAGCACATAAGAGAAAAAAACAAGATGCTTATCTACGTGAATATTTAGATTTTTATGGTGTAAGCTATACAACTTTTACAGACTTACATGAGCTTGAAACATTACAAAAACAAATCAATTATGACTTGACGTTTATAGATTACGATTATACAAATGAGGAAGACCTCAAGGCTTATGGTGAATTATCTCAAAAACTAATTCTACTTACAAAATCATTCTTTATGTGTGTAGTAGAGAAAATGCAAATCAAAATTTTCAAATCTATTTATGAACCACTGAACAATTCAAAACTAAAAGTTGCTTTACAAAATTATCAAGAACTAACACAAAGTGAACGAAAAGAAGAGCTTGAAGAGGCTGCCGTATTTGATACGCAAAGTGCAAAATTCGATGCCAAAGTTCTTGTTGCAGAAGACAATATAATCAATCAAAAACTCATCAAAAGAACCCTTGAAGATTTAGGGCTTAATGTTGATATTGCCTCAAACGGTCTTGAAGCATTTCAAAAAAGAAAGGATGGTGATTATAATCTTATCTTTATGGATATACAAATGCCTTTTCTTGATGGTATAGAAGCAACACACGAAATACTTGAATACGAAGAGGATAATAATCAAGTGCATGTTCCTATTGTTGCCTTAACTGCAAATGCACTCAAAGGAGATAGAGAGAGATTTTTAGAGGCTGGACTTGATGAATATACTACAAAACCTCTTGTACGTACTGAAATCATTATGTTGCTCAATCACTTTCTTTCCCAATATATTGTTAAAACAAAAGCAGCACAAGTCAAACAAATAGATGAAAATGTAGAAGTTGAAGAAACTGTACAAGTTCAAGAGCCGATGGAAGTTGAAAAACCTGCAAAAGTTGAAAAACCTAGCTATAAAGCTGATATTTTGCTCGCGAAAAAGACTCCCTTTGAGACAAAACTTTTCAAAAAAGTTTTAGATTCACTGGGTTATAAATATGATATTGCACAAAACATGGATGAACTCAATAACGCAGTGCAAACAAATAGCTATAAAGTCATCCTATTTGATAAAGAATTTCCAGGAATGCATCTTGAAAACTTTACCACACTTGTCAAAGCATCAAGTGACTTACGAGATTTACCATCTTATCTTGTTCTTATCAATGACTCCTCTGCTGTTGAAGATCCAAATGACATCATGTATGTACATGAGACAATAAAAAATGTAGTAAACAAAGACTTACTTCGATTAGTAATTGAAAAATTTATCTAAGGAAAATATAAATGAAAAGAACTGACTTAGTTGTACTGGCTGTAGATGATGACATGATAAATTTAAAACTTTTAAAGTTAATGCTGATGAAAAGTGAACACGTTAAAGAAGTTTTAGAAGCAAAAAATGGTTCTGATGCTATTGGAGTATTAAAAAGTAGAGATGACATAGACCTTATACTTTTAGACATCATTATGCCAGTTATGAATGGTATAGAGATGCTCAAAGTGGTAAGAGCAGACGAAAGCCTCCGTCAACTTCCAATCATTGTCCTTACAACCGATGAAACAAAAAAAGCAGAAGCTTTAGAGTCTGGAGCAAATGGTTTTTTAATGAAACCTATACGAAACAACGATTTACTCAAAAAAATGGCTATGGTTATACTCTAAGCCTGATACTGCGTTTAAAACAAGTTCTACACTAGAACTTGTTTTAAAACTTCTTCTACCCTTTTTACAGGTATAATTTCTAAGGCTTCTCTAACCTCTTTTGGAATATCTTCTAAATCCCTTTCATAATTTTTTGCAGGGACTAAAACCTTTGTCATATCAGCTTTATAAGCAGCAATTAACTTCTCTTTCAATCCACCAATAGGTAGGACATCCCCAGTTAAAGAAACTTCACCCGTCATTGCTATTTCTGAACGAATTTTATATGAACTTAAAATTGATGCGATAACACTCACCATAGCGATACCTGCACTTGGTCCATCTTTAGGTGTTGATCCATCAGGAACGTGTATATGCAAATCATAGCGTTTATATACTTCACTTGGATCTACAGTAAGCTTTTCCTCTTTTTCTTTAAAAGTCAAAGGAATATTCTCTTTTGAAATTCTCAACTTTCTCTTATCAATCAAGGTTTTAACAACACTCATCGCAATTCTTGCTGACTCTTTCATTACATCACCCAAGCTACCAGTAAGCTGTAAATTGCCATTGCCTTTGATACGGATACTTTCTATTTTAAGAACATCCCCACCCACTGCTGTCCATGCAAGACCATTAACAACACCAACAACTGGAATCTTGTTTGTTTTCTCAATTTCAAATACACTCTTGTCAAAAAATGTTTTTAAATTTTTCAACGTGATAGTGACCTTGTTAACTTCACTATGTTTTAAAATTTCCAATGCTGCTTTACGGCATACCTCTGCCATACGACGACGAAGATTACGCACACCTGCTTCACGAGTATAACTATGTATCAACTCTTTAAGTGCTGGTTTAGAGATAGTTAGTTCAGACTTTTTAAGTCCATGCTTTTTAAGTTCTTGTGGTAATAAATAACGACGTGCAATCTCAAACTTTTCTTGTGGTGTATAAGAGCTTAAGGTTATAAATTCCATTCTATCACGCAGGGGAGCTGGAATACGCCCTACATCATTAGCTGTAGCTATGAAAATAACATTACTCAAATCTAAATCAAAATTCAGGTAATAATCTCTAAATTCACTATTTTGTTCAGGATCTAAGATCTCCAAAAGTGCTGCTGTTGGATCACCTCTTTGTGAACGTGTTATTTTATCTATCTCATCAAGAACAATAACCGGATTCATTTTTTTCGCATCTATGAGTCCCTGCGTAATACGTCCAGGCATAGCCCCTACATATGTACGTCTGTGTCCACGTAGTTCATTCACATCTTCAAGTCCACCTAATGCTATTCTCACAAGGGGACGCTTTAATGCTGCGGCTATAGAGTTAGCCAATGAAGTTTTACCAACACCAGGAGGTCCTGAGAAACAGATGATAGCACCTGAACTTTTTTTTGCTTTGACTCCACGAAGTTCAAGTAACTCTTTAACAGCAAAATACTCCACAATTCTCTCTTTTGGTTTCTTCAAAGAAAAATGATCTTCACTCAGTTGTTTCTCAACAGCTTCAATTTTAAGTGGTTTTTTTGCAAGCTCACCAAAAGGGATATCTAAAGCCCAATCAAGATAGGTTTGTGTCATAGATGCATCTGAAGAATCTGGATGCATACGAGAAAAACGTTCTAACTGTTTACTTATCTCCTTAAACGCATCCTCACTCATCTTCTCTTTTTTAGCTTCAAGTTTTTTCTTATACTCTTCTACCTCTTCATCACGTGAAGTATCAACACCAAGCTCTTTTTGGATTTGTTTTAACTGCTCTTTTAAAAAGTATTCTTTATTAATCTCTTCCATATGAGTATGAACTTTAGAGCGTATCTCTTTTTGAAGTTTATTCGCTTCGATTTCATCAATAAGAAGATCAATTAAATCTAAAAATCTTTTCTCTGTATCCGTCTCAACAAACAGCTTATACGCTTGTTCTTTTTTTAACTTTATAGTGGAACATACAAGATCAATAATACGGTTATGATCATGATTTTCCTCTATTGTACGCAACAAGTCTGGTGGGAAGTAATTACTAACAGCAGATAAAGCTCTTACTTTTTCACGTACCACTTCCAAAATAGCGTCAATTTTTAAAGAATCAACTTCTAATGTTTTTAAAATATCTACATGAGCAATCAATGGATCATCAGAAACTTTATAAAGTGATTTTGCTCGTGCAAGCCCTTGAAAAAGTACTTTAATTCTTCCATCTGGCAGTGAAACCTTTCTCATAATAGAGCCAACAACACCAGCATCATATAGTGCATCATAATCACGTTCACCCTCATGTAAAGGTTTTGTTGGGCAAACAATGACCAACGAGTTATCGTCAATAGCTTTAGTTACTGCCTTAATATTTTTTTCATCACTCAAAAACAGTGGTGAAATCATAAAGGGATATAAAAAAAGCTCATCTTCTGCTATTACAGGAATATCAGCAGGAAATTCTCCATAGTTACTTAGTTTCATAAAATAGTATCCTTTTTATTTTGTTAAATTTTCATCTGTGTCAGGAACACTGTTACGTGAAACAACACTTTTTGTATCTGGTATAAGAAAAGCATACCAACTTGAAGTACCGTCACCCTCAAACCACTCTCGATACCATGGAGTCTGAGCACGTTGTACTTCATCCCAATTAATCCATGGTTCAGGTTTTATAGCCCTATAAAACTTTGCAGATTTAGGCTTGTCAATGCGCTCATACAATTGCGCAATACTTTCATTAAATGAAGCATCACCAAGATAAAGCCGTGTCAATATAGAATCGACTAAAGAGTAATACATTGAGTGTGGGTGCTTTATTTTAAAAGCTTTTGCTTCTTCAATCGCTTCTTGTACAAATACCTGATCACGTCTTGGGTGTGGCAGTGATTTGTATTTTGCTTTAATTCTCAAAAACTCTGCAAACTCTATCTCATTAGTGTTAGCATATCGTTTGATGTATTCGTTTAAAAAATGTTCGCTCAAGAGATACTCTTCATTGTGCATGTGGGCAATAGCCAATATCATCGTAGCTTCAGGTAAAAGTGGTGAGCCTATATGTTCACCCTGCAATGACGAATAATAATCATCCGCCTTATCATAGTTTCCATTCGAAATAGAATCAATAATCTTACCATACCAATAAACAGCCGGCTTGTTGTATTCGTCTACCTCTTTTGAGCAAGCACTAAAGAGAATGCTAAACGCAGTAAGTACAATGAGCATACGCATTTTTGTTTTCATAAAAGTTTATTCCTTCTTGTAAATAGGCTGTTATTTTATCTAAAAGATATATAACAAGGATTAAACTTCTTAGATTTAACAATATATAAGAATAAGATATTATCAAATTAGTGTAAATCTGTTTACTTTCAGCTTTTCTAAAGCAGACTAAATGGATAATCTATTATAGCAACTGCACTTTGCTACTGAGCCCTGCTTGGGTGTGCAGTGATTTTTGTGAAAAAGGGGATTGTCATGAAAGGTAAATTATTAAAGTTAATAAGTTTTTTCACTTTCTTCATTTTTACACCTGTTCTTTTTGCTGCCACGAACTGTGTCAATACTTCCACAGCAAACTGTAAATATGATGTAACAGCGACAGAACTTGCATCCCAAATTCAAGGTATAGGGATTACAATTACTAATCCAAAAATAACATTTGGTGAGGCAACACAAGTCGGTACGTTTTCTAATGGAGTTGGTGGTGCAAAGCTAGAGATTGACGAAGGAATTATCTTAACTGCCATGTCAGTTCAAGAATCTTTTACTACCAATAGTAATTGGCGAACATCAATTACCCATACTGCTAACCTTAATGATCCTGACCTCTTAGCTATTGATCCTCGTGCGAATTTTGATACTGTTGTTTTTGAGTTTGATGTTACTTTGGATGAAAACACAAGATTGTTACTCGTTGATTACCAATTTGCTTCTGAAGAGTACAACGAGTATGTAGGTTCTAGATTTAATGACTCTTTTGGTTTTTTTGTTTCAGGTGGTGATTTAAATCAAACATATAATATCGCAAGAGTCATCGACAATCAACACTATGTAAATATCGATAATATAAATAACTATGACACAGTAACCGTAAACAATGTAAATAATGGACTAGTTGGAGTATACGATGATGGCACACCAGAAATTTTGACCAATACACAATACTATATAGATAATTGTGTTAAAGGTAAGGGTGTACCTAACTGTACACAAACAAAAGCTCCAATTAACGTAGAATATGATGGACTAACACACAAACTTCATGCTACCTTAGACAAACTAACACCAGGAGAAACATACCACTTTAAAATGGCCTTAGCCGATACCTCAGATGATCAGTGGGATACGGGCGTTTTTGTCAATAAAATCAATGGACTAAGAGAACCTAGTATCTGTTACGATTATGCTTATAAACAAAATGAACTTTATTTAACGGAAGGATATGACCCAGCAAAAGGACCATATATTAGTGGTGATGCGGTAATAAACAATACAAATGAGCCTATCGAAGTAGCAATGTACTTTCGAAATATGAAAGATTCAGAAATTGTTGCTACTGATATCTTTTTTAACCTTATTGATATTAATACTTCACAAGCCTCATACAAAGCAAATAGTACTTGGGTCACAGAACCAAATAGTTTTACAAGAACAAAAATTAGTGATGGAGTTTTGGATACTAGCAGTAGCTACGTTAAAGGCATACCTATTACTTCATTTGATGCCTATGATTATTTTTATATTTATGTTTCACTAGATCCTTATCAAACACCCTTATCTCTTCCTATAAATGCAAGAATTGATTACAATTTAACTATTCCTCTTTCAGCCGATCCAAATGATGTACTTATTATTTCAAGATCAAGCGTCATAGATCAAGATGTGCCTATATGTAGTAATGGTTCACACAATTATGCACCTGTTTATGGGAACTTCAATATCATAGAAAATGGTTTATATACTGATGAAACAAATTACTATTATAATATAAATACGCAAGTCACAAACAGAAAAGGTAATCTTAGTGTTATATCTGTAGATACCAATGAAAGTCTAAATCCAAGCCTCCATGTTCTAAAGGCTACAAGTACAGTAGTTGCTGTTGATATGCTGGACTTAAAATCATTTCACTTTACAGAAGCTTCTTGTAGTGAGATAACAAACTCTATCAGTGATAGAGAGTGGGTTGTGTTTGAAAATGTATCAAAAGTACCTTTAAACCCTGACAATGTCACCTTTAATCAGATTGCAAGAGAAGATGCTGCTTTTCGTATAAGTTACAATGTAGACCCAGATACAGGCGAGATTATTACTCTTGAGACATTAAATAACAATGGTGAAAAGCGATATAATGTTCTTAATTTTCCAGATGCTATCAAAGAAGGGGTATGTGCTGTAGGCACTAATAAAGTAGAAGATTATTGTAGCGATTCTGGGACCTCTTTTGATTCCGCAATGACAAAAAATGAGCTTGACCTTTGTATGGAATGTGTTTATGGGCTCAGTACAAAACTTGTCTGTTCACGTGATAATTTCTCCATCAGACCAGAAGCATTTTTGGCAAATATAGATGACCAAAATCAGACAAACCCTAATACTCCTAAAGTACGATTAACTACAAACTACTCAGGAGCTACAACGCTAGTACCCCAAACACTTCATTTAGCAGCTGGCTATCAGTATAACCTTGAGATTAATGCTACGAACCATATTGACAACAATGCATCAAGGGGTTATAACACTGTGCTAAACGCAGTAACAGGAACGACATCTTCGTATCAGTGGTCGCCAACAACGACAAAAACCGGCTGTAATGACACAACAAATAAAGACTTAAATATCACTATAATCAATGGGATACGAGAGATGAACTCATCTATATCTCAAGTGGGAGAGTATACACTTGCTCTTTTAGATACAACTTGGACTTCAATAGACAGAGTTGTACAAGCACATCATACTGGTAGCTATTTTACAACAACTCCTGATTGTGTAGTTGGAAGTTCTGCAGTTCCAAAATCAATCACTTTTGACCATTTTACAGGGTGTAATATTAGCTCTGTACACACAAACTTAGACAATGGCTTACAATATGTCAACTTGAGACCAACATTTCACCCCTATGAGTTTGACCTAAGAAGTATCGTACCATCAGTCGGACTCAATGATGATCCAGATATAGTGAATAGTCCATTTATCTATATGGCAGATTTAAGTAAAGATGAAAATATGTCTTATCATCTCAATGGAAATATTAAAGCAGTTGGAAAGAATGCTATTGTTACTACAAACTTCGTAGAGGGATGTTATGCAACTCCTTTGGACATCAACATTAGTAGAGATATAATCGATCTTCCGGTAGCCTACCAATATAGGGTACATATTCAAGATGAAAATGCTACAGACATACGAGATGTACTAAAAGATATAAACAACTCAAAAGAGGTTATAGCCTTAGCAAGTTCAGATTTCATAAAAAGTGCAAAAGGAGAAGTGAAAACTATTTTAAATCTCAACTATCAGAGGAAAGTGAATAAAGCAATAAATCCTCAAGCAGTAACTTTTATAGATTATGATGTTAAATGTTCAAACAGTGCAAACTGTGGATATGCAGCTGATTTTAATGTTGCGAATGAAACAAAAGGAAACATACAATTAAATCACAATATAAAGCACTACTATGCTCGTTCACATGTGCAAAGACAACGTTATTTTGGAAATGAAGGAAATGCTTCTATAACGTATGAAGTTTTTTGTGATATTTCAAATGATGGAAATAAGACCTTACTCCAAGATGATATAAACTCCACATTTACTGATGACCCAAGATGGTTTGTAAATACAAAACATACAAACAACTACGGAAAATCAGGCCAAATCAAACAAAAAGGGGCAAACTACGTTAAAATAGTTGCTGGTACAGAACCTACTGGAAATTACCCCGACATCATTACATTAAAATATGATGGGACTAATGGCTATCCATACAAAGCTACAATGCAAGACAAGGCATCCAATTGGTTGATTTATGGCAAATACAATCCAAACGCAGTAGTAAATGAGTTTGAAGTTGAATTCATAAATAATTCTGGAAATTGGGCTGGACAAGCTGAAACAGATACTACAACCAAAAAGAATGCAGCAGATCAAACAAATAGGAGACTAATGTGGTAAGAAAGAGTGCGTTTACTCTTATTGAGCTTATTTTTGCCATTGTTATTATAGCGATAACTGTAATCTCTTTGCCTATGATGAATCAAGTAGTTTCTAAAGGGATAGATAGCAATATAGTGCAAGAAGCAATTTTTGCATCTGCTACAGAGCTTAATGAAGTGGTAACTGGACACTGGGATGAAAATTCTATTGAACCTAATTCGCCAAATTCTTATGCAAGAGTTATAGATATTGGTGGCTTTTGCGATAACAACACTTCATCACCAAGATACAGACTTATGCCCGGTCATATCAATCAACCGCTTCACCGAAGATGTTTAAACAGTAGTGCGACTACTCCGGCAAATGCCAGTGCTACAGCTGTTGAAAGTCTAGAAGACAGTGAACATGTTTATCTACCTATTTTTCTCGGGTCAGCACCGAGTGCTAGCGGATATAAAGAAGAATACAAGTCTAAAATTGAAGTGGACCACAACATTACCTTTGCTGGTTCAAACAATCCAAATATAAAACGAATAACAGTAACAATTACTAATTCTAATGACAATATTATCAGTTCTTTAAGAACATACAGTGCCAATATCGGTGAAGTTGATTATTACAAAAGGACTTATTGATGAAAAGACATGCTGCCTTTACTATGCTGGAGTTGATTTTTGTCATTATCATCATGGGGATTATCGGAAAGTTCGGTGTTGAATTTGTAGCACAAGCCTATAAAAGTTTTATCTTTGCAAATGTAAATAATGAACTACAATCAAATAGCGAAACTGCCGTAGAAATTATAGCTTCACGACTGCAATATAGAATTAAAGACTCTGTCATAGCTAGGAAAAGTACAGGTGATACTCCAGTGGCAATAGCAGATGCAAGTGGAAGTACTTTTACGGTATTAGAGTGGATAGGATATCATGATGAAGGATTTCGCGGTAGTTCTGAGAACAATGCAACACCATATCTTCCAGACTGGAGTGGCATCATAGACCTCAACGGGGGAGATAAAGATAAACTCATCTCACCTGCAACGGATACAACAAAAATAGACACCATGATTTCTAAACTTTCTAGTGGTGGAAGTTCTCTCTCAAACGCAGCACTTTATTTTTTAGGTGCAAATAGTAATATTCAAACAGATTATGGCTGGAATGGCGAAATCCTCAACCAACAAGGAGCTATGCATCCAATAAAAGCAGGAGCGAATTCTAATGAGTTTGCCCCAAGAAAAACTGACTTTTCAGGCATAGATATTTATGAATATTATCAACTTGCTTGGACAGCATATGCCATTGTTTATGAAGCTGGAACAAATAACAAAGGGGTTTTGAGACTTTATTATGATTACCAACCTTGGGATGGAGACAAACTCTCAGATGCCACTACAAAAAACACTGTAATTATGGAAAATGTAAGTACTTTTCAGTTTATGTCTATAGGTTCTATTATGAAAATTCAAGTCTGTACTAAATCTGACTTAGTTGAGGAGTATTCTTTATGCAAAGAAAAAACAATATTTTAAAAAGAAGCTTCCGCTCTGGTATGGCTATGATTATGGCTATTACAATTATTGTTGTTATGGCTACCATAATGGCATTAGCTCTAGCACTCACTTCACAAACAACAAAAAAAACAGCAGATTTATATCTGTATGAGCAGTCTATTTTACTTGCTCATAGTGCAGCTGAGTATTCCTTACTAAAAATAGCACAAGATGGACCATGTAGCCATGAAAATGATCTTCATTTTCTTCAAAATGGTATCTACAATATTTCAATAACAAATCGCTTTATATATACGGCTCCAGCACCAGCAGGATGTACGACTTATACTACAGTGACTACCCCTGAACAAAATGGCTCAGTTCTTATGGATATCTCGGTTAGTGTGACAGATCCTACCGTTATTAGTGAGCCAATTAGGTATTTTAAAAGAAGTATCCAAAAATTATAATTTTATAATATTCTATAAACTTTTTAATGCTATAATTTATATAAGTGCCTGACAAGAATAAATGTCATTTATCCTTGTCAGGCACTTACATTAGAACAAAAAAGGATTTAACATGAATATTAGTATGACAGGAAGAAATTTAGAACTTACTGATGCTATCAAAGAGCATATTTCAGCTTCTATTGAAACACTTAGAAAATTTAATCTTGATATTATTTCGACAAATGTTATAGTATCATCACAAACAAAAAAAGGCAAAGAGCATTTTGTAGTTGAGTTCGTTATTAATTTAGCACATAAAAATACTATTGTAATAAAACAAAATGATCAAGATATGTATGCAGCTATAGACTTAGCTACAAACAGAGCACAAAAAGCACTTCGTCGTTTACATGATAAAGTGACAGACCATCAAAAAGTTGGTTTAAATGAGGCAAAAGCGGAAACTGTTGATGTTAAAGAAGCAGCGCAAGAGATTGAGGATGAGATTATCCCCGTTGAACTTGACCTTTACAAACCTCGTGAAGTAGAAGATGTTTTAGAAGACTTAAAAGAGAGCGGTAAAATGTTCGAGATTTTTCTTGACAATGAAAATAAAACGCGTGTTCTCTACAAAAGAAATGATGGTAAATTCGGACTATATTAATAGTCCGGGTTTACACACCTAAATCATTTTTTACTTCTTTAACTATCTTTTCATCTTCAGCAAAATCAACCCAGATAAATTGACTTCCGCTCTGACTTAAACCTTTTAACAAATCGCCACTTTTTCTAAACTTCAAATCAAGATTCGCGATGTCAAAACCACTCGTCGTATTTACAAACTCATCTAAACGTTGGGATTTGTTTTGATTTGTATAGAGATAACAATACCCCTTTAAACCTGTTCTACTCACACGACCGCGTAATTGATGCAAAGATGAGAGACCTAATCTTTCTGCGCCTACTATGACTACTGTTGTCAAACGAGGTAAGGATATACCCACTTCTACAACGGTTGTAGATATTAAAATATCTCCCTTATCCCGAAAGTCCAATAATACCTGCTCTTTATCTTTATCTTTTCCATGTGTCACATACACATTAGCAAAATTCTTTTCCCAGTACGCTCGTGCTTCATCTATGCTTTGATAATCAAGCACCTCACTTTGTGTCACTAAAGGATATACTAACAATACTTGATTATTCTTTTGTATCTCATCTTTTATCTTCGTTAGTAAATCTTTAAAATCAGATTTATGAATCACTTTGGAATCTATATCTTTCGTAAAAGGAGTAGAAGTAATCAGACTAACATCAATGTGTGCGCTCTCAATCATCGCCTGAGTTCGTGGAATAGGTGTTGCTGAAAATTGTAGGTAATGTGGTCTTTGTTCACCCTCACTGACGAGTTTTTCAAGCATATTTCTTTGCAAGGTTCCAAAACGATGTTGTTCATCCACCATGACTAAAGAAGCTTGGGGAAGTTCTCTGTATAAAAGAGCATGCGTTCCAATGATAAAATCATAAGCACTCAAATCAGATTTTTTGGTTTTATTTGTCACTAAAATAATTTTAGCCTTGGGTAAAAACTTCTCGGCCTCCTCAAAAAGCTGATTTGCGAGTATCGTTGTTGGTGCCATTAAGATAGAACGCTGCGGCAGTGACATATATGCAGCTGCAAGAATGACCATCGTTTTACCACTTCCAACATCACCCACTATCATACGTTTGGCTGCAACACTCTTACTTAAATCTCTTTGAATATCATCTACTGCGTTTAGCTGCTCTTGTGTTAGCTTAAATGGTAAAGTTTCACTCCATGGAATATAATCATTAACCTTTGAAGATATTGCCTTAAAATAGCGTCGTTTGCCTGCTAAAAGCCGCATATAAGAAAATAACTCAGTATATTTCAAAGCATAAAGCGTTTTTTCATCCAACTCTTTGTTTACAACACTTATATTTTTTGGAAAATGCAAATTTAGTAAGGCATCTACGACATCTTCTTTCAATCCTTCGCCCAAGAGATGCTCTTTTGTTAAAACACTTTCTACTAAACGCAGCATAACATCTGTTCTGAGTGCTGTTTTATATTTTGGTGTTATCTTCCCTATTTTACTAACTTTTTTAGGCATACTCATAGAGCAGTGTCCCTGTTTACAATCAATCATGCCATAATAATAATCTCTGTCTCCCACTTTATACTGATGGAGCATGTAAGGCTTAGGACGAAAAAGCACTCCTTGAACTGTATAGCCAAGATTATGTGCAAAAAAAGTTATTTGAATAGAGTTTGGAGCACGAAAAACAGACTCAACCGTTGCATCGAGCAGTTGTGGTTTTTGAGGAAGGAGTTCTTCATGAAGTTGTAAATCTTCATAAGAGTGAGGAAGGAGTAAAGCTAACTCTATATAAGAATTAATACCGAGTTTTTTAAACTTTGCTTGTGTATCTTTAGATAAATTCATAATCCCCTCGTGCAGTTCATTTGAATAACTATACACTAGAGAATGAAAATTTACTTTTTATATTGCAAAATGCAATATAAAAAGTATTATCCTTGTACTCTTTTTATTCTATCAGCTTCTTGTGCTTTATAAAGTTCAGCACAGCCTTTTGAGAGTTCACGAATTTTTAGGATATAGTTTTGTCTTTCTGTTTGTGAGATAGCTTTTCTTGCATCAAGAACATTAAAAGTATTTGAAGCCATCATACATAAATCATATGCTGGTAGTGGCAATCCTGCTTCTAGTGTTCGTAAGCACTCTGTACTTTTTGCATTAAAGTCAGCAAAAAGCATTTGAGTATCTGCCACTTCAAAATTGTACTTAGAGAACTCTATCTCACTCTCTTTATGCACGTCTTTATAGAGTGTTTTATTTCCATCTTTATCTTCATTCCAAACAATATCAAAAACAGTATCAACACCTTGAAGGTACATCGCAAGTCTTTCAGTTCCGTATGTAATCTCAACTGCAACCGGATCACACTCAATACCACCAACTTGTTGAAAGTAAGTAAACTGCGTTACTTCCATACCATTGAGCCATACTTCCCAGCCAAGTCCCCAAGCACCAAGTGTTGGAGATTCCCAGTTGTCTTCTATAAAACGAATATCATGTTTTGATACATCAAGACCCAGATACTCTAAAGATTGTAAATAGAGTTCTTGAATGTTATCTGGAGATGGTTTTATCAGTGCTTGAAACTGATAGTATGAACCAAGTCTATTTGGATTTTCTCCATATCTTCCATCTGTAGGACGGCGAGAAGGTGCGACATAAGCTGTTGCCCAAGGTGTAGAATCAAGTGAACGAAGAAAAGTAGCAGGGTGAAAAGTACCTGCACCCGCTGGAATGTCATAAGGCTGTACGATATTACATCCTTGTTTCATCCAAAATTCTTGTAGTTTTAGTAACATCTCGCTAAAAGTAATCATTTTTCTTCTCTGTCCTCATAAAGTAATTGTGCAATTATAGCTAACTACACTTTTTTAGTATTTAAACGCAACTCCAAACTTAAGATATTGGTTGTTTGCATTACTATCTGGTTCAAGATAACCAGTACCATCACTACTGTACACAATATTTGATTTTGTAATCACTTGGTTTTCATAGAGATACTCTATAAATAAAGATGTAGTTTCGTCTATATTAAATTGTGAATTCAAACTAAGATGAAAAGTATCAGCCGAACCAAGTTCAAAGTTATCTTTAATGCCTGTTGCTGTCATAATTGGACTCAATCCATATTTATACCCCAATAGTAAACGCAGTGAAATATCCCGTGTAGCAGTAAAATCCAGTCCAATTTCAGGGTTGAGATAAGCCCAGCTATAAACTTCTACTTGGTAAGAGGACAACTCTCTTCTCCAACTTCTGTATCCAACAGATCCACCTGCTATGGCATCAAAATTATTAGCAATTCTTACTCCATATAAATACTCACCCTCTACATCCAATATCGTATTGACGCTGCTACTAACCACACTACCATAACCACCGCCATTATTTAATAATGCGCCTACATACTCTGTAGTTCCCCATAATGTAGTCAAATGTAAGCCAACTTGTGAATAATCTTGCGCACTTGTATTAACAATATAATCCATCCCAAGTTCAACTCCAATAATTCCAGACAAATCAGATTTTTCACTATCGAGTATTTGATTATTATCATCATATTCACGATAATCCATACTCATACCCACTAGCCCAACAGAATATCTACTGCCCTCTTCTTTTGCACTAAGATGAATAACAAGCAAAACCAATATTATAAAAATTTTTAACTGCATCTACACTACCTTACAAATGATATCGCCAACTTCTCTACCTAAAGAGTTAGCTACTACATTACATTTTACTTTTAACAAAAAACAAACTTTATCCCTATGCGTTGGGCTTAAAGATTCATAATTTCCCATGCCTTTACTGATAACAAGATCAGCTTCATCAAATAAAATTTGAGCCTCTTTACTTGCACGGTTATACGCAAATCCAGGAGTGTTTACCCCACTATCAACAAAATTACAAAGCTTATCAAAACCAGCCTCTTTTGCTTCTTTCATTGTTACATCATTAATGATTGGTTTTCCTCGAACCATATATGTGTATACTACGTTTGGATAGAGTTCTTTGAGTGTTTGAATAAACAGATAATCAAATATATGTTCACCAACATTATCGCCCAATATGACAACTTTAGCTGCGTTTGATAGCATCTCTTCTAATGCACCAAAATCATCATGAGAAAACTCTGTATGAAAAACTTTTGAAAGTTCCTCATCCAAACTAAAAGCAACCTGTGCTGCTAAATCTATAACATTCCCAGCAACGGCAATTTTAGTAGCTGTTAGAAGTTTCTTATCTGAATTCTTGAGTTTCTCTTGTAAAAAAGGAAGAAAAGATTGCGCTTTTTTTGTAGAGAGTTCCTTAACCTCATCGTAGAGATCTTGCTTGTTGGCAATTTCTGCCATTATTTCATATACATCAGCAGCAATTTCAGGAGGGGTGTTAGCATAAGAAAAATCTTTACTCAAATGCTCAACAGTAGAGAAAAGCTTATCTTTTAGTTCATTATCAGCATGGATTGCATCAGCGACTTTTAAACTTTGATTGACGATACAACCAACACATTCATTTGCAATATTCATCTAGTTTGCATGATCATCTATGGCTTTATTCCACATAAGTTTATACTTACGTCGCATAAATTCCACTTCTTGTTGTGAGAGTTTGAGTTGTTCTTGTAGGGTATGTATAGTTTTTCTATCTTCATCATAAAGTTCTTGCAGTGAACCTAAAGCTTCACGGAGAAATTCATTTTCAACTCGCACTGCTTCTAATGTTTCGTCTTTAGCATCTAAAACTTTTTCATGAAGATTGATAATAGTACCTATTGTTTTTTCAACAAATTCAGGTTGTACCATCATTTCATGTGTATTATTTTTAGCAAGTTCTTGAAGTTTAACCGGAACAACCGTTTCAGTTGCCCCTTTTGAAGGGTCAATATAACGCACTCCATCTTCAACTTTTACAGTTAATTTTCCTCGTTTTATTAAATCATCTATAGATGAGATGTCCAAGCCAGTTAACTCTGCGTATTCGTCTTCTTGCATCCATTTCATACACGCTCTCCTTTTAGGGCACTTCTAAAAACCCTAATATTTCTCAACATTATAGCAGATGTGCTAATGCAAGGCAAAACTACGAAGGAGCTACTAGTAGCTTCAAGTGGTTTTAACGCAGCAGTAGTGCATCTGCTATATTGCCCTTCGGGAGCCAAAGAGAGGAGCAATCTTGCACAAAAATTTTTATCACTGTAGCTTTGGCTACGCTTCAAAAAATCTTTTGCACAATCTTACCCCTCTTTTTGGCTTTGAGAGATATTAGGGTTTTTAGAGGTGCCCTTTAGCTACTTACTTGATCATTGTTTCTATTTCTAAAGAATCCATTTCGACTTTTTTTGCTTTTGCTATGCGATCTTCTTGAAGTTTGATAGTTAACTCTTCATTATCAAGTGCAAGTATTTGCATTGCTAAATATGCAGAGTTAATCGCTCCAGCTTTTCCTATAGCAACAGTTGCAACAGGCATTCCAGCCGGCATTTGAACAGTTGAGAGTAAGGCATCTATACCGCTAAGTGCAGAAGCAGACATAGGAACACCAATGATAGGTTTAATCGTTTTAGAAGAGAGAACACCTGCTAAATGAGCAGCCATACCAGCCGCAGCGATAAAGACCTGCGCTCCTTTTTTCTCAGCTGTTGCTATATACTCTTTTGTACGCTCAGGTGAACGGTGTGCTGAAGAGATTATCATCTCATAACTAACACCAAAAACTTCAAGTGTGTCTGAACACGACTTCATTACTTCATAGTCACTTTTTGAACCTATTATAATTGATACAAATTTCATTTTTTACCTTTATTGTTTAATTTATTTACGCGTTTATTGGAACTCTAAAAAATGTAAACGCAGGGAATGTTGTTGGCAGTTCTATCGGGTTTACATTTCCACTATGAACCTCATCCCAAATTTTTCCATTTTCTGCTTTAATCTGTTTGAGTTTCATAAAAAATTTACCATCTTTTTCATACGTAGAGCCTATTTCATTATCTACCACTGCTACTTCACTCCCAAGAGGGAACACAACTTCCATCTCATCACCCGGGACTGTTTTATATTTACATAAAAAATGTGTTCCTTCTGGGTTTACGACACCGCTTACTTGATGTGTTCCATATTGCATAGAAAAATCAAGACTTTGGGTATCATGCTTTTCAAATGGACGAGATACAAGATAAGCATCTGTATAGCCACGGTTTTGTAGTGATTGAAGTTCATATTGGTACCTATCACTATCAACTCTATCTTCATAATAATCATCTATCGCCATTCTATATGCTTTTGCTGTAGTAGCTGCATAATAGGCTGTTTTTGTACGCCCTTCTATCTTGATAGAATCAACAGCACCACTATCTAAAATCTCTTTAATATGTGAAGCAAGATTCAAATCTTTTGAATTCATGATATATGTCCCAACACCCTCATCCTCTTCAAGCTTAAAGAGTGTACCTGTTTCAGGATTGGCTGCATATATTTCATAAGGAAATCGACAATCATTTGCACAACTCCCACGATTTGGTACACGACCACTTTGCAGGGTTGAAATAAGACAACGTCCGCTATAAGCAAAACACATAGAGCCATGAACAAAAACTTCAAGCTCCAAATCAGGCAATACCTCTTTTATCTCTTGTAAATCACGTAAAGAAATTTCACGAGCTGTAATGATACGCGTTGCACCCATTTCATGATATATTTGTGCATCAAGTACATTCATCACATTTGCCTGAGTTGAAAGGTGCAGTGGCATATCAGGAACCAAATCATGACAAAGTTTCAACACACCCGGAGTTGCAACTATAAAAGCATCAGGCTTCAGTTCACCCATCTTTATGATATGTTTTTTTAAGAGATTGAGTTGTGAGTTAAAAGGAAAACCATTTATAGTAGCATAGACTTTTTTCCCTCTCTCATGTGCGTATTTTATTCCCTCTTCAAAGTCTTCAAAACTAAACTCTTTTCCAGAGCGAATTCTAAGCGAAAAATGACTCACTCCACCATATACTGCATCAGCACCAAAATCAAGTGCGATTTTTAATTTTTCTAAAGTTCCCGCAGGAGAAAGTAGTTCTACTTTTTTCGTATTCATTATTGTCCAAATTTTTCTAATAAAGCTTCAATATCATCTGTCGAAGCCACATCTGTACTTGTATCACCCACAATATGTTTTGCAGATGATACACGTTTTTCATCCTCTATTTTACCTTCAAAAAGCGTACTCATATAACGAGAAAGTGAACGCATAACATTCACAACCCTTTCAATTTTTTGTCTATGAATATCTTGATACTGCATAATGTCCATAACATTCATGATGGCATCACCACTATTTTGCAAAGACTCCATCGTTGTACTTGCACCTACAAGTGCTTTTTCATTTGCTTCGAGCTGCGTTTGAAAAGTTTCTATATCAGGAAATTTTGCAAGTAACTTTTTAAATAATGCTACGTTGGAGTTCAATACCTCTACAATTGCATTAAGAGTCTCTTCCTTTTCCATCAAATCAGAGCTAATTCCCTCAATAATGTCAAAAATTTCACTCGCTTTTTCTTCACTCTCTTTGGTCACATCATCTAACTGATGCACCATTTTATTTTCATCAGTTGCCGGCAAAGGAAGCTCTGCTGCTTCTATACTTGCAGCTAAATCATCTTTATCGTCATCCTCTGTTACTGTTTGCACAGCACTCTCATCTTCAGCAAGAGTATCTCCAGCCTCAGACTCTTCACTCTCAAGAAGTTCATCACCCTCTAGCGTTTCATCTTCTGATACTTCATCATCCATCTCTATCCCACCGCTCATAAGTGCGTCAAGTTCTTCTTGAGTCATGTAATGTTCTCCAAAATTGAATAAGTGCCTGACAAAAATAAACAACATATTCAACAAGCTTTAAAAGGTTTAGATTCAAGGCAAACTTTATTTGGCGATACTAGTATCGTTGAATGAAGTTTAACGCTAAAGATAATCCTTTTAAAGTTTGCCCTACGGGTGAGAAAATAAGCTACAATCTGCTTCGTTAAAAACACTTGAAGCTACTAGTAGCTCCTGCGTATTTTTGCCTCACATCTTATAGCTTCTTTTCTCATTGAATTTTGTCATTTATTCTTGTCAGGCACTTAATTTATTAATTTTCACTATAATAGCATAAAATATCTAATACGAGAAAAAATATGATAGTAGATTTACACAACCATACACCTCTTTGTAATCATGCCGAGGGCTCAATAGATGAGTACATAAACGCAGCTATAAAACAAGGTACAAAAGTGTTTGGTTTTTCTGACCATGCACCTATGGATTTTGATCCTGAGTATCGCATGAAATTTGAAGATATGCAGCAGTATGAGCAAGATGTTCTCGATGCAAAAACAAAATATCAAGATAAAATAGAAATTTTACTTGGATATGAGGTCGATTTTCTTCCTGGACACATGGATGAGAGAGTACTAAACGCAGTAGTTGACTATCTCATTGGTTCGGTGCATTTTATAGAAGAATGGGGCTTTGACAACCCTGAGTTTATCGGTAGATATGAGCATGAAGACATTAATGAAATCTGGCAAAAATATTTTAATGCCATAGAAGCAATGGCAAAGAGTAGGCTTTTTGATATTGTCGGGCATTTAGACCTTATCAAAGTTTTTAAATTTATGCCAACAAAAGATATCAAAATCATCGCAAAAAATGCTCTTCTTGCCATCAAAGAGGCTGGAATGGTCATAGAGATAAATGTAGCAGGATACAGAAAGCCAGTCGCTGAAGCTTACCCTTCACAAGAATTACTTCAAGAAGCCTTTAGGCTCGGTATCCCTATCACGCTCTCTTCAGATGCACACAAGCCCGAACAAGTCGGACTCTACAATGATCAAGTGATGAAATTAATTAAAGAGGTTGGCTATACGCGATGTGCCTATTTTAAAGAGAGAAAACTACACTTTTTAGAACTCTAAGCCTAAAAACTTTTCTACTCTGATTTTGTATTTACTACCCACATAGAAAAGATGTTGAGATAATTCCAAAATGATTCTATATATTGTGTAGTAATTCCTTCTTTTTCTAACTCTTGAAGTAGTGGAATATAAAGCTCAAGCCAAACTTCTCTCGCTTTTTCATCTATGCGAAATGGTGCGTGACGCCCAACCATTTGATGTTCACCCCTACTTTGTGTAAAAAAATCTGGTCCACCTGAGATCTCTATAAGGAAATCTGCCGCATGTTTTTGTGCTTCAGCAAAATCATCATCATCAAATATAGGAAACAAAAAAGCTATATCGCTACTCTTAATTGACTCGTAGTGATCAAAAACAAGTTTTCTAAATCTTTCTTCACCTACTTCATGATAAAAGCCGGGATGTGGCTTCGCAACTGATGGTCTTATATCAATTTCACCTTTCGTAATTTTTAACTCCATATTTTACCTTCTATATTTTTTTGTAGAATGATACAAAAACTATTGAAAAATATAAATTAAAAAAATAATTTATCTCTAAAGTTAGCTTTAATCATTTCATTTGTATAATACTTACTTAACTAACAACAAAAAGGATTTACTAATGGGTAAATATATAGAATTAACTGGTGCAAATTTTGAAGCAACACTTGCAGAGGGTGTATCTCTTGTAGACTTTTGGGCTCCATGGTGTGGACCTTGTCGTATGATTGCTCCTGTAATTGAAGAATTAGCTGAAGATTATGATGGAAAAGCTAAAATCTGTAAAGTAAATACAGATGAAGAACAAGACATTGCTGTAAAATTCGGTATCCGTTCTATTCCAACTATCATGTTCTTCAAAAATGGAGAAATGGTAGATCAAATCGTTGGAGCACAATCTAAACAAGCTCTTTCAGAAAAAATCGACGCTTTATTAGCGTAATTGTAAACCTATGAGTAGAGCAAGAAAAGGAGGCAAAAGTCTCTTTTCTCTTTCTACTCTCCTCGCTTCGTTTTTTGGTGCAGCTCTCATTGCACTCGCTTTTGCTTACTTCAACTATAAGTTTTCAGAGTATAAATTTATCGACTTTAAAGAGTTTGTTTTCTATGAAAAAAGTGACATCTTTCAAGCAAAAGAACAGAAGTACATTGTAGTTTTTTATTCATCACGCCAAAGAGGAACTATGGATATGCTAGCAAAACTCAATCTCAACCTTCCTATTTTAGCTATTGATTACTACAACACAGCAAGAGCAAACAGTAAATATACAACCTTTTTACGTAGTGGAACAAATACTTCACTCAAATTCATCCAACGTTTCAACATCTATAACGCTCCTTCTATCTTTTTTATAAAAAGAGTAAAAGATTCTCTTTATAAACAAGATAGTATGATACGAAAACTCGATAATTTAAAAGAGCTCTCAAGAGAGATTAATACACTATAAAGGAAACAAAAATGATTTTAGACTGTGCAATTATAGGTGGAGGACCAGCTGGTCTGACTGCTGGACTTTATACGACACGTGGTGGACTTGAAAATGTGACAATGTTTGAAAAAGGAATGCCTGGCGGTCAAATTACACAAAGTTCTGAAATAGAAAACTATCCTGGTGTCACAGGCGATATCACAGGCATGGATTTAATGATGCCATGGCCTGCGCAGTGTCAAAAATTTGGTCTTATCCATGATATGGCTGAAGTGCGCAGACTCTCCAAAGAGGGAGATATCTTTACAATTACCAAAAGTGATGACACGACTATCCAAGCACACAGCGCTATTATCTGTACAGGGTCTTCTCCTCGTCGTGCAGGCTTTAAAGGTGAAGATGAATTTTTTGGTCGTGGAGTCAGTACCTGTGCTACCTGTGATGGATTTTTCTACAAAGGTAAAGAAGTGGCTGTAGTGGGTGGTGGAGACACAGCTCTAGAAGAAGCTCTCTACCTTGCAAAAATATGCTCTAAAGTCTATCTTATCCACCGACGAGATACATTTCGCGCTGCACCAAATACTGTAAAAAGAGTCAAAGAAAATGAAAAGATAGAATTAGTCTTAAACTCTGTACCCCAAGAGGTCTACGGAGATGCAAGTGGTGTCAATGGTATAAAGGTAAAAAATAATGAGGGAGATATTCAAGATATCGGAGTTCCTGGTGTATTTACTTTTGTGGGAAATGATGTAAACAATCAAACACTTATACAAGAAGACGGAACATTTTTGTGTGATGTCAATGAACAAGGACAAGTCATCGTTGATTTAAGCATGAAGACTTCTCTACCTGGGCTTTTTGCTGCAGGTGACATGCGTATAGAAGCGCCTAAACAAGTTGTAAGTGCAGCTGGTGATGGTGCTGTAGCAGCTCTGAGTGTAATTTCATATGTTGATGAGTTATTAAACTAAAACCTACAAAATGTTTGGTATTATTAGAAAAAAAATTGAAGGCTAAATAATGATAAAAGTTGGTGTATTTGGGGCAAGTGGAAGAGTCGGGAAACTACTTATTGAAGATTTAAAAAAAACTGAGGAGATGAGCCTCAGCACTGTGTTTGTTAGAAACACACTTGATTTTACAATTGATCCCTCGTTATTAGTTACTTCAGATATGCATTCATTTTTAAATGCTTGTGATATTGTCATAGATTTTTCACTGCCTGAGGCTTGTGAAATTCTTCTTGAAGAGGCGATTAAAACACCAAAACCTTTGGTGATAGGTACAACCGGACTGAACCAACATCAATTAAACTTACTCAAGCAAGCAAGTGAGCTTATGCCAGTCCTCTATGCTACAAATATGTCTTTAGGTGTCGCACTCCTAAACAAGCTTGTTTATCAAGCCTCAGCTGCGCTTGAAGATTTTGATATCGAGATTGTTGAGATGCACCACCGCCACAAAAAAGATGCACCAAGTGGAACTGCTTTAACTCTAGGAGAATCTGCTGCAGCAGGACGTAATTTGGACTTAGATAAAGTAAGAGTAAGCGGAAGAGATGGAAATATAGGTGAGCGCTCTAATGATGAGATAGCAGTTATGGCACTTCGTGGTGGCGATATCGTCGGTCGTCATACAGTTGGTTTTTACAATGATGGTGAATTCATCGAGCTCAACCATACAGCTACTTCTAGAAACACTTTCTCAAAAGGTGCTCTAAGAGCTGCAAAATGGCTCACAAACAAAGATGCAGGTCTTTACTCGATAGCCGACTGTTTAGAACTTTAGTATTCATTCAGCGGTTTTACCTTCAGAAGAACCTTTCCCATCTTCTTGAAGTTAATCGCTATAAGATATACTACATTTTTATTCGTACTTTTATATACTCTAAAACTATTCACGTCTCCAAGAAAATCAATATCAAACTCTGCATCACTTGACATTTCATAGCTTGATATCTTTTTAAGTGACTCCAAACGGTAGAGCTTTTTATTTTTTACCATATATATTATATAAGGATTAATTCTTCTATGAATAGAGTGAGAGCTTTGAAAATGAATAAAATCTTCATTACTTTCTCTATTGTCAATTGTAATAATTTCATTAGGCTTATAAAGAGCTAGAGAATAGTCTAAAAAAACTACTTTCTTGAGAGCTTCTATTGTTTTTATCTTATTTGCTTCAACCTTGAGGTTGTCATTAGAGATATTTACTGTCGAATAGGTCTTATAAAGATACAACATCATAATAGAAAAGATACTAATTGCAACAAGCATCTCAATAAGAGTAAACGCAGTTCTGTTAAACTTTTTCATTGTACACGCAACCGTAACATAGCAGCAGAACTCTCACCAAAGTTGAGTACTGAATTGCCAAGTTCAAGTACAATGTTAGTTCCACTTGCATTTTCATCTTCACTCAAATCAATTGTTTGTAACTCTTGATAAATAACTTTTACTTTTTGATTTTTTAGTTCACGACGCAGTTGCTTATCCATGTCAAATTCCTGTGCAAGATTATAAAGATAAGTTTCTTTATTTTCAAAACCATAATCTTTATTTCCTATAAGTAAAGAGAGATACTGATTTGCTTGACTTTGTTTTTTGTAAGAACTAAAAAGGAAAGTATTGTTAGAGTACATACGAATAAGTGCCATAATAACAACTGAGATTATCATAACAGCGACCATTACCTCAATGAGGGTAAAAGCACTGCGTGAACTCTTTTTAGTCATCACCTAAGCCGATACGTATAGCTTCATCAAGTGAAGTATCACCCGCTAAAAGCATATCTTTTAACTGCATAGAGATGGTTTGCAAACCATCCTTAACTAAAGCTACTTTTATAGTATGTTCATCTGTTGTTGTTTTGAGCATATCTTTGACTTTATCGTTCATTACAACTAACTCACCAATAGAGCGACGACCACTGTAACCAGTATAATTACAAGCTTTACAACCATGTGCCTTATAAATTATGGCACCACTATCAAGTCCATAATCATTTGCAAATTCTTCAGCAATTGTGTCTTCTTCTTTACATTCATTACAGAGTGTTCTCACAAGTCTTTGTGCTAATATTCCAAGCAAAGAAGAGGAGATTAAAAAAGGCTCTATCCCCATATCAGCAAGCCGCGAAATCGTTGCTGCTGCTGAGTTTGTATGAAGCGTTGAAAAAACAAGGTGACCCGTGAGGGCTGCACGAACAGCAATGTTTGCAGTCTCTTCATCACGAATTTCTCCTATCATAATAACATCAGGATCTTGACGTAAGATAGAACGCAAAGCAGAAGCAAAAGTAAGCCCCGCTTTTTCATTTACTTGAATTTGTGAAATAGAATCAGACTTATACTCCACAGGATCTTCAACTGTAAGGATATTAATACTCGGATCTTCAACTTGACGCAAGAAAGAGTGTAGAGAAGTTGTTTTACCACTCCCCGTCGGTCCAGTTACAAGGATAATTCCATGAGAGGAACGGATAAGTTTCTTGACATCACCAATAAGCGATGGATGAAAACCAAGCTCATCAATGTGTGGGATTTGAGAGCTCTGCATTAGGAGTCGCATAACAACACGTTCGCCATAAAATGTTGGTAAAACAGAAACACGAATATCAAGCGTTTCTCCTGCAATCTTAATCTGCGTACGTCCATCTTGAGGAATTCTTTTTTCTGAAATATCAAGATTAGAGATAACCTTGATACGACTCACGATGAGATTAACTATTTTTTTATCAAGATCAGCATTTTTTACTAGCATTCCATCGATTCGAAAACGAACTTCTCCACGTTTTTCTTGTACTTCTATGTGAATATCTGAAGCACGCTTTTTCACCGCTTGATAAAAAAGAGCATTAACAAATTTAATAATAGGAGCCGACTCTTCACTTGTTAAAATATCCGAAGAAGTCCGTAAAAAATCAGTTAAAGAGATGTCCTCCTCTTCATCTTCATTTTCTTCTTGCATACTCTCCATCGTTTTATCAGTCCTTAGTTCTAAAAAACGATTATAAAGTCTGTCATAAGAATCTTCATCAAGCATATACAGAGGATAGGGCTTTTCAAGTTTTGTATAAAAGTTACTTGCCTCAACAAGATAACGTTCACAAATAAATGCAGCAACCTGATTGTTATACTCACTAAAAAGAAGAAAGTTTTTTACGCTAAGTTCTGTTGCAATTCCCTCAGGTTCGTAGACATCAAGAGAAAGGTTATGGATGGGCTCAAGGTTTAACATCTCAGTCCTTTTTCACTTCTATACTCTCTTTTACCACTTTCTCAAATACTTTTAAATCATACTCTTTTTGAAGACGAGAAAGCATACCTAAATCTTTTTGTAGTTTTGAGAGTTTTTCACTTTTATCTATCACATATGGTGTTAAAATAACGACTAAATTATCTTGTTGATCATCAGTAGACTCAGACGAAAAGAGCCATTTTCCTATAAAGGGAATGTCGCCTAACAGAGGAATCTTACTCACTGAAGTCAGTTCAGTAGTTTTTACAAGTCCACCGATAATGATGCTCTCACCATGACGTAAAATTGCCTGCGTTGATACTTCTTGTTTAGATGTTATAGGCTGTCCTGTTGCATTTTTAGAACCATCATCAAGAACACTTTCTAAAATTACACTTACATCAAGTGTAACTTTATCATTTGAAGAAACGCGAGGCTTTATTTTTAGAGTCAAACCAACATCTTCACGCTTATAGCTACTCGTTACTCCAGTCACTCCACTTGTTGAAGTCACTGTACCACTAGACACAGAAATGGTTTTTCCAACATAAATAGAAGACTCTTTATTATTTACACAAAGAATAGAGGGATTAGAAATCGATTTTGATGCCCCATGTGTTTGTAAAAAATCTATCGCTGCACCAAGAGCAAAACCTTGTGTCACACCAGCGCCAACGAGTGATGTTGCCAAAGAAGTTCCAACAATGCCTTGCACTGGTCCTCCACCAAAATTACTTGCAAATGAATACAATCCCTCTGAGGTTAAAACACCGCCATCAAAACCATACTTAACACCTAAATTAGAAGCTTTGTTTTTATTTATCTCAATAATTCTCGCTTGCACATACACTTGATACTTCTCTTTATCTAGCTCATCAATAATAAGTTTCATACCTTTGATAATAGTAGGGTCTCCTAGGATAATAATAGAATTTATCTCTTCATTCGCCGAGATGTTTGGTTTCATAGAAGGATCTGCAAATACCTGTTTTGCAATGATGTCATTTAAACTTTTAAGTACCGATTTTGAATCTGAATTTTTCAGCTCAAAGATTTGCACACTTTGGTTGATACTAGACTCAACATCAAGTTTTTTGATTAAGATTGCAACCTTTTGTACATTTTGTTTTCGTCCTACGACAATGATACTGTTTGTATTTTGATCAAGTAGTATCTCAACCTCTTCAGATTTTACTTTAGGATTAAAGATGGACTTTGAGATATTTGCAACTTTTTGTTGCACTTTTTTCGCCTCTGTATGCTTAATTTTAAAAATTTTAACGATTAGTTCTTTTTTAGCTTCAAGATCTCTAATGATCGTTTTAATTGTTTCGATATTTTTAGGATAGTCTGTGATAAGAAGCGTATTGTTCTCTTTCATTGTCATAAGTTTTGCAGTTTTGGAAATAAGATAACGAATCTTTGCAGCCACTATATCTACATTTTCATGTTTTACTTTTATGGCTTGTGTGACCATCAAAGCACCTGATGGTTTTGTATAGCTTGGTAAGACTTTTACATTATGTTTTGCAGCTTCAGTTGAGCGAACGACTTCAAAAATTGAGCCATTTTGTACTAAAGTGTAGCCCTTTGACTCCAAAACTGCGACTAGAATACTCATCAATTCATCATCATATATAGGACTCGTACTGATAAAGTTTACTGTTCCATTTATCTTATTATTTACAAGTATATTTTTATTTGTAATTTTAGAGATAAGTTTTATAAAATCACCCACTGCTAAATTTGAAAAATTTACATTGACCTGCTCTCTCGCAGACAATACAAATACCAAACTACTTACCAAAAATATTATTCTAATGAACTTCATATATTAATTCCTTCTCTTCGTTATTTCTCATCACTACAAGTTGCAGTGTTTTTATCTTATCTATTTTAGTGTATAAATCAAATGCTTTTTTGTAAGAGGTTAACTCTACATTATTTGCTCGAATGATTACATCACCTCGCTTGAGACCAAGTTTATCCATTTTTGAGTTTGTTCTCACTCTTAGGACTTTAAAACCTTCTATCTTTGCGCCATTTTTCACTTCCGCTATTGCAATATCTTTCCATATTTCATTTGGATTTTTTTCATAATATTTTATATCCCGACGAGTAACGACATAAGGTTTGCCACTTGCAACGGGGCTAACGACAGAACTCACACCCGAACTTAAATTTGTCTTAGCTATAGGCATCTTCAAAACAAACTCTTCACCCGCTTTTGTAAAGATAACACTGTTACTTAAAATCGACTTGAGTTTGTAGCCTGAATACACTTCTCCAACGGAGACTATACTCGTTTTCTTTGGATTTGATTTGAGTGCTACAATGACAAAACCCTTTGATTTGTTTCCATATAAGCCCTTAAGCACCATGTTGGTGATATTGATACCTACTTCTGTATTTGTTTGGCTTTTTTTCGTATTTACTGCGTTTGAAGCAGTGTTTGGCTCTAACATATTTTTAAAATCTACCCGTTGATACTCTGGTTTAAAATTAGTATCTTCTTTGAGATTTACACCCTCTGCAGGAAGGAACCACCATAAAGCAAGTGCTATTGCTTTTGCCACCGCTAAAAGGATGAGCAATCGAATCAAGATACCAATAAGTGATGAGTTAGAAATTTTGGACATATTCATACTCCCCATCTGCTTTTTTTCTTAAATTTCGCAATGTTTTTCTGTAACTCGTACGCATTAACTTCGATGGCTTCAGTATCAAACTAAGATTTTTATCCAATACATTAACTACCCCATGAGCTTCACCAAATTCACCTACTGCGTTTAGCTCAATATGAAGAGGATTTATCACAGTATAGACAAGAGTAACATCACTTATTTTAAGAGGAACAAAAGAAGCGGCAACTGAACTTAGCTCAATATCTTTTGCTTCAACTTTATTGTATAAACCAAAAAGAGCTACTTGCATTTCATTTATCTTTGCACTCTCAATTGAAGCAACATAAACATCCATATTTTTCAACTCCAAGGTAAAACCTTTATCCATTACTACTTCATTTGAGACTATCACTTTAAAGTTTTTTAACTCATTTTCAGCAAAATAGTAAACACTCTCTTTGGGAGTAAAATACATAAGTGCCAAGAGAAAAAAAGTGACATAGCCAAAAAACTTTACTATTTTTACCATTTTATCTCCATTTTTAAAGATGCATTTTTCTCACTCAAGCGTTTAATCTTCAATTCTGAGATATAAAAAGTTGCATTGAGTACTTTTCCTAGCAATGTATTTAAAGCTTTAAGATCTATATTTTGTGAGCTTAAAATAATGCTAGACTTGCTAACTTTTTTGACTATATTTGCTGAACGTAGAGCTGGCTTGCGTAAAATTCGTCCAAGCTCATTTTGTACTTTCATTTTATCAAAATAATTTCGTTTAAGCCCATCAAGTTTTACTGCTAAGGCTAGTGTCTCTTTATATGAACTTTTTGCAAGACTCAGTTCTTCTTTTGCTGCATTTAACTTAAGAATACTAAAAAGTAAAATAACTACAAGTAAAATGGCAATGTGAATAGGATTTATACGATTCATAATGAAAACTCCACATACCAATTTTGGTCTTTAAATTTTGCTGTATATTGAAGTTTACTGCGTTTAAACGCAGTAATCAAATACTTCTCTTGACCTGCTTTAAGACCACTAAAAACAACATTAAGTTTTTTTCCTTTGTAAGCCAACAGTTTCATAGCATGCCCTTTTTGTAGAGACAAACCGAGCAATACCGAGAGTGTTTCACGAAGCTTTGTTTGGGTTTTGTAAATCTTTTCATACTCTTTGAGCATAGAACGATTTTGTAACATTGTTGGTTTGAGTTTATAAAGAGTAAAAAGCTCACTTTGCTGCGTTTGAATTTTTTCAACTTTTGCTTGTGTTATAAAGTATTCACTAAGTATAAGAATAATCAACACAAGAAAAAGAGCTGCGATAGTGTAAAGGCTTTTATCATTAACCAAATGTCCAAATTGCTTCAGTCTTATAGTATGTTTTGAGAGAGATAAATTACTTACATCCAAGACTTCATCTGCTTCGATAAGTGCAGCAGGTAGAAGCACAACTATTGCATCTTTAACTAAAAGTACACTCTCTTTATCTATCTTTTTAGGACTCTTGAGATTACTCAATTCGCTTTGCGCGAAATATACTGCATTTATCTGCCCTTGTGCAATCCCCTTATCACTCAAAATGTCAATAATCTTTTTATCTTCATATGCAAAAATCAGATACTCTTCGCCCTCTTTATAAGCAGTATAACTATAATTTCCCTCAGGAAGAGTATCTTCAAAAAGTGACTCCAACAGTGAACGTACTTCTCTCATAGACTTAACTGGAAGTGAAACTTTTTTCACCCAATATAATGCAGGGGATAAGATAACGTTCACACTCTTATCTACCTTGAAACTAGCAGAATTGCTATCTACAAATACTGTATCAACCTGCCCTTTAAACTTCCAAAACAAAATTAGACCCCTTTTTAGATTCTAAATTATACTCAAAACTGATATTTGCTGTTTGGTTTTTATGCATAATCCTTATTTTTATAGCTATATATGGCTCATAATAACTAATATTTTGACGAAATTTTTGCAAAGAGAGATTTTCATCTTCACTTAAAAGCAGATCATTTTGTGATGTGTAAAGACCTTCATTCGCATATAAGACTTTTGCTCTTTCTTTATCACAGCCTAAAAGAAGTTCCCATACCAAAGGTGTCGCATGGTTAAGATCAACTTTATAATTTGTTGCATTTGTCTCTTGTGAGAGATAAAAAAGTTTGCTTTGATCAATCTTTCTTAGAGCCTCATCATGAAAGCGTTCTTCATAAAACTTTTGTGCTTCTTCTAAATGTTTAGCTGAAGCGATATAATCCCTAAAAAGATAAGGATTGTCATTAAAAATATCTGTATTGTATGCACCATCTTCTTTTATACCATTCATTAAATCATGTAAAATATCCACATACTCTGGATTTACTGCGTTTGTCGAGAAAAAACTTCGCATTATTTCACTTTTTTCTTGATTTTTAAAAAGTTCAGGAGTTATTTTTGATCGTGCACTTTCAATCTCAATAATAACATTCACATCATTACTATTAAGCGGTATAAATGAAGCCTGTGCCAGAAATAAAGTCAGAGTATCTGCTGAATTGATTGCAGCAATATCTGGTGATGTTTTTAGTAATGTGATAAGGTCATCTAGTAAACTTCTACATTGCAAGATAAACTGTTCAGAATTCACACTTTGTGCGCCTTCTTTAACGTACTTCAAACCGATGCCAAGACTTAATGTTATTGCCATAATAAAAAAAAGTGTTATCATTAAAGCTATGGCTTTTCTCATTCTATTTCTCATTACTAATGAATACTCATGGAAAAAATTGGTAAAAGCATTGCAGCTACAATAAAGCCGATACTTCCACCAACAAACAACATTAAAGATGGTTCTAGAAGTGTCAACAAAGTTGCTATTTTGTCCTTATTTTCTTCAAAATAGAGTTCTGATATGTTTGTAAGTACATTTTCAACTTCTGATGTCTCTTCACCCAAAGCAATAGACTGGATAAAGGCATAGTCTATTTTTGTATCTGCTTCATTCAAGGCTTTAGAGAGTAGTTTTCCTTCTACAACTTGCTTGGAAGCATCAACAAAAAGTTCTTTAAGCACAAGATTGTTTAGTACATTTGCACTCAAGTTTACTGTTTTAACAAAAGGCACACCAGAACGTGTAAGAAGTGAAGCAATGTAAGAAAATCTTGCAAGTTCACTTTTTTCTATTATGGTTCCAAAAAGTGGTAGTTTAAGTAAAAACTTATGTACAGCATATGCAAATTTGTGACTGCGTTTCATCAGTAACATAAATGTAGCAGTTCCTACAAATATGACAGCTAACATCGCTTTAAAGTGTGTATTGAAAAAGTCTCCCATCGAGATGACAACTATTGTCGGTGTTGGAAGTTTTTGATTCATACTCTCAAAGATACCTGTAATTTGAGGAACCACAAAAGTAAGCATAAAGGAGATCATTAATAGAGAAACTATAATCATAAAAGATGGATAAGCAAAAGCTGATTTAATCTCTTTGTTTATTTTATCTTGTTCTTTTAAAAAGCGTGAAAGTTCTAAAAGAACTTCATCTAAAACCCCACCATTTTCACTTACTTTGATAGACTGCTTAAAAAATGGTGGTAAAACAACAACATTCTGCTCTTCCAAAGCGGAGTAAAAATCTTTTCCTTCATCAAGATAGGTACTTATTGTCGTTAAAAAAAGCTTTATTTTTTTGTTTTTATCATAATGTGACTGAATAACCCTCAGTGCAGCAACTATAGTTATACCTGAGCGAATATACATTGCAAGTTCACGAGAAAGTACAGAGAGTTCTTGTGGAGATATCTTATACTTTCTACTGAAATCTATACTATCAAATAGGGAAGGAGTATCTTCTGTAATACTTTTGTAGAGAATCTTTTTAGATTTTAATTTACTTTTTGCTTCAGCTAAGGACTGTGCTTCTATCTTGTCATTGACTTTTTTGCCCTCAGCATTTATCCCTTTAAACTTGTATATCATTGTAGAACTTCATTTGCCAACTCTTCTTTGGCTTCTTGTGCTTCTTGCACTGATTTGTAGACTTTTAATGGTTCAAAATAGTTTGACATGTCATAATATCTATTTTTAAATTCTATTAACACTTGTTCACCTACTCCACTTTTATCTACACCATACAAAAAACAGACATTTTCTTCAATACCATCTTTGTTAAAAAAAACTTCTTCTTTCTTTTGCACATATCCATATGATTGCTCATACCTATACACTTTCACACTCTCATCTAGTAAGCCATCTATGCTCTGCGTTTTATTTCCATCCACATAAACATCACAACTTGAGCAATCATCTAAACATATTAGCTTTGCTTCATGCTGTGGTTTTTGTGCAAGAAGATACTCTTTTAAGTTATCTAAACGCAGTGAATGTGTATCTTGACTTAATTGAGAGAAGTTACTTATAGCAAGTGTATAAATAACACCCATGATTACAATAACTATGAGTAACTCTATCAAGGTAAAAGCATTTTTTGCCAATATCTATTTACACTCACTCATCTTAATATCTGCACTTTCATCTTTACCGCCTTCTTTTCTATCAGCACCTAAAGAGATAAGTTCAACATGTCCTTCATCATTAATATATATAAATGGACTGCCCCAAGAATCTTTTGGAAGTTTATTATCTTTAAAGTACCCACTTGTAGCATAGTTTGGATATTTATCAGGATCTGGATTTTTAACAAGTGCTTCAAGCCCTTCACTCGTTGAAGGATATACGCTATTGTTTATTTTAAACATATCTAGGGCACCATCATAAATACTTTTCATCTGTACACATACAAGGTTGCGCTTCGCTTCTTCACCTTTTCCTGTAAGACTTGGCATAACCATTGCAGCCAAAAGACCAAGAATCACGATAACAATCATTAGTTCAATTAAAGTGAAACCTCTTCTCATATTTCTTTGCATAAAACTACCTTTGCTTATTTGATTACTTATTATAGTAAAAAAAAATTACATTTAAGATACAAAGCCTAAAAATTACACTTATAAGTATGAAATATCACATTAATCTGTTAATAATTAAGCGCAGTAGTAGCTAGTTTTGCCCATGGAGAATTTTTATCTGCTTGTATTGCAGATTGATAAGCAACTTTTGCCTCATCATCTCTCCATAACTTTGCAAGAACGGTACCAAGTAGATATTTTTGTCTCGCTCTTTGCTCTGGGTTTAGTTTTATTTTATTGAGGGATGAAATCACATCAAGTGCTTTGTTGTACTCTTTTTTGTTCATATATGCCCCATAAAGTGCAAACTCTACAAATGGACTCTGTGCATACGAGTTCGACTCTTTTTGTATTTGTAGTACTTTATTTGCATATTTTATAAGCATATTATCATCATGCATTTCATCTGCTAATGTTATCATCGCTACATATCTATCAATATCTTTATAGTCGAGTCCAAATATCTCTTCTATTTTCATCATCACTTTAAGCATTTTGTCTTTTTTCTCAACTCTTTTATATGTATCAAAAAGTATACGATAGACTTCTTTATAAGGTGATGTTTTTGGATTATCTATCAATGCTATCAAATCTTTAGAAGCATCTACAAGTTCAGTATAATTTCCCGTTGCAAAATCTACTTTTATATATCGATACAGCCATTTCATTCTCTCTTGAATATCTTTTGACTTAACATTTTTCATAGCAATCTTTTTAGAGAGTTGAAAATCACCACCTTGCATAGCACAGCTATATATGCCATCATCCCAGCTGTCTGAGAGTGTTATATTATGCTCATTAGATATGACCAATACCTGCGCACAATTTTTCTCTTGCAAAGCAAGTTTCATCATTCCTATAGCCGCATTATGTACAATATTCTCTACTTCAGGATAGATACCTTCATCTAGTCGTTCAAGCTGATTTTGCATCTCTAGCACTTGCGTATATTTTTTATTTGCAAGAAGAAGCTTTGCTTTTTCATAGAGTGCTCTTTCTCCAATTGTATCATCCCCATACTCTTGTATAAGTTTATCCAACTCTTGCATTTTTTCGCTAACATTTAAATCTTCAATATCAAAAAACAGTTCATCTTTGGTCGTTTGCACTACGTCAATATAATCACCATCTGGAAATTTTTTCATATACTCATTCAATGCAGCCAGTGCTTCTTCTTTTTTATCTGTTTTTGCCAACCATATTGCTTTATTTTTTAATAACTCTTCATATTCATCATACGTTGCATCTATATGCATTAAAATAGCGTCTGCAATAGCAGATGCCACTTCATAATAACCTGCATCAGCAAAGCTTTCCATCATCTTTTTAGAGACAGGTAAATCTTCCATAAAAAAGTCAGGTTTCGCTTTGACAATTTTCATAGCATACTGGGCAGCTTTTTTTGTAGACTTTCCAAGATATAGATTGACTAATTTAAACGCAGCAGTAGCAGCAACTTCCAAATCATTTGTCTGTTGCAATGCTTTTTGATAGTATTTTATAGCTTCACTTGTCCCACCAGATTCTTCAAGCATTTCACCTTTATAAATATATCCCCATTGCGCATAAACGCTTTCACTATGCTCACTAAAAAGTCTATCAAAGAAATAATCTGCATCAGTATTGAGCGACATTTTTGTATATGCTCTTGCAAGTAAAGAGAGAACTTCTGCTACATTATCACTCGAAGAGTATTCACGTAAAAATGTTTTTGCACTACTTAAGACATTTTCCCATTCTTTTAATTTATCAAATACTTTTATTTTGTAGTAGAGTAGTTCATCTTTAAAAAGAGTATTTGGATAGTATTTCAGTATATCTTCAATAGATTCTAAACAAAAGTCATATCTTTTTTCTTTATAGAATTTTTTTACTTTCAAATAGTCTTTAACATCTTCAACTTTTTTTATGTGAACAGGATTGCCTTTTAGGTCTAAACTTCCAACATAAGGCAATTTACTCTTGTCTAAAAAAAATGGAAAATCAATGGCTATCTCAGAAGTTTTTTTTTCTTCTTTCAAAAGAGGGACTTTACTTTTATATCCCAAAATAGTCCATCTCTTTGATACCCTAGCATTGACACTAAAAAATGTATCATCTTTTGTCAAATCAAAAATATCAGCTATAAGCTTTATCTTATGTACAGGTTGTATGATAAGAAAAAATATATCTTTTTTTCTTGTTGTGTTCACTTTAAAAAAATCATTTTGTAAATATTTTAAATTTTGAGATGGTTTTTTAGAAAATGCACAAATCACTTTTGTTACAACATTAAAATCATTTTTTATTGTTTGGCAAGTAAATGATGTAGGGTTTTTCAGTGTAAGTACTGAGTATTTTGTAAAGTCATCTTTTGCACTATCTATCGAAATTTCAAGTGCAAAAGAGTTTAGAGTAAAGAGAGTAAAGAGTATCCATTTTAACAAATTCCCTCTCCCCTCATAATTAGTTATTAAAACTATTAATATCCACTGTTATATACAAAAGCTGTAATAAACTCTAAGAGTGGATTTATAGCTACAAAAGCAAATATAGTTCCTATTGCTGCAATTCCAATAATAGTTTTTAATGCTAAGGTTGCATTTGCAACATACATATGCCCATCATTACCCATGACAGGTTCTTTCATAAACATATACACTATAAGTTTTAAGTAGTAGTAGCCTGCTATAGCAGAGTTAAGAGCCATGATCAATGCTAAGACTGTATACCCACTCGTCACAGCCGAACTAATAAGGTACAATTTACCCCAAAAGAGTGCAAATGGTGGTAAACCAGCAAGACTTAACATAAAAAGACCCATAATCAATGCGGCAACCGGCGCAGTTTTAATCATACCTGCAAATTTGTCATAAGAGTGATCTGACATCTGGTGCGCTGGCAAATTCTTTTGACGAGAAATCCAAAGCATTGAAAATGATCCAAGGTTTGTAAATGTAAAAAGTACCCAGTATAAGAATAAAGCACTATTTGCTTGTGTAGTACCTATCAAAATTGCTGCCATAACAAAACCAGCATGAGAAATTGACGAATAAGCAAGCATACGCTTTACATCTGTTTGTACTAAAGCCCACATATTTGAAGCAGTCATAGTAAGCACAACAAAAGCATAAAGTACAACTTCTAACCAAACGATACCACTATGCACTAAAAATTCAAAAAATCTCATAGCAACAATGAAAGCTGCTATTTTAGGCACAATTGACATATAACCAGCCATAGATGCAGATGAACCTTCATAAATATCTGGAGCCCACGTATGAAAAGGAATCAAAGAAAGTTTAAACGCAAATGCCCCAAGCATAAAAGCAACACCAACAAGGACATATCCTATATCTGCATAGCCATTTGCTGCTAAAACTAAAGCAATTTTATTAATTTCAACAGAACCTGTCAATGCATAAAACACCATAGCACCAAAACTAAAGAAGCCTGCTGCTAATGCGCCCATTGTAAAGTATTTTACTGCTGCTTCAAATGATTTGTCACGATTGTGCATAGCAATCAATGTATATAAAGCTAAAGACGAAGTCTCAAGACCGACAAATATAAGAATAATATTGTCCGTTGCAACCATAAACTGAAAACCTGAAATCATAAATAAGAAAAGAGCATAAAACTCAGGATATGAAAACTCATGAAAACGTTTATGTGTTAATGACAAAGGAATAAATAGCATTGATGCAAGTACAATAATAAACTGTGCTAAAATTGCTAAACCATCAATGAGCATTACATCAAACATACCTAAAACAGTACCATTTTGTGCAAATATACCTGCAGAATCAACTACACTAAAAAAGTCCATCGCCAAGAACAATAAGCTTAACACTACATAAAGAGACTTATGAAGTCCCCCTTTGATAACATCAAGGACTAAGATTAATAATGCACCAACAACTGGAATAAGCATTGGAGTAAGAGTCAATACATTTAAAGACTCCATTGAAATATTGATAGGTGCTAACATTAGCGTACCTCCTCTATAGTAGTCTCTTGTATAACAATCTCTTTTACCTTAACCAAATCAGGAATTCTTTCTTGCCCTAATTCTGTTATAGATTTATTATGCATAAGTTGAATAATAGATTTTACAGAGTTGTTTATCGGATCTAGTACTGGTTTTGGATAGACACCAAGCCAGATTGCCACAATAACAAGTGGAACTAAAGCAAATAATTCTTTTTTATTAACATCAGGTAAATTTTCATTTTTTTCATTTGTAACTTCACCAAAAAATACTTTTTTATACGCTGCAAGCATATAAATAGCACCAACAATAATACCAATTCCCGCTAGAAGTGTTAGGATGTGTGATTGTTGATAAAATCCAAGTAAAGATAAAAACTCTCCAACAAAGTTAATTGTTAATGGCATTCCAACCGAAGCCATCATCATAATAGCGAAGATAGTTGCATATTTAGGCATAACATGAGCTAGTCCACCAAATTCACTCATCATTTTTGTGTGACGTCTATCATAGATAACACCTACAAGCAAAAAGAGCGCACCGGCTACAACACCGTGACCAAGCATTAGAAAAATTGAACCAGTTACACCTTCAACATTCAATGCAAAAGTTCCTAAGATAATTATCCCCATGTGAGAGATAGATGAATATGCAATTACTTGTTTAATATCTTTTTGCGCATAAGCAACCATAGCAGTATATATAACCATGATAATCGCTAAAATTGCAATTGGAATCATAAAAAATGCAGATGCATCAGGAAATAATGGTAATGAAAATCTCACAAAAGCATATGTTCCCATCTTAAGTAAGATAGCAGCTAGGATTACAGAACCAATCGTTGGAGCTTGTCCATGTGCATACGGTAACCATGTATGAAATGGAAACATTGGCACCTTAATAGCAAATCCAATAAAGAATGCTGCAAATAACCAAAGCTGTAAATTTTCAGGTAAAACAAGTCTATACCAGTCAAGAAGTCCAAAGCTCCAAACACCTGTCGCTTGATAGTAAAAATAAGCCATAAAAAGCATACCTACTAGCATTACTAGAGAACCTGTAAATGTATATAAGAAAAACTTGATTGAAGCATAAATTCGTAATGGACCACCCCATGCACCAATGATATAAACCATAGGTACAAGAGAAAGTTCCCAAAATACATAAAATACAATTGCATCAAGTGCAGCAAAGACACCTACCATTGTCATTTGTAAAAATAACAAGGTAATAATCATATATTTTACATTTGCAGTATCAGTTAATGAACCAATACCAAGAAGAGTAAAAAATGCTGCTAAAACTATAATAAATAAAGAGATACCATCAACACCTAGAGTGTAATTAATTCCAAATGATGGAACTAATGGCAAACTTTCCATAAACTGCATACCAGATACACTTCCATCAAATGCGTACCATAACCACAAAGAGAGTGCAAATTCAATAGCAGCTACAGAGACACCATATGCACGCATCCCATCCTTTTGAATCATAAATCCAAATACACCTGCAAGTGCAGGAAAGAATATTAATATCGATAAAATATGATCTAACATCTACTAAACTCCTAGGGCTGATAAGATAGATAATATCTCATCAGAATATCTTGCTGCAAGTCCAAAAACTACAGCCAATGACAATAAACCAACTAAACCGGCTACCATCCATTTTAGCATAGTAGATAAGTTACCACTTTGCATATCTCTTGTTTTTTCACCAGTTCCATATATAATACCAGCGATACCATCAACTGTTGCATCCACAATTTTCATATCAACTTTCGTCCAGAATACCTCTGACATTTCTTTATATGATTTTACAATGTATTCTTCATAAAAATATGGGATGTAGTATTGGTTATATAATAATTTATAAACAAATGAGTTTTCAATTGCACTTGTTCCATCTGGAACACTGCTCCATGATGCATATTTTTTATATGCATAAAGAATAGCTAAAGCAACAAATACTTGTGTACCAACCAACATAATCAACAATGTAGTATGTGAATGTATATGATACTCATGGGCATTTAAAATTTCCTCAACCATTTCAAAGAATGGTACTTGAAATACCCCGGCAATCATAGCAAGAATCAATAATGGACTCATAGCTATAAGCATAAATCTATACGCTTCATGTGGATGAATACCAAATATTTTATATCTCTCTTCACCATGAAAGATTAAAGCAACAAGTCTAAATGAATAAAACGCTGTTAAACCTGCAGTAAAAAGAAGTACACCATAAATAACAAAGTGATGTTCTGCAAACGCAGCTTCTAAGATAGTATCTTTTGAAAAGAAACCTGCAAATGGAAAGATACCCGCTAATGCTAAAGAAGCAATAGTCATCATAATCCAAGTCCATCTCATTACTTTTTTCAATCCACCCATTTTAAATGGATCTAACTCATCATGCATAGCATGCATTACATTACCTGCACCTAAGAATAGTAATGCCTTGAAAAATGCGTGTGCCATAAGGTGAAACAATGCTACCCAATAAGCACCTAAACCTGCAGCAGCAAACATATAACCTAACTGTGAAAGCGTAGAGTACGCAATGATTCTTTTCATATCACGGTTAACAAGTGCCATTGATGCTGCGAATAAAGCAACAAAAGCACCAAGACTAGCGATAAAGAGACCAACGTTTGGAATTAAATCATAAAGCTCACCAGAACGTACCACAAGATACACCCCTGCAGTAACCATTGTTGCCGCGTGAATCAATGCAGATACCGGAGTAGGACCTTCCATCGCATCAGCAAGCCATGTATGTAATGGAAACTGTGCTGATTTACCCATAGCACCGATAAATAAAAATATACCAATCCAAGTTAATGTAGCTGTATCAAGAGTACTAAACGCAGCAAAAGCACCATCATATTGTAATGTACCAGTATTCCAATATACTAAGAAAATACCAATAAGCATACCAAGGTCAGCTATACGGTTCATAATGAAAGCTTCATTAGCTGCCCAAGTTGCGACCTCTTTATGAAACCAAAAACCAATAAGACCCCATGAACATAAACCAACACCTTCCCATCCTATAAATAGTCCAGCATAGTTATCACTCATTACAAGTACCATCATTGAAAATACAAATGCTGACAACCAAGAGAAAAATCTATTGAATCCCTTATCGTGATCCATGTAACCTATAGAGTATATATGCACGATAGTTGAAACCAAAGTAACAACCATCATCATAGTAACTGATACTTGATCAACTATAAATCCAAAAGGAATATATAAATGCCCTGTTGCCATCCATGTCATCATTTCAACATGTACAGGTTCACCACCATCTAAAATATACATTAGAAGTACAAAACTACTTACTAAAGAACTAAAGATTAATAAACTTGCAACTATACCTGTGAACATCTTCTTTGGTGTTGCAGTAAATAGTGCTGAGAACAAAGAACTGACAAGCGGAGCAAATAATGCTATATATAAATATTTTTCCATTCTTTATCCTTTCATCGAACTTAATGAATCTAAATCAATAGAACCATGACGTTTGAACCACACAATAAGAAGCCCAAGACCAACTGCAACTTCAGAAGCGGCAATAGCAATGACAAAAAATGCAAACATTTGCCCTGTTAAATCACCATAATAGTGTGAGATAGCAGCAAATGCTACATTTACAGAGTTTAGTAATATTTCTGTCGCAAAAAATAGCAAAAGAAGATTTTTTCTACGCATAACACCTACTAAACCAATAGCAAATAAAATAGTAGATAAAACTAAATAATGGTTTAAACCAATTTCCATCATGAAAGCACCTTTTTATTTTTTTCTTTTTCAAGATCTTCATCATTCATAAGCGTGATTGAAAGGTCCATTTTTTTACCGGCAAGTACAATTCCAGCTACCATTGCAACAAGCAACATAATCGCAGCAACTTCAAAGGGAACTAAATACTTCGTAAATAAAACTAAACCAACTTCTTGAGTGTTACCAACACCTTCTATAGCTGGGTAAAGTGCCACTATATTTTCAGAAACCATAGGTGTAGCAAAAATCACTACAACTAAAATAGCTGCTAAAGTTGAAAGCCCTATAATAATATATTTATTCCCCTGCTTCTCTTTCACTTCACGAGTTGTATCAAAAAACATCATACCAAAAGCATAAAGAGCCATAACAGCACCTGTATATACGATTATCTGAACCGCACCTAAAAAATCAGCACCCAAAATAAAGAAAAATGCTGATATAAAAATCATTCCTGCTGCTAAGGCAGTTAATGCATATAATGCTTGTGATGTAGTCACTGTAATGAAAAACATCGTAATAGTCAAAAATGCAAACAAGTAAAACGCTATCGCTTCAAACATAGTCTAAACTCCTTAATATGCTAGAGGTGTTTTTTTAACACGCTCGTCTTCATGTGGTGTAATAGCACCGAAACCTTCAAACTCTTTTTGAGCTTTAGCCTTCATGGTATCTATAGGTGTAAGCATATATTCGTAATCTACAAAGTGTTCTCTTTGTTCTGAAGCTTGCTCATACTCTCCACCATGTGTAATTGCCAACTCTGGGCAAACCTCTGCACAATAACCACAAAAAATACAACGACCTAAGTTAATTGTATATTCTGTTACTTCTTTACGAGAGTTTTCATCAATTTTAGTATCCATACGAATACAATCTGAAATACAAATCTTTTCACATAAACCACAACCGATACATCTCTCAGCATCAGATTCCCAAAGTCGTTTCATCTCATGCACTGCACGATAACGAGGACCTATAGGCATTTTTTCTTCAGGATATTGTACTGTGTGAATATCAAACTTAATCATCTCACGAAGTACAACCCAAAGACCAACAAATAGCTCACCCTTAAAACTTCTTCTAACTACACGCTTAAACTTACCCCAACCATCAGTAGGATAATCTTCAATATCAACTAAAAAGTAGCCATTATCAGCTACATTTCTATCATTAAATGCTTCCATTTTCATTCATTATCCCCTTAAAACATCATCACTAAACCAGTGATTACAACATTAATCACGGCTAATGGCATTAAAACTTTCCAACACAACCACATAAGTTGATCTGGTCTCACATCTGGCCAAGCTGCTCTAGTCCACAAAAAGAAGAAAAAGAAAAATGCGACTTTACCTAATAATCCAAGTGCCCCAAAAATAGTTCCATCACCAAATCCACCTAAAAAGATAAGTGGTATTACAAAAGAGATAAAAAACATATTTGCATATTCACCAATGAAGAATAGACCCCATCTCATACCAGAATACTCAGTACCAAAACCATCAATAATTTCATGATCATTCGCTATCAAGTGAAAAGGAGTACGTCCTGTTTCAGCAAACGCAGCAATCCAAAACAATATAAATGCAAGAGGTTGTGACCATATTATCCAGTCACTGATACCACCTGCTTGATATTCATTAAAATCAATAAGTGACAATGAACCAACCATCATAATTGGAGCTAAAATAGACAAACCACTTACAACTTCATATGATATAAATACTGCTGCTGTACGAGCAGCTGAAAGTAGTGCAAATTTATTCGCAGATGCCATACCTCCAAGTAATGGTCCATACAAACCAACTGCCATTACACCTAAAATATATAATATACCAATATTTAAATCTGCAACAATAGGATGAACTGTATATCCAAACACTGTAAATTCTGGAAAGAATGGAATTGCAGCAGCTGCCATAAACGCAGTAGCTGCTGTAATTACAGGAGCTATTTTAAATATAAGAGCTACTACATTTGTAGGGATGATATCCTCTTTTGTAAAAAGCTTTACACCATCTGCTGCAACTTGCAATAGTCCATATGGTCCAACATACATCGGCCCCAAACGACGTTGCATAAATGCAAGCACTTTACGCTCGAAATATGTACCAATACCTGCTAACGCAGAAAATATAAGTAAGATTACAACGACTTTGATTATCGTCTCAATTAAATATGCTGTATCCATATATTACACCTTTTGTATCGAAGCAGAATTAAAGCGATATGCCTCAAATAATGCTTCTGAGTTTAGTTTTTTGTCAAATGTTGGTAAAACTACAATATCACCTGTAATTTTATTATCACTTACTACATTTGCAGTAAGCTCACCATTTGTAGTTTTTACTTTTACAGTATCACCCTCATTAAAGTCTGATTTAGATAAGAACTCTTCACTCATATAAATACCACTTACTTCATCAAGGTTGCTTGTTTTGTTTGTAAACTCTGTAAATTGTCTTACAGGATTAGCTAGATAAATTATACTACCTTCAAGCTTATCTTCACTGAATTTATCAACACTTTCATCATCACTTACATCAACTGCTACATTTTCTAACACATATCCGCGAACTTCTGTTCCATCATTTTCGTAATGATTTGGTAAATTATCAAATTCTTCTGATTTGAATCCAACAGATATTGGCAGTTCAACAGTATAATCTATAACATTTTCAGCTTCAAGACCAAGTGCATTTGCAATATCATTAAGTTCATAACCATTATAAACTACAGCAGCATTTGTTGGGTTTACACGTTTATTTATAGATGTTAATGTTCCTTCTTGCTGATTTATAGCTGGCATATCTAAATCACCATCTCCTAAACCAGAAAGCACATAATCTCCATCTGTATTATAAGCTACAGTATATGCACCTTTTTCATCATCAAGTTCACATAGAAGTGCCACTCCAAGAGAGTTAGTAAGCGTTGGGATCATTGTTACAGAAAAAGCAGAGTATTTTTCAACCAAAGCCACTAAACGTGCAATATTTTTAGCATTTGGATGTGTATATAAATCAGGACCTACCATCAATTCAAAAGTAGTCTTTTTCTTTAGATTCTTCTCTAATACTTCCATAAATTTAGCATCAGCACTAAGAATTTCTAAGAGTTTGTTGTCATCTACTTCAACATCTTTAGCTACTTTTTTAGAAACCATCTTCGATTTTTCAACTTCAATCTCTTCTTCTTCGCCAGTTTCTTCATTCACTTTAACTTCTTGAACGATTTCAATCACTTTTTCTTTTACTGTCTCTTGGATAGTAATCGTTTTTTGAGAATGAAACGAAGCTAAATATTCTACTATAGTTGATGGTAATTTTGTTTTATCCCCAAAGAGGTCTAAGATAAGGTACAGCGCTACTTCTTCTTGCAATGGAGCATGATTTACTGTCATTATAGACTTACCTAAACCTTCAATGATAGGATCTTTAAGTGGATGGAAATATAATCCAGCACCTTTATTTACCGTCATTGAATTATTAAGCGCATATCTTGCATTAGGATTGTCCGTTTTTAAAGCAGATCCAATTGAAACTACAAAATTAGAATTATGTACTTTTTCCAAATCACTACTATAAAGTTTTGTACCACTTATCTCACTATAATTAGCTAAAAACGTTTGAAAAGCTTTTGCTTCATTATTCACAAGTTTATAACCAAATTTTTCTTTCATTTTTTGAAGTAAATAAGCTTCTTCATTTGTAATAGTTGAAGTAAACGCAATAGTGTCAGCTTTCTTGAATGCCTCAATTGCTTTTTCAAACGCAGCTTCATCTTTTGTCGCAGTAGCATTTTGATAGTCAAACCCATAACGACCAGCACCACAAAGTGAAACATAGTTCCATTCGTTCATAACACGGTATATCTTATCTTCAGGATTATCTATACTTGCATGCTTTATATCATATGTGATTTGACAACCTGCAGAACAATGTCCACAAGTTGCTGGAACTTGTTTAAGCTCCCATGCATTAGACTTGTACATAAACTGTGTATCAACAAGCGCACCAACTGGACAAACAGCAGCACATTCACCACAAGAAGTACAATCAAGTACATCAGTTCCATTTGTAAGACCAATGACTGACTTGTTTAGTTTATTCCACATGGCATATGCATCTTTAGGCATTTCTGCTTTATAATCAGCATTTAAAGGGTCAGCACCACGTGCTATAGTTTTGAGTGAATTATCACCAATCATATCTTTACAAGCAGTAACACAACGCTCACAAACTATACAAAGACCCGGATCATAATGTAAATGACCCCAGTCATGAGAGCTTCTATCTACATCTTTTACAGAATAGCTTTGTGAATCTACACCTATCTCAAGTGTATAGTTTTGTAGCTCACACTCGCCTGATTGATCACAAACACCACATTGTAGAGGATGGTTTACATCATATACTTCCATTATTGCACGACGTTCTTTTTCGATTGTCTCAGTGGAAGTTGTAATGTTCATACCATCTTTAGCTTTTGCATTACATGCATAGACTTGTTTTCCATCTGCTTCTACAAGACAAATTCTACAAGCTAGTGTGGGGCTACATCTTGTCAAATAACATATTGCAGGAATAAAAATATCATTAGCACGAGCTGCATTTAGTATATATGCACCCTCTTGCGTTTGAATCTCTTTACCATCAATATTTATAGTAATCTTACTCATTATATTACTCTCACTATTTTGGATTTTTGAAATCTATATAAACTTGACTCTTGACCTATATCAAAAACAGGGTTGAGTGCCACTGTTCCTTTAAGCTCATCATCTAGTTTAAATTTTCTTTTAATTGTTCTGTTTTGAGAAATTATTTCTATCTCGTCACCATCATTTATTTTTGCTGCAGCAGCAAACTGTGCTGAACCTCTTAATACTGTATCTTTTTCAAGTTGTTTTGTTTTATTAGTAAATTTATTGAATTGTAAAACAGGGTTACAATTATATACAACCGTACCATTAAACTCTGGCAAATCTGCGACAGGTTCAATCACCGCCTCAACTACACAAGAGACTTCATCTAAAAGATACCCTCTTATATCATCCCCATGTGGTGAGTAGAAATTCTCTAGCGAATCAAAAGCAATATTTTTAAAGCCTTTATCACTTGGTAACTCACTCGTATATTCAACTGTGTACTCTTTATCTATGTCAAAAGCCTTTGCTAAATCATTAAGAAGATAACCATCAAATGCTAGGGCTACATTCAGCGGTAACACTTTGTTATCAACATTAACGATTGTTCCTTCAACTTGATTCAGTGCTGGCATAGCTAAATCTGCTTCTTCTAATGAAGAGAGTACAAAGTCACCATCTGCATTATATCCAACAACATTTTCTGTCTCCTCATCAACATCTAGTTCACAGATAAGTGATACACCAGCAGTGTTAACTTCATTTGGAACAATCAATAAAGAAAAATTTGTATATTTTTCAATTAAAGCTGCTAGTTTTGCAATATTTTTTGCACGGGCATGTGCAAACAAATCACTACCAAGAACTAATACATGATTTTGAGTTCTACTAAATGATTTACTCATTTGCTTGATTTCATCATCGCCTACATTACTCTCAGCTTCAAGATAACCTAAATCTAACTCTTCTAAAAATGCTTTTGCATCTTCATCAATATCAGCATTTTTAAGTAACTCATTTGCTAAGAGAGCTATTACACCCTCTTCAGTTCCTACTTCATATTTGATGAATTGTGTAGCAGTATTTTTCATCAACGCATCTTCTAAAGGATGTGCATAAATTACTTTTGCGCCATTATGCTGAGAAGCCGTTCTGATTGCATATCTAACCATAGGATTATCTGTTGCTATTCTTGTTCCGATAATTACCACTGCATCTGCTTGTTTTATTGCATCCATTGAAGCACTATGATGCAACTTTCCACTTACAGAACTATATGCTTTCATAAAGTCAGCATACAAACGTGCATCTTCGTTATAAAGTTTAATTCCGAGCTTCTCTTTTAACTTTTGCAAAATCAGTACTTCTTCATTCGTTATTATTGAAGTAAAACGAATAGCATTTGCATTTTTTAAAGCTTCTAAAGCCCCTTCAAACGCAGTAGCATCTTTTTTTGCTCGATTTTCAAAATCAAAACCAAATCGTCCTGCTCCACAAAGTGAATTGTATTCAAAATTATTTTTCACTCTGTAGATGTTGTCTTCACCATTTATACCAAAATGACGAGTTTCATACTCTAATGAACATCCCGCAGAACAGTGTGCACAAGTTGATGGAACACGGGATAATTCCCATGCATTCGCAGTGTATTTAAAATCACTGCTCACAAGTGCTCCAACAGGACAAACTGCGATACATTCGCCACAGTATGTACAGTCAAGTGTTTGGGAATTTTTTGGAATAATTACAGAAGAGTAACCACCAAACTTAACATCGATGGCATCATCACCAATAACTTCATTACAAACATGAACACATTTTTCACACATAATACATAATGCAGGATCATAATTTATCAACCCCCAATCTTCTACTTTTCGTAGTTGATCTTTCGCTGAAAAATTTTGATTTCCTACATTAAATTCTAATGTCATATTTTGCAAATCACACTCGCCTGACTTATCACAAACTCCACATTCTAATGGATGATTGACATCATAAAGTTTCATGATATTGGTTCTTTCGACTTCAAGCTTATCTGAATTTATTTTTACTTCTATGCCCTCAGTAGGTGGTGTGTTACAAGAAAGTATAAAACCATCAACACCTTCTACTTCAACAGAACAGATACGACAAGACGCACAAGGCGTTGTCTTGGAGATATAACACATAGTAGGTATGTAAAGATCATTTTTTCTAGCAACTTGAAGGATTGTTTCACCTTTTTTTGCTTGAACATCTTTACCGTCAATTTTAAAATTAATAATTTTACTCATTCACGACCTCCTTATGCCTGTACCATTGCTATATAGTAACAACGCATACATCTATCTGCCTCTGCTAAGGCCTGATCTTGAGTAAATCCTAGATTCACTTCAGCATTATTATGTTTACGTATTTCGGCGTCAAGTACAGAAGAGTGCTCACGAGGAAGACCTGGCAACCAACCAGTTACTTTTTCTTTCTTATCATAAACTTTAAGTTTACTCAAATGATCTTCCATTATCTCATCATCAGTTAAAGTTATTTCACCTGTTTGCACATAGCGTGACATAACAGAAGCTGCACGTTTTGCTTGACCTACTGCGTTTACAATTGTCATTGGACCATATTCACAATCACCAGAAGCAAAAATACCTTTGCGTGATGTCATATAATCTTTACCATTTGTTTTGATAGTAGCCCATGAAGTCATCTCTATATCCCACTCTTCTGGAAGTAAGTCCAGATCAGCAGATTGAGAAACAGCTGGAATAAGATAATCAGCCTCTATCGTATATGATGCACCTTCAATTTTAACAAGTTGTGCACGACCACCATCAGGATCAGGTACAAGTTCAAATTTATCAACTAACAACTCAGTCAATATATCATCATCATTTGTTGTAATATTATTCACAGCAGAATGGAAAAGAAACTCAACACCCTCTTCTACTGCTTCATGATACTCTTCATAAGTTGTATTACGAATAATAGTTTTTTCATCACGACGATAAATCATATAAACTTTTTTCGCATTTGCACGAATAGAACAACGCACAACGTCCATTGAAGTAAATCCACCACCGACACAAACAACAGTTTTACCTGTCAAGTCAACATAATCAGTCGTGAGTAGGTTTTCTTCTTGTTCTTCTTTTGAAATTGTGTATCCATATTTTTCATAAAGATTTACTTTATCAAGGAAATCAATAGCTCCCCAATAGCCCTTTATCTCTGGTCTTTCATTTTCACAACGAACTTTTTTAGAAATTCTTGTTCCAACGGCTACCATAGTTGCGTCATACTCTTTCTCAAATCTTCTCATATCATCTGCAGAGATACGACTATTAGTGATAAAATTCACACCCATATCTCTAACACATTCGATATCTTGATTGTATTTATCAACTGGCATACGATACTCTGGAACACCAACTGCAACTTCACCACCAAGGACAGGAAGCTCTTCATATACATCTACATCAATACCTTCAGCTGCAAGATAGTAAGCAGTAGTAAGTCCTGCAGGTCCTGCACCTATAACCGCTACTTTTTTATCAATTGATGGTTTTTTCTCCATTGGATGAAAAAAGTTGTATTCGTGATTTGCTTCCCAGTCTGCACCAAGACGTTTGAGTGCCATAATTGAGATAGGCTCATCAAGATTTGTTCTACGGCAAGCATCTTCACATGGATGCGGACAGACACGACCACAAGTATGTGCTAGTGGCATCGTCTGACGCGTAGCTTCTAATGAATCATCAAAACGTAAATCTCTAACACCTTCTATATATCCAGGAATATCAACATGTGCAGGACAAGCATCCGTACATGGTGCCGTAATCTTAGCAATATAACCGATAGCATCATCATAATGTTTTGATTTTTTCTTTTCATTTATACACTCTAAAAATGTATCTTCAAAGTGATTCATCAAGTCAAGTATAGGATTTGGAACTGTTTTTCCTATCTCGCACTTAGAAGTAATCTGCATGCTTTTACCAATCTCTTTCAAATGGTCTAAATCAGCTATTTCACCTTCACCACGAGCAATTTTATCAAGTTGATCATATAAAATACGACCACCCCATCTACCAGGAGCACATCTTCCACATGCTTCTGAATAGACTTGATACTGTGCAGCATATTCCATAGCTAAACGGATAACATCCACATCCTCATTAAACAATGAAACACCATCCCAGCCTATGAAAGCCTTTGAGTCACGATGATCATCATACTGTGCTGGCAAATTATATGCTGACTCTTCCCACTCTTCTTTTGGTTTACCTATATTATTAACAAGCTCACCATTCCAAGTAGAAAAATATACTTTACTCACAGCAAATCCCTATTTTTTGACAACGATAGTCCAATCGACTTCGTTGAATTTCAGTGAGTTATAAAGTTCGTACCCACACTCTTTTACTAAATCAGCACTTCTTTGGATTGGAGTAAAATCCCCTATCTCAAAAAGAAATATCAAAGTTTCTGTCGGCTTGTGTTTTTCCTCTAAAATCTCTTTCATACGAGGTTCAAAATTGTCTTTTAAATGTCTTAAATCATATCGTTTCATTATCTGTCAACCTCACCGAATACAATATTTGTAGTACCTATAATTGATACAACATCTGGAATATAGTGGCCTGGTAAAAGGTCAGTTAAAATCCCTGTATGCCAAAAAGATGGCGCACGAAGTTTTAGTCTATATGGATATGGCCCACCTTGTGAGTTAATGTAGAATCCAAGTTCACCTTTTGGTGATTCAGTTGGAATATACACTTCCCCTACTGGTGGTCTCATACCTTGTGTAACAAGAACAAAATGCTGCATCAAAGAGTAATTTTGTGTCATGATGTCAATCTTTGGAGCAGAAATATATTTAGGTGCATGTGCCATTAAGTCAGTTTGACCATCTTTTTCACATTTTTCATACATCTCTATACATTGATAAAGAATCTTAGCAGACTCTCTCATCTCTTCCATATAAATACGGTATCTTGCAAAGTTATCACCTTTATCTGAAAAAGGTACATTAAACTCTACTTCATCATACAACTCATATGGCTCTTCTTTACGAATATCCCAAGCCACACCTGAAGCACGAAGCATTGGACCAGTACAACCCCATGAAAGTGCCATCTCGGTAGAGATCGTTCCTACCTCTTCCATTCTCATTAACCAAATACGATTAGAGTCAAGTAAATCTTCATAATCTTTGATATTTTGAGGCAGTTTATTTAAAAATACTCTTAATTGATGTAAAAAACTGTCTTGTAAATCAAGAGGTACTCCACCAATACGAATAGCTGCATGCGTTAAACGTGCACCACAATACCCCTCAATAATATCCATAAGATATTCTCTTTCACGGAAAGCAAAAAGGAAAACTGTCATTGCTCCAATATCAAGCGCTGTTGTCGCAAGCCAAAAGAGGTGAGACATTAGACGATTTATCTCTAAAAGGAGCATACGTATAACTTTTGCACGACGAGGAACTTCTAAACCAATGAGCTTTTCAACTGCAAGAGCAAAACCATAATTGTTTGAAGATGATGCAATGTAATCCATACGGTCAGTCGTTGGCATAAACTCATTATATATCATGTTCTCAGCCATTTTTTCCATACCACGATGCAAATAACCAACATCAGGATGCGCTTTTACAATTTGTTCTTGTTGTAAATGCAACATCAAACGCAGTTGACCATGTGCAGATGGATGTTGAGGACCAAAGTTCAGTACCAACTCATTATCATCTCTATCAAATGTTATATTTTCAAAAAACGGTGTTAATCTGTTTTTTACTTGTGCCATATCTTAAACCACCTTATCTTTGAGGATCATCAATAATTACTGATGACTCTTTATCAAGTTTTTTGACGAGGAATACTCCACCTTCTTCTTGGTATGATTGCGTAACTGCTGGTTCATCACCGGTAATTTTAGTCCCCTTAGGCACTTCATGTCCAAGACGTGCAAAACGCTCTGAATCATATCTATCAACTTTTGCAGGATCACGAAGTTCAGGTCCTATAATGTCACGTGCTTCTTTTCCATAGATTTTATCTACTTCATACCATGCAGCAAACTCATCACCTTCAAGTGGATACGTTTTTAAAAGAGGATTTCCTTGCCAATCATAAGGCATAAGAATTCTTTTCATAAATGGATGATTATTTGCTTCAATACCAAACATATCGAACATTTCACGTTCACTCCAGTCAGCACTTCTGAAAAGTTTTTCTACAGAATCAACAGCTTCTCCATTTTGTATAAAGTATTTTATACGAATACGTTTACGTTTTGTCATTGAAAGCATTTGGTAAAAAATTTCAAATGTATTGTCTTTTGCTAGCCAGTCAATAGCTGACATTTCTGAGAGTTGTGTATATGACAACTCATCTCTCATGAGCTCAAGCACTCCGTAAATATCATGTGCATTGATATACACAACCATTTGTTCTACTTGTATATATGCTTCTTTGACTTCAAACTTTTCTTTTATAGCAGCTAAATCGCTTGCAAAAACTTCATCTTCTTCCACAGAACTCTTTGGCATTTGTGGTGCTACATAAAATCTATCTGTATAGTAAGCTTTTGCTTGTACATCGTCTTTAGGTTTATACGCTCTCATAATTACATTAACCTTTTAGCTTTTTGTGCATTTCCTGCTTTATTAGCACGGATTTTCTTTTGTAGTAACATTACACCATACTGAAGTGTTTCAGGACGTGGTGCACAACCTGGAAGATATAAATCTACTGGGATAATTCTATCAACACCTTGAACAGTTGCATATGTATTGAACATACCACCTGTATTTGCGCATGAACCCATAGATATAACCCATCTAGGTTCAGTCATTTGATCATACAAACGTTTGATAAACTCAGAGTGTTTTTTCGTAAGTGTTCCTGCAACTATCATTACATCAGATTGACGTGGTGAAGCTCTAAAGATTGTCCCAAAACGGTCAAAGTCATATCTTGAAGCACCTGCAGCCATCATCTCAATACCACAACATGCAAGACCATATGTCATTGCCCAAAGTGAATTTGAACGTCCCCAGTTTACAATCTTATCTACACTTGTTAGTGCTATAGGTAATCCACCATCTTGTGTATAGTTTACTTTATGTTGTGCCATTCCAGCGCTCCTTTTTTCCATGCATATACAAAACCAATTGCTAACAATAATATAAACATTATCATCTCAACAAAACCAAACCAGCCTAGAACTTTAAAATCAACAGCCCAAGGAAACATAAAAACAATTTCTACATCAAAAAGTAAAAATAAAAGCGCAAACAGGTAAAACTGTGGAGACACTCTGTTGGGTTGTTTTGTGATTTCAGGTCCACACTCGTAAACTGAAAGTTTAATTTTTTCACTATCTTTAGCTGCCAGTGCACGACTCGCCAATCTCGCTACTACAGTTGTAGTAATAAATGCACCAAATGTTATAACAAAAAGTACAAATACCCCAAAATACGGATTTGCAGTACTAATATGCTCCATATAACCTACCTTTTAAATCAAAGAATACATCCCAAATAAATATATTCTTTTTTTATATTTGTCTTCTGGCTATTGTAGCCTAAGAAAAAACAGTTAATGCACTATATCAAAATGAAGATTAAAAAAAAGTTTAGTGAGAAAGAAGTAAGAGGAAATGTCACTTATTGCAACAATCCCTTGAGTCTATTTTTAGTTATTTATTTAAAAACCCCATAGATTTTTCACTATCAAAATTAGCATCTTTTTCGCGTTTGATTTCATCTATAAAATCTTTCACCCTAAAAAGGGGTTCTTCTCTTACTGCAACCTTGTAAGCTGTGTTTTTCACTATTAGATTAATTTGTCCACCGGTAAGAGAATACTCAGCAAGCTTGTTTACATCAAAGCCCTCTTCATAAGGTGCTTCTTGGGGAAGCATCTTTTTCCAAAGTTCCAGTCGCTGCGTTTGATCTGGTTTTTTAAACTCGATTTTGTAGTTAAATCTTCTTGAAAATGCTTTATCAATGTTTTCAAGTAAATTTGTCGTAGCTATAAGCATCCCTTTAAAGTTTTCTATCTGTTCTAAAAAGATATTTTGCATTTGGTTGTGCATTTGGTCTGAACCCGTAATGTTTCCGCTACTTCTTGCACCCAAAAATTGGTCTGCTTCATTAAGTAAGAGAATAGGTTCCGTTTTGGTTTTTTCACTCAGTTCATAAAAACTGTCAAAAATTTTGCGCACATTCTTCTCACTCTCACCTACATACATAGAAAGAATCTTAGAACAGTCAAAAGCAAGAACCTGACGCTTGAGCGATTTTGCCAAAGAGTACGCCGTCATCGTTTTTCCAGTTCCAGCAGGTCCATAAAAAATTATGCGTGCATCAATACCACTCTTTTTATCTTTAATTCCCCACTTCACTAAACGAGAAACAACCTGCTTATCAACCTGCTTCATCAAGTTTTCAAGTGTCTCTTTTGTTTTTTCATTGAGCACTACATCTTCTAAAGAAGTATCACTATCTACTAGCTCAAAGATATCTTGCTCTTCTACCAAGGCATTGAGTTTTAGACGTGTCACTTTTTTTGTTTTTTGTGGGTGTATGATACGTTGCAGTACCTCATCCACAATATAAAATGAACGACTAATCCCTCCAAAAGGATTGAGCATCTCTTCATAGTCTATGATGCCATTACTTAAAAGGTTGGAGCCTTCTTCTAAAAGTGAGCGATTTTTAATACGTTCATATTCATCTAAAGATATCAAATCAATCAAAGTATTCATCTCTCTTAATGATGAATCAGTTGAGCCATATTCTTCACGAAGTAATGCGATGAAAATGACCTGTTCATAATTGCTCATCTTTTTTTGTTTGAAAAATTTATCTAGCACAAGATTCTCAGAAGTCTGGCTTACTCTCTCTTCTATGCGCTTTTCAAGAAGTTGCAATTTATTTTGCAGTCTATCAATACCCAAGGAGTGTTCATGTACATTTTGACGTATTACACTCATTTTTTGATACAACTCTATTCTAAAGAATTGATCTTGAAGATACTCAAGATGATCAGAATAAGGTTTGATTTCAGGCAAATCTAAATCTAGCGTTCCATCTTGCAAAAGCTTCAAAAAAGCCGGTGTCAAACCAACTGCAGTATTTAAAAGTTCAAGTGGAGTCACTTCAGATATTTTGATAGGAGTAAAACTTTGTTGATGAATCCAACCAAGTTCAAGTAAATTTTTGAGTTCTTTTAGATGATCCAAATGTTCATAATTTTCACTCGTATACAAATCTTGTAAAAGGTCAAGTACAAGAACATCATCTTGACCTTTCATATAGCGCTGAGCAATATACTGTAATATTAACGCTTCATTAACGCTACATTTGAGATGTATAAAAATCTCAGACTTTTCAACTTCTTTTTCGTTTAAAAAATTAACTAATGTTTTCAAATATTTCCTTAAAATGTATAACCTAAACCAGCTGAAATGATGAGTACATTCGCGTTTGAAAACTCTCCATCTACATCATCATTTGTTACTTTTCTAGACTCTCTCATAGAGTATAAAGCACTCATACCGACATTGATATTTTCATCATACTGATAACGAACTCCTGCTGAAAGAGATAAAGAGTCTGAATCTGGCAACTCATAACTCAATGTCGCATCAGGGACTGGACTCTCATCCATCACGGCCCCTGCCATAAAGGTATATGCATCCATTTTTTGAGTTATCCCTAAACGGTATGCATTTGTATCCTTCCAGTCTTTTGTTATAGCATCATCAAAATAGGGAGCTAATGGTCCGACATTTCCTGCATAATTAAAATCTAGATTTTTATATGCTGACCAATTAACTCTTTCATATACAAACTCGATAGTTGTATCAGATGCTGATGTATACGCTATAGCTGCGTTTAGCGTTGCAGGAAGTGGTACAGTAACACTTGCCCCACCATCATACACTAAACTAGTAGGCCCATAAAGCTTTGCGTCTCCTTCTACTGTTAAATTTACATTTGACCTATACGTCAGTCCAATTTCCCACTCGCTATTAGGCTTGTAGGCCAAAGCAAGGTTATAGCCAAAGTCAATACTATCTCCAGTCATATCACGAGATACAGCTGCAGAACTTTTAACGATACCTGATGTAGAAATAATTCTAAAACCAACTGCCACTGCAAGCTTATCATTAATCTCAAACGCAGCTGTTGGATTAACCTCAACAACTTCAAGAGTAAACTCTTCTGCTTTGTCCTTAGCAGGAGAGTCAGTCCATCTTTTTGAAAGACCACCCGGAACAACAACACTTAATCCAACTCTAGCATTTCCCATTTTACTCGAGACATAATTTAATGATGGAATAATAAAATGTTCATTTTTCGCATTGATATCTGTTGTGCCGTCATTTGACTCATATCGCACAGGATCAAGACCTATATAGATCAAATCAGCTTCTATGTTTTGTTCATCCTTCATAAATATCATATTAGCAGGGTTATAGTATGCAGAATCTGCACCATACGAATGAGCAACTGTTGCTGCTGATAAAGCTACACCATTTAAAGATGTCTCAGGAATCTTATATCCACCCGCAAAAACCGAGCAAGATAAAGCAAGCGGTAAAAGTAGTAATTTTTTCATTTCTCCCCCAAAAAAAAGTAAATAATTTCAAATCATACCTTATTCTGCCATATTTTAAAATAAGTTGCACAAACTTTCAAATATTTTCATAAAATTCGTACCTTTAAGAGAATTCTGTTTCTAAAGTGATTATAATGAAAAATTAATTTTAAGGAGTAAACTTATGAAAAAATTTCTTTTTTCCATACTACTTGGCTTATCCATAGTCTTTACAGGATGTGGAAGTAACTCAGCAAATGAGGTGAAAACTCAAGCAGAAAAAGCGGGGGCTTATATAGTATTTGATTCAGCAAATGGAGATATTCCCTATCCAAACAACATTCTCTTTGCAGCTTCAACAGATGGCACATTAAACATTCCATACGATCCAAACGCTAGTGATGCCTCAGTAAAATCAGCACTCAATACTCTGGATGGTTTCTCAACAACTTCTCCTATCACAGTAAGTTTTAATGGTGAAATCAATGCTTCAACCTTGGTTACTGGTCTTAAAGTCTACAAAATTAACGCGCAAGCAAGTGCTGCTACAGGTGGAGTACCGATTATACAAGGTATCATAGGCGATGTAACTTTTGGTGTAGATTATGTAGCAACTGTAAGTGGCAATAAAATTGTCATACTTCCTATAAAACCTTTCGATAGTAACACGAGTTATATGGTTGTACTTACAAAAAACATTACAGATAATGCAGGGAATTCCATAGCCCCTGATGTTGCATCAGAACTACTTTTACAAACTACTCCTCTTATTGATGGTACAGGAAATCATACAGCACTTCCAGATGCAGATGCCATAAAACTTGAGGGAGTTCGTCAAGCTACACAAGCTATGATTGCTAACGCTACAATTCCAGCCAATGATATCGTAGCAATTTGGAGTTTTAAAACACAAACAATAGGTGCAGTTGCTCAAGCTTTCGCAGATGCAAATCTTACGGCTACTATGGGACTACAAGACACTACTTACACTTCACAACAAATGATTGGCGCAACAGGTGCTGATGTTTCAGCAATGAAAGGTAATGCAGAGGTCTATGCAGGTACACTCTCTTCATTACCATATTATTTAGCTAAAGGAACAGGGATTCATGATACAAATCCGTTAACAGAATCATTTCACTTTAATGGTTCAAATGCTTTACCGGAAGTAAACGCAACTATTACTATTCCTGTCCTTGCCACTGTTCCAAAAGGGCAAACAATGCCTACTAATGGCTGGCCGGTAGTTATCTTCCAACATGGGATAACACAAGACAGAACAAATCTTTTAGCAATCTCTGAGGCCTTTGCTAGTGTTGGCTATGCTGCAGTTGCCATTGATCTTCCATTGCATGGGATTGATGACAACACCAACGCTCTCTATAGGTCTGGATTAGAAAGAACATTTGATTTAGATTTGATCAACAACACAACATCTGCTGCAGGACCAGATGGAAAAATCGACCCATCAGGTAGTTTTTACATCAACCTGCAAAGTCTTCTTACTTCTCGTGATAATGTAAGACAAACGACATCTGATCTTATCGCCTTAAAAAATAGTCTTACAACAGCTGCTTTACTTGATGAAAATGGAACTCTAACAAGTACAAAATTTGACCCAACTCGAGTTGCTTTTGTAGGACATTCACTTGGAACTATTGCGCCTTTTGGTTTTTTTGCACATACATCATTAGAGAGTATCACTCTTGCTATGCCTGGAGGAGGCATAGCACAGCTACTTAATAATTCTGCAACATTTGGTCCAGTTATTGAAGCTGGTTTGGGTGCAAATGGCGTGATAAAAGGGACAAGTGATTATGATGCTTTTATGCTAGCAACACAAACAGTGATAGATGATGCAGACCCAATTAACTATGCAATTCAAGTCGGAGCAACACAAAAAGTATTTGCTATTGAAGTAGTTGGAGGCAATGGCAATCTATCTGATCAAGTCATCCCAAACCGTGTAGCAACCGCTCCACTTGCAGGAACTGACCCACTTGTAGCTTATCTTCAAGCAACTACACTCACTGGAAATAATGGTGATTATATCGCACCTAATAAAGTTGCAAGATACAACATTGGTGCTCATGGGTCTATTCTTGACCCAGAGAGTTCTCTTGATGCGACAGTATCTATGCAAACACAAACTGCTACTTTTGTTGGTTCACGAGGAACTCTTATCCCTATAGTGAACAGCAGTTTACTAAACGAAAGTTATTAAACTCTTTAGAGCTACTTTACAAATGAGTAAAGTAGTTCTATCTCCTCTCTCCAAATAGTCTCATCAATCGTCTCTAAAATAAGAGGAATGTCATCAATTCTTTCATCATTCATTATAAATCTAAAAGCATCGAGTCCTATTTCTCCTTTGCCTAGAGAGTGGTGTCTATCTACATGAGAACCAAGAGGTGGTTTAGAGTCATTGATATGCATACCACTGAGATACTCAAAACCTACTATATCGCTAAACGCAGTCCATGTCGCATCATAGGTTTCTCTTGTTCTGATGTCATATCCAGCTGTAAACATATGACAGGTATCTATACAAACACCGACACGACTTTTATCTTCTATTTTATCTATAATGTATGCAAGATGCTCAAACTTATACCCAAGATTACTTCCTTGTCCAGCTGTATTTTCTATGACAGCTTTCACATTTTGTGTCTTATCAAGCGCAATGTTAATCGACTCAGCAATAACATCAAGACATTTGTTTTCTATCTCTTGCAGTAAAGCACTGTCTTCTTTTTGTTTTTTTGTCAGTTTCGCCAAATGACTTCCTGGATGGAAGTTTAATTTATCAAGTCCAAGTGCATCGCAACGTTCAAGTTCATCTATAAACGCAGCACGTGATTTTTCAAGCTTCTCAACTTCAGGATGCCCGAGATTTATAAGATAGCTATCATGAGGTAATACATGCTTTGGAAGTATCCCACTCTCATCGAGTGCTTTTTTAAACCTATCTATAGTCTCTGCATCAAGCGGTTTAGCTACCCATTGTCTTTGGTTCTTTGTAAAAAGAGCAAATGCTTTTGCCCCTATCTCTTTTGCATTGAGTGGAGCATTGTAAACTCCACCACTAGCACTTACATGCGCACCTACAAACTTGTTGTTTTTATTTGCCATTTTATTTAAGTTCCTTTATCTTTATAAGTATATGATTTTTTTTGTCTTTAAAATAGATTTGATGAGAGTTTACCACATATTCAATGCTAAGCTCTTTTGTTTGGATATTTTGTTTAAATCCATCAGGCTTTTTTAAAACTGCTTCGCCATTATAAATCTTTCTTCCCAAAAGTACATTCTGTAAGAGCGTTTCAGGATATGCTGCGTTTAGATACTCTGTGTTGAAACTACTTTTACGCATACATCCCTCATCATCGATACAAATAAGATGATTGATATGAATACGCTTAAAAACATGCCCAGCTATAAAAAGCTCCAACTCTATGGAGTCATCTGTGTGACGCAAATACGCTATATCTGAAAATTTTATTTTTTGTGTTTTGAGTGTTAGAATCTTTGGAGTTGTGATTTCGTAGTTTTTAATGCTACAAGCACTCAACAGAAAAAGGAGTGCTATAAGAAGATATTTCATTAATCTTTTGGTAAAAATTTACCACATTTTTTCTCAGGAGTTCCACCAAAGCTTCTTACTTCAACAGCTGTACCATTTTTCGCTATTACCTGTCTTTTACATTCATCTTTTGCTATACATTCTGGATTTTCACATCCAATATTTTCTGCTACTTGTGCCATAATTTATTCCTTAATTTTTTTGGAATTATATTGAAGTTTTGTTAAATATTCTATTTATTTATATTATTTATTTCAAAAACTTCTTTTTCGTCCAACTTCATTATAAAATTGTTCTCTCAAAAGTAAATATTCAAGTTTGTATTTTAATATTTTTTTCTTAATCTCAAGCGTATATGTCTCTCTTTGGTTTAACATAAAAAGATTACTACTTCCGGCTTTATACTTTTTATTTTCTACATCTTCTAATCTTGTAACAAGTTTTACTTCTTTTGAAGAGTAGGCAATACTTTTATCTATCGTATGCAAAGAATGAATGATGTTTGCAAGATTTGTTTTGATGTTAAGAAACCTTTTCTCTTGTAATTTGTTTATGTTTTTTATACTTGTAGTGAGCTCACCTGTTTTACCTAAGTACTTTCTTCGCTCTATAGGAAAATCCATATCAACTGCAATTTTAAAGCCTTCATTATATTTAAAATCATGGACTCCATAAAGTGAAACATTTAAATTAGGGTAGCCTAGCAACTTTGCATTTTGTTTTTTAAGTTCTAGTTGCTCCTTTTCATACTTAAGCATTTTCAGATCGGCTCTGTTATGTATCGCTTCATCCAAGGCACTCTCTAAATCAACAGAAATTGTTTGCATTTGTAAAACATTTTTTAATTCATACTCTTGAAAAAATTCTTCTTCAGATATATTAAGATACTGCAAAAAAGTCTCTAAACTTCTTAGATAATTATTTTTTGCTTTGAGTACTCTTTGTTGTCTATTTATGATTTGCTGTTGGACTTCTAAGAGTGACACCTCAGCAAGACTGCCAACCTCCACTCTTTTTCTTATAAAATGTTCACGTTTTTTTGCTGTATGAAAAAGTTCTTCCTCAAAATGAAGCAACACTTTATAATAAAGTAAAGTATAATAACTTCTTAAAACTTGCGTATAAAGCATCCGTAAATTATCTTTAGAATTAAATCTATACTTCACACTATCAAGCTGTGCTACTTCAAGATTTAATTTTCTTGTATTTGTATTGTTAAGAATTGCAAAAAATGGTATCTTTACACCTACTAAAGCTTCTCCATCTTGCCCTGTTTTTATATTATTATACTCTTGTGTTCCCTTGGCTTTTCTATAGCTAGCAATAAGCTCCATCCCATTTTCCATTGGTTTTTTTAAAGAAACATCTAAGAACTCACCCGTAGTTGCTGGGTACTCTTTTTTATCATATTTTGCTGAGAGTTTTGTGTCAAATGCACCCAAGCTATACTGCTCTTTTTCTTTAGATACATACTCTTTGGCATGTGCTGTATAAACAAAAGGGTTTTCACTCCCCAGATAGCGCACTATCTTATCGCTTGTAAAAATTTCTTTAGCATCAAGAAAACTGTAAAACAAAAGTACAAAAAAGAAAATACTTTTCATTAGTATTTCTCCTCCGATGGATTGACCATTTTTGGAGGTAAAGCATTCATCAAACGCCAGATTTGGTACCAAATCGGAACTGTTGAGAGTCTTACCCACGCTGTGGCCTGCGAGCCTATTCTTAAATTGTCTCCAACAGGCCATGGCTCTTTTTTTGTCTCAAGCACATAAGCATAATAAAAACCTTTGTCATGCGAAATTTTTTCAACTTTTACAATCTTTCCAGCAAAAGAGCCATACTGTATTTTAGGCCATCCACTTACTTGTAAAGCCGGCCATCCATAAAACATAAGCCGAACGGGAAGTCCTTCTTTTATCAAAGGCATATTAAAGTCTGATACTTTTAATAACAAAGCTTTTTTCGTTACCGTTGGAGCAAAATGTAAAATCTTTTCTCCCCTTTTTATATACTTATCTTTGTCATTATTAAAAATACGGATAACATAACCATCTTTTTTTGCCACAACCTCCCTACTTTTATATCTTTGTATCCCAGTTGATTGTTTATTGAGTGTTTGCAGTAGAGTATTTAAATAGTTCTTTTTATTTAAGACAATATTTTGAATTGCTTTTATTTTATTGTTTGTGGTATTTAAAAAGCGACTTTGCTCTTTACTTAAAATATCTATATTTCTTTGCTCAATCTCAATATCAACCGCTGTTTTTTTTAACTCCGCATCTGCTTTTATAAAACTATTTTCAGCCTTATCATACTTACGTTTGGACTCTATTCCTTCTTCATACAATGACTTTACTCGTTCAAAATTTATTTTTTTAATCTTATAATTTGTTTCTGATGAGGCCTGTTTGAGCTTTAAACTTCTAATTTTATCGTGCACCTGTTTTAACTTCTGTGCATATACCTTGAGTCCTAATTCTAGATTATGACGCATATTTTTTCTATTTTCTTTAAGATTTTCAATCTCATTTTTTGTGTTTTTATACTGCGTTTGTGTTGCTTTTTTAGTCTCTAACAACCTCTCACTATAATCTTGATCTAAATCAATCATACTAAAAAGTGGAGTACCTTTTTTCACAAATTGATTTTCATGTACATAAAATTCATCAATATAGCCATCTATTGTAGCAAGGATAGGATAATCCCTTTGGCTCGGGTCATAAGCCACTATAGTTCCTTTTCCTTTGGCTGTTTGTTCCCAAGGCAAAAATAAGAGAGAAGAAAGTACCACAACGATAACAGTACTTATCAACCATACTTTTTTGACTATAGGGTTTAAACTGAGTTTACGGGTAGATTTAAACTGAAATTCATCAATCATTTTTATCACCTAAAGATATTGATAATTTATCTACTTTATAAAGCCCTTCAACAATATCATACAAAAAATCAATCTGCTTTGCAAAACCTTTTAGCGCATACGTGATCGAGACAATAATAATCTCAGCCGCGACAAATTCTCCAATAGGTAGCATACCCTCTACCACCATATAACCACCAAAGATTAAAAAGCCACTCATAATAATACCTTCTATTATAAATGTCAAAGAGAGTTGTCTAATGATAGTTTGAAACATATCCACCCTTGCATCAACATAATTTTCTAAATACCCATCAAACTCTTCTAAAGTGTCAGTTGAAGACTTCTCTTCATCTGGTATGTGCTGAAGATAGTAGATTGATTTATGTTTTGTATCAGAACGTTTGATAGCACGCATAAAACCATTTTTTCCAAGTAAAAGAAGAACACCCACATAAACAAGCAATAAAAATAATCCAAAACCAAAAAGATATGGGCTAAATGCTAAAAGCAACAAAAGACTTACAAAGATTTTTATCACTAAACCTGTTCCATCCAAAATAAGGACAGGAAAAACTTTTTGAATAGAAGTAACATCAAAAAAATAGTTCATCAGCTTATCAATAGATTTCTTCTTTTGAGATGACTCATCTTGCAATTTTGCAGCCATTTTTGAAATTCTTACAGCAGTACTGACAAAGATTTTTTGTTGAAATTTTTCTGTAATATACTCTTTTATGATCTGCAATATTGTTGTCAACGTAAATATCACTAAAACAACAAATCCCAAAACAAACATCGAAATTGTACTGTGCGCTAGAAGACTGTTAATGATAAAAGCTGAAGCTAAAGGAATAGCTAAACTTAATACAGCTTCTAGTGAGGAGAAGTAAAGAAGATAGATAATATTTATTCTATCTTCTTTAATAATTTCAGTAATCTTTTTAAAGATAGTTTGTCCTATTTTCATATGCTATTTGAACCTTAATATAAAGACTATTCTCTTTTAGAAAATGTTTTTGATTATAACATAAGAACATAACAAATTTATCTTTGCAAATTGCCATATTATTTACAATCAAGCTCCAGTTTTAGTATTATATGCGTATGAAAATCCATATTGACATCGATTGTTTTTTTGTCAGTGCTGCACGCATTAAAGAGCCTGAACTTCAGCATCTTCCAGTCGCTATAGGGGGGAGAAGTGACACAAAAATATTCAATAATGCAGCCAAAAACCAAACCGTAAATCTTGAAAATTCTGGTTCTTTTGTTCCTACTTTTTATAAAGCTTATGAAGAAAAAGATGATGATATTACTGCGTTTAAAGATCCTGATGGACGTATTCGTGGTATTTTGACTACTTCAAGTTATGAGGCGAGAGCCTATGGTGTCAAAACTGCAATGAACATTCGAGAAGCCCTGCAACTTTGCCCCGAGCTAATTATAAAAGCACCAAATATGTCACTGTATCAAGAACTCTCCCATACACTTCATGATTTTTTAGCACGAAAAATCCCCCTTATCGAGCAAGCCAGCATAGATGAGTTTTATGGAGATTTACATGGTTGGGTAGCAGATGAAGATGTCCCTGCCTTTATTGACAACCTTCGCCATGAGATAAAAAAAGAGATAAAACTTCCAGTCTCCATTGGAGCAGCAAAAACACGCTATATCGCCAAACTTGCCACCACGTACGCTAAACCTTTTGGCTGTAAAACTATTTATCCATGGGATTTTGACAAATTTATCAATCCTATTAAAGTAGAAGAGTTTGCAGGCATAGGAAGAAGTATGCAACAAAAGCTAAACGCAGCGCAGATAAAAACACTCGGAGAGCTGCGTTTAAGACGTGGGACACTTGAATCTTGGGGTCCTTATGCGAAAGAACTTTATAAACGTGTCAATGGAGAGAGTGATGCAGAGATTAAAACTCAGCACCAACGCAAATCCATCGGAATTTCACGCACTTTTGATCCTCTTTTTGATAGAAAAGAGATTAAACGAAGGATTCATATCCTTGCACGTCATTTGAGTTTTGCCATTTACAAACTTGAGGTTGTACCAACTGTATATCATCTTAGTATTGCCTATGAAATGAATCAAAAATCTCATAAAAATATCTCACTCAGTGAACTTTTCACTGAACAAAAATTTGATGCTTTATGTATACGAATGTTTCATGAAGCAGATATCCACAAGCGACTTCATATTATACGTCTAAGTATTAATTGTTCAAGTTTTACACGTGATTCTAAAAAAGAACTCTCACTTATAGGGTTTGAAGAAGATAAAAAAATGAATAGACTCACCCAAGAGACACAAAAACTAAGACAAAAGTATGGAATTGACACTATAAAATTTGCTAGTGAACTATAAGAATTTCTAAATCAATCGAGAAAAAAAGGAGAAACTTCTCCTTTTTTCTCTTAAAAATTAATTTTTAGTTATATCTTCTACACTTCGTGGAAGGATTTGTGGGTTATTGTAGTATCCAGATATACCGACAATATTTATGTTATCTCCTTCACTTACAACACTACTTGGGTCAAATCCAGCTTTACCACAATATGCAGTAGTTGTATTTCCATTAGAATCCGAAAGAGTTATAGAAGAACTAGAGACACTATCTACACTAAGAGATTTAAGTTCAACAAGTGTACCCATATTTTGCTCAAGTTCTGTTACAGATATAAACTTTGGTGCAGGAACTGTTTCATTTGCATCAATTGAGACATTGCTATCAGAAATCTTAATCTCTACAAGACCTTTGTAGCTTGTCAAATCCCCACCTACTGTTACTTTATTTCCTGCTATCAACTCTGGAATTTCAGAAGCAATATAAAGAATAATACCTTGTGTCTCATCTTGAATAGCTATATTGTTTCCAAAATTTGCTGTCACTACCCCTGAGACTCCAACATAGCTTCCATTTAATGAGTCAAAATTAGTATATAAGTCTACTATATTTGTTGTGTTTGTATCACTAACAAGATCTGCTTCTGTAGTTGATGAAGTGCTCACTACTGTTATATCTTCCGTACTTCTTGGATATATTTGTCCTTTATTGTAATATATGCCTGCAATACCAACTACATCTATAACATCTCCAACTTTTACATTAATTGGATCAAATCCAGCTTTACCACAATAAATACTAGCGTTATCCTCAGAATCATTAACAACAACAATGGAACTTCCACTTATTTCTGCTACAGTCACACTCTCAACTTTAACTAAGTTATTTAGATTGCCTAAAATTTCATTAAGCCCTACGAGCTGAGGATTTGGAATAGATGCTGTACCATCTTGAGAGATAGCATCTAGATTATCAGGCTTAATCTCAGTAAGCCCATAATAACTTATAAGTTTTCCTTTTACGCTTATATTACTGCCTATCTCATACTCTGATGTATTATTGAGATAAATAGCAACTCCTCTTGTCTCATCTTGAATAATTTTCATACTTCCAAAATCAGCTGTAAGAACACCCTCTACAGACACATAAGTGTTTTCATATTGATCAAAGTCAGTATAAAGGCTTTCAATTGATTCTACATCATAAGAAGGAGTTTCATACTCTTGATATCCATAAACTTCAACATCATCGGGACTTACAAGTTTTAACTCTTTCGTATCTCTAAATGCAGTGATTTGTCCTCTTAATGTTAACTGATCACCAACTTTAAACTCTGGATGATAACTATCACCAGCCCATACGACTATCGTACCTGTTGGATCAGTAATATCTATTAAGTTACCATCATTTTGAACATCAGTAATTGTTGCATTAACCTCTACAAACCTACCATAATAATTGTTAAAATTTTCCTCGTTTAGTATATCACCAATTTTCATAAATCGTTCATTTGTAAATTTATATACAAATGAAGCATTATAGTCTTCTCCATCATCTGTTTTTAATACAATCGTAACATTATGATCCTGATTATCTATGTTTTCTTGGCTAAGAGTTAAAGCTCCATCTATATTGTACCATATGATATTAGATGCATCTATTTCATCTAAAGTCAAAGGATTTGTAGATAAATCACCATCTATAGCATATCTAGCTGAGACTATATTTTTATCTTTGTAATATGCTTTTATTTTTATAGCATTTGTTGCGTTTATATCTACATCTACAGGTCCTAATAGGTTCATCTGTTTGACAGTGTTAGTTCCTTTATAGAATCTTGAAATTTTCCCATCATCTACATTATAAACTGCATATCCCATTGGACTACCATCTGGTGTTTTTCCTGTTTGCCACCAATCTCCACAAGGGGCCCCATCTTGATATTCTGCAATACCATCTCTGTAAACAACTCTATTATCATGTGTATGCCCTGCAGTAATAAACATTTGAAACTTATATGGATCAACAATTTTCATAAATTTTTCATAGCTAGCGCTGTCCCAAGATCCAAGAGGTTGATGATAAGAGATTATCATAAATTTATCACTATTAAGTTCTAAATCATTTTTTAGCCATTCTTGTTGTTCTTCTGGAAACCTTACTGAGCGATATCCTGTTTCAGGAATTTCTTCTGGATCTAGCATCACAAAATGATAATTTCCTTCACTATAAGAGTAGTATGTTTTAGTTTGATTATTATCTACATATTGGAAGATTAACCCATTTGCATATCTATCATCAGTTTTGTTAACATCTTTTACTTTTATTCCAGCTTGATCATGGTTACCTGGGCTAAATAAGAAGGGAATACCTTCGTTTCTTATTGGATCTATGATATTCTCTTTTGCTAAAGTAAACCACTTTTCATCTTGATCTAAGCTATTACTATCAGCTAATGCGACCAAATCTCCTGTTTGAATTACTACATCAGGATTGTATGAAATTATATTTGCCACAGCTTCTTTCATTGTACTTACAGGAGTTATCGTTCCGCCAAAAACAGATGCTACTTCATCATCAGCTGTTAAGTGGATATCTGCCATATGCGCAAAGAAAATTTGACCATAATCACCTAATGTCATGTTCACATTAGCAATCGTGCTAGAAAATTCTTCCTTCTCTCTTAAATCCTCGAAATATTTAAAAGCCTCTTGCGCTTGTTCCTGTACTAATTTTCTATCTGTTTCAGTTATTTGTTTAATATTTAGATTGTTATGCTGTGCCTCCAAAATATCTTTACTATATTTTCCAAATGCTGATATGTTTATATCACTAGCAATATAAGATATGTTCCCGTCTATCACTAAATTTGTTCCTGTTGCTTGTGCAACTAAATTTGAAGTTAAAGGAGAGACGATAAATGAATCATTTAGAGTAACAACTGCTGCTAATTTTCCATTAAAATCTTTAGTATCATTAATGGTCAGCATATTACCATCAACATCTAACTTTCCATCATCTTGAACAACTACTAAGATATTTTCATCACTTGCTATAGTATCACTAACTAAACAATTAAAATAACCAAAATTTTCTGTCTTACACTCTTCTTCTAGTTTTAACTCTACTCCATCAGTAGCATAAAGCTTTACAGTTGCGCCGACTATATAGTCATCCACTGCTACACCTGAAATTGATGTTACAGAATCATTTGTCACAGGATCATTTGTCACGGGGTCATTGACTATAGGATCACTTGTCGCTTGATTACTTGTGGAGCTACCACATCCTGAAAACATTAACAATGTTGCCAATACTAAGCTATATTTAATCATTTTTTTTCTCCTCTTTTATTTATAACTTTCTATTGTTTCAATCAAGACTATTGCAAGATAAAACAAAAACTCCATCCAGCCTCATACTTAAAATTATAAATATGGTCGTTTGAAATTGTAATGTTGGATTATTACCTCAATATTACTTAAGAATTACATTTTTATTACTCTTTTGTATAGTGACTGATTTATCTAGGTATCTATCAGATGACAATTAGCTTTAAAAAAATACTTATTTAAATATGTTACAATTGAGATATGACAAACTCTAAACTTCTTGATCAATTCCGTTCTTTTTATTTTAGAAATTATCCTCATGATTTAGAGACACAGATTGATTATTTTTCTGTATTTGGTGGACTTGATTGTGAGATAGACACCACTTTAGAAATTTCTGTACTTATTCAAACACATATCTTAGAAAATTTTGAAACACTCGATAAACTTATCACTGAGCTTACATTAAATGAAAAAAACTACAAAAGACTTCTTCGTGCCTTAGCCATTGGTGATAGGCGTATATTTACTGCGTTTAACAAAGCAGGACTCAACAATGGAAATGGAGGAGCTGCTCTAAACTATCTTCAAAACAGAGGGCTGGTACAGCTTGAGTATTCAAGAGAGGTACATCCACGAAATCTTTATCCAAAAAGTAAACTCAAACGAGAAGATGCACGGCATAGAATTTCGCATAAAGTACTTTTTACCCACCCCTTCATCCGTTTTTGGTTCTACTTTGTTGCACCAAATGCCAAAGAGATACAAGAGGGGAATTGTCAAAAGTTTTTTCATGATTTTGAACTCAAACACAACAGCTACACTAGTCTTGTTTATGAAGAGCTTTCAGAAGTTTTGTTAAATTACAACTTAAGAGATAGCCATATACTAAGTTCTGGAAGTTTTTGGAATGCTAAAATTGAGATAGATTTGCTCACAATTACACAAAATGGAAAAATCTATGTCGGAGAGTGCAAATGGACAAATCATAAAATCAACAAAAAAGAGCTACACAAGCTCAATGATAAATGCCAAAAATTAGGCATCACCCCAAATCAAATTGTCTTTTTCTCAAAACGTGGATTTTCAAAAGAACTGCAACAGCTCAGTGGTCCAAAACTCGCACTCTACAGCAGCGAAGATTTTCATGTTTTACTTAAAAACAGCTCCAAAGATACTTATAAAGAAAACTTCATCAACTAACTATGCGTAATGCCTCATATGCCTCTTGAAGGAGTTGAAATTTTTGCGTATAATGTTCAACCATAAGTGGTTCATCATAAAAAACTTTATCAGGATGGTAAACTTTCACAAGTTTTTTATAGCTTTTCTTCAAAGCATCTTGCGAAGCACCCACAGGACACTCTAAGACTGTGTAAAAATGTTTACTAGCATCGTCTTCACTTTCTCTAGCTAAACTACCAAAACTATAATTAGCAAAATCAGAATATAATTTGGACATAAAATGGTTGTCATAGACATAAGAAATTTGATAATGTAAGATATGTCTTTTATTGAGCGTACGCTCTAATCTAGCTTTTGCCTTATAATCACTTACATCCACAACAACAGAGACATCTGTGCCACGTTCCACATAAACTTTTAGCTGTGAGCGCATATAATTAAGTACCCAAGCATTCGGTGTATCTAAAGTGATAAGCACGGTATCCTTATCATAAGCATAGAGTTTGACTCTTACATTAACTGGTTCTTGTGATTTGTCAAGTTCGATTTTTATCGGTTGGCTATCATACTTAAGCATTGATCGTAAAAAAAACTCATGCTCTAAGTCATGAAGCTTTGCATGATGTTCACTCAGCTCACAAATAAATTTTTGTCTCTTGGCCACCAAATCTTCATTTCTAAACACTAAAACAGATTTTGAAAGGTATAACATACCGCGTGTATGTTGATTTAAAAATTCTATCATCCATTTTTTATTGATTGTTTCAAAATCAGTAGTAATAAGAATTAGATTATTGCGTAATACTATATTCATATATTCTGCCCTTTTGAATTTAAGAAGTATTAAGCAATTAAAGTTCCAAATTAATTAAGGTAGTTTTGAGTTTATTTATAAATATTTTGAGTATAATTGCACTTATATAACTATGATTTGTTAAGGATTAGATTTGCGCGAAAATATGAATGAAAAGTGTGCTGTTGTAGGGATTTTTGGTCATGAAGAAGCTTCAAAATTAGCTTATTTTTCTTTGCATTCACTACAACACCGTGGACAAGAAGCTGCTGGTATAAGCTCATCTGATGGGCATAAGCTTCACACTATTAAAGATCGTGGTCTTGTGATGAGAGTTTTTAATGAAGAAAAACTTGCAACACTCAGTGGTAGAAGTGCTATTGGGCATACAAGATACTCTACTGCTGGTGATGACTCTATTTTAGATGCACAACCGGTATTTGCTAGATATGATCTTGGTGAAATGGCTATAGTTCATAACGGAAACCTTACAAATGCTGAAGAAGTAAGAGCAAGACTTATAAAACGTGGCGCAATTTTTCAAACATTTATGGATACTGAAAATCTTATTCACCTTATTGCAAAAAGCGAAAAAGATAAACTTTTAGATAGAATTATTGATGCTGTTCAAAAAATCGAAGGTGCTTTTTCACTTGTATTTTTAAGCAGAACAAAAATGTTTGCTATGAGAGATAGATTTGGATTTCGCCCACTTAGCCTTGGACGTCTTCCTAATGGCGGATATATAGTTTCAAGTGAGACTTGTGCTTTTGACCTCGTTGGTGCCACTTTCATTCGTGACGTAGAACCGGGTGAGCTTTTAATCTTTGAAGAAGACAAAGCTCCAACAAGCATAAAAATTTACGAACCAACACCAAAACACTGTATATTTGAGTATGTGTATTTTGCTAGACCTGACTCATCTGTATTTGGTCAATCTGTTTATCAAACAAGAAAAAATATGGGTAAAGAGTTAGCACAAATCGAACCTGTTGAAGCAGATATGGTCATCCCTGTCCCAGATGGTGGTGTTCCCTCCGCCATAGGATACTCTCAAGAGAGTGGCATTCCCTACGAGATGGGAATTATGCGAAATCATTACATCGGACGTACATTTATAGAGCCAACGCAAGAGATGCGTGATTTGAAAGTAAAAATGAAACTCTCTCCTATGACAGACATTATTAAAGGTAAACGTGTCATCGTTGTAGATGACTCAATTGTGAGAGGAACAACCTCAAGACGTATCATCAGAATGCTTAAAGAAGCAGGTGCTAAAGAGGTACATATGCGTGTTTCATCTCCTCCAACAACTGACCCTTGTTTTTATGGCGTAGATACACCTAGCAAAGATAAACTCATAGCTGCAAATATGTCTACTCAAGAAATTTGTGACTATATAGAAGCAGATTCACTTGCTTACTTAGATGAAACCTCACTACTAAGAAGTGTGCATGCTGATGCGAATGAAGAAAAATACTGTACGGCATGTTTTACTGGTAAATACATCGTTTAATGCAACAAATATACACATACGGAACGTATCTCAAAGATAAATTTGGCGCAAAGGTTTACAAAGTAGGCATAAATATTTCAGGCTTTACTTGTCCAAATATTGATGGAACAGTCGCTCGTGGTGGCTGTACATTTTGTGAAAATGACTCTTTTTCTGCAAGTACAGATGAAGTCAAAGAGCTAAAAAGTTTTCATCTTAACCTTGAGTCAAAAAAGAATCCTTACCTAGACAAACAACTCAAACAACTTGAGCTACAGTTTGATGCAATCTCTAAGCGTCAAGCTAAAGAGTATGGTGCTGAGAAATTTCTAGTCTACTTTCAATCATTTACCAATACTTACGCCCCTTTTGAAACACTCAAAGCACTCTATGATAAAGCGCTCTCATTTGACAATGTCATAGGTTTAAGCATTGGGACACGTTCAGACAGCATTACAGAAGAAACACTTAGCTATTTGAGCGAACTCAACAAAGAAAAAGAGATTTGGATAGAGTTTGGTATTCAATCTGTTTATGATGAAACACTAGAACGCATCAACCGTGGCCACGACAGCCAAAACGTTAAAGAGTGGATACTCAAGTCCAAAGATGCTGGATTAAACGTATGTGGCCACTTAATCTTTGGTTTACCAGATGAAACACAAGAGATGATGCTAGAAACATCCAAAGAGGCATACGAATGGGGAATAGACTCCGTAAAGTATCATCCTCTTTATGTTGTGAAAAAAACTGCCTTAGCAAATGAATATATGCGAGGAGAGTTCACGCCCATCACAGAAGAACAATACCTTGATGTTTTAGTAAAATCAATCCTTATGAAACCAAAAAATGTTAGTGTACAAAGAATAACTGCAGGCATTGATGATGATTCATTACTCGCTCCACAATGGTGTAGAAATAAAAATATCCAAGTAAAACATATCAATGAAGCATTAAAAGAAGTTGGTCTGAAGTACTAAGGAGGGAGCTAATGTCCCGTAACAGTAGCAAACTGTGAAGTGCTTCTAAAATATGGTGGATATTTAAAATAAACCCGAAAGCTTTTTGCTGCTCCTGGCTGCAAGTTTTTTGCAACTATAAACTTCTTTGTCACAGTCTGTGGCTTAGTACTCATCCCTAAACCTTTAGAAAAAAAGTCTATAAATCCACTCGGTTTATAAAAATGACCACCTTTGACATTTCCTGTTGCATGCCCTTTATTAACAAGTTTTATCTCAAAAGTTACTTTACCTATTGGAAATTTACCTGTATTTTTGACTATACCGCTGTAAACAATTTTTTCAATACTTAATATTCTTTTATTTTTTAACTTATAAAGCTCAACTTTTTTTGTATATTTATCCACAACTACTACAGAGAATATAGCTAAAAATAGTGTTACTAAAGTCACAGAAAAAAGCATAGAAAGGACCATGCTCTTTTTTTCTTGTTTTAAAGAGGCTATCACACCTAGAACAAACAATACAAAAACACCAGATAGCACTATGAAGTGCCAATAATTAAATACAGTCATTTACAGCTCGCTTTTAAAGAAAGGTTATAATCCCGCGCATAAGAGAATGGCTCTACAATTATCTTAAACTCTTTTGTCTCTCCCTTAGGGATATCATACTCAAAAATCGACATTTTTTTCAAAGGTTTTAACTTATACACATAGTTTTTTAGTTTGTTTGTACTTGTTTTAAATACAGATGCAGTAACTTTGCATTTTTTAAAATTAAATTTTGATTCGTTTGTAATCTTTCCCTTGACAACTATCGCTTCAACAAAATTAAGTTTCTTTTGCGAGAGTACTTGGGTTGAGTTTTTAAATAGATACTTATGCATCTCAATATAACCAATAGTAGGTCCTAAAACTAATGTAGCAAAGCCAAAAAGAAGAAAAAATAGAGCGAGTCCAAGTTTACGTCGAAGCAATACCGCAAGTATGATAAAAAGGATAAAAAGAGCAAAAGCACTAGCAAATAATATATAATCGTAAATAAGTAAATTATGTATAAACGCAGTGATTTTCTCTTTCATAAAAGGCTTAGTCTTTTCTGGAATTTTTCTCAGCAATCCCGCTCATGTCAAATCTTCGAGCGAGTTCTTGCTTTATTCTATCTGGAGAGATATTTTTTGAAGCGAGTGCCACCAACATATGGTATGTCAAATCTGCTGCCTCATAAACCATTTCTGATTCATCATTATCTTTGTGTGCGAAACAGTATTCACCTGCTTCTTCAACAACTTTTTTCAGTATAGTATTTTCACCCTTACTTAAAAGTTTTGCAGTCCACGAAGTACTTGGGTCTGCATTTTTACGCTCTTGTATAGTATGATACAGTGTATCTATAACGCCGTAAGCCGCTTCAGTATTTACTTCAACAGCTGCGTTTATCTCGCCACTTTGCAGTTCTGTAAAGAAACATGAACGACGACCGGTATGACAAGCCACACCATTTTGCTTCACTTTAAGCAGTAAAGTATCATTATCACAATCTATAAAAAAAGAAGCAATCTCTTGTGTATGTCCACTACTTTCACCTTTTTTCCAAATACGCTGTTTACTTCTTGAAAAGTAGTGCGCAATTTTTGTTTTGAGCGAAAGTTCTAATGCCTCTTTATTCATATATGCCATCATCAAAACTTCGTTGTTACTACTATCTTGAACGATAACAGGAAGAAGCTCCTGCTTCTCCCAATCAACTCTATTTATTATCTCTTGCATACTTATTTAGCCGTAGTTCTTTGTTGTGCATTTTTCATATCTACCCAAATATTTGGAGTAGATCCACCAGGTGTTAAGAAAATTTTCGCATCTTTGTTGACTCTTAGTGCATCATTAAATTTAGTTTGTACTTTCATTTGCTCAAGCTCTAAAAGCTTTCTTGTTAAAGATTTTGCGATGAGTATATTTGCTTTTGCATTTGCATCTGCTTCAATCGTTACAGCATCTGCTCTACCTTTTGCTTCAATTCTTGCTTGATCAGCTACACCTTGTGCTTGTGCTGCTCGTTTTAGGGCTTCTTGTTTTGCACGTTGTACTTCTTGTTCTGCACGTTGCACTTCTTGTTTTGCAAGTTGTACTCTCTCGATTTGATCTTTTACTTTTTTCGGTAAAGTGATATTACGTAACTGAATAGATTGTAAAATTACAGGAGAGTTTTTCAAACTTTTAATACTCTCTCTTATCCCTAATTCAATAGCTGTTGCTATTGTATTACGTTCTACCGGAATTGATTCTGCCTCATACTTCCCAATAACATTACGAACAACATCACGAACAACAGGATTGATAATTTTATCTTCCCAGCTAAATCCCCAGTTAGAAATAGTTTGTGCTGCAAACTGTGCATTAAGTCTGTATTGAACTGTTAATTCAATCGAAACTGGAAGCCCACGTTTATCAAGAATAGTAATTGCAGGTTTTGTCGTAATGCCTGAAGCATTAGAATTTGATTCAATTCTTGATGCATAGTTGATGACACGAACTTTTGTATCAACGATATAAACTTTTTGAATCACCGGAATGATAAAATTTAAACCTGGCAAAAGTGCTTCATTTTGATATTTACCATTTGTACTTAAAATACCACGTTCACCCTCTTGAATAATGATATAAGGCTTCGCAATCACTAAAGTCAAAATAATTGCTATAAGTACATAAATAAATGCTGCTTTTTTCCCTCCACCAAAACTAAAATCTATATTTGGCATCTGTGGTCCTTTTGGACCGCCTGAGTTCCCACTCGAGTTGTTGTTATTTTTATAACCACCCCCCTCGCTCTTTTTTTTGTTAAAATAGTCATTCATATCTGATGCCATTAATATATCCTCTTTCAAATTTTCTTTCCTTTTTAGTTTATGTATGTAAGATAGTGCTCATAATCAGGATTACGACCAAATACAATATCAAAGTATCCACTTTGAATTTTTTCAGTTATCTCTCCACGAGAACCCTCTCCTATCTCTCTTGCATCTACAACAGCAATAGGTGTTATCTCAGCAGCAGTTCCTGTTAAAAATGCTTCATCTGCAACATACACTTCCTCACGTGTAATTCTACGACGAGTTACAGTATAACCCATTTTTATTGCCATTTCTATCACTGTTTTTTGCGTAATAGAAGCTAGGGCATTATCGCTTGGAGGCGTAATAATCTCACCATCTTTTATCATAAAAAATGATGCGCCACTTGCTTCTGCCACATAACCCTGATCATCAAGTAAAAGTGCTTCATCATAACCACAATCAATAGCTTCATATTTTGCCATTTGAGAGTTTAAGTAATTTGCTGTAGCTTTTGCTTTACCCATATTTGAGGTATTTGCCGGTCTTGTCATAGAGACAATTTTAAGTCTGATACCTTTACGCATCCCCTCTTCACCAAGATAAGCACCCCACTCCCATGCCGCAACTGCTGTCTCAACTGGAGCATCTTTATGATAGAGTCCCATAACACCATAGCCTAAAAATGAGAAAGGGCGAAGATAAACGTTGTCCCCAGTAAAGTCATTTTTACGAACAAGTTCAATTTGTGCTGCGTTTAGCTCTTCAACAGTGTAAGGAATATCTATCAAAGTCATCTTTGCTGACTCTTTGAGTCTTTTTGTATGATCATTTAAACGAAAAATTGCATAACCTTTTTCAGTTTTATATGCTTTTGTTCCCTCAATAACTCCATTTCCATAATGAATTGTGTGTGTTAATACATGTACTTTAGCATCTTCCCATGCTACGAATTTTCCATTCATCCAAATGTATTTGGCTGCGTCCATAAAAATCTCCAAATTGTTATAATTGTTGCTATTTTATCCAAATAGTCATTTGTTTTTGATAAATAAGCTTCTTTCATTTTTCCTTATGCTTATTTTTTAGTTTTAGTAAGCTATAATTTCAAAAAAACATGGATTATCACTTTGTCTAAATACCCTCACGAAGAACAAACAACACGATACACAGAATACGAAAATGTCGATCAAGCACAACTTCAAAAAGATATTGATGCTATCAAAAAAACTATAAAAGTAGATGAAAATGACTTTGCTCATCTCTTAAAACTTGAGAAATGGGGACGCTTTGCAACCATCAGCGGTTTTGCCCTCATAGCCATTGTTACAATTATGAACTCTTATGCCAATTCAGGAATGTCAACTTTAGACTTTTGGTTATTTGGCATCATCGGGGCTTTTTTAATCGGTGTCGGAAATGTAGCTAGATGGTCGAATGTTACGCATCCTATTTTACATGGAGCATATGACAAAGTTCCAGGTATCCCAAAACGATACACAAAAGCAGGATTTGCTCAAGGTAAACGCAGATATATTGACTGGTTAGACTGGATCAAACCAGATGCATGGGCATTTGAACACAACATCATGCATCATTATCATTTAGGTGAGCTTGATGATCCAGACAATGTAGAAAAAAACCTTGAATGGCTCCATGAGATGAAGATTCCAATGTTTTTTAAATACGCTATAGTGTACATCTTTGCAGGAATGTGGAAACTTGCATATTATGCGCCAAATACACTGAGAATTTTGGACAACAAAGAGAACAAAAGAGTCAATGATCCTCGTGCTACAAGCTATGAGCTCTCTCCATTTACAAAAAATGGTCGTGAATTATGGAAACACTACATTCTACCATACGGACTTTTTCAGTTTGTCTTTTTGCCACTTCTATTTTTACCTTTTGGTTTTGGTGCTGTTTTAACTGCGTTTGGATTTTTAGTGCTTGGTGAGATTTTTGCTAATCTTCACTCATTTTTAGTCATCGTGCCAAATCACTCTGCAGAAGATATTTACCAGTTTTCAACACCGCATAAAACCCAAGGTGAATACTATCTGCGTCAGATAATGGGCAGTGTAAATTACAATACGGGGAGTGATTTTATTGACTTTATGCATGGTTTTTTAAACTATCAAATAGAGCATCACCTCTTTCCAAACATGCCAAGTAGTTTTTATCAAAAAATGCAACCAATTGTAAAAGATATCTGTAAAAAACACAACCTAGAATATCGTCAAGAAAGCGTCTTTAAAAGAATAGTTATGACACTTGATTTAATGGTTGGAAAGACTAATGTTTTGAGGGTAGACGGAGTATAATTTAAGTAAAAACCTTACTTTCTCAGTAAGGTTTAAGTGCATGATTAATCTGTACATATGCTTCAAGAGGTGACGTCTCAAAGTACTTTAATTTATGCTTTTTAGCATATGCTTTTGTCATTTTCTGTATCTTTAAAAGATTAAAACGTGGTGCTTTTGGGAAAAGATGATGCTCTATCTGTGTGTTGAGTCCACCATAGAACCAATGAACAAATGCTCCACCACTCAGTGAACGTGAAGTTCGCATCTGTAACTCCATCCATGAAAGCTTATCACCCTCTTCTTTGTCAAAGACTTCACATCCTAAGTGATTAGTAATAAATCCAAATGCCAACCAAGGAGAAAGTGTAAAATTCAGTGTCAGATAAATCACGGCAGCATCAAAAAATGGTAAAAGATAAAATATTGGTCCCCAGATTATTGGCCAATGCAGAAGCATTAAAGCAAGTTCACCCCATTTTTTACGTTTAATGACAAAATTGTATGACTGTACGATGAAGGCTGGATACATAAAAAACATTGCTCCCCAAAAGACTAAGTATTTTGTTTTTTGCAACCAAGGCTTTTTTCCAGGCCTGTGCGTAAATGCTCCGTCCATCGCATTAATATCTACATCTTTTTCTACGATATTACACCAAGTATGATGGTTGATATTGTGTTTAAAATCCCACCACGAAGAAGAGTTACTTAAAATAATTGCAGCAAAAGGATAACTTAACTTAAAAGACAAAGATTTATTTTTAAAGTATTGTGTATGCAAAATATCGTGAGAAATAAATACTGCACGAGTAAATACTAAACTCATAAACAGACCCACAGCGATACTTTTATATAAAGGATTCACATCAATACTATTCCAATGAAACACTATGTAATATATAAAAAACATACTAACAAGTGCAGCAATCATCTCTACACTCCCACGAATAGGGACTCTTTTTAGTAATCCGGCATCCCTAACTTCAGCTTTAAGCTCTTCAAACATATCCTTTGACATACAAACCACCACATTTTTTATAATAATTATAACTAAAAGTTACTGAAATTTTCCGCTCCCATCTTGTAATCAAATTGTCACCATATTGTTATGTTACTGAAATCATTCAGGTATATCATTTCACAAACATTTTAATTACGGAGATTCTTAGATGAACAATTTTAAATTAATCACACTTAGCGTAGTAGCAGCAACAGCAATAGGTTTCACAGGATGTGGCGGTGGCGG
>Ga0256840_1000049_pt1 | contig 89268 bp, 88 predicted proteins | sample 355202metaG_FD_185969 | JGI IMG/M metagenome (GOLD analysis project Ga0256840, IMG submission 185969) | Hydrothermal vent microbial communities from Mid Atlantic Ridge, Atlantic Ocean - 355-202 | ecosystem: Environmental > Aquatic > Marine > Hydrothermal vents | place: Atlantic Ocean: Mid... | reverse complement strand
ATTTTAACCGACGCTTTTTAGGTTTAAGTTTAGTTTTGAGTGGGATAAATCCCACTTACCAGATTGGCTTCGTTAGATTTGAAATAATAATTCAGAAGTAATCGAAGGTAACGAAGATGAGCAAAAGATTAATCGATGGGGTCGGAGGAGTAATCGATGGGGTCGGAGGAGAATAGCACTAAGTTAAGGATTCTTAGCATGGTTTTGATATTTTATAAAATCGCTAAACATCAAGGTTTCATTCAGTTTTCAAGTATACTAAAGCTGCTTAACTTAGCTTCATTCGAGTCGGAGGGTTTGATTTTGCTGGATTGTCGGTTTTAACCGACGTTTTTTTAGGTTTAGTTTGGCTTTGATTGGGATAAATCCCACTGACCTGTAATTGCTTGAGTTGGAGAATTTGATTTTCTTTTGATTATTGAGGCAGTCTAAACACTGCTGATGGGCGTGGATTAACCTACATGTGGCTGGTTTTTTGCTTTTCGCTGTGTGTGCTGTGTCGTTGTGCGATTATTTGTTTTTTGACTTGCTTTGAGTGGGATAAATTCCACTTACCAATGGATTCCAATTTAAATGCCAGTATTCGGGTCAGTTCACTTTTTAGTTGATTTTCTCAATCCATTAGGTGGGTGACGATTCACTCATTGCTTTGTCAAACAGGTTTCTTTATCGCGGAATTTGAGTGGTTGTGTAACTTTATTTCTGCTTAATCGTTAAAAAGGTGACTTTAAGCCTATTGGAATTAAATCTTTCAAATTCTATAATGAGTCATCATAAAATTACTAGCCTTGGGAATTAACTTAACGATGAAAAATCTATTTATTTTAGTCTTACTATTAGCACTTATTTCATGTTCTAAAGAAAATGTTGATACGAAAGATACTTCAAAAAACCAATCTACTGAAAAAACATCGAAAAAAGATAAAAAAGGAAAAAGCAAAAAAGAAGAAGAGGTTGTTATCAATGTAGAGGCAACCAAAGTCACGACTGGTGATGCGGTTTTGTTGTTTAAGACCACAACTATATTAGAGGCTGATTTAGAGTCGGCTGTCACATCAAAAGCCAGTGGTATTATATTGAAGGTTAATGTTGAGGTTGGTGATAAGGTTAAAGCGGGTGATGTCTTGGCTGTTTTGGAGTCTGATGTGCAGCAATTAAATTACCAAAGTGCCAAAGCGAATTACCAAAAAGTGTTAAATAATTTCGAGCGTGCTAAATCTTTATTAAAAAAAGGGTTGGCGAATAAAGAATCGGTTGACAACCTTAAATTTGAATCACAAGCCTTAAAGACGAGACTGCAACAAGCTAAGTTAGATTTAGATTTTACAAAAATAACGGCTCCGATTTCAGGTGTTGTGACTAAACGCAACATTAAAAAAGGCAACCTAATCCAAACCAATACCCAAGTGTATGAAATTGTTAATTTTGACTCATTGCAAGCGGTGATTAATGTGCCTGAAGATAAATGGAATGTTTTTAAAAAAGGACTGGAAGTTGATTTTTTATTCACCAGTATGAGTCAAAAAGTCAAAGGGCATATCCTGCGGATTGATCCAATTGTTGATAGTACTACGGGAACATTTAAGGTAGTAATAGCACTGGATGAAGGCGCAAGCAGTCAATACCATCTCCGCCCTGGTTTGTTTGGTAAAACACAAATCATACTAAATAAACATGTAAGCACTTTATTAATTTCAAAAAATGCAGTTATTAGAGAAGATGACAATGCTTTTGTCTATGAAATTAATCAGGACAATACCGTCACTAAACGCAACCTGGTTTTGGGTTATGAAATGGACGATGCTTTAGAAGTCATCTCAGGAATTGAAGTTGATAAACGTGTGGTGACAACGGGTAAAAACAACCTTTCAGAAGAATCTAAAGTTGAAGTTATTGAGTACAAGGACTAGCTAAATGATTAAATCATTAATAAATTTCGCTACCAATCGCCGTGTGACTATTTCCATGCTGGCACTAACCATGATGTTGTTTGGTGGTATTGCTTTGAAAGAAATGTCACAAACGCTTTTGCCTGATTTGCAATACCCAACATTTACTGTGCGTACCGAATACGAAAATGCAGGTCCCGAGGAGATAGAATTGTTGATTACCAAACCCGTGGAAGAATCGGTTGGTGTGGTTAAAGGTTTGTCTCGTATTTATTCGGTTTCAAGTACCGGACGATCGGATGTGAAGTTGGAGCTCAATTGGGATGCCGATATTAAACAAGCGGCTTATGAAATTCGCGATAGAATTGATTCGGTGCGTTTGCCATTGGATGCGGATTCGCCTGTTTTGTTGCGTTTTAACCCATCAACTGCACCCATTATGCAAGTGGTGTTGATGATTGATAAAAAAACCGACAACCTTAATCAACTTAAAACTATTCGAACACTAAGCGAACAGTTGTTTAAAAAAAAACTTGAACCCGTTGCAGGTGTTGCGGCTGTCAAGATTAGTGGAGGCTTGGAGCAAGAAATTCAAGTTGAACCTGACCAATATAAATTAGCCCAATTAGGCATCAGTATCAGTCAAATATCTGCCCGTTTACGTCAAGAAAACATTAATCTTTCAGGTGGTGCGATTAAACAAGGCACGCAGTTATTTTTAGTGCGAACGGTTAACCAATTTCAATCCTTAGACGCCATTCGAGACATTATTATTAGCCTTAAAGATGGCACGCCCATTCGCATTCGTGACGTTGCTAGAGTGAGTTTGTCACACAAAGACCGCACCTCAATAAACCGTTTGGATGGCAAAGAAGCGATTGAAATAGCGATTTACAAAGAAGGCGATGCCAACACGGTGGAAGTGGCTCAAAATGTTAAGAATAAGCTCGATGAATTAAAAAAGAATTTACCAAATAATACCTCATTAAAAATCATCAATGACCAGTCTATTTTTATTAAAGATGCCATTGGTAATGTCACCAGTGCTGCCATTATTGGCGGAATTTTGGCGGTTTTTGTTATTTACTTATTTTTACAAGATGTTCTTGCCACCATGGTGATTGCTACCTTAATACCTATTTCAGTGGTGGCAGGATTTTTCTTGATGTACAAAGCTGGCATTTCATTTAATATCATGTCATTGGGTGGTATTGCTTTAGCTATTGGCTTATTGGTGGATAACGGTATTGTCGTGCTCGAAAATATTGCCTCTAAGCGAAAAAAAGGTTTGGATAAACTCGAGTCAGTTAAACAAGGTACCATCGAAGTGGGCGGAGCCATTGTTGCCTCAACCATGACCACTGTTGCGGTATTTTTGCCTTTGGTGTTTGTTAAAGGCATTGCGGGACAGTTATTTAAAGACCAAGCCTTAACCGTGACTTTTACCTTGTTGGTTTCACTTTTTATAGCCTTAACCTTAATGCCTATGTTGATGAGTTTGGGAACAAAGCGTCAAAAACAGATGGAAAAAGCCGATGAAAAAGAATACCAACCGAAAACCAAAATTGGAGCAGATTTAAGGAGAGGAAGAAAATTTGTTTTCAATAGGCTTTTGGATTATGTTTTTTTGTTTTTTAAGAAGATATTCAAAGGCATTGGCTGGTTTTTCCACAAAGTTTTTTGGTTGCCATCAAAAGCAGTTCAGTTGATGTTTGCAGCGATTGCAAAAGCCTACCAAAAACTTTTGCCTTGGGCGTTACGCTTTCGATTGTTAGTGCTGGCAGCAACGATTGCTGTTTTTGTTATCACTTTAGGCATTATTCCAAAATTGGGTATGAATTTGATTCCAGATTTAGATGCCAGTACTGTGCGGGTTAATTTTAAATTAGCAGAAGGCGAAGTCATTGAAAAAACCGACAGCGTTATCCAAAAAATCAGCAAGGAATTAACGGCTCTGGATAGCATTGAGTTTGTTTATGGCATTGGTGGACAAGGCGCAAAATTAGATGTGTCGGCATTATCGGCAGGAGAAAATGCGGGTCAATTATTAATACGAACGGCTAAAGGCTTTGAAAAATCACAAGTCGAATCCGATGTTTTGTCGGTTTTGGATAAACAACCAGGTCTGAGTAGCGAATTGCAAGCGGGTGAATATTTTGAATTGAGCAACCCAATAGAAATTGAACTATCGGGGTTTGATATTGATGTGCTCAAAAAAGAAGCCCGAAAAATTCGCGATGCTGTTAGTGCTAGCCCCTATTTGGTCAATGTCGATGACGGTTTGTCCGCAGGCAACCCTGAAGTGCAAATCTATTTTGACCAAGAACGCATTGCTCAACTCGGTTTAACTAATCGCCAAGTGGCAGATGTGGTGGTCAACAAGGTTTTGGGTAAATCCGAGACCACCGTGCATTGGCAAGATCAAAAGATTGGTATATTGATTCGTAACCCTCTGCAACAACGCAATTCAATCCAAAGCGTCGCTAATTTACTCGTCAATCCCCAATCGGCCAATCCCGTTACCTTAGGTGATGTGGCTGAAATAAAGATAGCCCAAGGCCCAGGTCAAATACTGCGTCGTGATCAAGATAGGGTCGTAGTAATTACCGCCGATATTGCCGGCATTGATTTGTCATCTGCTGTTACAATCGTGCAAGACATTGTTGCAAACAGCCAATTAAGCCCGTTGGTGCATTATAAAGTCACGGGTCAAAACAAGGATTTACAAGAGTCCAATAACTCCATGATTTTTGCTTTGGTTTTGGCGATATTTTTGGTTTACATGGTGTTGGCATCGCAGTTTGAATCCTTTATTCACCCTTTTGTTATTCTGTTTTCGATTCCACTTGCCATGATTGGCGCGGTGTGGGCATTGTATTTAACAGGCACACAAATATCGGTGGTGGTGTTTATTGGTTTAATCATGTTGGCAGGTATTGTGGTGAATAATGCCATCGTTTTGATAGACAGAATAAAACAACTCCAAGCCCAAGGCATTGCCTTAACGGATGCCATTATTCGAGCAGGTAATGCCCGATTGCGACCGATTATTATGACGACCATGACAACGGTATTGGGCTTATTGCCTATGGTAGTCACATTGTTTGGTGACCAAAGTGCGGGCGCTGAAATTCGGGCTCCCATGGCAATAACGGTTATGGGCGGTTTAATTGTCTCAACCTTTTTAACCTTGGTGGTTGTGCCGATTATCTATTCGTTAGTAACCAAAGATAAAGTGCCGCTTAAATTGCGTGAATCCAATGAGTAAAAAGAAAAACAAAACCAGTGGCTTTAGTGCCATAGCCGTTTTTTCATTAAAGCGTCCAATTACAATTATCATGATTTTTTTAAGTTTGGTTGTTGTGGGCGTGATTTCATCGCGTTTACTGTTATTGGAAAAGTGGCCTGAAATAAAATTTGCCTACGTCAATGTTAATGTTGCCTATCCATCTTCCACACCTTATGAAGTCGAACAAAGCATTACCCGTCCACTAGAAGAAGCCTTTGCCACAATTGGTGATATTGAAGCCATTAATTCTCAGTCAACAACAAATGGTGCTAATATTGGCATTCAATTTAAATCGGATGTCGATGTCAATGAAAAAACCATGCTGGTTAAGGAACAGGTTGATTTGGTCAAGTCGCAATTGCCTGATGATGTCAGGCGAATTGTCGTTCAAAAAGCCGAAATGGGTAATGATGCCATTATGCAAATTCGGATTACGGGTAATTTGGATTTAGAAAATGCCTACGATTTGCTCAATCGTTATTTGGTGCGTCCTGTGGAGCGTGTGCCTGGAGTGGCACGAGTGGATTTTCAAGGAATTGAGCCCAAAGAATTGCAGATTATTATTGATAACGATGCCTTGAAAAAATATGGCATTGGTTTTGCAGAGTTAACCCAAAAGTTACGCGATGTTAATTTCACCATTGCCTCTGGAACTTTTAAAACGGGTTCGGATAAAAATGCTCAACAAATCAGAATTGTCCCCAAAGGGCAAATAACCGATATTGAAAAAATTAAAAACGTGGTGGTCAATCAAATGGGCATCCGCTTATCGGATGTTGCTTCGGTTAAAATAGTTAATGGGCATAGAAATTATGCGCGCCATTTAGATAGGAAATATTCGGTTGGATTGGAAATATTTAAAGAATCCACAGCCAATATGGTCGATGTCGCAGAACGGGTTTTGGAGCGTATTGAGGAAATTGGACAATCACCACAACTTAAAGGCATTAAACTGGTTTTTTTAGAAAACTCGGCTCTCAATGTTAAGACTTCATTGCGTGATGTTATTAGTGCTGGCGTAATTGGGGCATTTTTGAGCCTATTGGTGCTGTATTTTTTCACCCGTGATTTAGCAACGACTTTGTTGGTGTCTTTATCCATTCCTATCTCGATTGTGATAACACTCGGTGCTTTGTATTTCTTTGGCTTTACCTTAAATGTTTTATCCTTGATGGGATTAATGTTGGCGGTTGGGATGCTGGTTGATAATTCGGTGGTCATTAGTGAAAGTATTTTGACCAAAAGAGATAACCCAGATTTCACCACAGTTGATGCCATTCAAGAAGGTGTTTCTGAAGTGATGGTGCCTGTTATTGCAGGAACAGTGACATCCATATGCATCTTTTTACCGATTATATTTGGTTCTGGTGACATGCTGATTACTTTTTTAAGTCACGTGGCAGTTTCCATAATTGCAGCGATGGTTATTTCCTTGTTTTTGGCGATTACCGTTGTGCCATTAATTATTTCCAAGTTAAAGCCCAAACCCATTGTGCATAAAAAGGATTGGTTTGATTGGTTAAAGATAAAATACCTTTGGGCATTAAAATTTACCTTAAATCATCGTTGGTATACCGCATTATTGGTTACTGCGGTCTTAAGTTTGGGTGTTTATTCTTACACTTTGACCGATGATGATGACGGTTTTTCTCAAAGTGTTGGGCGTGATTTTTGGTTGCCGTATCATGTGGATGGTTCTTACAGTTTAGAACGTATTAAAAAAGACGTGGATAAAATAGAAAATTACCTGTATGACCACCAAGACGAATTTGATATAAAATCGGTTTACACTTATTACCAAGACAATGGATTTGTTCTTTCTAAAATTTATTTAGTCGATGAAGAGGTGGCAACAAAGACCATCAGTGAAGTTAAAAAAGCTATCATCAAAGATTTGCCAAAGATAGCCATAGGCAAGCCCAGTTTCCGATGGAGAAGAGGTGGCGGTGGAAACAACAATAAACTCAGTCTCTATTTACAAGGGGATTCGCAACAAGTTCTTAAAGAGTTATTGCCATCGGTGTTGCTTGATATTAATCACATGGATGATGTCATTGTCGCTTCGGTTGAAAAAAAGAATAAAAGAGAAGAGTTAAAAATAGTGGTTAACCGAGAACGAGCCATTCGTCTAGGCTTAAATCCTACTTTTATTGCACAAAGCATTGGTGTGGCAATGCGAGGAACCAATTTAAAAGAAATGGTCACAGCAAATGGCGAATTGCCGGTGGTTTTGAGGTTTTATAAAGAAGGGGAGTTCAAGGTTGAGCAACTCACCGATTTGCCCATAAAAACCGCTTCGGGAATGCAAGTCAGTCTGGCGAGTGTAGCCGATATTGTTCACAGTAATTCGCAACAATCCATTTCTCGTCATAATCGATTGGGCGCGATAAAAATTGATATTGAACTGGATGAAAATGCCAATAAAAAAGACATTAAAGAAGAAATCACGCAGCTAATGGACAGAACAAATTTCCCCAGTGGTTACCAGTGGACTTTTGAAGGGCAATCTCGAGGCATGAACATGAAGATGGACACATTGGTGGGAGTGCTCAAAATTGGCGTTGTGCTTATTTTTATTGTCATGGCTGCTTTGTTTGAATCTTTGGTGTTTCCTTTTATTGTTATTACATCTATCCTTTTCTCTTGGGTCGGTGTGTTTGCCTTTTTTGCCTTAACAGGCACTAAGTTTGATATTATGGCAGGCATTGGCATGCTGATATTGATGGGTGTTGTGGTCAATAATGGCATCGTTTTAATTGATCACATTAATCAACTGCGCATAAAAGGCATGAAACGCAGAGAAGCAATCATGCAAGCTGGACATGATAGACTGCGCCCCATATTGATGACGGTTGCTACGACTGTTGTCGGTTTGATTCCATTAGCAGTAAGCGCTTCATCCATTGGTGGTGATAGCAATATGCCAGGATATTTTCCTATGGCACGGGCTATTATTGGCGGCTTAACTTTCTCAACTTTTGTGAGTTTATTAGTGTTGCCCAGCTTGTACTGTTGGTTTGATGATTTACGCTATTGGATGTCGGATCGGTTTAAAACCAAAACTCTTAAACGTAAATTAGTCAAAATTTCTTGTTCTCCTGATGGTTAATTATCTCCCTCAAAAAGTATCATTATTGCTTTGTAGAAGGTAAACAATTGTCAACTTGCATGTGCTTTAATATAAAGTTGATTTAAATCAATGTTTTCTCTACTTACATGCCTTAATATCTCGTCGCAACATTAATAAAAACATTCTAAGGAGAAAAATATGCGTATAGATATGCTAAATAATATATTAAATGAGCTTAACAGTTCATCAGCTGATGTTGAAGCATCGGCAATCATTTCAACCGATGGTCTTATCATGGCATCACAATTGCCTTCGAGTATCGATGAAGATCGCATGGGTGCGATGAGTGCAGCGATGTTATCATTGGGTGATCGAACCGCTCAAGAGTTGGAGCGCGGAGGTCTTGATCAAGTGCTTATCAAAGGCTCAAACGGTTATGTTTTAATGGTAAAAGCTGGTGAAGATGCAGTGTTGACTGTTATGGCAAAAGCCAATGCAAAACTTGGGTTGATTTTTCTGGATGTAAAAAGGGCAGCGAAAAAGACAGCAGAACTTATCTAAGAAATGGAGGATAACATGAGTACAGTAGAATTAAAATACCATGACCAATCAACCAGTTCTCGAGAAGTATCTGATGAAGAAGTGCCTTATCCAGAAGGCAAACTCATCGTATCACGTACCGATACCAGTGGGAAAATTACCCATTGTAATCAATCTTTTGTTGATATGTCGGGATTTGAGGAAAATGAATTAATCGGTCAACCCCATTATATTTTGCGTCACCCTGATATGCCTGCAGCTGCATTTAAGGATTTATGGGATACCTTAAAAGCGGGCAATAAATGGAAAGGTTATGTAAAAAATTTACGTAAAGATGGTAAGTATTATTGGGTTTATGCTGTTGTGGTGCCGAATATAAGAAATGGCAAAGTGGTGGGATATGCTTCAGTGCGGAGAAAGCCCTCAAGAACAAAAGTTAATGAATGCATAGCCCTTTATAAAACCATGTTAGCGGAGGAGCAATCATGAAATTCACCATGACAGTAAGTCCTGATTTTTCACCAGACTATATTGCTGGTTGGTATATATTCAATACGTGGTTGCAAAACCAAACCAACCAAGCCATTCATTTGGAATTATACAATTCGTTTGATAAGCAGCGTGAAGACATAAAAGCAGATAAAATCGATTTAATTTATGCAAACCCTTACGACGCATCTATGTTGATTCGCGATAAAGGTTTTGTTGCTATTGCTTCACCCTATCGCAAGACTGATGAAGCCGTAATCTGTGTTAATAGTGAGTCCGAATACAGTTGTGTTGAGGATTTAAAATCAGGTTGCACCATCGCCACGGCAGATGACCCAGAAGTCAGCACCATTGGGATGATTATGTTGGAACCTGCTGATTTATCTAAAGAGAATGTCACCATTGAAGAGTTGAAAAACTATGTTATGGTGGCAAAAAGTCTTATTGGCAATAAAGCCGATGCAGGGTTCTTTTTAAAAGAAGCATTTGATGACATGTCCAAGTTTATTAAGAGCCAAATTAAACCGATTGTAACCAGTCAAATATCAGTTATACGTCATACCTTTTTGATTGGACCTGATTTTGTTAATAATTCAGGAATCAGTGAAGAAGATTTCCGTCAATTAATTAATAGTATGCATGAGTCAGAAAAAGGTGCTTCAACTTTAAAGTCTTTGGGCTTTGAAAAGTGGGAGAATCAAGACCATGAAGAAGCGGAGTTTATGATTGATTTAATGGATACTTTAGTCAGTTAAAATCAATTGAGTTGTTCAATAAAAAACCTCCCAACTAGGGAGGTTTTTTATTGTCTATATGAATTTGTATTATTTAAGTTGGCAAGTATTCTTTAATCGCTGCGGTTAATGCTTTTTCAGCTACAGGTTTGACTAAATAATCTTTTGCACCCTGTCTCATTCCCCATACTTTGTCTGTTTGTAAGTTTTTGGTGGTAACCATAATGATAGGAATATGCGAAGTTCTTTCGTCACGAGAAATTTTACGCGTCGCCTGAAAACCATTGAGTTCTGGCATAACCACATCCATTAAAATCATGTCTGGAATTTGCTCTTTTGCAGTCCTAACACCTTCCTCACCATTGGTTGCGGATAGAACCTCGTGTCCCATTTTTTCAATGATTTTTTGCATGCCAAATAACTGTGATGGAGAATCATCTACAACTAATATACGAGCCATTTATTTGTTCCATAAGTTTTATAACTCATTAATAATAATATACTTTTTATAAACTTGAAACATAATTAATGAAAATAGTTTAAATTCTAACGGATAAATGGTGGGTATATGCTCTTTCATCCATTTGTTTTATTGCTATTGTGACGTATTTTGCCATACAATTGAATAATAATTAACCCGCATATTTCATAAAACCATTCAGGTACAAACTGTAACCGTAACTTAGTTAAACTAAGCCATTGAAATATAGGATAAATATACCCGTTTTATGCCGCTTATATGAAATATTCGGGTTAACTCTTAAAGGAAGTCAAATATGATACTTTATAGCCGCAATGATTGCCCACTATGTGAAGATGTGGAAGAAGCTTTGTTAAGATTAAATATAGCCTATACTTTTATCGATATTGATACGGATAAAGAATTAGTACAAAAATACCACGTCCGCATTCCTCTTTTAGTTAACGCTCAAAAACAAGAACTCGGCTGGCCTTTTGAGGATTCGCAATTAAAAGAGTTTGCCCGTCATGATTAGGCTTGTTTTATTGTTGTCATTATTAGTTGCGTCTTGTGCTGTTAAGCACGATTTAAAACATTTGCCCCAAGCTGTGACCAATAATGCGGTCGCATTAATTGCTCACGATAAAGATTTTGAAATTTATTCATTCAATGGATTGGCATCAAACAAAACTGCACATGACATTCATAACAACGCTTTTCAATTTAAAAACAAGCAATGGGAAAAAATCAGCATGCCACAGGATTCACAGGCAGTTCTTGCCTCGGCTGCTGTGAATATAGCGCATAAAATTTATGTAATTGGCGGCTATACTGTTGCCAATGATGGCGGAGAAAAATCAGTTGCTGAGGTTTTTGAGTTGGATACAAGTGCTAACAAATGGAGATTAATCACGAAAATGCCTGTGCCAGTGGATGATACGGTGGCTTTGGTTTATGCCAATCGGTACATTTATTTAATCAGTGGTTGGCACGATACCGATAATGTTAACCTGGTTCAGGTTTATGACAGTAAAGAAAATAAATGGTTTAACGCAACGGCTTTTCCTCTGCCTGCAGTATTCGGACATGCTGGTGGAATTGTGGGCAATGAACTGGTTATTTGCGATGGTGTTAAAGTTATGGTTAAAGAAAAAGGCAGGGACTTTGTTCCCTCACCTGCGTGTGTAAAAGGTGTGATTGATGCGACTAATCCAGCTAAAATCAAATGGAATACTATCCCTCACCATTCGGGGGTTGCGTATTATCGAATGGCAGCTACGGGTGTTGCTAATAACAATCAGATTGTCTTTGCAGGGGGGAGTGACAATCCTTATAATTATGATGGAATTGGTTATAACGACATTCCTAGCAAGGCATCAGCTAAAGTTTTTGCCTTTGATTTAAAACAGGGTTCGTGGAAGTTTTATGATGATATTCCAGCTACAATGGATCACCGTGCTTTATTAAACCATGGTGATTTTTTTTATATTATTGGTGGAATGCACGCCAATCAAGAGGTTTCTGATAGAGTTATTAAATTTAAATTAGTTGAATAATTTAAATTATTTTCAAAATCAGTTATTATATCTGCCAAATAATTCCCCAATAGTTAGTTAATTATATGAATACAAAAGTTATAACCTTTATTGTGCTTGCCTTTTTTTCAGCACTTGTTTTTTCTGAACCAACTCAACAACTGCCAACAAAAGGCACTGGTCCTTGGATTGTTAATGTTTATTATAAGGATTTAAAGCAACTGCAAGATTATGCCAATCAAGGCGATGTTTGGAAAGTTGAGCGTAAAGCAAAATACTTTATCACCTCTGTTGCCAACCTGCACGAATACCAACAATTATTTTCTTATGGTTTTACCGTTGAAGTCAATCAAAAACAAATGGAATATAAACGAGAAGACGATTTAAGGCGTATACTTGATAAGTCATCATCAACAGGAATTAAGTCCATTCCTGGGTTTGTCTGTGAAAGAACAGTCGAAGAAACTTTTGCAACGATTGATAGCTTGGTGGCAACTTATCCAACGCTTGTAACGAATATTGATGTTGGCGATACGTGGGAAAAGACCCATGCAGGTGGTCAGTCTAATGGCTATGATTTGCGCGTAATAAAAATCACTAATTCAGCTATTGCGGGACCCAAACCTAAATTATTTGTGACCAGTTCTATGCACGCCCGTGAACTTGCCCCTGCAGAGTTGAACACACGCTTTGCCGAATACCTACTTAATAATTATGGAACGGATGCTGATGCAACGTGGATTGTAGATCACCGTGAAGTGCACTTAATGCTACAGGCCAATCCTGATGGTCGTAAACGAGCAGAAAGTGCTGATACCAATAAACGTAAAAACCAAAACAATAACCATTGCTCAGGTTCAAATACTCGTGGAATAGACATGAACCGTAATTTTATTTGGATGTGGAATCAAGGTTCTGGTTCAAGCGGTAGTGTGTGTAATCAGACTTACCGAGGACCCAGTGCGCAATCCGAGTCTGAAAATCAAGCAATAGATACCCATTTAAAATCACTTTTTATTGACGCACGTGGCAATAATCTTGCCGATGCAGCCCCTGATACGACCACAGGAGTTTACATTGATATACACAGTGAAGCTTCATTAATTTTATGGCCTTATGGTTTTGATGACCCAAGTGTGATTCCCGAGGCTCCTAATCACGATCAATTACAGACTTTGGGTCGAAAATTTGGTTGGTATAATGGTTATTTTCCTGAAAAATCAAATGAACTTTATGGTGCAGATGGAGCTGCTGATGATAATGCTTATGGGCAATTAGGCGTAGCAGCTTATACCTTTGAATTAGGAGGAGATGCGGCCACATTTAGACCAACCTGTAATTATGTCGATAATACGCTTGTGCCAGACAATTTAAAAGCCTTAATTTATGCCGCTAAGGTAGTAAAAACTCCATACATAACAGCATCAGGCCCAGATGTGGAAGCCCTGGGTTTATCAAGTGATTATGTGGTGGCAGGAACCTTAGTGCAGCTTAATGGCACTGCCAGTGATTTACACTTTAATAATACCAACACATCCGTGGCACATCCAGCAGAAATGTCGCAAAATATTTCAACAATAGAGCTATTTGTGGATGAATTTCCAGAAGATGCAGGTTCGACTCCAATAAATTTAAGCGCGACAGACGGCAATTTTGATGCGACAGTAGAGGCGTTTAGTGGTTCTATTGACACCACGGGATTTGCATTGGGTCAACATGTTTTCTATATTCAAGCCACCGATGTAGCGGGCGTGACAGGGGTGCTTTATGCGCGTTATTTTAACGTTGTCAATGCGGCTGATTTAGGGACTTTATCAGGCACGATTACGGATGCCACCACAAACCTGCCCATTGATGCGGTTATGTTGAATTATAACGGCTTACAAGCTAGCAGCGATGCATCGGGCCATTACAGTTTTAGTTCTTTAGCCAGTACAGCAGATTTGATGGTTTCTAAACAAGGCTATGCATCTCAAGCCATTGGCAATGTATCCATTGTTGCTAGCCAAGCCACCATTCAAAATATCCAATTGCAACCTCTTTGTGCTTTGTTAGATGAAAGTGTCGAAACTTTCAATGTTATTGCCGATGCACAAACTGCCGGATGGTCGCATGGAAAATCTGCCGGAGTCGATGACTGGGCTATAAATTTAACCAATGGTAATAGTGCACCCCATGCCTTTTCCACATCCGATCCTGGTGCCACTACAGATAAATGGTTAATCAGTCCAGCGATGGACTTAACTGCCGATAGTGTTTTATCGTTTTGGCATAAATTTGGTTTTGAAGGAAATTCGCCTTACTATGATGGCGGTGTGTTAGAAATTGCAACCAATGCATCCTTTAACAACTGGGTGGATTTAGGCAATTTGTCTTCTGTTGGTGGGTACAATGTGACGCTCAATAGCGGAAATCCTCTAGGTGCAGTTGCTGCTTGGGGAGGAAGTCAGTCAACTTTCCAAAAGGTTGAAGTGGCTTTGTCCTCTTTTGCTGGCACAACAGCCAAGATCAGATGGAGAATGGCAGCTGACTCAACTGTTGGTGGAACGGCACCATGGATAATAGATGACATACAAGTTTTAGATCCAAGTGCTTGTAGTGCTGTCAATCCTGATGTGTTATTCCTTAATGGCTTTGAATAAATGCGTTTGATAATCTTGACTTTAGTTTGCGTTGGGTTGAGTTCATGTGCATTGCATTCAAAAAAAGCACAACAACTGCATTTAATTAAAGCTTATGAAGTGCAGACTCAGGGTTTCCTTGAACCATCAGGATTGACTTGGTGGGATGGGGAGTTTTATACGGTTTCTGATAAGCAAGATAATATCTATCAATTGAAATTCAATGAAGATACGGTTGTGCTTGTTCCCATTATTTCAATACGCAACGATAAAAATACAAAACTGGATTTTGAAGGCATCACCCACGATGAAAATTATTTTTATTTGATGAGTGAGATGTATTTTCAAATTCTTAAAGTTTCCAAAGATGGGCAAACACAAGAATGGTTACCAAAAGACAAATTGTTAAAGCACAGCGGTGAAAAAATTGGGCTGTTTCAACGGCATAACGCTTACTTTGAAGGGATTTGTTATTTAGGGGATAAACAATTTTTACTCGCAGCCGAACGTGACCCACGAGGATTTGTTTACTACGATTCGAGCAATGAGTTGGTAAATGCCTATGTGAGTAATGATTCAATTTATCCATCAGCACAACACCGTTCGACTGATTTTACAGGTTTAAGCTGTGGAAAGAAAACTTATGTTTTGGAAAGGAATGCCTATGTTGTTTCTGAGTTAAAGTTAAAACATGGTCAGTATTACGAATCAAGAGGGTGGAGTTATCAAAACATTATTGAAAAGCCAACTTTACAATACCAAGACATGCAATACGGTCATGCCGAAGGTTTGGTTGTCAAAGGCAATACAATCTACTTAATTTTAGACAATAACCGTAATCCCCATAAACAAAACACCAAGAATAATAACTCCTTATTCTTGGTGTTGCGAAAATAACGTTATTTGGCTTGTAAGCGAATGGCTCCATCAAGGCGAATAACGGAACCATTAAGGTAGGTGTTTTCAACAATATGTGCCATGGTATCAGCAAACTCTGCAGGATTGCCCAATCGTGAAGGGAAAGGAACCGCAGCGCCCAAGGCTTCTTTAACCTGATCTGGCATGCCCGAAACCATCGGTGTCATAAATACCCCCGGAGCGATAGTCATAACCCGCACACCAATGCGCGTAAACTCTCGCGCCATGGGCAAAGCCATGCCTATAATACCCGCTTTTGATGCCGAATAAGCGGCTTGCCCAATTTGCCCTTCATAGGCGGCAATTGAGGCAGTATTAATGATAACGCCACGTTGACCATCGTTATCGCTTTCATTGTTTTGCATGATATTGGCAGCAGTTTTAGCTATATTAAAACTGCCAATCAAGTTAATCATAATTGCTTTAGAAAAATAATCGGTTGCCATTGGGGCTTCTCTACCCAATACTCTGCCAGCAGATAAAACACCTGCGCAGTTAATGGCAACATTTAAACCATTCATGTCTTCATTGGCTTGTGTACATGACTGTATTACATTATTTTCGTTACTGACATCGGTTTTGTAAAAACTGGCACGTGAGCCGAGTTCATCCAGTACCGTTTGTGCTGCCTCTTGGTTAATGTCAAAAAGAGCAACTTGACCACCATCGGAGATGATTTTTCGAGCACAGGCTAAACCTAAGCCTGAAATTCCGCCAGTAATAATGGCTTTTACGTTTTTTAGTTTCATGTTTATTTACCTTAGATCTTATTTATTGGTTGCATAATATAACAAAGGCAATCATTCTTAATTGCTTTTATGTTTTGAGTAATCATTGCAGGAACAAAGCTTTTACTGCAAATAATGTGGTTGTTTTTGATGGTGAAATAATCATTAGCAACTTCGCAATTATTTTCATCAATAATGGCAAAGGGCATAATTTGTTTTTCCGCTAATTTACCATTTATCTTGCCAAAATCTTCTCCAACTGCAACTTGATGAAAGTTCAAATAATCCAAATCTTTGGCTAAGATTAAGTCATTGTCTTGGTCAAAGCCAAATTCTATGCCTTCTTTTATTCTTATTGAATATTGAATTTCATATACTTTTTGGTGCTCGAGTATGCCAGGAACATTGAGTAAGTTAGATTGAGAAAGCAATAGCTCAAGAAAGGTATGGGTTTGTTCTTTACCATCGGCTGCGCCAGATAAGCCACATTCAACGGTAACAGATGGACAAAACTTGGCAAAAGCTCCTGATTGGATTCCGGCAGGGCTGGTAAAGTAAATCATCGTATCTGAAAACAAAGAGGCTAAATTGATAAATTCTGGCTCTAAGGAATTAATTCCTGAATAATGGGGATTTCTTCCCGAATTGTTATGTATGTCAACACTGGCAAATGGTTTTCTTTGAATCATGATGTCAGTTATTTCACGCATGGTTCTTGCAATAGGTCCATCAAGGTTGAGGTGGCTTGGCCATCTGCGGTTAAAGTCAGCTTCCCCTTCAATTTGTCTGATGTTGTATTTAGCGGCTTGAATATTGCCAAATAAGATGCTCAAAGAACGGGGTAAAACATGTTGGTGGTTGTTCAAGTAATCTTTAAGAGCATCCCAGCCTGTGTATTCGTTTCCATGTTGCAGGATAGAAATAAACACTGGGCGTTGAATTTTCCCTGTCAAATGGATGAGAGTGTGGTTATCAATTTTGGTGTAAAGTTGGTCTGCGCTTAAGTCTAAAATACCTTCTGGTAATTTATTGAGTTGTGTTATCATATTTTTTAAATTTTAATTGAACTTTTTAATAAGAAAGTCTCTCTAAAAGAAGTTGTTTTTACCGTGTTGATTTTACACTTGATTTTTTTCAAAAAAATGGTAAAAATAACGCCGACAATTCTAACACAGAATTCAGACAATATAATAATATTTATTCGAGGGAAATTATGATTGAATGTAAAAACTTATCGAAGGTTTTCAACCAATTCACTGCGGTTGATGATTTATCTTTTGTTGCCAATAAAGGTGAAGTGCTTGGGTTTCTTGGACCAAATGGTGCAGGTAAGTCAACCACAATGAAAATGATTACTGGTTTTCTGCAACCAACATCTGGCGAGATTAAAGTTTGTGGTATTGATTTGTTTAGTGACCCAATTGCGGTTAAAAATAAAATTGGTTATTTGCCTGAAGGTGCTCCGAGTTACGATGAAATGAAAGTTTGTGATTTTTTAATTTTCATTGCTCAGATGCGAGGTATTCCTAAAGAGATGATTGCAACCAAAGTGGATGAAGTCATTGAAAGAATTAATTTAAATAAAGTTTATTACCAACGCATAGAGACCTTATCAAAGGGATACAAACGTCGAGTAGGACTTGCTCAAGCGATAATTCACAACCCTGAAGTATTGGTCATGGATGAGCCAACTGATGGTTTAGACCCAAATCAAAAGCACGATGTTAGAGAACTCATTACATCCATGGCAAAAGAGAAAACGATTATTATTTCGACCCATATCTTAGAAGAGGTCCATGCGGTTTGTGATCGTGCGATTATTATAGCCAATGGTAAAATTGTAGCAGATAATACACCTGCAGAATTAGAAAACATGTCTAAATACCACAATGCAGTCACTTTTGATGCCACAATAGATTTTTCATTATTAGAAGAAATTAAAGCGATGGGTTGCGTGCGCGATGTTGAATACGATGCAAAGCGTAAAAAGACAACCGTATTTCCAGCACAAAGTATTTATATATTTGATGAAATCAGTGCTTTTTTAAAGAAACACAAAATTTCGGTTACACGATTATCCATGGAAGCCGGGCGTTTAGATGAAGTGTTTAGAAATGTCACCCTAGATGATGTTAAGGAGGTGGCGTAATGAGTGCTAAAATGGCAATTATTAAACGTGAATTACAAGGTTATTTTTCAACACCGATTGCCTATGTTTTTATTGTGATTTTCTTAATGTTAAGCGGTGTTTTTGCTTTCTATCTTGGCGGCTTATACGAACGAGGTCAGGCAGATTTGTCTCCATTTTTTACTTTCCATCCGTGGTTATACCTGTTTTTAGTGCCAGCGGTGTCAATGCGCATGTGGTCAGAGGAAAGGCGCAGTGGTAATATTGAATTGTTGATGACTTTGCCCGTCAAACAAAGTGATTTAGTCTTAGGTAAGTTTTTATCGGCTTGGATATTTGTTGCCATAGCTCTATTTCTGACTTTTCCAATCTGGATTTCGATTAACTACTTAGGAGAACCTGATAATGGCTTGATTTTTGCCAGTTATCTTGGCAGTTTATTGTTGGCAGGGGCTTTTTTAGCTATTGGTTCATGCATTTCTGTCGCTAGCAAAAATCAAGTGATTGCCTTTATCTTAACAGCTGTTATTTGTTTTTTATTTTTGTTGGCTGGTTTGCCCATGGTTTTAGATTTCTTTAATGCGTGGCTACCTCAATTTTTAGTGGACACCATTGCATCAATGAGTTTTTTGACACACTATATCAGCATAAACAAGGGTGTGCTTGATTTGGGAGATATGTTGTATTTCCTTATGGTCATTTCTGTATGGCTTTATGCAACGTCACTTGTTTTAGACATGAAAAAGGCAGATTAAGGAGAAAACAATGAAATCAAATACAACAAAAATTTTATTATTAATTGCAATATTCCTTTTGGGTTCGATTATTATCAGTCAATCGGGTGTTTTTTCACAAGCTCGAATGGATTTGACCGAAAACAAGCTCTTTACTTTAAATGATGGGACAAAAAACATCCTTAAATCGATAGATGAAAATATACAATTAAAAGTGTATTTTTCTGACGAAGCCACACACAATATTCCCATGTTGCGCACCTATAAAAACACCGTTATGGATTTGCTCAACGAGATGAAACGCTATTCAGGGTCAAAGCTTAAGGTTAGTTTGATTGACCCAAAAACATTTTCACCTGAAGAAGATGAAGCCTCTCAATATGGCTTGCAAGCCTTGCCAGTTGGAGATGGAGGTGAGAATGTGTTTTTTGGCTTGGTCGGTGAAAATACACTAGATAGCGTTGAAATCATTCCTTTTTTACAGCCCGATAGAGAGTCTTTTTTAGAATACGATATCGCTCAATTAATCAATAGTTTGAATAAACCTGAAAAGAAATCTATTGGCATATTAAGTTCAATTGATGTTATGGCTCATTATGACCAGAGTACGGGGCAATCTGTTCCTGCGCAAGTTTTTGTTAGTCAATTACAAAAAGATTATGAGGTTATAAAGATTGCGTCAGATGCGCAAACTATTGATACCGATGTGCTGTTGTTGATTCATCCCAAAAACCTACCAGAGAAAACCCTTTTTGCCATTGATCAATTTGTTATGAAAGGTGGACGATTAGTGGCATTTGTTGATCCATTTGCACAAGCAGAGGTTATTATTCCAGACCCAAATAACCCAATGAATGCTTACCAAGCCGAAAGAAATTCTGATTTAGCGCCTTTGTTTAAGGCTTGGAATGTCAACTACGATGCAAAAAAGTTATTGCTTGATGAAAGATATGCCCTGAATGTGCAAACACGACAAGGTGCTCGACCACAACGGCATCTTGCTATTTTGGCTCTTACCGATGATGCATTTAATAAAGAGGATATCATTACTCGTGATTTAACAACAATCAATGTTGCGGCAGCAGGGTATTTTGAATCCGATAATATGCAGAATATTTTAACTAGCTCCAAATCAGCAACAACAAAGTCCAGTGATGTCATGAAGTTTTTGATTGATCCCAACACTTTGGCAAAAAACTACAAAGCAGATGGAAAAAATTATTCCATAGCAGGGCGTTTAACAGGTGTGATAAAAACAGCTTTTCCCAAAGGCATAGAGGGGCAAGATGAATCTGCTGTAGTGATGGAGAATAGTGAGCCCAAAGTGGTTTTGTTTGCTGATGTGGATATTTTATTTAACCAAATGTGGGTAAAAAGCCAGAACTTTTTTGGTCGAAGTGTTTTTTCTGCTTTTGCAGATAATGGCAATCTCGTGATAAATTTATTGGATAATATGTCAGGTAGCCCAGATTTGATAAATATTCGTGGACGTAAAAATTCAGCCCGTCCATTTACTAAAGTGCTTGAGCTGCAAAAAGCCTCGGATAAAAAATTCAGAGAACAAGAGAATGTCCTGAAACAAAGGCTGCGTGAAACCGAGCAAAAGCTTAATCAAATTCAGCGTGAAAAAGGTCAACAAGATCGCATGATAATGAGTCCCGAACAAGAGCAAGAATTGAAAAAGTTTCAAGAAGAAAAGCTAGAGGTGCGTAAAAAGCTCCGAGAAGTTCGCCGTTCATTGGATAAAGACATAAAAGATTTAGGAACGCAATTAAAAATTATCAATATAGGACTTTTGCCATTATTAATAAGTTTAATTGGGGTGTTTGTCTTGTGGTTCAAACCCAGAAAGAATGGAGGTAAATATGAAAAATAGTAAATACCTAATTGTTCTTGTTTTGTTGTTGGCGGTGATTAGCTATTTTGTATTGCAAAATAAAAAAACCACAAGTGTTGAAAGTTCGCTGCTCATTCCTGCGTTACAGAATAAAATCAATGACATTGATGCAATCACATTAAGTCAAGGTCAAGAAAGACTGCACCTTTTCAAAAAGGATAGCACTTGGCGTATTCAAGAACTTGATTCGTATTTTGCGGATACCAATAAAATTGCTGACATGCTATTGAGCTTAAGAAAATTTAAACTAAAACAAGCCAAAACCAGTAACCCTCAAAATTACATTCGACTCGGATTGGACGAAGCTGGTGCGGTTCATGTTAAGTTGCTGGCATCTGGAGAGGTTTTAGCTGATGTTTTTATGGGCAAAAATTCCACAAAAGGGCAGGGAACTTACGTCCGAAAGAATGCAGATAAATTGTCGTGGTTAGCAGAAGGTCGATTGCAAATTAATATGGATAAGAAATATTGGATGATAAAAACCATTGTTGATGTGGACAGTTCTGCAGTTAAATCCGTTTCTTATAAGTCAAGCGACAAAGAAGCCTTCAAGATTGCAAAGGAATCACCACAAGATGAATCTTTTGCGCTTGAGAATATTCCTAAAAACAAACAGGTTAAAAAAGCCATTATGTTTAAGGTTTTAGCCAATGGTTTGTCTAAATTTACTGTTGATGATGTCGTTAAGGAAATTGACTTAGCGGAATCAAAACTAATCAATACCGTAACTTATGAACTGTTTTCAGGGGTTGTTTACCATATGAATCTGTATAAGTACAAAGACAAAAACTACGTAAAATTCACAGTTGAACAAGCAGATTCTTTGCCAGCTATAGAGAAACAAGTGGGTCAGTGGATTTATTTGGTGCCCCAGTTTAAAATTGATGCACTGAATAAAAACTTAAGTGATATAATAGAAGACATTCCGAAAAAAGCAAAAGAGAAAGCTAATTAATACCAATAAAATAACCTTCATCATTGCTGCCGTCTATGGAATGACGGCAGTAATTTTAGCTGCAGCAGGAAGTCATTTTTTTAAACTCGATAGAAGTTCTGAGATGTATTTGTTGTTCAATAATGCCATTGTTTTTCAGTTGTTGCATGCCATTTTACTGTTGTGGTTAGCTTCGATAAAATCGCCTGATTTTTGGATTCGTTCCACAATAATCAGCATGCTGTTAGGTGTTTTGCTGTTTTGCGGTGGTTTATATGTTTTGGTTTTATTTGGTCAATCTTCATTGACTTGGTTGATACCGATAGGTGGCAGTTTATTGATTCTGGGTTGGTTGAATTTAAGCATATCAGGGTTTAAAAAATTAGGGCAGTCGGATTAATCAACTTAGTTTTTTAAAAAATGCAGTTAAAACATTGATTATTTAAGCAAAAAACTTCATACTAAATCTTTCAAATCGAACCAAATCATTTATGAGCTACCAAGCCCTTGCACGCCAATTTAGACCACAAAACTTTACGGAACTTGTCGGGCAAGAACACGTATCTCAAGCACTGATAAATGGTTTAGAAAACGACAGAATCCACCATGCCTTTTTATTTACCGGAACACGAGGTGTGGGCAAAACCACCGTGGCACGAATCCTTGCCAAAGCATTAAACTGTGAAAAAGGCGTAACAGGTTCTCCTTGTGGAGTTTGTTCGGCTTGCACGCAAATATCAGAAGGGCGTTTTGTGGATTTGGTTGAAGTTGATGCCGCTTCACGAACAGGAGTGGATGACACCCGAGAGTTGCTCGAAAATGTTCAATACGCGCCAACCAGCGGACGTTACAAAATCTACCTCATTGATGAAGTCCACATGTTTTCTAAAAGTAGTTTTAATGCCTTGTTAAAAACGCTCGAAGAACCACCTCCGCATGTTAAGTTTTTATTGGCAACAACAGAACCCAAGAAATTACCCGTAACGGTACTCTCACGTTGTTTACAGTTTAACCTTAAACGATTAAGCCTAACACAAATCAATAATCACTTAATTAAGCTATTGGAGTTGCAAAATATTGCCTACGATGCCAGTGCCATAGAACTTATTGCACGTGCAGCTGAGGGCTCTATGCGCGATGGATTGAGTTTGCTAGATCAATCCATAGCCTTTGGTGCGGGAAATGTCAAAGAAGAAGGCGTTAAGCTCATGCTTGGCACCATTGATAAAAACAGTGTTGTGGATTTGTTGACTTATATTGCCGCAAAGGATGCTGAAAATTTATCATCGCAACTGCAACAAATATTTGAAATGTCACCAGACTATGCCTTATTCCTAAATGATATGGCATTGTTGTTACATGAAATCTCATTGCTGCAAATTTTAAACAAATACGTCGAAAGTTCACGGTTCGATAAACAAACTCTTGTTAAATTTGCTCAAGGCGTTTCTCATGAACAAGTGCAATTGTATTACCAAATCGTGATTAAAGGACAAGAAGAAATAAATTTAGCACCCGACAGCAAAACAGGCTTTGAAATGACAATATTGCGATTGTTCGCTTTTAAAATTGGACAATTTCCAACAGCAGAAAAAAAAACACCTGAATCGACTCCAGGTCAACTAAATCAGCAGCAAAATACAACTCAATCCACTATTAATCAACCCAATCAAACTAATTCTGCACAAAACCTAAAGGGGGAACCGATATATCCAGAACAAACCCTGACAGTGCAAGAAATACCACCAGTTCAACAACAGTTCAATCTAAATGAAATAACCCAAACAAATTGGGCAAGCATTTTTAATGCCTTGCCGATACGCGGAACAGCAAGAGAATTGGCAAGAAATTCACTGGTTGTGAGTAATGATAAGGGTAAGCTGGTGTTATCGGTTGATAAGCAAACCCATGCTTTTATGACGGATAGAGCATGTAAAAATTTAAAGAAAGCGTTGCTGGATTGTGTTCGAGAAACCATTGCAGTAGAAATTTGCGAAGGCGGCGACCACACCCAAACAATCGCCCGAACAGAACAACTAATTCAAGATACAAATGTACAAGAAACTAAACAAAAAGTTTCACAAAACCCATTTGTGCAAAACATGCAAGAAAACTTTGATGCACAAGTGATTCAAATCAAAGACGGTCAAAATTTTTTAGAGGTATAGAAAAATGAAAGGACAATTAGGAAATATGATGCAACAAGCTCAAAAAATGCAAGAGCAAATGCAAAAGCAACAAGCCGAACTCGCCAATAAAATAATCGAAGGTCATGCGGGAGCAGGAATAGTCAAGGTTTTGATGACAGGCAAAGGCATGCTAAAAAAACTCGATATCGACTACGATATGCTTGATGGCGATAGGGAAATGATGGAAGACTTGATTATCGCTGCATTTAATGACGCACAAAATAAAATAGTTGCCGAAACTCAAGGCTCAATGGCAGACATGATGGGTGGAATGCAATTACCAGAAGGATTCAAACTGCCTTTTTAAGATGTCATTACTTGCACAACTCATGCATTCATTTCAAATTCTGCCTGGCGTTGGACCAAAATCGGCACAAAGAATTTGTTTTAACCTATTGCAAAAAAATAAAGATGAAGCCATTAAATTGGCAGAAATCTTAAAACAAGCGTGCGAAAAAATTGGTGAATGCCAACGCTGCAGAACATTGACAGAGCACAAATTATGCCGCATTTGCCTTAGCGATAAGCGTAATGCCGAACAATTATGCATCGTCGAAACACCCGCTGATTTAATGCAAATAGAACAATCCACCGACTTTTCAGGCACTTATTTTGTCCTGCATGGGAACTTAAGTCCATTAGATGGTTTAGGGCCAAGTGAATTGGGTTTTCCAAAGATGATAGACATATTTTCAAACGAACCCATCAAAGAAGTCATTATTGCCACAAACTCAACATTAGAAGGGCAAACCACTGCCCAATATATCGCGCAACTGTGTTCTAAAGTTGATATAAAAGCCACAACTTTAGCCCGCGGAGTGCCATTAGGTGGCGAGTTGGAATACGTCGATGCTGGCACAATCGCCCATGCCTTTGGCAGCCGAGAGGAAATACAATGAAACAAGAAACAACAATATTTGATAAAATCATCAATAAAGAAATTCCAGCCGAAATAGTTTTTGAAACCGAAGCAATATTAGGATTTAAAGATATTAATCCGCAAGCACCAACGCATGTTTTATTTATACCCAAAACTCGCATAGCAACGATTAATGACATAAAAGACAGCCAAGCAGAACTAATGGGCCAATTGTTTTTAGCAGCCAGAGATTACGCCAAACAAATAGGCGAAGACGAAAATGGTTATCGAGTGGTAATGAATTGCAACCAAAATGGTGGCCAAGACGTCTACCACCTTCACTTACACTTCCTTGCCGGACGACAAATGAAATGGCCTCCAGGTTGATTGTTAAAGAAATAAACAAAAACAGCTAAACTGATCAATTATTTTGGTAAACGTGCTTTCATTTAAATCGACTAAGGAATACAGAGTTACACGGAGATTTTTAAAGCGTAACGAAAAGTTAAAAAGGAAGGCCGCCAAGCACTAAAAGGATGCCGATTCCAATATCTTAATAGACATACCTGTAGTTTAAGACTTGCCCCTAAATTAGAATTCATCGGTGAGTGAGATTTATCCCACTAAAAGCGATACCAAAACCTAAAAAGCGTCGGTTAAAACTGACAATCCAACAAAATCAAATTTACCAACCCCTTCGATTTACAGATTACACGGATTACGCAGATTTTTTTCAAGCTAAATAGTCTTACTAGTCAAACGACTTGATCCCTCTTTTGCCTCTTTTTTTAACAAGTCACTTGACCACTTTTACTTCTTTTTTGTTGCCGTCCTCCCAGAAAAAAGAAACCCAAATTGGATTTTCCAAAATTTATCTGATAAATACTGCTAACGAAAAACAATATCAAAAGCTTAACGCAAAGGTCGCAAAGAAGGCGCAAAGTACACAAAGGTAATAAAAAAACTCCCGTCATTGCGAGGAGCCGAAGCGACGCGGCAACCTCCCAAATAAACCGTAATTTATAACCAGTCAAGTTAATTGTCGCCTAATACGGCTACGATGCTTTAACTTTGTCAAAAATCGAAATATATATTTAGCTATTGGACAAGGCTAATTATTGCAAATGCCATCGTAGCTGGTTCAATATCGGAAGCTACTGGTGGTAAGTTTGCGAATGGTGCAATGAGTGCTGCTTTTCGGGTGGCTTTTAATGAAAAGCTTAAATTTGGGAATGATAAGAAAACTGAAATTCAAGAGCAAGATGAACGCAGTAAAGCTTATGACGAATTTATAAACAGTTTACCAAAATCATCACAAATGGCACTTTTTAAAGCTAACATGAAAATATCCGAAGCATTATATATATGAGCGTGAAAATGATGCGGTAGCAAACAATATATTAGGCTTGGGCTTATTTGCAGATGGAGAAACTGGATTTCTTAATTCAAACGTTTCTACAACAACGGTTGATGGCGTAATTCAACAGTCACCATTACTTCCATTTTGCAATGATAGATGCGAACAATCGGTTAGTGAAGTTGCAAATAAAGGGCTTATTGCATTAGTTTTTAAATATAAGCCTGGTTCATATAATATAATGTCAGTTAATTCAAAAAAGTTACAAAGTTTATCTAATAGTGGGAATGTACCTGTAATATTGAAAGATATGTATTTTTCAAGAACGTATTTATGGACTCCTGAGGTTAAAAATGACTATGATCGATAATAGAAAATCTATTCTAACCATAATTATGGCTTTGGTTTACATAATTTCATCATCTTGTAAAACTAAAAGTAACTTTGAGTTTCCGTATGACGTTGCGTTAAAAACACTGAGTGAAAAAGATACTATCTTAAAGCAAATATTTTTTGATGGAGCTTCTTTAAATTATGATAATAAAAGAATCAAAATATATGGTTTTATTAATAAGAAGGAATCTATATTTTATGGAAGTTCAGACTTTACAGACCCATTGTTAGATAACGAAGTTTTTAAAGATTTAGTTTCAATAAAGTTATATGAAAATTATAAAGTAAAGAAACTACTAGATTTAAATAACTGTAAAGCAGATGAACACTTAATTGAATTACAAGGAACTTTCCATGTCAAAAAGACTACTAATAATGAAGTTGAGTCCTATTACATGACTAATATTGATAGAATATATGATTTTGATACTAGACCAAAAGGTATTGGAACAGGAAAAAAATACTTATGTTATTCATTTTCTAATGAAAACACCTCTTAACGATTATTGGGGGATAGGTCACTTAGTGAAAACAATGTAAAGGCCATAATAAGTGAGTATGCAAATTAAACTGTGTAAGTTGGGATTAGAGTGGGATAAATCCCACTTACCAGATTGGCTTCGTTTGGTTTTACCATACATGGATGAAACATGGTAAATTTGATTGTACTTGACCTAGGAGCGTGTCCGAGAATAGGAATCGTGATGAAAAGAAGTTGGGTTTAGGGCGATTTATCGCTTTTTTGAGGAGAATAGCACGGCTATTTGACGAAAAAAAGCGGGAAATGGCACAAATCCAGCTTTTTTGTAATAGATTTTCTGTTCTCGGATAAGCTCCTAGTTGGCTTCTAAAACTTGTTTATTGTTTTTCATCAAATTAGGTAACTGCGAACTAAAATCATCAATATACTTGAGAATTTCATTTTTAACGGTATCCCAATCGGTTTCTGAAATGTTTTTAAAATCCTTTGGTTTAAAGTTTTTCAATGGAAATGTTTTTGGGTTGGTGAATTGCATGAGGGCAAGGGGATTTGTGATTATAATTCCATTATCAAAGGCGGCAATTGCGGTATGACTTTTAATTCCTAGAAAGCTTCTGGTAAACATACCGTAAGACTTTGAATAAAAATCAGTACAATTACTCATTCCACATTGAATGTAGGCAACTGTTTTTGCTGTATTAAAATAGATTGCACTTTTTACGCCAAGTTTCTGTAAGGTGTTAAAAGTATCTTTGTTTTTGGGGTTTATAAACCATTTTTTATCTTTGACAATTAGTAACTCCTTGAGGTTTTTATAAGAAACATTGGTTTCTTTCAAATTAATCACTTTGAAACCTGCATTTTTTAAACTTTGGCTGATGGATTTATAAGCATAAGCCTCTAAATCCCATTGAATAGGGTAGTCTTTTTCAAAGTTATTAAAAATAGTCGTGCCAATAAAAGTATGAGTCAGGTTTTCAGGAATTTCAATATAGATACCGACGGTTTCACCTGCTTTTACTTCAAAATTTGGGTTAGTTGGTAGGGTTGCACAGCCCGCAAGAAAAAGAAAAATAATAATAATTGAAGTCTTCATAACTGCTGTCAAATTTTTGAAAGTCTCCTAGTTTAATGCAGATTGGCAATCAAGTCCAATAGGTTGTGCAATTCGTGTGTGGCTTGGTGCTGAGTGGGTTTTTTGCTTGGGTTGTACCACATCGTATCTATTTGGTAATTTATTCCCCCTTGAATGTCCGATCCTAAGTTGTCGCCAATCATAAGTACTTTGTCTTTTTCTGGGTTTCGCATGAGTCTAAAAGCATAATCGAATATTTTTTTTGAGGGTTTTGCGTGTTTTATTTCTTCAGATATGACAATGTGTTTGAAAAATTTTGATAGCGGCGATTTGGCAAAGCGTGGTTTTTGTACGACGGTCATGCCATTTGTCATGATAATCATTTGGTGAGTTTGGGCTAAGTTGTCGATTACCTCGTAGGCATGGTCTAACAAGTGGTCATTTTGTGAGAGGTTATAGAGGTAATCTTCAGCAAAATGGGTGATGTTTCTATCGACTTTTAATTGCTGAAATAATTGCTCGGTGCGGCGGTATTTAATTTCTTCTTGGGATTTAACCAGTCCTTTTTCAAAATCCATCCATAACTTATGGTTGATTGTGTGGTATATGCCAATGATGGTTTTTGGGTGATAAGGAATTTCAAAGTCATCAAGTGTGTGCAATAAAGCTGTTTTTTCAGTCTTGTTGTAGTCAAACAAGGTATTGTCGGCATCAAAGATAAGCCATTGGTATTTTTTGAGTGTGTTTTTCATGTTGCGCTTTTTTATAAGGTATAAAAAAACCCGATTAAATCGGGCTTTTTTATAAATGGTGTTCAATAGTTAAGCAATGATGCTTACGTGTTGACGATTCTTTGGACCTTTTTTAACAAATTGTACAACACCATCTTTTAGTGCGAACAATGTGTGGTCTTTGCCCATTCCAACATTGACACCCGCGTGAACTTTAGTTCCACGTTGACGAATGATGATGTTACCTGCTCTTACAACCTCGCCGCCATATCTTTTGACGCCAAGGTATTTAGGATTAGAATCGCGACCGTTCTTGGTACTACCCGCTGCTTTCTTATGTGCCATGTCTTATGCTCCTGTTAATATGTTAATTAGGCTTTGATTGATTTGATTTTGATTTCAGTATAGCTTTGACGATGACCCATTTGAGTCATTGAGTGCTTACGTCTTCTGAATTTGATGATTTTAACTTTCTTGGCTCTTCCATTTGACATCACTTCAGCTGTTACCTTTGCGCCTTTAATAAAAGGTGTGCCAACTGTAATGTTTTCTCCATCAGATAGCATTAAGATTTCATCTAATTTAACTTTAGCACCTTGATCTAGACCAAGTTTTTCTACACGTAATACATCGCCTTCTTTGACTCTGTATTGTTTGCCGCCAGTTTTAATAACTGCATGCATGATTTTTCTCCAAAATATTTTATATAATAATGAGGTAAAACACCTCTACGCTACGGTCAATGTAATCAATGCAGACAAGACCATAAGCTACTAAGGGCGAGGATTTTACTGATAGAGAGGGTTTTGGTCAACTTTTTTCTCCCTTTTGTTGTGGATTATTGCTACAAAAATTAAAAATAGCATCTATAAACAAAAAAAGTTAAAATTCGTCTCATGAAAACTTATCTTTCTTTTAAACCAACTGCCAAGCAGTTTAGCATAAATCGTGCCTTGGCGTATGGCGATGGGTTGTTTGAAACTATTTTATTACATAATGGCACTATGCCTTTGTGGTCTTTGCATTGGCAAAGGTTGCACTCGGGTTTGCAGCAGTTAGGTATGCAAAAAATATCTGAATCTTTGCTGTTGGATAAAATTAACGCCTTGCGTGCAGGGCAAAGCCAAGGAGTGGTTAAGGTGATTGTGTTTCGAACAAGTGGTAAACGAGGTTATTTAGGGAGTTCATCAGAAGTTGATTTTATCGTAACTATTGGTTCATTGCCTGAAGGTCAGATTAGTCATGAGTTGTCGGTTAGTTCTATTCAGTTATCGCATCAAAAGAGATTGGCAGGTTTAAAGCATCTTAATCGTTTAGAACAGGTTTTAGCGGCAAACGAGATGGTTGGTTCAGTTTATAGTGATGCGCTTATGCTTGATGTAAAAAATAGAATAATTGAAACCATCAGTAAAAATATTGTTTTGATTAAAGGCAATTCACTGTATTCACCAAAACTCAATAAATGCGGTGTTTATGGTGTGGCATTGCGTTGGCTGGAGTCACAAGGCTTTGAAATAAAGTGGAAAAAAATTGAATTTAAAACCGTTGGTCAGTATGATGGATTTTTAGTTTGTAATAGCATTAGGGGATTTAATGCCATTACAAAAGTTACCGATAAGTTTCAATTTAAGGTTGATTTGCCTTTGATTGATGAAATTCAAAATAAATGGTTATTAACAATTAATTCATGATAAAAAAACTATTTCTTGCTCTCATATTTGTGACCACAGTAACGGCTGTTGTTGGTTTTTATTACTACCAACAATACCAGCAGTTTTTGTTGCAACCTGTTTTCGCACAAGAGAAAATATTAGAGATAAAAAAAGGGCAAAATTTCACCGAGTTTACCCATAACATTCTATCGAAACAAGCAAATGGCAAGCCTTGGATGTGGCGTTTGTTTGCAAAGTTGGAAAAGGTAGGTGGGTGGTTGAAAGTGGGTGAGTTCAAAATAAGTCAGGATGATACGCCAATAAGGATGATGGAAAAAATTAAAAATAATAAAGTATTAACCTACCATTTCACCATTGTTGAGGGGTTAAATTGGCGAGAGTTAAAAGCTAAAATTTTAGCCAATGACACGTTAATCCATGAAGTGGGTGATTTGAGTGATGAGCAGTTATTAAAGTTATTGGATTCAGATAAAGCGACTCCAGAGGGTTTGTTTTTGCCTGAAACCTATCAATTTGTCCGCGGTGACAGTGATGTTGATTTGCTAAAACGTGCGCACCGTGCATTAATTCAGGGTTTAGAAAAACAGTGGCAATCGCGTGATGCAAATTTACCTTACAAAACGAGTTACCAATTATTAATTATGGCATCAATTGTCGAAAAAGAAACATCGCTTGCCAGTGAGCGAGAAATTGTGTCGGGAGTTTTTGTGCGGCGATTGCAAAAAAACATGCGTCTGCAAACTGATCCGACTGTCATTTATGGATTGGGGGAAAAGTACGATGGAGACATTCGAGCTAAGGATTTAAAAACCGATACACCTTACAATACTTACACAAGAAAAGGATTGACTCCAACCCCTATTGCCATGGCAAGCATGGAATCAATTATTGCCAGTGCGCACCCTAAACAAGGCAGCGCACTTTATTTTGTTGCCAACAATCGTGGCGGGCATTATTTTTCAGATACTTATGAACAACACTTAAAGGCGGTTAAAGACTACCTCAAAGGAAAAAAACTGTAATGACAAACAAGGCTCGATTTATTACCTTAGAAGGTTCTGAAGGTGCAGGTAAAACAACTGCACTCAAAACAATCAAAAAAATTCTCAATAAATGGGGGGTGGACTATATTTGCACACGAGAGCCAGGAGGTGAGCCCAATGCGGAGAAAATTCGCGAAATATTGCTGCATTCGGAACATTTGCATGCTAAAACCGAATTGCTGCTTATGTTTGCTGCACGAAATGAACACATTCAAAACGTTATCAAGCCAAATTTAGCAAAAGGTGTTTGGGTTGTTTCAGATCGTTTTGTTGATGCCAGCTATGCCTATCAAGGCGGAGGTCGCAAGCTCGGTCAGGATGTGGTTAAATGGATGGATGATTTTATAGTGGGTGATGTGCAAGCGGATTTGACTGTACTAATGGATATTGCACCTGAAATAGGCTTGGAGCGTATAAAATCCAGAGGACAAGCAGACAGAATCGAACAAGAAGGCTTGGATTTTTTTCATCGAATCACTCAATCCTATCGAGATAAAGCTAAACTCAATCTGAGTAAATATGCCATTATTGACGCATCAAAATCATTTAAAATCGTTAAACAATCCATTATTTCGGCGTTTGAGTCAAAAAAACAGGAGTTAATGCCGTGAGTTTGCCTTGGTTAAAAAACAATATCGAACAATTTACTTCTTTAGTTACCGAACAAAGAGTGCCTCATGCTATTTTGCTTTCTGCAAAAGAAGGAATGGGCAAGGTTGATTTAGCAAAAGAAATGGCTCAACTTGCGATGTGTGAAAATGTAACTGAAAATGGAGCGTGTTTTCAATGTGGTGCTTGTGAATTATTGAAAGCTGGTAATCACACGGACTTAACCCTTATTAAAGCAGAAAATGCAGTGATTAAAGTTAGCCAGATTCGTCAACTAACCAGTGACGTGGTTTTAACCTCTTCAAAAAACCAGCATAAAGTTATTATCATTGAAGAGGCCGAAAAAATGAATACCTCATCTGCCAATGCTTTGTTGAAAACCTTAGAAGAACCACCGCAAAAAGTTTTGATTATTCTAACCACTAATGAGATCGGCAGATTATTGCCTACAATCAAAAGCCGCTGTGTTAAGATAAATGTCCCTCCACCATCGCACGATACCGCAAGTAAATGGCTTGCTAAACAGTTTGAATCAAAAATTGAGGATATTAATTTTGCTTTGTTTATATCCGATAATTCGCCACTTGTCGCTTACTCAATTTTGCAAAATAATACTTTAGATGAAGTGAAAAACATGGTCAAAGATTTGCTTGCTTTGCAACAACAGTCTGTTGAACTTTTAGAGGTGAGTAAGAAATGGTACAGCAATAATTGGCATCATCACTTAAACTATATTTCAGTGATATTGCTGAATAATTTGGCACTAAAACAGGGTCTGAAAAGTACAATTGACAATTGTTTTATTATGAATGTTCCAGAACATGGATTGCTGCTATTTGTTAAAAGTATTTATCGGTTTAGTAAAAGACTTGAGTTGCCTTTAAAAGTTGAATTGCAGTTGGAAAAATTACTTCTAACATGGAAAAATGCCTGTGGGAGTGCAAATCATTAAGAATTTTTTTAAAATTATCAATAAATACTGCAAAGAACAGTTATAATGTCTAATTAAGATTATAAAAAGAGGTTGTTGAGTATGGCGTTTATGGGAGCAGGAATGGGCAAAAAGGGAATTCTATCTTGTGATGTAAAAGATGTCAGTGAGTTGCATAGAATTTATATTCCCTTTATTGAAAATGGAGGGTTGTTTATTCGTACAAGTAGCCAATATAAATTAGGAGATGAAGTTTTTTTATTATTTTCTTTGATTAATGAAGAAAAGGTTCCGGTCACTGGTAAAGTTGTTTGGATAACACCAGCAGGAGCAAGTGGAATAAAACACACGGGTATTGGAATACAGCTTTCTGATAATTCAGATATGGAGCAAATTCGCACTAAAATTGAGACTCTTCTAGCCCCGTTTAAAGGAGAACTATTGCCAACTGAGACGATGTGATTACTGATGAGTTTACCATTATCTGCCATAAACACGATTGAAAAGAAAATTAGAAATGCTATTAATTTCCAATTTATTTCTAGCCAAAAGACTGAAGAAATCATTGATGCCCTAACACAAATATCGGTGCGTTCTGGGATGGCTGTTTATATTTGGATGTCAAATTCAGGATTAGTTAATATTCGTTCACGGCAGACACCATTACCTGCGACCCGATCTGTGCTTGAAGCATTAAAATATGCAACCAAAAACCATTATTTTGCTGTGTATGTTTTTCCAGGTATAAATAATGCGGATTTACTAGAGTTAAAATCAACCTTACCATCAGCCACCGCTTATTTGGATGTAAATGATAATACGCGATTTTTATTTTTAATGAATGAAGACATGAATTTTAATTTTTTAGAAAGAAATGCGGAAGAAATTGAATTGGAAAATAGGTACGTAAAAAAATACAAACTCAGGGATGCAAAGTGGGTGGTTTCTAATAGTTAATGATGATGTCGGATAATAAATCTAAAAAGATAGAATACACAGAAGAAATGCTGGAATTGTTTTTTACTGACTCTATCCAACCACTGCTGGTGGTCAGTGCGCAAAGCCAAAAAATCATCCTTGCAAACGAAGCCATGTTTGAGTTATTAAGTACAACAGATGATTTGTTGCTAGGAAAAAAGTGGTATGATTTGGATTCTAAGGATAATAAAGATAAATACCTTGATTATATTAAACAAATTAACTCAACTGAAAAAATTATTTTTCCTATTCAATTCTCCCATCAAAAATTACAACAGGTTCTCAGTTGTGAGTATCATTTGGGGTTTCTTGATGGAGAAATGGTCTATGTTGGTTTGTTAAAAACCCAACAAGTAACAGATTATTCAAATAGCCTTATTGAGTCTATTGATGAAATAAATCATTTGCCAATTAATAGCCAAGACATAAAAGTCTATTTTACTCAACTGAAGAAAAGATACAATTTAGATTTTCTTGTTTATTTTGAGAATGGCAATGAAGCAATTCATGAAGTTGTTATCGTTGCCAATACCGAGGTTAAAAATGCCATTACCGATTCAGGGTTAAATGCCTTTGTTACCATTAGCAAGTCAAAAAAGAACTGTGAAATTAATCGAATCAGCGATATGCAAGGTCAGTATTTTAAATTACTGAACTTACTGAAAATAGAAACTCTCCTGGTTTATCCAATTCATCACAATCAAAAAGTATTGGGTTCAATTGTCATGGGCTACGACACAAAAGTAAATAAACAAGCCATTAAGCTTGTTTTGTCGGCCTTGGTAGGTCGTTGCCAGTTGTGTTTGTATGAAAAAAGTATTATTAGTCAGAGAAATAAAGAAGGGCAGGTGGATAAATTGACCAATCTCCCTAATAGAAATTCCATGACTGAAAAACTATCAACCATCATTGAAACAGGTATTGAATTGAATCATTATTTATCTTTAATGATAATAGATTTTGAAAAATTAAATTACTACAACAAAAGATATGGGATTGAAATAACAGATGAAATCATTGTAAACCTATCCAAAGTTCTCGTAAAAGTAATTGGGTATCGCGGTCAAGTTTATAGACTATCTGGCGATGAATTTTTAGTGTTACTGAAGCCGCATATTGAAAAAGAATTTGTGGAAGAAAAAGCTATTGAAATTCTCTCTTTGCTCAACAATTCTATCTTATTGTCAAATGGAGAAGAAGTGGCTGTTAATTGCAATATCGGCATATCAATTTTTCCAGATGATGGACAGACGGTTGCAAGCATGATGAAAAATGCTGACATGGCATTATATGATGCGAAGTTGAAGGGAAAAAATAATTATATAATTTTTAAGTTTTCTGAGACTGGGCAAGCGTTAAAACAAAAGATTGAAATGGAAGAAAACCTAAGGTTGGCAATAGATTCTGAGCACATTAAAGTGTTTTATCAACCGAAAATTGATGCCTTAACTGAAGATGTTATCGGGTTTGAGGCGTTAGTAAGGTGGATAGATCCTGAACTTGGTATGATAAATCCTGGACAATTTATTCCTTTAGCTGAGGAGACAGGTCTTATAAATGACCTTGGTGAGTACATTACAAAACAAACCTGCCAAAAGCTCATGGAGTGGCAAAGAAAATTTGGTTTAACACTCACCTGCTCAATTAATTTATCGGTTGTTCAGCTAATGGATGATCAATTGCCAAAAAAATTAGAAAATATAATCAATGCATCAGGAATTCACCCGCATTATATCGACTTTGAGATAACTGAAACCATAAGTTTGGACGTGGTTCCAAATTTGGTTGAATTGCTCAATCAAATTGTGGGAATAGGATGTACATTGTCAATAGACGATTTTGGTACAGGGCATTCCAGTTTGGATTACGTGAAAAAAATACCAGCGCATTACATAAAAATTGATCAGTCATTTGTTGCAAACATCGGATTAAATCCCGAAGATGAAGCCATCTTGGATGCAACAATTAATATTGCAAAACGATTGAATCGAAAAATCATAGCAGAAGGTGTTGAAACCGAAGAACAGCGTGAGTATTTGCTCGAAAGAGAATGTGAATATTTCCAAGGCTTTCTTTTTTCTAGACCTCTGCCTGAAGAAGAAATTGAAGAGTTATTATCGCAAAGGATAAAACTCATGGGAACCACATAAAAGTATAATTTATGAGACCTTTGCATAACTCTGGGATGATGGAAAAAAGAATGAAAAAAGCTCCAATCAAGGCAAAAAATGAGTCAAATAGCCCGCTATTTGCGAATTTTTTAACGCAGAGTGGTGTTTTTTGCAACTTTTTAACACGTGCCACGAGTTATGCAAAGGTCTCTTTATAAGATTATATCAAAAAATATTAAACTTTTGTTAACGATACATGTCATAGAAGGCGTCAATGAATAAAAAACAGGATAAGAAAATCGAAATGTCTGAAAAAGCGGTAGATTTAGCGCTCGTCAAGCAAGCACAAAAAGGAGACATGAAGGCCTTTGAGATGCTTGTTCAGCGATACCAGCAAAAAGTTGGTGGTGCGATTTCCAAATTGATAAAAGATTACCACGAAATACAAGACATTACACAAGATGTTTTTGTTAAAGTGTATAAAGCTTTGCCAAATTTTCGAGGAGATTCTGCCTTTTATACATGGATATACCGAATAGCAATTAATACCGCAAAAAATCACTTGGTTGCAAAGGGTCGACGTATTCAAAATTCAGACATAGAACCAACCGAAGCAGAAAACTACTCTGGCGGATTTGAAAATCAAGATTTTGACACACCTGATGCACATTATGAGAGGCAAGAAGTGGAACAGGTTGTGCATGATTCTATCGCGCAACTACCTGAAGATTTGAAACAAGCCATAGTCTTACGAGAACTTGAAGGCTTGAGTTATGAAGAAATTGCAGAAAAAATGAATTGTCCAATCGGAACAGTGAGATCAAGAATATTTAGAGCACGAGATGCAGTAGATAATGCTTTAAAACCATTACGTAAAAAAGAATACAAGAGAACAAATTATGTCAGATAAATCAAACGAACAAATCTCAAACTTGATGGATGGTGAGCTTGAAATCAATGCCAGTAAGTTTTTACTTAAAAGAATGGCTGCAGATAAAAGTTTGTCTGAAAAATGGGAAAGTTATCATTTAATTAAGTCTTGTTTGCAAAGACAAGCTAATGAACCTTTGGTTATTGATGTCGCAGCTAAAGTTTGTCAAGAGCTATCACAACAAGACCACTTCAACTTAAATGCGTATACTGCTGATGCAAAACGTTCAACTATTCACAAGTGGCTTAAACCCGTTTTGGGAATGGGAATTGCAGCAAGCGTTGCTTTTATGTCGGTTTTTTTGATTCAAAATAAGAATGATGCGGGAATAATTACCAATGAACAACCAACAATTGCTTTGCAAACGGGGTTAAAACCCTTGCCTGTTAATATTTCTGCAAATATTGTCAGTGGCAGTCAATCTATTGTAAAGCCTCCGGCTTCTTTAAGTCGCTTTCCTTCGGTTTCGGCTAAAAATACGTACAACTATAATCAAGGGTTTTCACAAACAAATACGATGCCCTACTTGATTATTCTTAACCAAGATGAGGCAAAAAAACAATTAACTCCATTCCGTATTAATAATATCAGTGATTAAATTAGCACGCATTTTAAAGATTGATGAAAAAACAGTAGATTTGCAACTTGAAAAGAATGGTTCGTGTGGAGATTGTAACAAGGGCTGTTCTGATGGCTTTTTAAACTTCATTTTTCCAAAAAATACGATTTTATCAGTGAGTAAAAAACAAGAGATGCACTCTCAAACACACTTGGATGATAAAGATGCATTTTTTTCACAAAAATATCAAAAAGGCGATGTTATTGGCATGAAATTTAACGAAAGTCAGCTTTTCAAGTTGGCACTTGCACTCTATGGCTTGCCAATTTTATTAATAATTGTTTCATTAATGTTTTTTTATTATTTGTTTTCACTTGTTGATTTTAATAATGATTTAGGTGGCGTTATTGGGCTAATTTTAGGTCTTGTTATTTCAAAAAATGTCATTAAATTGAATCGTGACAAATTTAAACCTCAGGTTGAATTTTTTAAATAATTCTATCGAACTATTTCTTGGTTCATGTTGTCAAAAAATCATATAAAATATTTTGGAGAAATTTAATGTTTAAAAAGTTAATATTAAGCTTTGTGTTTGTAACAGCTTCACATATGGTGAATGCCAAAACAGTTGCATTACCTGATTTTACCGATTTGGTAAAGCAAACAGGTGCTGCTGTTGTTAACATTACAGCACGACATAACGCAAAAGAAATTGATAATAAAACTCGAGTGCCAAGACAAAGAAATCCGCTGGAAGATTTATTTGGAATGCCCAGAGGTTTTCACAGCCCACAAGAGCGAGATTCCGTAGCAGGAGGTTCTGGTTTTATTATTTCGCATGATGGTTATATTTTAACCAATCGACATGTTGTTCATGATGCAGATGAAATTGTAGTCAAACTGGTTGATAGAAGAGAGTTTGATGCAGAGTTAATTGGTGAAGATGAAGCCAGCGACATTGCTCTACTAAAGGTTAAAGCAGAAAATCTTCCTATTTTATCTATCGGTGATGCGGACACTGTTGAAATTGGTCAGTGGGTGATGGCAATTGGATCACCAATGAGTTTTGAACATTCAGTGACCAAGGGTATTGTTTCTGCAAAAGGACGTGCTATTGGGAAACAACAATATGTGCCATTTATTCAAACAGATGTGCCCATAAATCCTGGCAATTCAGGCGGTCCTTTGATTAATATGGATGGTGAAGTTGTTGGAATTAATTCAATGATAGTATCAAATTCAGGTGGTTACATGGGCTTGTCTTTTTCTATTCCAATTGATGTAGCAATGTCTGTTGTTGAGCAACTAAAATCAACAGGCGTCGTTAAACGCGGGCTTTTAGGCGTTAATATTCAACCCGTTTCACAGAAAATGGCAAATTATTTAGGCTTAAAAACGCCAAGTGGCGCATTGGTTACTAATGTCAATAAAGACTCTGCAGCCGAGAAAGCAGGCATTCAAGAGCAAGATGTGATTGTCGAATTTAATGGCGAGAAAGTGTCAACTTCTAATAGCTTGCCTCCCTTGGTTGGTTCAGTACAGCCCGGAACAAAGGTTAATGTGAAAGTAGTTCGAGATGGTGATTATAAAATCATTAAAGCAGTTCTTGGTGGTTTGGATGAAGCAGAGGTCTACGAGACCAGTTCTGGCAAACAGGTTAAAAAGCTTGATATGGGATTTGAAATATCAAACCTTAGTGCTGAAGAGAAAAGTGCATTAGAGTTGGAAAGTGGTGTGTTGGTCAAAAAAATTAATAAACGCTCAATCCAAAGAGCAGGATTGCAAGTGAATGATGTCATAATAAAAATGGGTAAAACACCGATTAAATCCGTTAAACAGTTTAATAAAGAACTAAAGAAATTAGATAAAGATATGCCATTAGTCCTTTTAGTGCAAAATTCAGGGGCAAAACGCTTCATCGTTATTGAACGTGACTAAGCTATTAGGTACAATAGCTCTTTTAAAAATCCCGTGTTTAAGCGGGATTTTTGCTTATTTGGATTTAAATTAATGCAACATATACGAAATTTTTCAATTATTGCTCACATCGACCATGGTAAATCAACTTTAGCCGATCGTTTTATTCAGCATTGTGGTGGTCTATCAGAGCGTGAAATGGAAAAACAAGTTCTTGATAGTATGGATATTGAAAAAGAACGCGGTATCACCATTAAATCACAAGCGGTAAGCTTAAAATACACAGCAAAAGATGGCATTACTTACGATTTAAATTTTATTGATACGCCAGGTCACGTAGATTTTTCCTATGAGGTTTCTCGTTCACTGGCTGCTTGTGAAGGGGCTTTGTTGGTTGTGGATGCGGCTCAAGGTGTTGAGGCACAGTCTGTTGCTAATTGTTATACGGCAATAGAACAAGGCTTGGAGGTCTTGCCAGTTATCAATAAAATTGATTTACCTTCTGCGGATATAGAAAAAGTTAAGCAGGAAATAGAAGACGTCATCGGAATTGATGCATCAGAGGCAACTTTGACCAGTGCAAAAACAGGCGTTGGTATTGAAGATGTTTTGGAAGCAATAATTAAACACATTCCTCCCCCTACAGGTGATAAAGACAAGCCATTACAAGCATCAATTATTGATTCGTGGTTTGACAACTATTTAGGAGTGGTTTCATTAATTCGTATTTTCAATGGCACACTGAATAAAAAAGATAAAATTCGCATTATGTCACTTGAAACGGATCAGATAGCGGATAATATTGGAATATTCACACCCAAGCGTTTGGAGACGGATTCATTACAGTGTGGGCAAGTGGGTTTTGTTTCAGCCTCTATTAAAAACGTGCACGGAGCTCCTGTTGGGGACACAATCACATTAACTAAAAATCCGGCAGATAAACCTTTAGATGGTTTCCAAGAGTCTCAACCCAGAGTTTTTGCGGGTCTGTTTCCAACATCTGCTGACGACTACCAAGGTTTACGCGAAGCATTGGAAAAGCTGCGCTTAAACGATGCCGCATTGGATTTTGAGCCAGAGTCATCAACTGCTCTTGGATTTGGTTACCGTTGTGGTTTTTTAGGTATGCTGCACATGGAAGTTATTCAAGAACGAATCGAACGCGAATTTGATATTGATATGATAACCACTGCTCCAACGGTTATTTATGAATTGGTTAATAACAAAGGTGAAGTGGAAAAGTTGGATAATCCTGCTGATTTGCCTGAAATGTACCAAGAAATTCGTGAACCCATGATTATAGCCAATATTTTGCTCCCCAATGAATACGTTGGGAATGTTATCGGTCTATGCATTGAAAAACGTGGTGTCCAAAAAAATATTCAATACCTTGGTTCACAAGTATCTCTACAGTTTTTAATGCCATTAAGTGAGGTGGTTTTAGACTTTTTTGATCGATTAAAATCGGTATCTCGAGGTTATGCATCTTTTGATTATGAATTCAGTCATTTTGAAACGGGTGATTTAATTCGTCTTGATATTTTAATCAATGGTGAACTTGTTGATGCGCTATCGGTCTTAACTCACAGAGCCAATGCACGTAAACGGGGTAAAGAATTAGCCGATAAGCTAAAAGAGTTAATTCCCCGTCAAATGTTTGATGTGGCAATACAAGCTGCCATTGGAGCGCATATTATTGCACGCACAACGGTCAAAGCTTTGCGCAAAAATGTGACCGCCAAATGTTACGGTGGTGATGCATCACGCAAGCGAAAATTATTAGAAAAACAGAAGCGTGGTAAGAAACGCATGAAACAAATAGGACGAGTCGAAGTACCGCAATCAGCCTTTTTAGCCATACTTAAAGTAGATTAAATAAATGTCATTCTTGCGAATGCAGGAATCTTAAATAACAGAGAAAATAAATAATGAATGAAATACATTTTGATTTTGAAGCCTTTTTAACAATAGCCAGTTTGGTTACTGGATTATTGTGGTTATTGGCTATGTACTTTAAAAAAACCAATACGAATCCATCCTTTTTAGCTAAAACAGTGGATGAGATAGGCTCATTTTTCCCCGTTTTAATCTTTGTTCTTGTTGTTCGTACCTTTGTTTTTGAGCCCTTTAGAATTCCATCTTCCTCCATGATGCCGACCTTGCTTACAGGAGATTTTATCTATGTAAATAAGTTTTCCTATGGCTTAAAATTACCAGTTTTACATGACACCATTATTGAAGTCGGTCATCCTAAGCGCGGAGATATTATTGTGTTTAGGTACCCTAAAGACCAGTCCGTTGATTACATAAAAAGAGTAGTGGGTTTGCCTGGAGATAAAATTCATTACGATCCTTATAAAAAAGAACTGACAATAAATGGTAAATTAATCAAACAAGAGCTGGTGGGTAACTATGTTGGATTGATGGACAACCCAACGCGCGACGTCAAAGCGATTAAGAAATTAGAACAACTTGGGGATAAAAAACACATGATGTTCACCTTCAATCATACGGGATTAGGACCTACAAGTTTTTTAGATGTTGTGGTGCCTGAAGGGTATTATTTTGCTATGGGAGATAACCGTGATAACAGTGCAGACTCTCGAGAGTGGGGTTTTGTACCTGAAAGAAACCTTGTTGGACGGGCTGTTTTTATCTGGATGCATTGGCGAACAACTGATTTCTTTGAAGGACTCAAGCGTATTGGTACAAAATTAATCTAATTGATAAAGCTGAAGATTTATTGAATATATGAAAGCACATGTTAAAATCATTCAATTTAAAACAAAGGTAAGAAAATGAAAACAATAAGAAATCAACACGGCATGTCCATGATAGGGCTGATTTTGTTTATGAGTTTGCTTGGCTTTTTTGTTTATGCGGGCATTAGGTTGGGACCGATTTACAGTGAATATTATTCAGTTGTTAAAGCCATGAAATTGGTTGCCAACAAACCTGGAGCATCAAGCAAGTCGCCCAAACAAATAAAAGAAGAAATGGCAAAGAGTTTTTACACCAGTTATGTAGAAAGAGTCAAAAAGAAAGATGTTAAGGTGATACGTAACCGTGGTAAACAATTGCAAGTCAAGTATGATGTACAAGAACCATTTATCGGCAACCTAGACTTCCTTGTCCACTTTGAAAAAACTATTCCTCTTAAATAGCGGTAAGACTTCTCAATGAAAGTAAACAACATCTTAGGGCAAAAAATTGCTTTTAATGATGAATCGTTGTTGCAACAGGCACTAACGCATCGAAGTGCCAAAAAACACAACAATGAACGTTTGGAGTTTTTGGGCGATAGCGTACTGGGTTTTGTGGTTACTAAATGGTTGTATTTGACTTATCCAAAACTCTCTGAGGGAAAGCTCACACGCATTAGATCCAGTCTTGTTAAAGGTGAGACGCTGGCAGAAATTGCACGATACAATCAATTAGGTGATAAGCTCATTTTAGGTTCAGGGGAGCTTAAGTCTGGAGGTTTTAAGCGTTCCAGTGTTTTAGCGGATACGGTTGAAGCCATATTTGGTGCTGTTTTACTTGATAGGGGAATTGAAATTGCTGAAACCTTTATTTTAACTGTTATGCAACTGTGGTTAGAAAAAATTGATCCCAATGTATCCGATAAAGATGCAAAAACAAGACTGCAAGAATACCTTCAACAAAATGGTATGAATGCACCAAATTACCTATTGGTTTCTACTCAAGGCAAAGACCATTTAATGACTTTTACCATAAAATGCGTGATTGAGGAGTTAAATATAGCTGAAAAAGCAATGCACAGAAGCAGAAAAAAAGCCGAACAAATCGCAGCACAATTAGTGCTAAATAAAATAGAGAAATCATGAAAAACAAATGCGGCTATGTGGCAGTAATCGGGCGTCCAAATGTTGGTAAATCCACCCTTATTAATCGCATTGTTGGCGAGAAAGTGAGTATTGTTACGGCAAAGCCCCAAACAACGCGTCACCAAATTATGGCGATATCAACAAAAGACCAAGGACAGATATTATTTATTGACACACCAGGATTGCATCAAGGTTATAAAAAAGCACTCAACAAGTACATGAATAAAGCAGCTGCATCGGCTGTTTTAGATGTGGATTTAATTTTGTTTTTAGTTGAATCACTGAAGTGGACTATAGATGATGAGCAAGCACTAAAGGCACTCCAATACACAAAAACTCCAGTTATTCTCGTTATAAATAAAGCGGATTTAATTAAAAATAAAGAAAAGCTGTTGCCCTTTGCCAATGAAGTCTTTGAAAAATATGAATTTGCAGAAATATTTTATATATCGGCTTCAAAGGGAAAGGGCACTAAAGGCTTAGAAGAAAAAATTTATCAACTGTTGCCAGAATCTGAAAATTTTTATGCAGAAGATCAATTAACGGATAAATCAACAAAATACCTGATTTCAGAACTTATACGTGAACAGCTAATGCTGCGCTTGCATCAAGAGTTACCTTACAGTTTAACCGTTGAAGTGGAGTCGTATAAAGACAAAGGAGATATTGTGCATATTCATGCCCTTATTTGGGTGGAAAGGGAGCAACAAAAAAACATGCTAATAGGCAAGGGTGGTGACTCGTTAAAGTCGGTTGGTATTAATGCACGAAAAGAAATACAAGACCTTATCGGTAAAAAGGTTCATCTCAAACTGTGGGCAAAAGTAAAGTCGGCTTGGGCAGATAATAATCGATTATTGCAACAACTCGGTTATAAAGATGATTTTTGATGGCTAAATACCAAGAGGCATCGGGTTATATCATTCACATGAGGCCATTTAAGGATAGTTCTCTTATTATTGAATTTTTCAGTCAAGAGTTTGGTTTGTTGCATATTATTGCAAAGGGAATAAAAAAAAATAAACAGCTAAAATCGCAATTGCAATACTTTAATTTTGTATCTATCCAGTTCTATGGAAAATCCAGTTTGAAGAATTTGACTTCGTTAAATGTTGTGAAGAACTACCAACTGACAAAGTTGGTTGACCGAATGTCGGCTTTGTATTTAAATGAGTTGCTGCACTTTAGTTTACAACAAGGAGAAGTGGCAGAATTGCTTTTTAAGTCCTATAAAACAGCATTGCACAGTTTACCCAATATGAAACTATCTCTGGTGCTACGCAAGTTTGAGTTTCAGCTGCTGAAATATGTTGGTTTTGAGTTGTCTGTCAATCAATTTCAAAACCCTAATGACTGGTTAACAATGGATCAAAACCATGGTTTGGTTAAGACCACTCAAGAAAAATTAAAATTGTGTTCCGCATCAGATTTGGCTCGCTTTATTAATGGGGAGAAATTGGCTCGAGATGAATTAAGACGCATTAATAAAATTATGTACGCGGCAATCAACATGAGTTTGTCACATAAAAAGCTATACTCAAGAGACTTGTTGCAATCTTTACTCTCAAAATAGAGGTTTTACGGTTAATTTACGAGCAAGTTAATGAAATAATGCTAAAGATAGGTTAATATTTAACAAAATATTACAAATAAGTTATTGTTTATGGAGAGAAATTCAATACAGCAAAGAACGACTCAAGAAAAATTACTTCTTGTTTTATCCGTTGTTTGTGGTTTAGGAATTACTCCATTTGTGTTCTTTCGCTACATGCAAGGCGATTGGGCAATGGTTGCACTGGATATCATCATTGTCATCGGCATGGTTTTGGTGTTTTTTTATGTTTATCGAACAAAAAAGACCAAATACCCGAGTTTATTATTCCTATTTGTAGCGCAGGTTGGAAGTACCATCTCTTTTTATATTAATGGTGGGCACATGGTTAATTGGATTTATCCAGCGATGCTTTCCACTTTTTTCGTTGCTAAACCTCGCTATGCCCTCTTAATAAACTTTGTTATCCTTTTGGTTTATTCTCCGAAGCTGATTTCTTATTTTAATACCATTGACATTATTATAGTTGTTTTTAGCGTATCGATATCTAACATCATTGCTTTTCGCTTCACCCAAGGTCTCAGAGAGCAAGAAAAAGAATTAAAAAAAATTGCCTCAGAGGATTATTTGACGGAAACAGGTAATAGAAGAGCACTCAAACTTTATCTGGATAAGCTTTGGGTAAAGATTCAAAAAGACAATACCCTAGCAACATTAATTTTACTTGATTTGGATCATTTTAAAAAAATCAATGATGATTATGGTCATTTAGTTGGTGATAAAGCGTTGGTGAATATCTCACAACTTATAAAAGAGACATTGGATGATAATTATCCAATTTTTCGGTATGGCGGCGAAGAGTTTTTGATTGTCTGTCCATGTGCTTCTCAAGACGGTTATGCTCTGGCTGAAAAAATAAGAAAAGAAGTGAAAAAAGCAAACTTAATCGAACAAAGTAAAATGACAATTTCTTTAGGTGTTGCCCAATATAATGACGGGGAAACTTTAAATCAATGGATACATCGGGTGGATGAAGCTCTTTATCAGGCGAAGAACAAAGGAAGAGATTGTGTTATTAAACTTTAAAATAACCCAAAACTAGTCAAAGAGTCGCATTAAAATTATAATAAGCCATTATAATTTAATTCACGATACAAATGACTGCGCAGTATAATCCACAGACTTTAGAAAAAGCCATCCAAAAAACATGGGATAAAAACAAAACTTTTCAGGTAACCGAAGATTCAAGTAAAGAAAAATTTTATTGCTTAAGCATGTTTGCTTACCCTAGTGGTAATTTACACATGGGACATGTTCGCAACTACACCATTGGCGATGTCATTTCACGCTACCAAAGAATGTTAGGAAAAAATGTCATGCAGCCCATGGGTTATGATGCATTTGGTTTGCCTGCTGAAAATGCAGCCATTAATAACAACACGGCTCCTGCCAAATGGACCTATGAGAACATGGATTACATGACCAAGCAATTTAAACAATTGGGGTTGGCTTATGATTGGTCACGAGAATTGGCTACCTGTGATCCCAAATACTATAAATGGGAACAATTAATTTTTACTAAATTACTTGATAAAGGATTGGTTTACCGCAAAGATGCAACGGTCAATTGGGACCCTGTTGATCAAACCGTGTTAGCCAACGAACAAGTCATAGATGGTCGAGGTTGGCGCAGTGGCGCATTGGTTGAAAAGAAAACCATCCCACAATGGTCGATGAAAATCACCGCTTATGCTGAAGAGCTATTATCTGAAATTGATAATTTAACTGGCTGGCCTGATTCGGTTAAAACCATGCAACGAAACTGGATTGGTAAGTCAAAAGGCATAGAGTTAGATTTTGAAGTGGAAGATTATTCGGATAAATTATCGGTTTACACCACACGCCCAGACACTTTATTTGGTGTTAGCTATTTAGCCGTTGCTCCAGAACATCCTTTGGCATTGCGTGCCGTGGAGAAAAATTCAAAATTGCAATCTTTTTTAGATGAATGCAAAAAAGAACAAAGCAACGAAGCCGCCATGGCAACCATGGAGAAAAAAGGCAAGTTCAGTGGTTTTAACGCTATTCATCCATTTACAGGTGAAAAAGTGCCTGTTTGGATTGCTAATTTTGTACTCTTTAGTTATGGAACAGGGGCAGTAATGGCAGTGCCAGCCCATGATTTACGTGATTGGGATTTTGCCCAAAAATACGGTATTACCATTAAACAAGTGATTGAGCCAACCGATGGGTCGAGTATCGATGTAAATCAAGGGGCATATGTTGAAAAAGGGCGTTTAATTCATTCCGAACAATTTAACGGCATGGATTTTGATGAATCATTTGCTGCTATTAAAGCCGATTTGGAAGCCAAGGGTATTGGTAAAGAACAAATCAATTACCGCTTACGTGATTGGGGAGTTTCTCGTCAACGCTATTGGGGTTGTCCGATTCCAATTATTTATTGCGATGAGTGTGGAACAGTGCCTGTACCAGAACAAGACTTGCCTGTGCTATTGCCCGAAGAGGTCGTATTTGATGAAAATGGTGGTTCTCCCATTAAGCAAATGCCTGAGTTTTACAATGTGTCGTGCCCACAATGTGGTAAAGATGCAAAACGTGAAACCGATACTTTTGATACCTTTATGGAGTCATCGTGGTATTTTGCACGATTTGCTAATCCTCATAATGATGAATCTATTTTGGATGAAAAAGCCAATTACTGGTTGCCAGTTGATCAATACGTGGGAGGTATTGAACACGCTATTTTGCATTTGTTGTACGCTCGTTTTTACCATAAATTATTGCGAGATTTAGGTTACGTGACATCCGATGAGCCTTTTAAGAATTTATTAACACAGGGCATGGTGTTAAAAGACGGTGCTAAAATGTCAAAATCCAAAGGCAATACGGTTGATCCCAAAGAGTTAATTGTAAAATTTGGAGCCGATACGGTGCGATTGTTTTCGATGTTTGCCGCTCCTCCAGAACATTCGCTTGAGTGGTCAGATGAAGGTGTTGAAGGTTCTCACCGATATTTAAAAAGAATTTGGCAAAACATATCAGAATTTGCAGCCAAGGATTCTAGCAAAGTTCAAATTATTCAAAATGATTTAACCTCAGAACAAAAAGCACTGCGTTGTAAAACCCATGAAACCATCAAGAAAGTTTCAGAAGATTTTGGTGTGCGCAAAGTCTTCAATACTGCCATTGCGGCTTGCATGGAATTGACCAATGCCTTAATCAAGTTTAAAAATAACTCTGAAAATGGTCTTGCTGTTAGCAAGGAAGGCTGGACTGCGATTGTTAAAATGTTATCACCCATCGTCCCACATATTACCCAATCATTGTGGGAGCAATTAGGCAATCAAGGATTAATAGTGGATGTTTGTTGGCCTGATTTTGACGAATCTGCAATGGTAAAAGATGAAATTCAAATGATGATTCAAGTTAATGGCAAATTACGGGCTAAGATAAATGTGGCAGCAGATGCAACTAAAGATGAAATCCAAACCATGGCATTGGCAGATGAAAATGTTAAGAAGTTTTCCGAAGGAATGCAGGTTCGAAAGGTTATTGTTGTACCCGGAAGATTAGTCAACATAGTGGTGGCTTAGGTGAATTTGATTAAAGCAACATTGTTGATTATTTTGTTTTCAAGCTGTGGTTATCATCTGCGAAATACAAATTTAGGAGAGCAATACCAAAGTGTTGATTTAACCATTGAATCCCGTTCTTTGTTAAAACGTCCGTTATTAAGAGAATTGCTTGCCTCAGGAGTGAAAGTTTCTGAAGATTCTGATGTAAAATTAACGATTAAAAAGGATCGCTTGGTAAAAATCGTACAATCGGTGGGTGTCAATAATCAAGTGCAAGAATATCGGCTGGAATACGATGTGCAATACACAATTGGTGATTCAAAACCTCAAAATGTTCACCTTGAGCGAGACTATTCATTTGATGTGCAAGAAATTGCGGGTGGTCAATCAGAAGAACGCACACTTAGAAATAGATTGGCGCAAGACATGGCTCGAGCGATAATTCGCCAACTTTCAGCGACCATAAAATAAGTGAAAATTTACACAAATCAACTCACTAATTCATTAAATCAAGGCTTGTCCTCATGTTATTTAATTGTTGGGGATGAGCCATTGCAATTAATGGAATCCGTTGATGCGATTCGCAATAAAGCCAAATCCCAAGGTTTCACAGAAAGCGAAGTTTTGCATGTGGATAAATCCTTTAAGTGGGAGTCTTTATATTCAAGCATGGGAACCATGTCTTTGTTCGCTGAAAAAAAGATACTGGAGTTGCATTTGCCAACAGGAAAGCCAGGAACATCAGGTTCTAAAGCACTGGTAAAATTTGTCGAAAATATTCCAAGTGATATTATTTTATTAATTCAATGCCAAGAGTGGACGGCAGCCAACGATAAAACGAAATGGGTAAAGACAATTGAGAAAAATGGTACTTTTATGCGCGTTTATATGCCAAAGCCACAGGAATTTGGTACTTGGCTACAAAATCGTTGCCGACAGATTGGCTTGAATGTCGAAAACCAAGCCATAACAATTTTAACAGTTCGTTTAGAAGGTAATTTACTGGCGGCTGCACAAGAATTGGAAAAGCTCAAAATGCGTTTTGCCGATAAATTGATTTCTGCAAGTGAAATAGCAGGTTTGGTAGCGGACAATGCACGATTTGATGTCTTTCGTTTAACCGATGCCATGCTTGAGAATAATTTAGCTCGCTGCATTAAAATGAGTAGGGCTCTTAAGCAAAATAATACTGCTTTGGTGGTTATTCATTGGGCAATTGAGAGGCAAACTCGTACACTTTTAAGTCTTGCCAGTTTAAGACGAAATGGTCAGCGAATTGGTCCAGGAGATTACCGCAAACACGGAATATGGCAAAACCAGCAAGCAGCAATACAATCGTGTTTAAATCGTTTAACAACGGCTGAACTTGAGCAATTGCTAGCAGAATTAGCCGATTTGGATTTAATCATTAAAGGCCAAGCATCGGGTGATGCTTGGCTAAAGTTGGAACAATGGTTTATTGATTTTTGTTAGCGTACTTTTGTTGCAATATTTTTAAATCTTCAATAACTTCTGCACTGTGAGAACTAGCGCTGACATCTTCATAAAACTTTGCAATAATGCCTTTAGGGTTAATGATGAAGGTTTGTCTTTTGGCGTAATGCATCAGCGGTATTTTCTTTATAACTTTATAATCATTCGCCATTATTTCATCCTTATCGGCTAGTAAGGTGTAAGGTATATTGTATTTTTCTGCAAACTCCTTGTGCGATTCTATGTCATCTAATGAAGCACCCACTACAACTGCCCCTAATTTTTCGATGGCTTTATAACTGCTGGTGAAGTTTTTTGCTTCTGTCGTGCATCCTGGTGTGTCGTCTTTCGGGTAAAAATACAACACTAACCATTTGCCTTTGTATTCTTTGAGGGTATGAAATATACCGTGTTGGTCGGGCAAATCAAAATCAGGTGCCGCTTTGCCTTGCCATTGATTTTTTGCCTGTGAAGTGGTTGCTATCAGTAGCAGTATTGCAATTAATTTATTCATTTTAGATAATTCCATAAGTGAGTGTAAGATAAAGCGAGCCGATGGGCCAACTGTTCATTGGTACTAAAGCCATGGTGACCGCCTTCGGTGTTTTCATAATAGTCTATTTCATTGCCAAAATCGAGCATTTTAGCCGCCATTTTTCTGGCGTGTCCAGGGTGAACGCGATCATCTCTGGTTGAGGTATAGAAAAAGGTGGGCGGATACTTTATGCCTGCCTGTACATTTTGATACGGGGAATAGGTTTTCATATAATTCCACATATCTGGGTCATCTGGATTGCCGTACTCACCCATCCAACTTGCTCCTGCTAATAATTTATTGTAACGTTTCATGTCAATTAATGGCGCACCACAAACAACGGCTCCATATAAATCTGGTCTACGGGTTAAGGCGGCGGTAACTAATAATCCACCGTTGGAACGTCCTTCAATGCCAAGGTGTTGTGGAGAAGTTATTTTTTTACGAATTAAATCTTCGGCAACTGCCTCAAAATCTTCATATGCCTTATGGCGATTCTTTAACAGAGCCGCAGCATGCCAAGCAGGTCCGTATTCCCCACCGCCACGAATATTTGCCAATACGAATACTCCACCACGCTCCAACCAGAGTTTTCCATAAGCGCCAGATAAAGCTTCATAGCTGCCCGAATAAGAAGGGGTTAGTGAGTTTCTAAAACCTCCATAGGAAAAAATATGGGTTGGGTTTTTACCATCAAATAGGGTGTTTTTATTCATCACAACAAAATAAGGTATGCGTGTTCCATCTTTTGAATGGGTAAAGTATTGCTCTACTTTAAATAAGGAAGCATCAAAGCTTGGGGCTTGTTGTTTCATTAATTTTGGGGTTAATGTTTTCGCATCAATATGATATAAACTTGGCGGTGTAATAAAGGACTCGTATTGAACAAAGAAATCTCCTGTTTTGTCATCAATACTGCTTACATTCAACGCACCATTTTCAGGAAAAGGAATTTCTTGAATATTCCAGCTTTCATCCTTTAATTGATTATACAGATATAATTTAGCTTTGACGTCTTCTAAGATTGTTACCAAGAGACCTTTTTTTGAAACATTAATGTTTTCAATAATAGATTTTTCTGTGGGTTTTATAACGCTTTGAATATCACCTTTTCCGGTGGATAAAAAATCTAAATCAGCCAGTAATATTTCACCTTGAACAAAATGCTGATTATTGACTTGCCAATCGTGCTTGAGAGAAATAAGCATTTTATCTTTATAGCTTCCAGAAAAATTGGCCGAATCTGGTATGTGTAGTGGTTTAATTTCATCACCAATGATTTGGTATTTCTTGCTCTCCCAAAAACTTGTGGTTTCGGTAATGATTTCCAGTTCTTTATTTTCTGTTTTGATTTTAAAGGCACTAGCTGACATGGAGTTTTTCTTTCCCTGATAAACCATTTGAGCTTCAGTCAATGGCGTGCCTCTTTTCCATTTTTTGATTAGGCGAGGGTAACCAGAATCGGTCATGGAACCTTTGCCAAAATCTGTGCCAATATAAACCGTATCTTTGTCTATCCAGGAAATTCGTGTTTTTGCCAATGGCACTGAAAATCCATTTTTCTTAAATTTACCTTTCTTCAAGTTAAACTCTCGAACCTCAATAGCATCGCTACCTCCTGGAGATAAGAATACTAAACAGTCATTACCCTTGGGCGGTAAGCACGTCATCCCATGGTAATCGTAATTTTCCCCCTGTCTTTTTGAGTAAGCATCCATATCTAGAACTGTTCGCCATTTTGGTTTGCTTTTTTTAAATTGCTTAAAAGTGGTTTTTCGATAAACGCCTCTTGGGTGCTTGTTGTCTTGCCAAAAATTATAAAGCCATTTGCCTTTTTGTGAGACAACAGGCAATCGACTTTTATTGTTCAATACACTTAGGGCTTGTTGATAGAGTTCTTTGTAAAGCGCGGTACTGGCAAGTTTTTGTTGTGTTACTTCGTTGGTTTTCTTCACCCATTGCATGGATTTTTGCCCATTAATGTTTTCCAACCACTGGTAATTATCATTAGAGTCCAAGGCATGGCTAGGATTTGATACGATGAGTAGATTTAGGATAAAGAATGGAAGAGTTGTTCTCATTTGCATGGATTTACCTTTAAAGTGTTGTTAACAAGAGCTGAGTAAAAGTCTCTATTAATGATTTTTGATGTAATACAGTGTGGCAATAATAGCAGCAAGACCAATAGTCAATGTTAGCCACCATAGATTCTTTTTCAAAAACTGTTCGGGTTTTTTTGTGGCGGTTTCTTCTGTGTGGTATTCTTCAGATAATTGTATGTTTCTTGGGTGCGAAGGGCTGTATTTTGAAAAAGAAGAAGTGCCTGGGGATTCAACACAAAACTTAGCTTGTTCTGTCGTAATATAGTCTCCATTTTCGAGCAATGCATAATTTGCATTGTTGCCATTGATTTTTATATTTTTATCCTTTTGGCACAATAGGGTCAAGCGTTCATTAATATAAGAAACTGAAAAAGGCGTGTCATTTTCATCACTCGGTTTGTAAGTGAAGCTATTTTCATTGCCAATAATATAAAGTTCACCATTGGAATTGGTGTTATAACTCCTTAACCCTGAAACCGATGTGATGAGGTGGTTGGATAAATCTTTAGTCTTATTTAATTTAAAAGCTGAATTGCAGAGTTTGGGTAATTTGTTTTCATCAATAATTTTAAAAACATCGTCACCTATGGAAAATGAATCTCCAGGGTGGAGTATTGCCATTTCTGATATAGGTAAACCATTAATTGAGACATCATAATCACTAAAGATTTCAAGTATGCAAGTGGATTTATCGTGTATTACAGAACACACTTTTTGTTTGTCATCAGAATCAGATGCCAAGACAATATCGCAGTCTTCATCAGTTCCAATAATGACATGACCTAGCAATGGTAAATTGACTGGTTCTTTATTTTGAATTTCAACCTGCATAAACACAAAGAGCCCCTTTAATACTCTTTTATTTTGACTATCAATATTTTATCGAACTTTGGCTTGTTTTTCTATAATAAATCATATCTTTTGGGTTTTAATGCCTTTGCTGCTAGCGACTAATGTCGCATAAGACTTTTGGTGAGCAAATATTCCATTGCAGACAACGCCTGCTATGTTGTTTATTTCACCCTCTAATTTCAAAGGATCAATGATTTTTAAATTATGTACATCAATAATAATATTGCCATTATCCGTTGTAAAACCTTGGCGCAATTCGGGTTGACCGCCAAGTTTTGCTAAAGCACGACCGACATGTGATTGTGCCATTGGGATAACTTCCACAGGTAAAGGGAAGCAACCTAAAATATTAACCATTTTACTCTCATCAACAATGCATATAAATTTATCGCTGGCTGCGGCAATTATTTTTTCGCGCGTTAAAGCACCGCCGCCACCTTTGATAAGTCTGTTATGTGTGTCGCATTCGTCCGCACCATCTATGTATAATGACAAGGGACCAGTTTGATTTAATTCTTTGACAACAAAACCTTTTTCTTTTAGACGTTTTGTCGTCTCTTCAGAACTAGAAACACACGCTTCAATCCGATTTTTAACTTGTGGTAATACGTCAATTAAACAGTTAACTGTCGATCCGGTTCCAATACCGACAACCATATCGTAGTCATCAAAATAATCCAATGCTGCTAAGGCAACCTTGTGTTTTAATTCATCTTGCGTGCTCATGGCTTAATAACCTCTTTATTGGTAATGATTGCATCTAAGGGAATATCCCAACTTTGTGCCTGAATTGTATCACTTTCTTGAAAGTCATAAGCAATTCCTATCAGTTTTGTTGAGATTTTATTGTCTTTGTTGTGTTCAAAGTATCGGTCGTAATACCCACCTCCCATGCCTAATCGTATCCCTTGGCGATTAAAAGCAACCAAAGGAAGCAAACAAACTGCTATTTCCTTAGCTGCGATTATTTGTTGGCTGTTGGGTTCAAAAATGCCGTATTTGTTTTGGACTAACTCTTGCACAGAAGTGTACCGCGAAAACACCATCTTGTGATTGGCTTTTATCACGGGAAGAAAGACATGAGCCAATTCATTAAATAAAGGCGTTAACGTAACTTCATTAAAAGTGGCACTGTAGCAGGCTATGTTGTCAGTTTTTTGTAAAAATGATGTTGACAAAATTTGTCGACAAACATCACGACTTAATTGCTTAACTTTTTGAGCACTTAATCGGTTTCTTTTCGCTAAAAAATGCTTTCTGAGAGTGGATTTATTTATCAAGAGAAGAGTGTTTTGTTAAAAATATCGGTACAAACCACATATGCCGTTATGCTAAAGACGGCCTTGGAACCAAAGGTTCAAGGCGGGTAGCACTCAATTCGTTAGGCTTTCTGTTACATGACAGACCTGCACACAGAGATTGATTAAGATACCCTAAAATAAAAAATTAAGGACCAAGGGAATATGCTTTAGCATTATCGCACACAGTAGTTTGTACCTTAAGACCGATTATAAAACGTTTAGGTGTTGAGAACAAGGAATTACTGATAATAACACAGCTGTATTAACCCTCAATTGCTCTTTGTAAGTCTTCTTGCAATTGATTAATTTTGTTGTGTGCTTGTTTTAATTGCATCATTTCGTGGCTGATATTCAAGGCAGCCATAATAGCCACCTTGTCGGCTGCTAATGTGGAGTTGTTTTGTTTGATGGTTCGCATGGTTGCATCCAGTTGATCAGCTGCGCTTAATAGGGCAGGTCGCTCTTCATCAGATGCTGCAAATTGGTATTCTCTATCCAGAATTCGGACCGTTACTTTATGTTGGTTCATGCGGATTGTTGCTCAAGTAGTTTCAGACGTGAAATCATGGATTCTAAGCGATTTTTAGCTTGGTCGTTTTTTTGCATGAGTTGTGTTTTCTCGTGCGCTAAAGATTCCATTTTATGTTTAAGTGCAGAATTCTCATTCTCATACTTGGTAATTAATGCAATAGCCGAGGTTATTGTCTCTTCAAGAGAGGCAATTTCACTTAAGTATTTGTTTTTGCTTTTGTCCATAGGATAAATAATAAATGCCAAACTCAAAAAGGTCAACCAAGTTATTAAAAAAACCTTTCAAGATTATGAAAAATCAGGGAAAATATGCAATTTAGTAAATAACTAGACAATTCAATGATACCTTACAAGCCATTTGCCAAACATTTAGATGAGAATAATATAATTGCTACGCCCGCAGAATTGCATGGACATGCTTGTGGCATGATCGTTGTTAATCGAGATGTGGATGTCGAGGAATGGGTTGATTTAGTAATCAATGATTACAGTTTTGAGGGTGGTGATAGAACAAAACTCTTGCCCGTTTTAGGGGCATTGTTTGATTACGCAAAGGATAAACTTGCTGCTGATAATTATACTTTCAATCCGCTTATGCCATCGGATGATAATGACTTGTCTTTTCGTTTGGAAGCATTATCAACCTGGTGTTCTTCTTTTTTGACAGGTATGGCATTTGCTGGGTTGAAATCTGATGCCAATATGCACAAAGATGTGCATGAATTTATAGTGGACTTAGAAAAAATATCAACAGTCGAAACGCAAATAGAAGAAACCCAAGGCGAAGAGGCTGATTATGTTGAATTATTAGAATACGTTAAAGCAGGAACAATCTTGCTGTATTCAGAATTTGAAGAATACAATGAAGCAACTTCTGCCGATTTGCATTGATTTCACTATTGTTTTCATGAATAAAGTGAAAACACCAAATCATTTCAAATAATATAAGTAAATAGTTGCATCTGCTTGTTATTTTGCGTAATATTCCCGCTCTTAAATTTGTAAGTGATGTTTTGCTGTGGGCGTAAGCCTTAATTAAACGTCTTTATCTATTTATTAAAACGAGTAATATAAACAAGTACAGAACCAAAGTAACGCCAATAAATCTTAGTTCATGTACGCATACATGCGAAGGAGCATAATTATAATGAAAACTTTTAGTGCAAAAGCTGATGAAATCAAACGCGAATGGTTTGTCATCGACGCTGAAAATGTGATTTTAGGTCGTATGGCGACTGAAATCGCGCGACGTTTACGTGGCAAACATAAGCCAGAATTCACCCCTCATGTTGACACAGGGGATTATATTGTTGTTATCAATGCTGAAAAATTAGCAGTCACAGGTAACAAAATGAAGCAAAAGACTTATTACAAGCATACAGGTTATGTTGGTAACTTAAAGTCGATTACTTTAGAAAAGCAATTAATCAAACACCCTGAAGTTGTTATTGAAACTGCTGTAAAAGGCATGTTACCTAAAAACTCATTAGGACGTACCATGTACCGCAAACTTAAAGTTTATGCTGGTCCAAATCATCCTCATGAAGCGCAACAACCAACAAAATTAGAAATAGGTAGGAAATAATCATGGCAAATAATCAATATTATGGAACAGGCAGACGTAAATCATCTGTGGCTCGTGTATTTTTAACACCTGGTTCTGGTAAAATTTCAATTAACGATAAAACCATTGAAGAATATTTTGGTCGCGATACCTCGCGTATGATTGTAGTGCAACCTTTTGAAAAATTGGACATGAAAGATCAATGGGACGTTAAGTGCACTGTAGTTGGCGGTGGAAACACTGGACAAGCTGGTGCCATTAGACTCGGCATTTCACGCGCTTTATTAGAAAGTGACGAAGAGTTAAGAAAGCCATTACGCGCAGAAGGATTCTTAACCCGTGATGCACGTAAAGTGGAACGTAAGAAAGTTGGTCTGCGTAAAGCACGTAGAGCGGTACAGTTCTCGAAACGTTAATCTTTCCTTTAGATTTTATAAAAAAGCGGATTTTTATCCGCTTTTTTATTGTTCAAAATTTGACCTCAATGCTGATTTAGAAATGAATAAATTTCCCGCAAAGAGAGAGTATTGATTTTGCTAAGTAGCAAGGTGAACGTAGGTTGGTGCTGAGGTACGAAGCCCAACAACAGGCTTTCGGTAAACTCATGGATAAATTTTATGTGGTAAATTATATAAGAGACCTTTGCATAACTATATGGCGAAAGAAAAAATAGAGAAAATTTGCCAGATTGAGTTAAAAATTGAAGGTAATAACCAGTTATTGGCGAGATTTTTAGCGAAAAGCTGGTGAATTTAACCATTTTTTACTCGTCACTATAATTATGCAAAGGTCTCTATAAGATTGATTTGTATTGATAATTGAGTTTAACCTGAAACACGGTTGATGTGTAGGGTGTTTCTTACCAGATAACTGACAGCATATGTTGAATAATAATGCTTCTAAAAATTTAGTGAAGTGTGCAGTTGCTGTCTTTCTTGTATTGGATTGTGCGAAAGCTATTATCAACTAGATTGCAGATAAGTAGTGTGGTCTGTAGGGTTTGACCAACGTGTGTGATAAGTTTGATTGCTTCTGAGGCTTGTAAAATTCCGGCTAACCCAGGAACAACACCGAGGACACCTTGAGTCGAACAATTTTCTGGCTCAAAGCCTTTAGTGTAAGGGAATAAACAGCGTAAACAGGGTGATGATTCCATTCGTAAATCAAAAACACTTATTTGGGCTTCGTATTGATAAACGGCTGCATAGATTAATGGTTTTTTTAGTTTTACGCATATATCATTCACAAGGTAGCGTGTTTTGAGGTTGTCTGTCCCATCAATAATGACATCTGCTTGTGCTATGAGTTGTTGCGCATTCGTTTCAGTTAATTTTTGGGCAATTGCATGGATGGTAATTTCAGGATTAATCGCTTGCATTCGGGATTTGGCAGAATCCACTTTAAGTGCGTCAATTGAAGCGGTTGTGTGAATGATTTGCCTTTGTAAATTGCTGAGTTGCACCACATCATCGTCAATAATACTCAAAGTTCCAACCCCTGCGGCTGCTAAATACAAGGCACAAGAAGAGCTTAAGCCACCGGCGCCAATTAGTAGCACGTGTGCTTTAGTGAGTTTGTCTTGTGCTTCTTTTCCAAAGCCTTGCAACTGATGGTGTCGAGAATAGCGCAAATCATGAGCACAAACTGTTGCTTGTGCAACAGGCAGTTGGCATTCTTGCCAGTGTTCAAAGCCTTTATCAACATTGATGGCATTTGTCATTCCATTAGCTATTAACAAATTGACGGCAGCTAAAGAGCTAACGCCTTTTTGGCATATAATGTAATAAGTGTGGTTTTTTGTAAATGTATCTTTGGCGTAATGCAGTAAATTATCCGCAGCAATCGCTATTGAATTTTTTGGCGTGCCATCTTGTCTTTCTGTTGCGTTTCTTATATCAATTAAGGTGTATTTTTGACTGTCCTGACAGTCTTTGAATGCTTGTTTGACAGTAACCGACGGAGTTTTCATTAGATTAAGTGGGGGTAGAGTAAATCAACAAAGCGTTGAACGTTGACTTTGTCTCCTGCTTTATAGTTTTCATGTGTTTCATTAAAGGCGATAAAGCAATTGGCTTGGGTTACTGAAGTTAATCGCCCTGAACTTTGATTACCTGTGGGGGTGACTTCAAAACCAATGGTTGGGTCATAACTCAATGTAGCACGAACAAATTCACGGCGATAATGGGTTTTATCAAAGTTTCGGGTGAGTTTAGCACGAATAAAACCTGTTTGTTTTATGCTTTCTCCTTCAATTCGACGCAGTGTCGGAATGACAAATTGACAAAAATTATTAAAACTGGATACGGGATTGCCTGGTAGCCCAAAAAATAAGGCTTGTTTGTATTGCCCAAATAAGAGTGGAAAACCCGGTTTAATGTTAACTTTGTGAAAAGCTATGGAGCCATGCTCTTGCATGACCTGCAGAACGTAGTCTTTATCACCAGCTGACACGCCACCATTGCAAATAATTACGGTATTGGCTTGAGCGTATTTATCAAAAGCTTGTTTGATTTGTTCAGGATCGTCACTAAGGCTATCCACATGAATAATTTCGCAATTTTGAGATTGCAATAGTCCCATTAAAGTGGGTCGCACTGAATCGTATATTTTACCAGGAGTTAAATCTTCTCCAACTTGGATGATTTCATCCCCACCTGTAAATAATACCACTTTTGTTTTTTTAAATACGGCAATGTTTTGGCAGCCAACAGAGGAAATTATGCCTATGTCTTGAGCTTTAAGGCGATGATTAGCATTGAGTATATCGCTGTCTTTTTTTATATCAGAGCCGCTTTTTCGGATATGGTTGCCTTTTGAGCCAATGTCTCTTAAATGAACCTTATCCGTTTTTATTTGAGAATTTTCTTTTACAACCACTGTGTCAGCACCTTCGGGAATAGTGGCTCCTGTCATAATTGGAATGGCGCTGTTTTGTGCAAGGGTTGGCAATTTTCCTGCCCCTGCGAAATGGGGTTCTTGCAGCTGTAACCATCCTTGTTTGTCAGGTAAGTCGCTGTGTCGAATGGCATAACCATCCATGGCGCTGTTATCAAATGCGGGAACATTAATCTTGGCTTTAACGTTGCTGGCTAAAACACGATTCAAGCTGCTGTTGATGTTAACGACTTCAGGTGAAGAGTTTAGTGCTTCTTGGGTAACTTTGGCGATTAGTTTTTGCGCTTGAGAAAATGAAATAGAGCTAAGGTAAGCGTTGTCTTTTTTTTGCATAAGGGCTTTTATTGTTTGTAACGAGGAATAACAAAAGTGCTATGTCTGCGGTTTGTTTTGCTGCTGCGATTTTTGACTTTTCTGACCTTGTAAGGGTTGTCACTGTTTTTAAACTGCAAGACAACTGGTGCACCGCGAAGGTTAAAAGCCGCTCTAAATTGTTTTTCTAAGTATTTTTTATAGGCAGCAGATAGCGCTTCGGTTCTTCTTCCATGGATAACAATGCGTTGTGGATTTTGGCCGCCAGCGTGAGCGTATTTTAATTTAGTTAATCGGCCTTGCACCAATGTTGGTTGATGGGCTTGATAGGCTTGTTTTAACACATCTGTTAATTGATTAGTTTCAAGCTCTTTTGTCGCTGATTCGTAAACCAAATCAACACGTTCCATTAAATCTGACAATCCAGAGCCGTGGAGTGCAGAAATATAAACTAATGGAACCCAAGAAAATGCTGCCATTTTGCGTGAGAACTCTGTCTTGACCGTTATTTTATGTTCTTCAGATAAATGATCCCATTTGTTTAAGGCAATAACAATAGCACGTGCATTATTATTGATTAAGCCCAAAAGATGCATGTCTTGGTCAGTAATTCCAATTTGAGCATCCATTAAGAGAACACAAACTTGTGAACGGTCGATGGCTTGTAGAGTTTTTACAATACTGAATTTTTCAATACTTTCTGAAATTTTGGCTCGACGACGAACACCAGCGGTATCAACTAATGTGTAGTCTTTTCCATCCCATTCTAAAGGCAAGGCAATGGAATCACGCGTGGTTCCTGGCATGTCAAATGCGAGTACCCTTTCTTCACCCAGCAATCGATTGACTAATGTGGATTTGCCAACATTTGGACGCCCAATAATAGCAACATTAGGGCCTTTAGTGTCAAGTTGTGATTGGTGCTCGTCATCCACTATGATGAGTTTTTTACACAGCTCTTCAAGGTCTTCGCGTAACTGACCAACGTTGCGTCTGTGTGCCGCGGCAATAGGCATGATTGTTTCTATACCAAGCTGGTAAAAATCTAAAGTGGCAACGTCTTCATCTTGGCCATCAATTTTATTGACCAATAAAATGACTGGTTTGTTGGTATTGCGTAAGCTTGCGTAAATGGTTTTATCGTTTTCCATTAAACCAGCTTTTGCATCAACGATAAAGAGTATAAGGTGTGATTCTTCTAATGCATCGGTTACCTGAGAGTTCATGAGTTCAGATAAGTCACCTTCATCCCCTAATAAACCACCAGTATCAATCAAAATTGCAGTGGACTCTTCAAACTCAAGAACACCATATTGGCGATCGCGGGTTAGTCCAGGGAAATCAGCGACCAAAGCATCACGTGAATGCGTTAAAATATTGAATAAGGTTGATTTACCTACATTGGGGCGACCAACTATTGAGATGACTGGAATCATAAGGCACGAATTATTTAGCGGTTATACTCAAAAGCGGTAACACTGCCATCTTTATTATAAGCAATAACCGTTGAGGCTGATTTGACAGGCGCAGAATAAAAGGCATATTTACCCATTCGTGAGCGAGCTATTGTTTTGCCATCATTGCCATCAATGACATGGATGTAACCTTCTAGGTCTCCTACAATAATATCACCGAGATAAAATACGGGTGTTGTTAAAAGACGGTAGTTATATTCTGTTGTTTTCCATTCATCAGATCCATTGCTTCTGTCCAATGCATGCAGATTTGATTTGTTATCAATAATAAATAAGTTGCTGCGAGAGGCTGTTACGCCCGCAGCAGAACCAATGTCTTTGGACCACATGACCCGTCCTGATTCGGTGGCAACAGCTATGGTTTTACCAACCGCGCTTGAGACATATAAATCGGTTGAGATTAAAGCCATGTCGCCGTCGATGTCAACGATTCGAGCGAGTTCTGTTTTGCCATTAGTTTTGACAACATTTTGTAACCAGATGACATCGCCTGTTTCGAGCTTAATGGCAGCAACTTTGCCATTATCAAAGCCAATATACACACGCCCTGCTTTGACAAGAGGCGTGGAATTGCCACGCAGTGTTAAGTTAGGTATATTGGTGTCAAACAACCATTTGCGTTTACCATCTGTGGTGTCTAATGCATAAACGCGTCCATCTTGTGATCGAATCACAGCAATTTGGTTATCAATTACAGGGGGCGAGAGAATCTCTGATGAGAGTTTAACGTTCCATGCAATCGAACCATCTTTTTTGTTTAAAGCGATAACAGTGCCCTCAGGTGTGCCCACAATAAGGATATCTTCACCAACACCTGGTCCTGCACTGAGCTCTTTATCTAAATTTGCAGACCAAGTTTGAGTGCCTGTTTCAAGGTTAAGCTTGACCACTTGACCTGACTGGCTGGCAATGTAAACGTCTTGATTATCAATGTAAGGAATGAGTTTATAGCCATAAGATTTTTTACTTCCATCCAGCTTATAGGTCCAAAGTTTTTTAAATTGACCTTGTTGAGTAATTTTCGTAATTTTAGCTGGCTCAAATTTCTTTTTCTTGCTTTTTTTGTTGTTTGAGCACGAAACACTAAAGAGTAGAGTGAAGCTTAATAAGAGGAGTAATTTTTGCATGGATTGTATCCCTTGGTCTGTGGTTATTGACAAATGTTAAGCATTTTCTATTTTAATTTCAATATTTCTTTTGCCAGAGTACCCATCACCTTTATCAACGGCACTTTCATAGGCAGAAACTGCTTCTTTAGAATTTCCTTTGGCAAACTGTGCGTCCCCTTGGATTTCTTGTGCAATTGATAACAATGATTCAGTCGTAATGCTTTTTGCTTGAGCTAATGCATCGTCATATCTTTCCATGCCGTTGTACACACGAGCCAGTCGTAGTTTGATAACGTCAGTCATGAGTTGGTCAGGTTTGTCGTCAATAACTTTTTTTAATTCAGCCGCTGCCTTATCAAGTTCGCCCTTGTTTGCAAATTCTTTTGCTAGCAATAAGTGACCTTCGTAAGTGTAAAAGTTTGCCCCTGATTTAGACTCCAGTTCTGCAAGTATCTTTTTTGCTTCATCAAATTCGGACAATTTAAATACTTCAGAAAAAGATTGGTATTGGTTGGCAACCTCATATCGTTGTTGTTGTTTTTGGGCTTTCCAGTAATTCATGCCAAAAACGCCACCGAGTCCAAGAATTAAACCAGTAGCGATAGTTAACCAATTATTTTTTATCCAGTCTTTGACAAGCTTTTCTTGTTCAAAATCATCATATTCTTCAAATGCCATATGTGTTTCCTAAGTATTTATTTGTTCAATTATTAATAGTTGTGAATTCTACACAAAAACGGTCTGATATTTTAGCTTAATTTTGTGTTTTTAGCTTATAAAATGTAGGGTTTTTTATTATTTAACGATTTATTAACCAGTATTTAACACGGTTGTTAGTGCTAAGTTGCTAAATTTCACTCAAAAAAAAAGGTTACAATAAATGCAACCTTTTTCAAAATTTGGCTCCCCGAGACGGACTTGAACCGCCGACCCAGTGATTAACAGTCACTTGCTCTACCAACTGAGCTATCGGGGAAGATAAAATCTTTCATTTAAGAAGACAAGCTTCCTTGAAAGAGCGAGCATTTTAACTTAAATGTTTCATCTGTCAACAACTTTAGAAAATTAAAGTTAAAATTAAATTAAAAATACCCAAATCCCAATATAGAAACGCGAATTAGAGTGCAATCAATTGGTGCGTATAGCAAATCAATAAAATTTGCAGTCACCTTATTGGTGATAAGATATTTTCTTGGTTTGCAAGACGTGCTAAGGGGTTGTGCTATAATCGCGTTTTCTATATCGGGATTTGGGAAATATTAAAATCGCAATTTAAAGTTTTTTATCAAGCTTGGATAAGAAACCTCTTAAGATGTCAATTTCATGCCTTTTAGGGCGGATGCGATTATACATTATTCTGATTTTTGTTTTCAATGATTCGTGACCTTCTTTACGTAAATAAAGTGCTTTTTCCATGACATTAAAATAATGCTGGTAAAAACTTTCCATCACCTCAGCATTCACCATTTCTTCGTTCGAAAATTGCTCAAGCTTTTGTTCTGGTTCATAAGCCATTGCTGCCATACGGCATTCATAAGACAACACTTGAACAGCGGCAGCAAGATTGAGAGATGAAAAGCTTTCTACGGTTGGCAGACGAACCAGGTAATGGCATCGTTCAACCTCTTGGTTGGTCATGCCATAGCGTTCTTTGCCAAAGACTAAAGACACAGGATGTTGTTGGGATTCTTTGACTAAAATTTGGGCCGCCTCTCGGGCATTTATTACAGGAATATCTAAATGGCGCTTTCGAGCTGTGGTTCCTATAACTAACTTGCTCTTTTTAATTGCTTCATCCATGGTATTGCAAATCTCGGCATTAAAGAGTAAATCATCGGCTCCTGATGCGCGTGATGTGGCTTGAGAACTTGGAAAATCTTCAGGGTTAACTAAAGCTAAATCGATGAGTCCCATGGTCTTCATTGCGCGTGCTGCCGCACCTATATTGCCCGAATGTGTCGTGCCAAGTAGCACAAAGCGTATATTGTTTGACATAATCCTATATTAAATGCGAAAGAAAAGCTATCATACGCGATTATTCAAAACATGTATAAATTTTATGCGTCAACCCGAGATAAATATTGCAGAAAAAGCCGCTTTTACTGCCGGTGGTGTTTTATTGCGCTTCCAAAAACAAGTGCATACCTTGCACGTGGTAAAGAAAAAAGAAAATGATTTTGCCAGTATTGCTGACAAAGCAGCAGAACAAGCCATAATTGAAGTCATTGCCAAAGCCCACCCAGAACACGCTGTATTGGGTGAAGAAAATGGATTGGTTGGTAACCCTGATGCGGATCATATTTGGATAGTGGACCCTTTGGATGGCACAACCAATTATCTGCATGGCATCCCTCATTATTGTGTATCGATTGCTTTGGAAGTTAAAGGCGTAATTGAACACGCTTTGATTCATGACCCTGTGCGAGATGAGACCTTTTACGCTTCAAAAGGGCATGGGGCTTACCTCAATGATGCGCGCTTAAGAATTGACCAAAGAGCAACACTAAAGGATGCTGTTATTGCTACTGGATTCCCCTTCAGAAAACGTGAAGTGTTTAACCGATACATGTTGCAGTTTAAATCTATTTTTAAATCCGTTGGAGATATTCGTCGAGCAGGATCTGCGGCATTGGACTTAGCCTATGTGGCAGCAGGACGTGTTGATGGGTTTTGGGAAATGGGTTTGGAAAAATGGGATATGGCAGCTGGTAGTTTGATCGTTTCAGAAGCAGGTGGCGATTGCCGCGATTTTAAATTGGAAAAAAATCACCTGGAAAGTGGAAATATTATCGCTGGCAATTTAACCATATTGGCTGCTTTGCAAAATAAAATAAAATCATCAATGGGTGAGTAATGCCTCCTCAAAATTAGGCAATAAAAAACCCCGCACTTGCGGGATTTTTTATTGGGCTAATGCAACTCTTCTATTTCCTTACTGTGCTTAAATTTTTCATTGGCTAATCGCCCGACTTTGATGGCATTAATTAACCAGATAATACTAAAGATGAAGCCTGATATGGCAAGTATTAATTTAATATTGTAAGTTTGGTTACCTGTTTGTTTGATGAGAAAACCAGAAAACCACACGGCACTATTAACAAAAAATAATTGAGTAAATACATCGCCAGCTCGATAAATCACCGTATCGAGAAAGTTTTTAAACTTGTATTTAATGTTTTTATTAAGGCCTGTAAACAACCAATCAGTTGGGGGTTTCATAATTCCGTATGCACCGCTGCGTTGCATGATGATTCCTCCAAGAACTACATTAAGTACAGGAAAAAAACCGAATAAAGCGAAGGCAAATATCATCATTACTGGATAAATGCCTAAAATTTTATGAATTTTAAATTTTTGCAAGAAAAAAGGCGTGAGAATTAACTGAAAAAACAAAGTAAACATATTAGTAACGGTATTGATATTGGCAAATACTGCGGTTCGTGTGGCTCTCTGAGGGAAATATTCTTTAACAAAATAACCTTGCAAGGTATAAAAGATACCGCCAATTAAGACTGACATCACCGTCATTAAGGCAATTTGTTGCAGAAGTTTGGAGCTGAAAATTAATTTCATTCCTTCAATGGGGCTGCCACCAATAGGGGCTTCTTTGTTTTCAGTAGATTCGTTGGCAAACTCTCTGACTTTATAAACGGCAAATATGCACAATAATAAAAAAGCAAAGGACACCAGTAATAAGTTTATGGTGCCAATTCTATGCACTAACGCGGATGTAATTAAACCACCTGTTATACCTCCAGTGCTGCCGCCAGCAGCTATTACACCAAAGAGCCTTTTGCCTTGTTTTTTATTGTAGACATCGGACATAAAACTCCAAAATACTGAAACCACAAAGACATTATAAACACTAACAAAAACAAAGAAAACACGAGCAAGCATAACATTGTCCGTGCCGAAGTTTTTAAATATAGCCCATAAAGACAATATGCAGATGGCAAAAAAGCCATAAATAAGCGGGATAAATTGTTTGCGTGAATAGGTGGAAACTATCTTCCCATAAATAGGTTGAATAAGCAGCATTACAATAAAAGTGGCTGAAAACAACAGGTCGTAATTTTCAGGACCAGCGGTAACGCCCATCACTTCGCGTATGGGTCGTAATATAAAATAACCAGTAAGTAAAAAGTAAAAGTACAAGAAGGACCAAATCAATGGTTTCCATTCACCTGTTTTGACTTGAGATTTAAAATAGGCGATTATTTTGTTTTCAGACATAGTTATAATGTACGCGAGAGGTTATTTGGCATAATAACACATATGGAATTGTTTGTGCATGACTGGCTACAGTTTCTAAGGGTAATTCTGATTTCTTATCTTGTCCCCAAACCAGTACAGAATCGCCTACTTTTAGGTTTTTAATTGTGCTGACATCAATGGCTAACATATCCATGGATACGCGACCAACTATTTGGGCAGGTATGCCATTAACTTTGACCGAGGCTTTGTCGGTTAAATTCCATGGATAACCGTCACCATACCCAATGCCAATAATGGCAATTTTCATGGGTTTGGTGCTTACATAGGCATGTGAATAACCAATACCTTGATTAACACCAATGTTTTTTATGGCGATAATGTTGGTTTTTAGAGTCATGACAGGCTTTAATCCAAAGTCTTGCGCTTGTTTATTTGCAATGGGTGAAACACCGAAAAGTGCTAACCCAACTCGGCACCATTCATCTTTTAAGTTTTTATGGTTCAGTAGAGCAGAAGTGTTTGATAAAGACTGTTGGTAAGTAGGGTAGGCTTTATCAATTTGTAAAAACATTTCGGTTTGTTTTTGCGTGAGTGTGTTTGTGTTGTCATCAGCTGATGCAAAGTGACTCATTAAAATGATGTCTTGAACATTTGGGTGCTTTTCGAGTATTTTGATAGCACTCTGAAATTGCTCTGTGTTGAAGCCTAAGCGATTCATGCCAGAGTCCAATTTACACCAGATATTCATTGTTTTTGATGAGGCAATGGTTTGCAAGAGTTTTATTTGTTCAATTTGGTGTATAACACAATCAAAGTTGTTTTCAAAAGCCGTTTCAAGCTCGTTTGCATCTAAAAAACCTTCGAGCAATAGAATCTTTACTTCTTGGTTGTAACGGCGAATCAGTAAGGCTTCTTCAATGGTGGCAACCGCGTAACAATCAACTGTTCCTAAAGTTTGAATTACGCGTTTGATGCCATGACCATAGGCATCCGCCTTGATAACCAAAACCAGTTTATTGGGTGCTTGTTTTTTTAAAACCGTGTAATTGTGCTTTAAATGAGCAAGGTTTATTATGGCTGTAGTTCCACGGCTCATGGATTAACCTGTATTAATGCGTTTGGTTAGGGGGTGTTTGCGACTCAATGCCAATATCGTTAAGAAAGTTTTCAAAACGCGTAAATTCACCCAAAAAGGTTAAGGGAACCATGCCTGTAGAGCCATGCCTGTGTTTGCCTAAAATGATTTCAGCTTTGCCTTTGTGCATCGTGTCTTCGTTATAAACTTCGTCGCGATAAATAAATACAATTAAATCGGCATCTTGCTCGATGGCTCCGGATTCACGCAAATCGGACATAACTGGACGTTTGTTTGGGCGTTGTTCTAGTGAACGATTCAACTGTGACAAAGCAATAACAGGCACATCTAATTCTTTGGCAAGCCCTTTGAGCGAACGTGAAATCTCTGAGATTTCATTGACCCGATTTTCAGAACCCTTAATTTGCATTAGTTGCAAGTAATCCAATACGATTAAATCCAAACCGTGTTGGCGTTTGAGTCGGCGACAACGGGCTCGCACTTCCATGGGCGAAAGAGCGGGAGTATCATCAATAAAGATGCGTGATTTAGCCATCAGTTGTTGCGATTGCATGACGCGAGGCCAATCATGATCGCTCAAGTCACCTGTTTTTAACTTGTTTGAATTAATGCGTGAAAGCGAAGAAAGCATGCGCATAACCAATTGTACTGATGACATTTCCATGCTAAAAATAGCCACACTGGCATCGTGTGCAATGGCGGCTTTTTCAACAATATTCATGGCAAATGAGGTTTTTCCCATCGCAGGACGCCCTGCTACAATAATAAGGTCGGATTTTTGTAAACCATTGGTCTTTTTGTCAAAATCGGTAAAGCCTGTTGGGATGCCTGTCATGGAACCATCGGATTCAGCCATTTCCTCAATGCTTTCAATGGCATCACGCAACAAGCCTTTGATGTCTTGAAAGCCACTCTTGGTTTTTAAGGTTTGTTCGCGTATATTAAAAACGTCTTTTTCTGCGTTTTCGAGTAAATCATCGCTGTTTCTGCCCTCGGGATTGAATGCTTGTTCGGTTAGGTTGTTGCCTATTTGTACCAATTGACGAAGCACTGATTTTTCACGGACAATTTCAGCATAGGCTTTTATGTTGGCAGCACCTGGTACATTGCTGGCAATTTCTATCAAATAATCCTCGCCACCAGCATCTTCAATGATTTGATGAGTGGATAACCATTCCCCCACGGTAATGACATCACAAGGTTTGGAATCAATGCTCAAGGCTTTGATGGCTTTAAATATAAGGGCGTGATCATTGCGGTAAAAGTCATCTTCGCTGATTAAATCAGCAATTTTATCCCACGCATCTTTGACCAATAATAAACCACCTAAGACTGAACGCTCCGCATCGTCAGATTGTGGAGGCACTTTAAGGTTGTTGATTTTAGGCGATTTTTTTTTGCTGTATTCATTCATGGCGATATTGTAATTAAAGCGAGCATGAATTGCTATTTAAATTTTAGCCCCAAGTAAGACACCTTGTTTAATGGCGCGTTTGGCATCCAGTTCTCCAGCAAATTCTGCTCCACCAATAATATGTGTGGATTGTTTGTCTTTGAGTTCATCAAAAAGTTTATTAACTGAGACTTGCCCAGCACAGATAATAATATTGTCAACATTGAGTGTGTGCTGTTCTTGGCTGTTGTCTTTCTTCTTAATGCTGATATGTAAACCTTGATCATCAATCTTGTCGTAACTGCATCCAATCATAGTTTTCACGCCGCGTTTTTTAAGAGCTAAACGGTGAATCCATCCAGTTGTTTTTCCTAAACCTTTGCCCGGTTTGCTGGTTTTGCGTTGCAGTAGGTAAATTTCTCTAGGGCTTGGAGCGTGATTGGCTTTTGTTAAGCCTCCTTCACTTTGGATAGTCATGTCGATTCCCCATTCCTCGCAAAAGGCTTTGGGGTCTGTATAAACTGCCTCGTTATCCTCAGATAAAAACTCTGCAATATCAAAGCCTATGCCACCTGCACCAATAATAGCAACGGATTTTCCAGCGACTTGTTTTTTGGTAATTAAATCATTATAGATGATAACTTTATCGTGTTCGATACCCTTAATTTTTGGAACTCGAGGCTGCACACCTGTGGCGATAATGATTTCATCAAAAGCCGATAAATCATTGGCATTAACTTTAGTGTTGAGTTGTACATTCACCTTGTGCTTGGCAAATTGTGTTTTGAAATAACGGATGGTATTAAAGAACTCATCCTTTCCTGGAATATTAGCCGCAAGATTAAACTGCCCTCCAAGTTTGTCACTGGCTTCAAATAAAGTCACGTTGTGACCACGTTGTGCTAGAGTTTTGGCGCATGCCATGCCCGCAGGGCCTCCGCCAATGACTGCACAAGATTTGACCTGTGTTGTTGGTTTGATTTTGTATTCGGTTTCGTAGCAGGCGAGTGGATTGACCAAACAAGTGGCGCGTTTGTTTTTGAAAACATGATCCAAACAAGCCTGATTACAGCCTATACAGGTATTAATTTCGTCTGATTTGTTGTCCATTGTTTTTTGCACAAAATTGGCATCGGCTAAAAATGGACGTGCCATTGAGACCATATCAATTTGATTTCCTGATAAGATTTTTTCTGCCACTTCTGGCGTGTTAATTCGGTTTGTTGTAATCAAAGGAATTTTAACATGTGGTCGCATTTTTTCGGTGACCCATGAAAAGGCACCACGTGGCACGCAGGTGGCAATAGTTGGAATGCGGGCTTCGTGCCAACCGATTCCTGTATTAATGATGGTGACACCCAATTGTTCCAAATCTTTTGCCAGTGATACCACTTCATCCCAGGTACTGCCTTGAGCAACTAAGTCCAACATGGATAAACGGAAAATGATAATAAAGTCAGTGCCCACGGCTTCTCGTGTACGCTGCACTATTTCTTTAGCAAAACGTGTGCGGTTATTAAAATTATCTCCCCATTTGTCCTTGCGGTGATTGGTTCTTTTGGCAATAAATTGATTAATTAAATACCCTTCAGAACCCATTATTTCAACGCCATCATAACCTGCCATTTGAGCCAGTTGCGCCGTGTTGACAAAAGCTTTGATTTGATTTTCAATGTCCTTTGCCGTCATTAATTTGGTTTTAAATGGTGTGATGGGTGATTTTATTCCTGATGGCGACACACTAAAAGGATGGTAGCCGTATCGACCAGTGTGCAAAATTTGCATGCAAATCTTACCATCGGCTTCATGCACTGCATCGGTGACAATTTTGTGGCGTTTGGTTTGAAATTTAAACTTTAAACAACCACTAAAGGGTGCTGTCCAACCACGTAAGTTTGGACTGATGCCTCCTGTTACAATTAATCCCACTTGACCTGCAGCGCGCTGCCTAAAATATTCGGCAAGTTTTGGGTAGTTTTTTGCACGGTCTTCTAACCCTGTGTGCATTGAGCCCATTAGTACACGGTTTTTAATGGTGGTGAATCCTAAGTCCAGTGGTTTAAGAAGGTTAGGGTAGTTGTTCATGGTTTTCACTTAGTTGAGTTATAAATTTCAGCTTGTATTGCCACCATACTCTTGCGTACGGCTTGCCACGTACTATTTTGCCAAAAATCTTTTGATTTTGATAGTGTTGATTTGCCTATTAATTGAGGAAAACGCCTTTTAGCCGTTTTTGTTGGCAGTTTGGTCAGTAATTCTTGTGATAATTCCATTGTACATGCCAGTGCAATATCACAGCCAGAATCAATGCAGGCTTGATAACGTGCATGCACATCACCGACACAATCAGCAGCTTTCATGCCTAAATCATCAGATATTATTACTCCTTCAAAGCCATACTTGTCACGTAAAACATCTTGGCACCAAAATTTTGAATAGCCAGCAGCTTGTTGACACGCCTTGGGATAAATGACATGTGACATCATGATGGCATCAACTAATTTGTTTTTAATTAATGTAATAAAAGGTTGTAAATCGAGCATTTCAATTTCCTCAAAACTTCTGTCGTCAATCGGTAAATCAAAATGTGAATCAGCGACAACTGTTCCGTGACCTGGGAAATGCTTGGCTGTTGTTTTCATACCAGCATCGTGCATAGAGCGACAATAATAATCAGCGAGTTCGGTGACAATATCTGCGTTGTTAGAAAAGGCTCGATCACCAATGACATTGCTGCCATTGTCAATATCTAAAACAGGGGCGAAACTCATGTCTATACTAATCGAAAGCAACTCACTTGCCATTAGCCAAGCGTGAGTGTGTGCAAAAGACTTGGCTAAGTCTTTGTTTTGATTATGGGTGTTGCCGATATCTAATAAGGGTGGTAAACGCGTAAATGGCAAGTCAAAACGACGAACACGTCCTCCTTCTTGGTCGACAGTGACAAGAAAATCATCACCAAAATGACTTTTTATTTCTTGTATTAAAACTTTAAGTTGTGAATAGTTCTCAAAATTACGCTTAAAAAGAATGACGCCACATACTAGTGGGTGTTTGAGTAGTGAAATTTCTTCAGGCAGAAGTTTTGTGCTTTGAATGCCACAGATAATTGCTGTCATTTAGGCTTGTTTTTATGAATAAGGGGTTCTTATCATAACTAAAAATGATTTTCTTAGCAACAACATAAATGAGACCCCAATTTCTTCTTTTACCTAAAAATATAAAAAAATAATACAAATATGTGAAATTTGTCTCAAAATTAAGCGTTTTTACGTGAGAATATGGGCAAATTGATTTTGTCGGGTATTTTCTTGACAAATATTGTCGGTGAATAAATAATAAAAAGCGCAACGATAATTATAAAAAAATCTGTTGCTAATCATTAACTTTGTAAATTATTACAAAACCACTTGGTAATACACTGTGATTTAATAACCATTTAGAATTTTAGAGACCTTTGCATAACTATATGGCGAAAGAAAAAATAGAGAAAATTTGCCAGATTGAGTTAAAAATTGAAGGTAATAACCAGTTATTGGCGAGATTTTTAGCGAAAAGCTGGTGAATTTAATCATTTTTTACTCGTCACTATAGTTATGCAAAGGTCTCTTATATATTAAATGGGGAAGAATTTTGTGTTGCCTATTTTTTTTAAACAAGAGAGAGAACTATATGAGAAAGTTGAGAAACATTGTACTGCCAGCAGTCGGTTTGTTAGCATTAACAAGCCTGTCAGTTAATGCGCAATCATCATTAGATGCCAATTCGGCAAGAAATGGTGTGCAAGCAAATCCCCTGAATCCTGGAATTATAATCAAATATAAAAATAACAATTCAAGAATCAGTGTTGATTCTGTTACTCACGCTAGTCAATTAAGTACCCAATTAGGTGTTAATTTAGAATTCAAACGCGCTATGTCTGGAGGGGCTGAAGTCCTAACCTTAAAGCCAAGTGAAAATAGATCTGGAAGGCAATCTGCTGTTGATTTAAATCAAATTGTTGACCAATTAAATAAACGCTCAGATGTAGAATACGCTGAAATAGATGCTTGGATAGTGCCTTATGCAACGCCTAATGATACGGCTTATAACACGCAATGGCATTATTTTGAAGCCACAGGAGGAATGAATTTACCTACTGCTTGGGATACATCAACAGGATCAGGTGTGACCGTTGCTGTTATTGATACAGGTTATCGCCCTCATGCGGATTTAGCAGCAAATATTGTTGGTGGTTACGATATGATTACTTCAACATCTGTTTCAGGTGATGGTGATGGTCGTGATGCAAATGCACAAGATCCAGGTGATTTTACCACAGCTGGACAATGTGGAACGGGATCTGCTGCCAGTAACAGTTCATGGCATGGTACTCACGTTGCTGGTACTGTTGCGGCGGTAACAAATAATAACAGTGATGTGGCTGGTGTTGCTTATAATGCAAAAATTGTTCCAGTTCGTGTGCTTGGACGATGCGGAGGTTCTTTATCAGATATTGCTGATGGTATTCGTTGGGCAGCAGGCTTAAGTGTTTCAGGCGTACCAACTAACCAAAACCCCGCCGATGTAATCAATATGTCGCTCGGTTCAGGTTCTCCTGCAGCTTGTACTTCTACTTATCAAAATGCCATTAATGCAGCCGTTAATGCTGGAACAACGGTTGTTGTTGCAGCGGGTAATGATAACAGTTCATCAGGTTATCCACCAGCAAACTGTAATAATGTGATTTCTGTTGCTTCGACTAATCGCCTCGGTGGAAGGGCTTATTATTCCAACTATGGAACCGCGGTTGATGTCGCTGCTCCTGGTGGAGATGGTTGTCAACCAACAGCAGAAGCAATGCCAACTTCGGTAGCCGATTGTCAAGGTGGTGTATGGAGTACTGCCAATATGATTCAATCAACTTATAATGCTGGAACAACGACTCCAGGTGCAGATAGCATAGGAGCGTTACAAGGCACATCAATGGCAGCCCCTCATGTGGCAGGTCTCGCTGCTCTAATGTACGCAGCAAAACCAACGGCTACGCCAGCAGAAATTGAAAGTACCATGAAATCTACAGCAAGAGCTTTCCCAACAGTGAGTTCTCATCAATGTACCACTGCAAATTGTGGTGCAGGAATTGTTGACTCTAATGCAGCCGTTTTAGCCATGGGTGGAACAACTCCTCCTCCAACAGGAAATACCATCTTAACCAATGGAGTGGCAAAAACAGGTCTTTCGGGTGCAACAGGTACAGGAACTAATTATACAATGGCAGTGCCTTCAGGCGCTACCAATCTTAAGTTTGCCATGAGTGGTGGAACGGGAGATGCTGATTTATATGTTAAATTTGGATCCGCACCAACAACTTCATCTTATGATTGCCGTTCGTGGGCATCTGGTAATACTGAAACGTGTAATATAGCCAGTGCACAAGCAGGAACGTATCATGTGTTAATTCAGGCTTATGCCGCTTACAGTGGTGCAAGTTTAACGGGCAGTTACACAGCGGCGGCGGCCAATGTTGCTCCCACTGCATCATTTACCAGTAGTTGTACTGACTTAAGCTGTAGTTTCGATGGTTCTGCGAGTTCAGACAGTGATGGCACTATTTCAAGTTATTCTTGGTCATTTGGCGCAAGTGGTTCAACTGCTTCAAAAACCTACAGCAGTGCAGGAACTTATGCCGTGACATTAACGGTAACAGACAATGGCGGTTTAACTAACTCTGTGACTCATAATGTAACGGTTACAGCGCCTCCTGTAAATGTTGCACCTACGGCTTCATTTACCAGTAGTTGTACTGACTTAAGCTGTAGCTTCGATGGTTCTGCGAGTTCTGACAGTGATGGCACTATTTCTAGCTATTCGTGGTCATTTGGTGGAACTGGAGTAACAGCAAGCAATACATTTGCTAGTGCGGGTACTTATTCAGTAACATTAACAGTGACTGATAATAATGGTGCGACTGGTACTTCAACTCAAAATGTTACGGTTACAGCGCCACCTCCTCCAACAGGAAATGTCTTAACTAATGGTGTTGCTAAAACTGGTCTATCGGGTTCTACAGGAACACAATTGAATTATACGATGGTTGTTCCCGCTGGTGCATCAGCATTAAAATTTGTTATGAGTGGTGGAACTGGTGATGCAGATTTATACGTGAGATTCGGTGCGGCACCAACGACTTCAAACTATGATTGCCGTTCGTGGGCGAGTGGTAATAATGAGACATGTAATATTACAACTGCACAAGCAGGCACTTATTATGTCATGATTAATGCTTATTCAACATTCTCTGGTGCGAGCTTAACAGGCAGTTACACCACTGGAGGCGGTGGATCGCAACAGTCTGTATTTTCAAATACAACGAATGTTAATATTCCTGACAATAATCCAACGGGTGCAACTTCAAGTATTAGTGTTAACCGCACTGGCGCATCAAACAGTGTTAAAATCACTTACAATATCGTTCATACTTATATTGGTGATTTAACAGTGCAATTGATTGATCCAACAGGAGTCGTATCTACACTAAGAAGTAATACTGGTGGAAGTGCCAACAATATCAATGAATCAAAAACTGTGAACAAAGGCAGTACAAGTGCTACAGGCACATGGAAATTAAAAGTTATTGATAGTGCAGGAGCTGATACGGGTTATATCAACTCATGGAGTATTGAGTTCTTATAAGGGATTAAGAATAAAGTATAATGTATAAAAAAACCCCGATTTATTCGGGGTTTTTTTATAAGCTAATTTCGTTCAATAAAAACGAAATAATTAATCAAACATTGCTTACTTTAAGCTAGCAAAATAAGCCGCTAAATTAGCCATGTCTTCATCTGATAAAGGAGCAGCCATTGGCGCCATTGTTGGGTCTTTTCTCGTGCCATCTTTAAAAGCCTTTAATTGTTTAACAAGATAAGCTTCTTTTTGTCCTGCAAGATTTGGCCACATTCCAGTAGCAGAAATCCCAGCCGCACCATGACAACCTGCACAAACTGCCGCTTTTGCTTTACCTGCAGCAGCATCGCCTGCAGCCATAGCGTTTGAAGAAACTAAACCAGCAGTTATAACTGCAACAGTTAATAATATTTTTTTCATGTAAGATACCTGTTTATATTAGAAAGCCCTAATATAACACCTATGGGCTCTAAAAAAAAGGATGAAATGTAAAATAATGTGGCTTTTTGACTTGATTATGAGATATATCAAGATTTAAAAGTGAAAATTCAAGCCTGCAAACACACCCGATGCATTAAAGTCTAAATCGGTTCCATTAAATTGAGTTAACTTTATATTTTGTTTGCGTAATCCTGCTTCAACAGTAAATCCCAATGAAAGTTTGTACTCAATGGCTAATTCAATATCACTCACATTTGCATTCGAAGCCGATCCAATATTAACCGTTAAGCTGGTACTTAAATCAGTAATTGGCATTTCAAATAAGGCTTTTCCATAAACAGCAGGCACGAGTTTAGCGTAATTAACATCAGAATCTAAACCAGTATCAAAGTCAATATTACCACCAAAATATGAGGCGCTAATTCCTAAATCTAGATTAACCCAATTATCCAATAACTCATAATAAAGGGTTAAATCAGTATGACCTAAATTCAGTGATGTCTCTGGAAAGCATCTATTAGGGAAGTCAAGCGTGCAAACTAAGTCTAAATTGACAAAGTTATCCACTTGCAAGTTGGTGCGGCGTAGTTTGATGTTTGGAAGCAAAGGGATGCCATGTTCAAGAGCAATAAAAAATGAACTACTGTTTATTGAATTTTTATCAATTTTACTAAAAGCTTGATTGTAATTTGAATTAGTCGCTCTTAAGTCCCCAGAACCATTGTAAAGTCCTGCTTGTACCCCAGCATAAAGGCCTAAAAGGGTATCTGCACAACTGAGATGGTTGATTAATAAAAAGGCAATAAGTAGGATTTTTTTCATTGTTAATACTCCGTTTTTTCAGTGTTTTTTTGCCACAATTCAAACGCCTGGATAGCCTCATCACCTAAAAATTGTTGCATTTTTAGTTTACGTTCTTGTAAAGGCAAGTCTAGTTCATCATAAATAAACTGGTCATCAAAGTCAATTTTAGCGGCATCTGCTTTAGTGTTGCCATAATAAACGGCTTTGGGTCGTGCCCAGTAAATTGCGCCGAGACACATGGGGCAAGGTTCGCAAGAAGTGTAAATTTCACAACCATCTAATTGGAATGAATTCAGTTCTTTGCACGCATTTCTAATCGCAGTGACTTCTGCATGGGCTGTTGGATCATTGTGGCTTGTGACGCAATTAGCGCCGGTTGCAATAATATGCCCATCTTTAACAACCACTGCACCAAAGGGACCTCCAAGATTATTTTTTACATTGTCGATTGAAAGCGCTATGGCTTTACGCATAAATTCTTTTTTCATTAGTGTTTTAAAATTTGAGTTGTTTATAAAAATTGAGTGGATAACTCATCTAATAAGGCTTTGTCATTTTCTGTAAGAAAAGGAGCAACCATACGTATCACATGAAATATTCCATGCGATAACTTTTTCTCTTCGTCATAATCGTCATCGTAAATAGCAATGGAATAGTTGAGCCAAAAAGTGGCGGTCAAAGCTATTTGGTCAGCTAAAGAAGCAATGGTTTGCTGGTCGGCATTTAATAAGCCGTCCTCAGCCAGGCGCGACATTATAGATAAGGCTCTTTGAGATTTCAAAGATAAAATGTGCCTAAAGTGTCTTTTTAAGAACTCTATGCGCCTCATTAACCCAATGAGGTTTCGGTAAAGGAAGCGGTATTCAGAGATGACATCAAAAACAGCATGAAGGTAATTCCACATGTCTTGCATGGAGGCATAATTTAAGTCTTTTTGCTCCAATACTAAACGAATTTTCTTTTCATAATTAAGGAAGATTTGCCAAATAATATCGTCTTTAGAGCGGTAATGATAATATAAATTACCTGGCGAAATATCCATTTCGTCGGCAATGTGATTGGTGGTCACATTGGATTCGCCTTCTTCATTAAAAAGCATTAATGCCGTTTGGATGATTCTATCCTTGGTTTTCATGAGTTAGACTTCAGCCGAGTAAGTCATTAACTTTATCAATGTATTTTTGCATGGCGTCATCTTGACTCATGCCCTTAAGTTTCTCGCGAGCATCAAATTTAGCACCACCAACGAAATCAAAAAAACCAGGGCGTTCGCCAGTTACATCGCCTTGAGAACCTTGTTTGTAAAGAGAGTAGAGCTCTAACATGGTGTCATCATCGGGTTTTTTACTTAAGGTTTTAATACTCTCTTGCGCTTGGGCAAATAATTTAGATAAATCACTCATAAAGTTTTTCCAAAATTGTTATTTTTAAATTGTGTCTTTTATTATACAATACAAGGAAATAACATCAACATAAAAATAAAGGGTATTGAATATGGCGTATTTTGTCACAGGTGCAACGGGTTTTATTGGCTCAAATCTTCTTCCAAAACTGTTTAAACGTAAAGGTAAGATATATGTTTTGGTGCGGTCAGGTTCGAAAAAGAAACTCAATAGTTTATTAGAAAAACTCAATGCACCCAAAAATCGCGTGGTTGCCATTACTGGGGACTTAACTAAAAACAACCTTGGTGTCAGCAAAAAGAATCGCGATGAACTCAAAGGGAAAATCAATCACATGTTTCATTTGGCAGCCATTTATGACATGAAAGCCTCATTCGAAGAACAAGAAGCAGCCAATGTGGGTGGCTCTCGAAGTGCTATTGGTTTTGCCGAACAAGTAAATGCCAAATGTTTTCATCATGTTTCTTCTATCGCCGCTGCGGGTCTTTATAACGGAGTTTTCCGTGAAGACATGTTTGACGAAGCCGAAGGATTGGATAATCCCTATTTCAAAACGAAACACGAATCCGAAGGCGTGGTGCGCAGAGAATGTAAAGTCCCCTTTCAAATTTATCGGCCAGCGATGGTGCTTGGACACTCTAAAACAGGTGAAATTGATAAAATTGATGGGCCTTATTATTTTTTCAAGCTTATTCAGAAGATGCGTAAAATGTTGCCTTCATGGATGCCAACACTGGGTTTAGAAGGCGGTCGATTAAACATGGTTCCAGTTGATTACGTGGTCGATGCCATGGATCACATTGCTCACACCAAAGGGCAACACGGTAAATGTTTTCACCTAACTGATCCAAAGCCACGTAAAATTGGTGAAGTGCTCAATATATTTGCCAAAGCAGGTCACGCACCGCAAATGACGATGCGCATAGATGCACGAATCTTTAACTTTATACCAAATACCTTAAAGCAAGGCTTGATGATGCTATCGCCAGTGCGTCGCATTCGTTCGCAAGTGATGAATGAATTAGGCATTCCTTCAGGCGTGCTAAGTTTTATTAATTACCCAACTCGATTTGATAACCGTGAAACAGCAAAGTTGCTTAAAGGCACCGACATAAAAGTACCGGATTTGAAAAAATATGCGTGGCGTTTGTGGGATTATTGGGAGCGACACTTGGATCCTGATTTGTTTATTGATCACAGTCTAAGAGGTCGTGTTGGAGGCAAAAAAGTCTTAGTCACGGGAGCATCCTCTGGTATTGGACAAGCCACAGCCATCATGCTAGGAAGGGCTGGTGCGCATGTGATACTTGTTGCACGTGGCATGGAAAAACTATTAGAAACACAAAAAGTGATGAAAAAAGAAGGCTCAAAAACTTCGCTTTACACTTGTGATTTATCCGACATGAAATCGGCAGATAAGTTGATAAAAGACGTCACTAATGATTTGGGTTCAATTGATATACTGGTCAATAATGCCGGTCGCTCCATACGCCGTTCCATCGCCTTAAGTTATGACCGATTTCATGATTTTGAGCGCACCATGCAACTGAACTACTTTGGCTGTTTGCGCTTAATACTTGGGTTTTTACCAGGAATGACCGAAAAACGTTACGGGCAAGTGGTTAATATTTCATCCATAGGTGTGTTAACCAATGCACCACGGTTTTCAGCCTACGTCGCCTCAAAAGCAGCACTCGATGCCTTTTCACGATGCGCAGCAGCCGAATTTAATGATACAAACATAGCCTTTACCACAATCAACATGCCCTTGGTTCGCACACCAATGATAGCCCCAACCAAAATGTACGATAACGTGCCAACCATCTCACCAGAACAAGCAGCCGATATGGTTAAAGATGCAATAATCCGCAGACCACAACGCATAGCCACAAGACTTGGTATATTCGCCCAAGTCACTCATGCACTGGCTCCAAAATCCATGGAAGTCATTATGAACTCAGCTTTTAATATGTTCCCCGATTCGGCAGCGGCAAAGGGTAAGACCTCGGGTGGGCATCGTTCGTCGCCCGAGCAAGTGGCGTTTGCCTCTCTAATGCGAGGTGTCCACTGGTAAATAACTCACATATTGGCTTATAAATCCTCCATTTCTGCGTTAAAAATGCTCATTGACACTTGTCAAATCACATTTTAAGCCTTGAGATGAAGAATTTATAAGCCAATCTGAAGAGTTATTACATTTTGGGTGATAATGAATATCTTTTACCACCTAAGGGTCGTATTTCCGTACTCGGATGATTGCGAATGTCCTATACGCGCACATCCTGCGCGCGGAAATCCAACCATTAGGAGGCAAAATCTAAACATTCTAACCCAAAATTAAGTGTTGTTTTACAGTTCGAGAGGTTAGTTAAAAATCCTCATTGGCACTTGTCAAAATATATTTGATGTTCTTTACATCAATAAATTAACGTAACGTTTAAATTATGATTTTTAAAATACTCTTACTTCTATTTACAGTTTCAATCTGTCACAGTAAAGAAAAAACAAACCTAATAGTTCATAAAAGCACTCCAACAATATATCTATCAAAGGATGAAATTAACGATTTAGGTGAAATGAAAGTAGGAGATTTATTGTTTTTAATTGAGCACAATATACCCATATCTCCTAGAAGTAAAAAATATAAAAATATACTTAAAAAGGTTAAAAGATCTAAAAACACTCAAATAATTCTTAGTGAGGATATGATAATAGTTGAAATTTTTAGTAAAGATCAAAAGACAGGTGAAAGAATCAAAGTAATGGATGTCTATTATGTATTTAGCAATAAAAAATTAATAAAAGGCCCTGTTGTCAAAAGAAGTAGTGCTATTAAATTTGAATATAAAAAATAAATAACTCGTAAGGTGGGCTTGCCCACCATTTTTATTTTGAGTGATTAAATGGTCAGGTGTATCCTTACGTTGATATTCTCTGAGGGATTGTCTTTATTGCGATAAATAAGAGTGATGCAACAGTTTTGGATTTTAAGATAATTTTCATACTTAGGGATTGATTTATTTATACCTTGACCTAATATACACATTCTTCTCTTTTATAAAATCTACTTATGACGATAGCGTTAAAAGTCTCTAACTTAAAAAAGACCTATAAAAATGGTACAGTAGCTCTTAAAGGTCTCGATTTAGAAGTTCAATCTGGCGAAATATTTGCCTTGCTTGGGCCCAATGGAGCGGGTAAATCCACTTTAATTGGTATTATTTCATCCCTTGTGAATGCGACCTCTGGTGAAGTTGAAGTTTTTGGTGACAGCCTAAACAAAGACCGCAATAAAGTTAAATCACATATTGGTTTAGTGCCACAAGAGTTTAATTTTAACATGTTTGAAAAGCCGATGGATGTTTTGGTTAATCAAGCAGGATATTACGGTGTACCACGAAAAATCGCCTTAAAACGTGCTGAAAAGTACCTCAAACAATTGCAATTATGGGATAAAAGAAATGGCATGTCGCGCATGCTTTCTGGAGGCATGAAGCGACGATTAATGATTGCCCGTGCCATGATGAATGAACCTAAATTATTGATACTGGATGAGCCAACAGCGGGAGTTGATATTGAAATTAGGCGTTCTATGTGGGAATTTGTAGAACAAATTGCCAAAGATGGCACAACCATTATTTTGACTACGCATTATTTGGAAGAAGCTGAACAACTGTGTAAAAACATTGCTATTATTAACCACGGTGAAATCATTCAAAACACCACGATTAAGCAATTACTAACGACTTTAGATATTGAGACTTTTATATTGGATTTGGACAAAAAACCAACGGATGAATTTTTATCCCAACTTAATGCCAAAATTACTGACGATTATTCCATCCAGTTAGACGTTAAAAAATCTGAAGCATTGAATGATGTTTTTAAAAAAATTGATGCCCAAGGCTATAAAGTCTTATCCATGCGCAATAAAGTCAATCGCTTAGAGGAGTTGTTTTTTAAGATGACACAAAAAGATAACAACAAGGAGAAATCTGCATGAATAGCAAAACTTTAACGGCATTGTTCACCCTTGGACGTAAGGAGATTGTTCGCATTTTGCGTATTTGGTCACAAACAATCTTACCACCTGCTATCACCATGACGCTCTATTTTGTTATATTTGGTAACTTGATTGGCAAAAGAATAGGGCAGATGGGTGGTTTTGACTACATGTCATTTATTGTTCCTGGGCTTGTGATGATGTCAGTGATTACCAATTCGTATGGCAATATAGTCTCATCATTTTTTGGGGCTAAATTTTCCAAACATATTGAAGAAATGCTGGTTTCTCCCATGCCCAATTGGGTTATTTTATTTGGGCATGTACTTGGTGCTTTAGCCCGTGGATTAATGGTGGGTAGTATTGTCACTGTTATTGCCTTATTTTTCACAGAAATACATGTTTACAATATTTGGATAGTGATTTCTACTGTAGTCTTAACCTCAGTTGTATTTGCTTTGGGCGGCTTTATTAATGCCTGTTATGCAACCAAATTTGATGACATTGCGATTATTCCTGCATTTATCCTAACACCGTTGACTTACCTTGGTGGAGTGTTCTATTCGATTTCATTATTGCCGCCTTTTTGGCAGTCTGTTTCGAAGTTTAACCCTGTTTTATACATGGTCAATGCTTTTCGATACGGCTTTTTAGGAGTCAGTGATGTTAATATTTACACGGCATATACGGTAATTATTTCTTTTGTGGTCATCTTGACTATAATATGCCTATACATGCTTAAAAAGGGCATTGGTTTAAGAACATAAGAGGTAAAAATGAACAAACCCGCATTAATTATTATAATTATATTATTAGCAATAATTGCATTTGGAGGGTATAAATTTATCATCCAAGGCAGTACCACAACCAGCGTGGATGGGAGAACTACCATACACTTGACTGATTCAGAAAGGCATTTGATACTTGAAGAAATGCGTGGGTTTTTAGCCGCCACTCAACAAATTATCGCAGCAGTTGCCGCTGATGATTTAGATAAGGTTAGCAGCGCAGCAAAAAAAGTAGGCCGTGCGGCTCAAGCAGAAGTGCCTGGTTCTTTAATGGGTAAATTGCCCATCGCTTTCAAAAAACTCGGTTTTGATACCCATACAAAGTTTGATCAACTGGCATTGGATGCAGAATCACTTGAAGACGGTAATTATGCTTTAGAACAGTTATCTACACTTATGCAAAACTGTGTTGGTTGTCACTCGGCTTATCGATTAGAAGTAGAAAAAAAATAATTTATCTTTTCTAGAAGTCTAAACTTCTAACTTAGTCACGGGTTTTGATAGGGTTTGCCTATCAAAACCTATTTAACATCATGTATAATTCATCAGTTTTACAAGAATACTAAGTAATTGAATTTACCAACCCTGAAAATCGGCCCATACATCATGCCAAACTCGATTGCTTTGGCACCGATGAGTGGCGTCACCGACAGACCGTTTCGACAACTATGTCGTCAATTGGGAGCAGGTTATTTGGTTTCGGAAATGTTAGCGTGCGATTTATCCTTGCTAAAATCAGCCAAGAGCCGTTTTCGTTTAAACCATGAGGGCGAGCCTGGGCCAATTGTTACGCAAATTGCAGGCTCTGATCCTGAAAAACTTGCCATAGCAGCTCAATTTAATGTGCAAAATGGCTCGCAAATTATAGACATCAATATGGGATGCCCTGCAAAAAAAGTCTATAAAAAATCTTGCGGCTCCGCACTGCTTGCTCACCCTGATTTAGTTAAGGATATTTTGCAAGCCACGGTTGAGGCTGTTGATTGCCCCGTGACCTTGAAAATTCGACTTGGTATTGATGATAACAGCATCAATGCATTAGAAATTGCACAAATTGCCCAAGATTGCGGTGTGCAAGCCTTATTTATCCATGGTCGCACACGCGTGCAAAAATACAAAGGCGTTGCCGATTACAAACACATCACTTTAGTTAAGCAGAATATTGATATTCCCGTTATTGCCAATGGAGATATTGATTCACCTCAAAAAGCGCAATATGTCTTTGAACAAACTGGTTGTGATGGCATTATGATTGGACGAGCAGCGCAAGGAAATCCGTGGATTTTCCGCGAAGTCCTGCATTATTTAAAAACAGGGGAACTTTTGCCCCGACCAAGTGATGAAGAAATTATCCAAAGCATGTACCAACATGTGGAAAATCTTCACCAGTTTTATGGTCAATACAAAGGCATGATGATTGCAAGATCACATATTGGTTGGTTCCTCAAGCGAGCGAATCAACAATCTATCGCTCGCGAGTTATACACAATTAATGACGCGGAGAAACAATTGCTGTTTATCGAACAGAATATTATGAGGAAAGTCGCATGAGTATCTTTAACCTATTTAAAAAGCCCAACTGGAAAAACAATGACGAAAGCATCCGAGCAAGTGCTGTTGCTCATGATACATCAGAGGAACTGCTGGCTCAGCTTGGATCAATAGCACAAAATGATTCATCAGAAAAGGTTCGAACAGCTGCCTTAAAACGCTTAAGAGACTATCGGTTAATCGCTAAAATAGCACGCAATGATAAAAGTAAATTAGTCAAAAATGCAGCGTTTAAAATGATGCAAGATTGGTTTGCCAAAAAACAAGACGACACGCAACTAGACTTAATCAAAACCATTGATGATGTAAAAAGCATTGAACTGGCTGCACTTAACTCAAAAAATAAAGAAATTCGCACTTATTGTATCGATAAAATAAGTAAACAGGGTTTACTTGGCGATTTATTGGTGAATGAAACCGATAGAGATTTGCGCCAAATTATTGTAGCAAAAATTGACAAACCAGCAACGCTTAAGCGCGTGTTGAAATTGGTTAAAAATAAGGATAAAGTCATCATTAAGGTTATCCAAGCCAAATTGGAAAATGACGGAGATATTAAAAAAATCAATGCTAAAAAAGCATTGGACTTATGCGAAGCAATGGAAAAGCTTATCCACAACCCAAGCACATCCAGCAAAGCCGATGTTGATGGCATTAAAGCCAAGTGGGACGAACTAAATTCAAAAAGTAAAATGGATGATTTCAAACAACGTTTTGAAGGAGCGTATCGCACAGCCAGTCTTACCTTTGATCCCAAACAGCGCGATGAGTTTTTAAATCAGCAAAGACAACAACGCATTAACAGTAAGATTGAAGAGCTAAAAAAGTCCATAGAAAACGCTCAAAATTCTACTTGGGAGCACATTCAAACCCAAATCAGCAAATATTCAGGTTTTGACTTAAGCCATGCAGATGGTAAACAAAAAGACAACTTTGAAAACGTGCTAGCAGAACTTAAAGCACTGCGAGACACCGAAACCAAAGAACAAGAATTGCCAGAAAAACTAATGCAAGTGGCAGATAAACTCGATGCCGCATTAAAACACAAATACAATCAACCCAGCCAAATAAAAGAATTCCGTCAAATGTGGGATGAGCAAGCAAAAAGAGCAAAAAACAATGCCGCTTTTGCCACCTTGAAAAATCGCTTCGATAATGCCATGCTAAAATTGGCAGAACGCATTGAAAATTCGGCAGCTTTGCGTGACGAAGCCGCAAAAAATGCAGTCCAAGGAATTAGCAAAGCCCAAAAACTTATTAAAGATGGGCAACTAGCCAACGCCAAAATTGCCATAAATAAAATTGCAACAAATAAAAAGATTGCAGGTTTTCACCCCTTAATTAAAGATAATAAATTTGCCTTTGACAGCCTCTGGAATGAACTCAAAGAATTGCGAAAATGGCAAACATGGAGTAATGACAAGATTCGCATTCGTATTATTGAAGAACTCAAAGACTTGATTGGCAAGGGTGTTCATCCTGATGCTTTATTGAAGAAAATGAAGGAAGCCAATAAGCGGTGGAAGGACATGGAAGACCACGAAAAGTTAGAAGGCGATCGTTATCCAGTTCGCAATCAAGAGCTTTACACGCAGTTTCGAGAAGTGCAACAAGCCCTGTTTGAACCAGCACAAAAGTTCTTTGAAGCCCGTTCGGAAATATGGGGCAAAGAGCTCGAACAAGTTCAAGCCAAAGTGCAAGCATTACATGAAGTGGATTTACAAGAAACTGAAGATCGGGATTTAGCACGTATGGTACGTGAAGCAATAAAACAGTTGCGTAACTTGGATGCCATTCCTCCCAAAGCGCGTGGTAAAATTGCCGCACAAATACGTTCAGGCACAGCACGAATTGATGCACATTTGCAAGAGTCTTATAAAGTGGCGGTACGTCGCAAAGAGAAGCTTATCGAACAAGCTCAAGCATTAGTTGATGTAGAAGAATTAGATGAAGCGATAGAAGCCGCTAAAAAATTGCAAAATGACTGGAAACACGCGGGAATAGTGGCACAAAATCAAGAACGAAAACTGTGGAAAATATTTCGAAAGGCCAACGATGCTGTGTTTAATCGCATCAAGCAACAACGCGATGCCCAAAACCAAGAAAATAAAGAATTAATGAATACCGCCGCCGATTTAATCAAAATTTGCGAAAAAGCCATTAAATCAGAAAAAACAGCACAGGGAATCCACAGTTTGATTGAGCGATTTAAAGACGATTACAACGTCTTAGATGTCCGCAACAAATCATTGCAAACAAAGGCAATGAACTTAATAGAAGCAGCGGAAAAAAAGGTCGCTTCATTAGCCAATAACGAAATTATTGACGCCTTAACAAACGCACAAAAATACGCTGCTATTTGTCAAAACTTAGAACTTGGCACACTCGATTTAGACAAAGCTCAAGAAAACAGGGATAAGCTTAAGCAATTGGATGATAAAAAACTGGCAAAACAATTAAGTCAACGTTTTGCTCAAGCGCAATCACCCAATGCAGATTATAGCCAAAAAGCAGGTCTTATTTTGATAGCGGCCGAATACCTAACAGGGCAGGCTACCCCAGATGAATACAAAGAGCAGCGATTAGCCTATCAAGTCGATGAACTGGCAAAACGCATGGGTGGAGCCGAAAGCCAAAACGAAACAGACCAAGCCGTGGCATTATTAACTCAATGGTTTACGTTACAAGGAGCGGATGCCAACTTTATCAAAACCAACGACAAACGCAGTAAAAAAGTAATAAAAAGCTTGTTTGATTTATTGAAGGGATAATAGCTTGAGATTTATTTTTAGAACATTTAGATGAATAAATTTAAGTCTAAAATAGAATTTAGACTAAAAATAAAAGTAGGTTATAATACCAGTGCAAGGCCGAGGAAATTATGAATTTAAACATTAAGGGTACTGACCCCTTTAGCTTTAAATTGAAAAATGTATTGAATGCAGACTATTAACGAATACTTTAAAGGTATAAAATGCTTAAACTAACTAAAAGTGATGTTGTAATGATTTATGTGATTTCTGATTTTTATGAATTATTTCCGATTTTAGGTATTTCAGTTCCTAATTTTTGTCATAGATTCAATGTGCCCTCAAATGACTCATCTTCATTTAAGTTGTTAAAAATATCAATAAAGCATTTATTAAAAAGAAAAATAATTTTTTGTAAAAATGAAAACAAAATCTTAAATTTTTTAACTAATGATGATTTTAAACTTCCCAGTACTTTTGTTGGTTTAACAAAGTATGGAGGAAAAATATGGGAATCCATTTTTAACGTTAACTGGAATAATTGTTGGATGAATAAAAGTTTTGACTTACATTATGAGAATAATAGTGTAATTTTAATAAACATTTATTTTAATATTGATCACCTTAACCACTTTAAAAAATTTGTCATCGATACAAATTATTCAGAATTAATCACTTTAAGTGAAGATGAAAAAAATATATTTCCTCTTTGGGATAATCAAAAATCAAAAGAAGCTTATTTATGTGGAGCAAAAATCGATAGACTCGATCAACATAGAGAATTTTATAAAGCAATGCCTAAGCTAAACTGGAAAAAAAACATTAATGATGTATTAAATGAGTGGGGTCAAATCAACGAATTCAAAGTTTAAGGGGGGTGTACAACAGTTTAAGGAGTTTAAGGGGTGTGCGGCTGAGCCAGGTCGTTCATTCAAATGGGTGGAGTTTAAGGGGGTCAGTACCCTTTAAAGAAATATTTTAGAATATTTTAGGGACACCCATTAAGTATTTTAGGGACACCCATAGTATTTTAGGGATAGTATTTTAGGGACACCCATTGTATTTTACATAAAATCCATTATGCGCTATAATGCTGGAAACTAAGTTAACTTGTTAAAAAGGAGAGGAACATGACAACAGCTCGAAGAAATTTAATATCTTTATCAGACACGTCCTATTACCACTGCTATGTGCGTTGTGTTCG